>Ga0302325_10014694_pt1 | contig 16657 bp, 14 predicted proteins | sample Palsa_T0_2_FD_201948 | JGI IMG/M metagenome (GOLD analysis project Ga0302325, IMG submission 201948) | Peat permafrost microbial communities from Stordalen Mire near Abisko, Sweden - Palsa_T0_2 | ecosystem: Environmental > Terrestrial > Soil > Palsa > Peat permafrost | place: Sweden: Abisko... | reverse complement strand
CCTCGGGGGACCTCTCGCTCCGGGTTCGCAATGGGTGTCATGGATCGGCCTCGACGATCTGCTCGATGTCTTCGGGTGGGCGCTCGCCGACGACGAGGTGGTCGGCCCGCTCAACGCGGTGGCGCCCGGTGCCGTCACCAACGCCGAATACGCCTCGACGCTGGCTCGCGTCATGCGTCGGCCAGCGCTGCTCAAGGTCCCGGCGTTCGGTCCCCAGGTGCTCCTGGGCGCCGAGGGGGCGCGCGAGATGGTCCAGGCGAGTCAACGCGTTGCTCCGGCCCGCCTCGCCGCCGCGGGACACGTCTTTCGCCATCCTTCGCTCGAGGTGTGCCTGCGGCACCAGCTGGGCCACATTGATGTCGCACCCTTCCGCGAGGAGTCAGGAAACATCATCTGAGGTGGGACGGAGGTGGCGGAGTCCCCGGCGCGTTGCACGTGCGCTCGCCGAGGCGTCCGCCTACTGTCACGGAGGTGATCACTGGAGTCCATGCGCTCGTCCACGCGGAGGATGCCGGCGCGGCACGAGCCTTTTTCCGGGACGTGCTCGGCTGGCCTCACGTCGACGCGCACGACGGGTGGCTCATCTTCGGGACCGGGCCGTCGGAACTCGGCGTCCACCCGACCGACGGGGCACCCGATCACCATGAGATCTCGCTCGTGTGCGACGACATCGAGCAGACGGTCGAAGAGCTCACGGCGAAAGGGGCAAACTTCTCCGGCGGCATCGAAAACCGGGGCTTCGGTCGTACGATCGCCCTCGAAGTCCCCGGCGGCGGCCACATGATGCTGTACCAACCTCGGCACCCGACCGCATTTGCACTCTGAACCCGGCGGCTCACTCCGGCGTACGAGGTGAGGGACAGCGTGCGCCGGGTGAGGGAGAATCACCCCCATGGACATCCACGGAAGCGCCCTGGTCACGGGAGCCAGCCGCGGCATCGGCCGGGCCGTCGCCCTCGAGTTGGCTCATCGCGGCTTCGACACGGTGGCCACCATGCGAGATCCCCAGGCGGGGGCCGACCTGGCCGCAGAGACTGCGGGGCGTCTCCAGGTCCGTCGGCTCGATGTCACCGATCCCTCGACCTTCGACCTGCCCGGCGATCTGCGCGTGCTCGTGAACAATGCCGGGGTCGACACCGACTACCTGCCGGTGGAACACGCCAACGTCGATGACTGGCGCCGGATGTTCGAGACCAACGTCTTCGGGGTGGTCGCGTTGACCTCAGCCGCCATCCCCACCCTGCGGGAGAACCAGCCGTCGGTGGTCTGCACCGTGACGTCGTCGTCCATCATCGCGTCGGTGCCTTTCTTCTCGGCCTATCGCGCCTCCAAGGCCGCCGCGTCGGCGTTCGGTGACAGCCTGCGGGTTGAGGTGGCGTCCTTCGGCATCCGGGTGGTGGAGATCCTTCCTGGGCCCATCGATACCGATATGTTCCGTCTGAGCGCAGGAGAGCAGGGCGCTGCCCGTTTCCCTGACTACCGAGGCCTGGCCGATGTCGCAGGATCACTGCGTCGCGAACACGCCGACCCCCGGGTGGTCGACCCGGCCCAAGCGGCCGCCACCATCGTCGATGCGATCCTCGATACGTCCGGGCCGATGCGCTATGGCTGCGACCCCGTGTCACTGGAGCTCCTCGATCTGTGGCGTCAATGTGACGACGAGACGGTCTTCACCCTGACGGGGCAGTCTCTCCTCGACCAGTCGGGTGATCCCGGCCAGTGAGGCGGTGACGATCAGATCCGGGGGAGATCCCGCAGCGCCTCGGCCAGTTCGCGTCGGTGCGAGAGCCCGAGCTTCTGGTAGACGCGGTGCAGGCGGTTCTCCACCGTGCGCACCGAAAGATGCATCAACTCGGCGATCTGCTTGTCGGAGCTCCCGGTCGCAGCCTGCAGCGCCGTGTCGAGTTCGGCCGGGGTGAGCTGGGCCCGCGCCCCGACAGCGCGGGCGAACGGCGTGACGGCGCCCTCGCAGCGAGCGAGAAGCCGGCCGGCCGCCTGTTGCATCGCCGCGGCGTCTCGACTGGAACCATCGCGCCGGAGATGGACAGCCGATTCGCCGAGGGCTTCGGCCGCGTAGAGGAGCGCACCCAGCTCCTCGAACCGCGCGGCCGCCGAGGCGAGCGCCTGACTGTCCTTGTCGGCGGCGGCTGCCGTGTAGGAAAGGCGGGCAGCGCTGAGCTCGCCGTCCACCTTCGACGCCAGCGCTGCCATGTCGCCGAGCACCTGCTGGGCCCGGCCCATACGCGCCATGCCGTGCAGCGCCCGGGTGGCCCCGAGCAGATCTCCCGTCTCTTGGCCCAATTCGATCGCCGCCTCGAGACACTGGCGCGCCGTGCCCATGTCGCCACTGGCCGCCCAGGCCCACGCTCGCGCTTGGAGCACCTCCACCTCGTACTGCAGGTCGGTAGGCAGTCCCAAGGCGTCGAGGGCGGCCAACGTCTGGGTGGCTCTGGGCGCCGCCCCGGCCAAGGCCAGGGCGTGGGCGGACAGCGCTTCGCACCAGCGGGCGCACACCGGCAACGAGAGGTCGAGGAAGACCGAAGCGGCGCTGGTTGCTTGCAAGAATGCAGCTTGCACCCGGCCCTGCTCCAGGCGGAGCGCGGCGAGAGACGCCGCGACGATCGCGCTCTCGTGCGAACCCCCGTCCCCCGACAGCTCCTGTTGCGCCTCGGTCAGGAGACCTTCGGCCTCGCCGAGCCGGCCGAGCCCGATCAGGGCGAGGACATGGTTCCCGAACGGGTTCCACGGTTCGGAAAGGACGGTCGAGCCTTGGTGAACGGTTGCGCCGGAGGGCGGGACGAGGAAGGCCAAAGCCTGATGCATGAGACCGGTGCGGGTGAGGCACCCGCCGAGGAGCGCGTGCATGCTGGTTCTCGGAGCACCAGTCGTCTCCGGAATCGGCTCCACGGCGTCGATCACGGCCCTCGGGCCCCGAGTGAAGGCGTCGAGGCACAGGCGCCGGGCCAACAGTTCGCCGCGCCAGGTGGGATGGAGCTCAGTCGTGAGGAGCGCGTCAATGGCTGTCGTGTCGGCGGTGCCGTGCAGGAAGAATTCGTGATCGAACCGGAGGAGGGAGATCTGGACGCGCTCGCCGGTGTCCGCGGCCACGCTCACCAGGCCGTCGATTTCCGACGCGGCCTGCTCGTGTCGACCGCTCATGTGGGTCGCATCGGCCGCCAGGAGGCGCGCGTCGAAGGCCTCTCCGTCGTCGATGGCCGCTCTGGCCATGCGTTCGGCTAACGCGTACTCGCGGCGCTCTCGGGCCGCCTTGGCTCCCGCCACGAGGAGATCCGAACTCCCGTCGCCGCCGGCGAGAAGGAGTGATGCGCGCAGCAGGGTGTCGTCCTGGCGCCTGCCGGCGGACACCTCCGCGAGCTCCCGGCCCAGGATGCGCTGGCGTCGGGGGTTGACGCCGGAGCGCACGACGTCGCCGTAGACCGGATGAGCCAGGCACACCTGCAGGCGACGTCCGTCCATCCGGCTGATGATCAGTCCTTTGTTTTCGAGCGACTCGATCGCCTCGGCGTCGGCCAACTGGTCGAGTGCCGGCTGGGCCAGGGGCTCACCCACGGCGGTCAGCTCCAACGCGTGACGCTCGGGATCGGACAGATGGCCCAGACGGGTGGTCACCAACTCCACCAGGCGGTCGGTCGGCTGCACGGCGCCGCGCAGTCGCCAGATCCCGCTTTCCTCGCGCAGGGATCCGTTTTGGAGGGCCCCAACGACCAATTCGTGCAGGAAAAGGGGATCGCCAAGTGAGCGCTCCGCGAGGTGTCGCAGCGAGACGGTGTCGATCGGGCCTCCGAGCACGGCGAGCAGAAGGTCCTCGATCGCCTGCCCGTCGAGCGAACTCAGTTCGATCCGCGCCGCGCCGTAGTCCTTCCACAACACGACCATGGGCTCCCCGCCGGGGGAGCGGGCGTGCCCCAATGACAGGACGCAGGCGATCACGGTGGCCGCTCCCGTCTGCACGAGCTGATGGACGAGGGATGCTGAACCGTCGTCGAGGAGGTGGGCGTCGTCGACGAAAACGAGCAAGGGCCGCTGGCCTGCGTCGTCGAGGAGCTCGTGCATGTAGCGGCGGAGCTGATCGGCGTGCGATTCGGGACTCACCAGGTCCGAGTCGCGGTGGAGGAGCGCGGCGAAGGCACCGAAAGGATACGGCCGGGCCGACTCGGTTCCCGCGACGAGGGCCACCGACATCTTCAGATTGCGTGCGTACTCGACGCCGAGCGTCGCCAGGACCGTCTTGCCCACCCCCGCCGGGCCCCTGATGACGGCGCCGCGCCGGCCGCTGATCGATGCCTGCAACTGCGAGATTTCACTCGAACGGCCGACCAGCGGCCACGGACCGGGGGCGGCGACACCCCGCCCGGTCGGGGCGTTGCCGACATCTCTCGCCATCGGATCTGTCCCCTCGAGAATCGGAGAGGCCAGTTTCGCCCACGGCCGTCGCAATTACCAGGAACGTCACGCCATTACCAGGAACGTCACGCCGCTGCGTGCGTGCGCTGTCCGACGAGCTCATCCTGGCCAGGCGTGCAACGCGACAGGGGTGGGGCCGTGTCCTCGCACCCTTCGCCGGGGGTGATCAGGTGGCCGGCGCCGCGAATCTGTACCCGATACCTCTGATGGTGGTGATCCAGCGCGGATTCTCCGGGTCAACCTCAATCTTGAGGCGAACGCGGCGGATGTGCTCGGTGACCGTGGACCGGCCCTGCCACCGTCCGTTGGATCCCCAGACGCGCTCGAGGAGATCCTCGCGTGAGAACACCCGTCCGGGTGCGGAGGCGAGGAAGGCGAGGAGGTCGAACTCCTTCCGGGTCATGATCACTTCGACGTCGCCGACCGTGACCTTGCGGGTGCCCTGGTCGATGACGAGGTCGCCGTGGTCGAGCGTCGTCGTGGGCGTGGCGGAGCCGCGGCGCAGGACAGCCCGCATTCGGGCTTCGAGTTCAGCGAAGGAGTATGGCTTCGTGAGCACATCGTCGGCACCGAGGTTCAGCAGGGCCACTCGATCGCGCTCCGTGGAGCGGCCGGAGCAGACGATGACCGGAACCGAGCTTCGGCGCCGGATGGAGGTCAGCACGTCCGCCGTGCCGCCACCAATGTCGAAGTCGAGGATGACCAGATCAGCCGATTGGTCGAAGACCGCCTCCAGCGACTCGTCCACGCTGGCCGCCTCCCGGACCTCGTAGCCCGAGCGCTTGAGGTAGTGCTGCAGTGCCCGTCGGGTATTGGTGTCGTCCTCCGCCACGAGGATCGTCCTCTCGGCCATGACTTGGCCCACAGGGGTGAAGACGGACGTCGGATTGGTGTCGACGGTGCGGAGGCTCTCGCTGTAGGGCGCTCCCTCTCCAGTGGCATCCAGCGGTAACGTCATGCGACACCGCCCCGTCCGGGCGACACCCTGGCTCGGACGCGACGCCCAGAGTGCTCGCCGGTGCCTTGACGTCGAGCGAGCGCTTGCGCCGTGCCGACCATGTCCCTTGCCCCTCTCGTCCGCCCCGCACCCCGTGCAGACCGGTTCGTCGTACGCTCGGGCGCACCCAGCGTGCTGTTCACAACGGCTGGGCGCCGAGCTGTGTCCTCAGTGTCGGCAGATGACGGATCCGGCTCCATAGGACTTTTGGACCAAAAAATTGGGCGCCCGTAGTGCAAGCGCGATCTGGCGCCCTCCCGCGCACGCCGGACACCTCTGCGCTTGGCCTCTTTAGGCGTCGGGCAGAGTGAACCGATAGCCGACACCGCGGACGGTGGTGATCCAACGGGGAGAATCCGGGTCGGGCTCTATCTTCAGGCGAACGCGCCGCACGTGTTCTGTCACCGTGGAACGGCCCTGCCATTCCTCGGTCGAGCCCCAGACGCGCTCCAGAAGATCCTCGCGGGAGAACACCTGGCCCGGTGACGCAGCCAGGAAAGCGAGCAGGTCGAATTCCTTGCGCGTCATCGGAACGGACTCGTCGCGCACGGTCACCGTCCGTGTGTCGCGGTCGACCACGAGCTCTCCGAGGTGGAGGCACGTGGCGGCGGGCTCGCCGTTGCCGCGGCGAAGGACGGCACGAACTCTTGCCTCGAGCTCAGCGAAGGAGAACGGCTTGACGACGAAGTCGTCGGCACCCAGGTTGAGGGTGCGGATCCTGTCCTCCTCTGAGTCCCTTCCAGAGCAGACGATGACCGGCACGGCGCTGTGTCGACGGATCTTGGCCAGCACATCCATGCCATCGAAGCCGGGAAGTCCCAGGTCAAGGATGACAAGGCTGGCCGAATGCTGAAAGACCGCCCGTAACGTGGAGGGCCCGTCCGCGGCTTCAGTGACTCGGTAGCCGCTGCGGTCGAAGTACTGGAGCAGCGCGCTCCGGCAGCTGTGATCGTCTTCGGCCACCAGGATGGTGCGCTGTCCCTGCTCGACTCCGTCGGGAGACGCCGAAGGGTCGGTGCCGGCCGGGGTGAGCGGCCTGAGGCCGCGGTGCTGCGTGGGGACGCGTGTCGCCACGCCGACGGGCGAATTCACGCGCCGACCCTCTCGGTCCGAGACCCGGGAGTCCGTTGCTGCATGGAGGGTGCGTTGCCCATGTCGAGATTGTCGGCTGTGCCTGCGCCGAACTTGAGGGAATCGCCGACCACTCGCATCAGGGCGACGTCACCGTCATGCGCGCGTTGCGTGACGCCGCGCCACACGGGCCCCGAAGCCCCACGGAATATACGACGCGCATGTCGGGTATTCGACGCGAAGTGGCGCGTCCTTCATGACGAAAGGCGTCGCGCTGACAGGGGAAAGAACGGCGTTCGAGCCACCCCATATGACGGAGCGATTGGGCGACGTTGGAGCGCCCATCACGGCCTTCGGCATGGTTGCATGGAGGTTGCGTGGGCTCTGCAACCGTTCAACAACGGCTACGCAACCGACCTGCAAGACGGCAATCTATTAGAGTGGTGATTACTCCTGAATACGTGAAATCCGTATGGTCAACTGATGACTCCAGGAACAAGTTGCACCAGTCGGATGGTGCAAATGAAGAAGGGGGAAAACGTGGGATCGACGACAAGTCAGTCCTCCACGGCGCAGGAATCGGCGGAGGCGGGTATCGAGAGTCTCTGGTCAGAATTCAAGCGGACCGGGGAACAGTCACTTCGCAACCAGCTGATCATCTACTACTCGCCGTTCGTGAAGTACATTGCCGGCCGCGTGCTGGCCGGGTTGCCGCGGCACTTCGACGAGGAGGATCTCGTCAGCTACGGCATCATCGGGCTCATCGACGCCATCGAGCGGTTCGAGCTCGACCGCAATCTGCGATTCGAGACCTACGCCATCCCGCGCATCAAGGGCGCGATCATCGACGAGCTGCGGTCGATCGACTGGGTTCCCCGGTCCGTGCGCACCAAGGCCCGGGCGGTCGAACAAGCGTTCACTCACTTGGAGGGCACGCTGCGGCGCACCCCCAATGAGGCAGAGGTCGCTGCCGAGCTGGAGATGTCCGTGGGCGACTTTCACAAGGCGCTGCGCAAGATCTCCACTGTCGGCATGATGGCGCTCGACGAGGTGCTGCGCGGCGGCGACCGCTCCGAGCGCTCGACGCTGGGCGAGACGCTGCCCGACGGGTCATGGGGCCCGGTGGACACCTTCGAGGCCAAAGAGTCCAAGGAAGCGCTCGTGTCCGCCGTCGACGGGATGCCGGAGCGGGAGCGCACCGTCCTGATGATGTATTACTACGACGGCTTAACCTTGACGGAAATCGGCCAAGTGCTCGGCGTCACCGAGAGCAGGGTGTGCCAGATCCACACGAAGGCGCTCCGTCAGCTCCGCTCGAAGTTGGCCGACCGGCCGGAGAGCGTCAGGCTCGACCCGGCCCCACGCGCAACCGCTGCGGGACGCCCGGCCACGAGCGAGCGTGCTGGACGCGCCCGCCTGCAGCTCCTGGCCAGCTAGACGCGCGCCTTCACAAGTCCGCTCGGTGACCCGTGTGGTCGCCGAGCGGATGCTGTGCGCAGGCAGAGGCTGACGCCGCGAAAGCCCGGTACGGTACGGACTTCCGACGTCGAAACGAGCCCAAGGGGGCGCGCATGCCTTTGCACAAGAGGGAGAACCTCCGGGACCAGCTGATCGATTCGGTCTACGCCGACCAGGCCCTGAAGGCGGCGCTGCCGGCGACGCACTGCCCGAGCGACGAGATGCGGCCCGAGGACGTCATGCGGGCCATTTCCGACGAGCTCATGCTCGACGGCAACGCACGCCAGAACCTGGCCACGTTCTGCCAGACCTGGGAGGAGCCGGAGCTCCATCAGCTGATGGACCTCTGCATCGACAAGAACCTCATCGACAAGGACGAGTACCCCCAGACGGCCGAACTGGAACGGCGCTGCGTCCGCATGCTCGCCGGCCTCTGGAACGCGCCCGAGGGCGGGGAGCCCGTCGGCTGCTCGGCCATCGGCTCGTCCGAGGCCTGCATGTTGGGCGGCATGGCAGCGAAGTGGCGCTGGAGGGCCAAGCGCGAGGCGGCCGGCAAGCCGACCGACAAGCCCAACATGGTCTGCGGGCCCGTGCAGGTGGTCTGGCACAAGTTCGCCCGTTACTGGGACATTGAGATGCGGGAGATCCCTATGTCCCCGGGGCGCTACCAGATGGACGTCGAGCAGATGCTCGAGCAGGTGGACGAGAACACCATCATGGTGGTGCCCACCTTCGGCGTCACCTACACGGGGTCGTACGAACCGGTACTCGAGCTCTCCCAGGCACTCGACAAGCTGCAGGAGGACACCGGTCTCGACATCGACATCCACGTGGACGGAGCGAGCGGGGCGTTCCTTGCCCCCTTCTGTGCGCCGGACATCGTGTGGGACTTTCGGGTGCCCCGGGTGAAGTCGATCAGCACGTCCGGACACAAGTTCGGTCTGGCGCCGCTCGGCGTGGGCTGGGTGCTCTGGCGGGACTCGGCGGACCTCCCCGACGACCTGATCTTCCACGTCACGTATCTCGGCGGCGACATGCCGGTGTTCCAGATCAACTTCTCGCGGCCCGCCGGCCAGATCGTGGCGCAGTACTACAACTTCGTCCGGCTCGGCCGGAACGGCTACCGCAATGTGCACAATGCCTGTTACGACACCGGCAAGTTTCTGGCGGAAGAGGTGGTCAAGCTGGGCCCGTTCGAGCTGCTGTGCGATTCGAACGCCCTCAAGGGGATTCCCTCAGTGGCCTGGCGCATCGAGGAGGGTCAGGACCCGGGGTACACCCTCTACGACGTGGCCGACCGGCTGCGGTCGCGCGGCTGGCAGGTGCCGGCCTATCCGTTGACGGGATCTGTCTCGGACATCTCGGTCCAACGGATCCTGGTGCGCCAGGGCGTGAGCCGGGACCTGGCGGGGTTGTTGCTCGAGGACCTCAAGAAGTCCATTGCCCACTTCGACCGCCACCCGGTGACGGTGTCGATGACCAAGGAGGAGTCAGGGGGCTTCAGCCACCTGTAGCAATTGCGCCGCTGACCGGCGTCGTCGGCGGCCTCTGGGACCAGTCGACGCGCAATGGGCGTCGCCGCGCGAAGCGTGGCTTGCCCACGACTGCCGGACGGTCGGTCGTCCAGGGCGCGGCAGCGGCCAAGGTGATCCCGGCCAGTGCGCGCAGCGCAGGGTCGTAGGCGGAGCGGATCCGGGCAAAGCGGTGCCACGCCTCGTCCTCCCCGCCCGGTTCGACGACGAGGATCCCCGAGAGTCTCGTGAGAGCTGCGTCGTACTCGTCCCGGCTGACGCTGATCGCCGGAGCGGGCTCCCCGGTGCGCGCCATGAAGTCCTGGAGCCTGGCCGGCGGGGGCAGCGGGATGTTGACGGCTCTGGCGATGTGCACGATCAAAGGGAGGCCGTAGACGAGGACGGTCAGCGGTCCTTTCTCGGGATCAGCGAAAACCCCCGCGAAGTCCCCATCAGAGGCGGCGAAGACAAGCGCCGACGCGTCGAGCACCGCCCCCATGGTGGCGACCCACGATTGCTCGCTGCCGGAGTCTGGAAAGTAGGTGAGGATCGGGAACGCGGTGTGCGTCTGCTCCAGGTCAAGCATCCAGTCGGCCGCGTTCTGCCAAATGTCAGGGGTCTCCAGGCCGCCGATACGGACCAGGGTCTGCAGGAACTCCGGGGCGCTGGGTGGCGACCCGGCAATCGGGCGGAGGCGGTTCGTGCCCTTCTCGCGCCCGTTGTAGGCCCCGTAGATGGTCGGCAGGTAGCTGATGAGGAGGGCGACGAGGCCGAGTCCGATCGTCGCTTCCACGAAGGCAATCCAGATCCGCCCCGGCCCGTTGGGCTCCGAGAAGCCCATGGTGGTGATGGAGGAGACGCTGATTTCGAAGGCCCGTGACCAGCTCAGGTCATGGGTGCCCCAGTAGATGGAAGTGAAGGCCGCCATCATGAAGATCATCCAGACGAGCGGCAGGCTGACGAGGGCGATCGGCGCGTACATCCGGCGCAACGACCGAGCCAGTGAATTGTTCCGCCGGTGCACCACGAGCCGGTAGACCAGCGCGAACACGAACTGGGCCAAACGCGGAAAGCCCTCCTGGGGCAGGACGACGGTCTCGAGCGCCGAGCCCAGGACGGCGACCGCCACCAGGCTGCCGAGGACCAGCGACAGGACGTGGGCGGCGATCATGAGGGAGGGGTCGATGCAAGCGCGCGACGGATCACGAGATCGACCGCGCTGCCTCCTGCACCGCCTTGTCGAGGTCCTTCTTGTCCACCTGCAGCTCCTTGGCCACCCTCTTCTGCGCCTTGAGAGCGGCCTTCTCTAGAGCGTCCTCAATCGTCGTCTCGCCCACGATGACCAACGCCGCCTCGCCGGCGTCGATGGCTTCGCCGAACTCCTTGACGTCGGTGCGGGACATTCCCTTCCACAGGTGCCCGCTGACTCCGCCGATGGCAGCGCCGACGATGGCCGTACCGATGATGGAGGGGGGAAACAGAATGCCGACCAGGGCGCCCGTGGCGGCGCCACCCCAGGCGCCGTGCCGCGTGGTCGTCTCGTCCTTGTTGACGTGGATTTTTCCCTTGTCGTCCTTGGTGATGACGGCGGCGTCGTAGGTGCCCACCGCGCCGACGGCGTGCAGATCCTTGACGAGGTCGTAGTCGGCACGGGCGTCGACCTCGCTGGCGTAGGTCCCGATGTAGATGAAGACGCCATCGGACTTCGACATGGCAACGCTCCTTCCGGACGCCCATGGGCGGGCGACGCTCCGGTCAGTCCGGAGCGCTTTCCCTTGAGGGTAGGCCGGTGGAGCACGTCCCGCGAGACATGGCGGCGGGCGTGCCCTCCCGTTCCTCTGGCATGATCCCTGCCGGTGCCCCTTCCTCCGGCCATCGAGATCGCCCGACGGGCCACGTTGCTCCCAATGGACGACATCGCCGCGCAGATGGGAATTGCGCCTGAGCTCCTCGAGCCCTACGGCGCCAACGTCGCCAAGGTCAGCCTCGACGCCGTGGAAGCGCTGGCGGATCGGCCACGTGCCCGTTACGTCGTGGTGACCGCCGTGACCCCCACACCGCTCGGCGAGGGCAAGACCACGACGACGGTGGGCCTCGGACAGGCCCTCGCCTGTATCGGGCGGCAGGCGACCATCGCCATCCGGCAGGCCTCCATGGGGCCGACCTTCGGGATCAAGGGTGGCGCGGCGGGCGGCGGCTACAGCCAGGTGGTCCCGTTCGAGAACCTGAACCTGCACCTGACGGGAGACCTGCACGCGGTGACGGCGGCCAACAACCTCCTCGCCGCCATGGTCGACAACCACCTGTACAACGGGAACGCGCTGGGCCTCGACCCGCACGGCGTGACGTGGAAGCGCGTGCTCGATGTCAACGACCGGTCACTTCGCCACATTGTGAGCGGGCTCGGGACGAAACAGGACGGCACACCACGGGAGACCGGTTTCGACATCACCGCAGCGTCGGAGGTGATGGCCGTGCTCGCGCTCGCCACGTCGTTGCGCGACCTGCGGCGGCGTATGGGGCGGATCGTCGTGGGTTACACGGCGGCCGACGAGCCCGTCACTGCCGAGCAACTCAAGGCCGCGGGTGCCATGACGGTCATCATGCGTGATGCCATCAAGCCGAACCTCTTGCAGACACTCGAGAACACTCCCGTCCTCGTGCACGCCGGCCCCTTCGGCAACATCGCCCACGGCAACTCGTCGGTGGTGGCCGACCTGATCGGGATTCATGCCGGCGAGTTCCTCATCACTGAAGCCGGGTTCGGAGCCGACATGGGCGCGGAGCGCTTCTTCAACATCAAGTGCCGGACGTCGGGCCTCGTGCCCGACGCGGCGGTCGTGGTGACGACGGTGAGGGCGATGAAGCTGCACTCGGGGCGGCACCGCGTCGTGGCGGGGCGCCCGCTGCCGGAGGCCATGCTCGAGGAGAACCCCGAAGAGGTCCAGCTCGGCGCGGCCAACCTCTTGGCGCACATCGCCGTGGTGCGCCGTCACGGGGTCACTCCGGTCGTGGCGATCAACGCCATGGCGGGCGACTTTCCTTCCGAGCACGCTGCCATCCGTGAGATCGCCGCGTCGGTAGGGGCGCGGGCAGCGGTGTGCACGCATTTCGAAAGCGGCGGGAAGGGTGCGGTCGAGCTGGCTGAAGCGGTGGTCGAGGCCACCGCGGAGCCCGGCCAATTCCAGATGCTCTACAGCGACGAGGCGACGCTGCGGCAGAAGATCGAGTCGGTGGCCACCGAGGTCTACGGCGCCGACGGGGTCGATTACCTGCCGGCGGCCGCCAGCCAGCTCGACAGGTACGAGCGAGCCGGCTTTGGCGGGCTTCCGGTCTGTATCGCCAAGACGCATCTCTCCATCTCCTCGGACCCGAAGCTCCGGGGCGCCCCCCGGGGCTGGCGTCTCCCTGTGCGCGAAGCGAGAGCCAATGTGGGTGCCGGATTCGTCTATCTGCTCAGCGGAGACATGCGGACCATGCCCGGGCTCTCCAGCAGTCCGGCCGCGGAACGGATCGACATAGACGACGACGGCAACGTTGTCGGTCTCTACTGAGGCATGGGCTGCCTCCTCGCACTCTTCGCAGCGATTTCGCCCCGCTTCGTCATCTTCTTGCTCTGGGTCTTCTCGGACCGCCTGACCATCGCCTTCCATTCGGGCTGGGCCGGGATCATCGGCTTCATTGCCTTGCCGTACACGACGCTCTTCTACGCCCTCGTCTACTCGGCGGGAAAGGGCATCGACGCGTTCGGCTGGTTCATCGTCGTTCTCGGCGTGCTGCTCGACCTGTCTTCGCAAGCCTTCGGCCACCGGGCGCGCCGGGGCCGGCAGCGCCGCAGGGCGACGACTTAGGAGAAGCGGAGGCGCAGGTCCGGCTCCGGCCCGAAGGACGGCGCGCTGGCGCCCGAGACCTCGAGCTTGTGCCAGCCGGCCACACCGATCATTGCGGCGTTGTCGGTGGCCATGGCGTGGGGCGGGATGAGCAGACGGGCGCCGAACTCGTCGGCGAGCACCTGGGCCCTGGCACGGAGGATGGGGCTGGCCGCCACGCCGCCCACGATGGCCACAGCCGGGTCGCCGAACTCCTGGAGGGCGCGGCGCAGTTTGGCGATGAGCACGTCCATGCAGGCGGCGACGAAGGACCCTGCCACCTCGGCCTCCGAGAACCCCGGGTCGGCGCGCACGTGGTTGACGACGGCGGTCTTGAGCCCGGAGAAGGAGAAGGTATAGCCCTCGGCCAGCATCGGCCGGGGGAAGCCGAGCACGTCCCCGCCGGCAGCGGCCAGCCGGTCCAGGACCGGCCCGCCCGGGTATCCGAGTCCCAGAAAGCGCGCCACCTTGTCGTAGGCCTCCCCGATGGAGTCGTCGACGGTCTCACCCAGGAGCTCGTAGCGTCCCGGCTCGGTGCAGCGGGTCAGCATGCAATGGCCGCCCGACACGAGCAGTGCGATCTGGGGGAACGGCACCTCGGGGTCAGCCAGGTAGACACTGGCCAAGTGGCCCTCCAAATGGTTGACGCCGACCACGGGGATGCCCCACCCCAATGCCAGGGCCTTGGCGGTGGCGATGCCGACGAGCAGCGCACCGACCAGACCCGGTCCGGACGTGACGGCCACAGCGGTCAGGTCCTCCCCGGACACTCCGGCTTCGTGCAGGGCACGCTCGACGATGGGCGTCACGGTCTCGAGGTGGGCGCGGCTGGCCAATTCCGGGACGACCCCGCCGAACGCGGCGTGGAGATCGATCTGGCTGGCCACGATGGACGAGCGCACCGACAGCACCTCGTCGACCACCGCGGCCGCCGTCTCGTCGCAGGACGTTTCGATGGCCAGCAGGGTTCGGCTCACTGGGCCGCCTGCAGGGCCTCCGCGATGGCACTCAGAGGAAGTGCCCCTTCGCGCTCGACCGACGCCTCGGGTCCGCTGACGTTCACCAACGTGGAGGGGACGTCGTGCAGCTCCCCGCCGTCGACCACCAGGCCGACCGTGGGCCCGAGAAACGACGCCGCGTCGTGCGCCGTGCGCGGCGTGGGTGCCCCGTGGGGGTTGGCGCTGGTGACGACGAGCACGCCGGTCTGTTCCAAGAGCGCCCGCAGGAAGTGGTGATCGGGGATCCGCACAGCCACCTCGACCCGACCGTCCAACCAGGCCGGCCGGTCGAGGTGGGCAGCGAAGCCGAAGGCCAGCGTCAGAGGCCCCGGCCACCAGCGCCGGGCCAGCGCCTCGGCCCCGGGCGTGAAGGCCACGCCCAGCGCGCGCACCTGCGCCACGGAAGCGGCCAGAACGGGAAGGTGCATGCCATCGGGTCGGCCCTTCATGCGGTACACGGCCTGCACCGCGTCGGGGTCCGCCGGCCGCGCCGCCACGCCGTAGACGGTGTCCGTCGGGACGACGGCCACGCCGCCGCCACGCAGCCACGCCGCTGCCACCCGCTCACCCTCGCTGTCGGCGCGCACCACCCTCACCGGCTCTGCCTGCTTCGTTCGTCGGGTGCGCCGGTCAGAGCCGGAGGGGGCGGCCGGCGGAGCCGATGAGCGTCGGGTCTGACTGCCAGTCCACGCCGGGCACGTCCACGTACAGCTCGATCTCGTTGCCATCGGGGTCGAGGACGTAGAGGCTGTGAGTCACGGTGTGGTCGGCCGAGCCGACGACGGTGGCACCGGCGGCGCGGACCGTGGCCAGCACGGCCCGCAGGTCGTCGTCGGTCTCGCCGACGTTGAGCCCGAAGTGGTACATCCCCACGCGTCGCCCCGACGGGATCGGCGCGGCGTCGGGGCCGACCTCAATGAGGAGTAGCTCGTGATGCGTGCGACCCGAGGAGAATCCGGCGGCGCCGACGGGGGCCTCCCCGGGGGCGGGCAGCACCTGTCGCCAGCCGAGGACGTCACGGTAGAAGGCCACGGAGCGCCCGAGGTCGCGCACGTAGAGCACCAGGTGGCCCAGCTCGCGAACAGTCATGAACCCACGCTACCGGCCGCCTCGGCATCGACCGACGTCGCGGCGCGGACCCAGTGCGCGGTGGGCGGCATGCCGGGACCGAGGTGGATCGGGACGTCGAAAGGTTGGGACTCGAGCCCGGCAGCGTCCATCAGCTCGGTGAGGGCGTGCGGGATGGCCGCCGCCACGTCCCACAGACGCGGGACGGCCCGGGCGTCCGAAGCCAATCCCCAATAGAGGACCCCCATGTTGCTCATGATCGTGATGTTGAGGCCCATGCCGTCCATCACCGGACCGAGGGGGAACATCCCGAGCATCCGGCTGCCGCCCAGGTAGAGGGGAACGTTGGGGCCCGGGACGTTGGAGATGACGAGGTTGGCCACGGGCCGGTGCCGGTCGGCGAGCTTCATCCCCGTATAGAGGCGGGCGGCCGCGGCGAAGACGTTCGGCGTCGCGTGCTCGGCCCAGTTCTGCAACGTGGTCGCGCCGAGTGCTTGGTGCTCCTCCTTGGCCCCCTTGGTGCCTTCGTGGATGAACTGCAGGCGCTCCAGCGGGTCCTCGATGTGACAGGGCAGCTGCACGAACATGGCGGAGATCTTGTTGGAGCCCTTCAGCTCGGCGACGTCGGGGGTGACCGAGACCGGGACCACCGACACGAGGGGGACGTCCGGGAGCTCGTCGCCGGCCTGCAGGTACGTGCGCAGGGCGCCGGTGCACATGGCCAGGACCACATCGTTGACGGTCGTGTCCATCTTGTTCTTCAGCGCCTTGGCGTCGGCCAGGCTGGCGGCGGCGAACGCGACACGGCGCCGGGAATGCACGGCGACGTTGATCGAGGTGCGCGGTGCGGTCAGCGGCAGGGCTGCCTTGCCCGTGAGGCCCTGCCGGATCCGCCGCACGTCGAAGATGTTCCGGGTGGTGCGGAGCACTGTGCGCCCGAGGTCGAAGGGCCCGACCAGTCCGGCGACCATCGCTTGCGAGACCAGTTCCAGACCGGAGGGAATGCGTGAGTCGAGCTGGCGAGCGGTCTGGGCCGGCGTCTCCGCCGGGCTGGTTTCGAGGTCGAAGAGGACGCCGAGCAGCTCGGCTCCGGAGACGCCATCGATCGTGCTGTGGTGCATCTTGACCACCAACGCGATCTTTCCGTCTTCCAACCCCTCGACGATCCACATCTCCCAGAGTGGGCGGTCGCGGTGCAGCTGGCGGCTGATCACGTCGGCGGCGAAGTCGCCCAGCTCACGCATGCCCCCCGGGGACGGC
>Ga0302325_10014693_pt1 | contig 16658 bp, 13 predicted proteins | sample Palsa_T0_2_FD_201948 | JGI IMG/M metagenome (GOLD analysis project Ga0302325, IMG submission 201948) | Peat permafrost microbial communities from Stordalen Mire near Abisko, Sweden - Palsa_T0_2 | ecosystem: Environmental > Terrestrial > Soil > Palsa > Peat permafrost | place: Sweden: Abisko... | reverse complement strand
ATGGGTCCGAAGAATGCATCAAAGTCAATGTTACTCGCGATCAGGTGAAATCAAGCCCGGCCTGGGACCCGCTGGCTATGGCTGACAATATCGGCGAGCAGCACCTCCACCGCCACTTCGGCTGGCCCGGCTACGGCTGGTAAGGGCCGCCAAAAGAAAGACGGATGCTTTGCGAACGGATCAAGGCGAGTCCGCCTTCGGAGCCAACCGACAGATTCAGTCAACTCTACGCAAATCGGCTCTACAGCAGTTGCGATTGGCTGGATCTGACTCTAGCGAAATCGCCTGCCTTGAAACAGGGCGGAGAACAGTGAGTAGGTAGATTCCGGTTCTATCATGGTGGCGACGGCGCACGTTACGCTCCGTCGCAACGTCGAGGTCGGACTCTCCGATAGGCGCGGCGCTCAACAACCTGCCCGTTTCGAATCATATGACGCGCCGATTGGCCGCTGGGATTATGATGTTTCGCCTCGTCCCGCAAGGAGCGAAGCCACGTTCTCGCTCACTTCGTACGTCCTCATCCTCGCCTGGGTCGTGGCATTCTCTCTGCTCGCCGCTAACGTATGGATCCTGCACGAATACGAGCGCGCTGTAGTCTTCTAGCCCTGAGTACTTTCCGAGCCTAGCGCCAATCGCAACGCAGAAATATTTAGGAAGAGGCATTGGCCGTACGCAAATCAATCCGGTTTTGGCAGGCGGCGGAAGCAAGGCGAAGGAGAGCTCTTATGACAGGCAAACTTCCTCTAGGCCCGATCGCAGGCTGTGTTTATTTTACACTGATGGGTCCGCTTCTGGCCGCCCAGCCTGCCAACATGGAAGCGACGAACTCTACCACGGCGGAAAGCGACATGGCTGCGACCAAATCCGCGGACGTGTGCCGGAACGACCTAAAAGCTTTCAATAGTCAGATGGAGAAGGATGGCTATTGGTACCCTGCCGAGGGCAATGGCTTTGGCTATCCCATGGGCGCCGCTGGTGTCGGAATGTACAGCGAATCCGGCATCCAAGGGCGCCCTGCGTTGGCGGGGACGGGTGACTACAATGCTCGGCCCGGCTATGAGGTGCGCATCCTCATCGCCTCCGCCAACATCCTCGCGCGGCAAGGCCAACAGGAACCCTGCGAGGACGTCCTCACCGTGAGCCGCGGACTTTATAAGCGCTATTTGTCCGAGATAAAACACGAGGGCTCCCAAGCGAGTGATATGCCCGGCTGGCGTCAGCAACAGATTGCAGCCGCCGTTCCGGTCATGGGATCGAACGTCGCCTTCCGTTCTGACGAGTTGATCGGCGTCGAAGTGCGAAGTCCCGACGGCGCGGCGCTCGGCAGCGTCGACGACCTCGTCTTGAGCCCCGATACGGGCAAGATCGCCTATTTGGTGATTGCGCGCGGCGGGATTTTTGGCTTTGATCAAGCCCACGTCCCGGTTCCTTGGAACGATTTCAAAGCCACTCCCAACGCGAGCCTGCTGGTGCTGGATACAACGAAAACCGCGCTTGACGCGGCGCCGAAGGTTGAGAAGAACGCCTTCGTTGTTAGCGGTGAAGTCGGGAGCGAGAGCCAGAAAGTGGACGCCTACTGGAAGGCAAACCAGCCGGCCAAAGCGGTCAATTGAATAGTCTCTGCTGCGGCGATGCTCGTGACGCGTGGAACGGCGAATGCACCAGCTCGCAGGCGACCTGTGAGCTGCAGGGTGATTCTGTTGGCCGGCTTGCGATTCGCCTGAGGCGCTTGAGGGCTTGCTCCAGACGATCGACGAGCTGAGGCTCTCGCATAGCCTCTCGCCCAGAGGTCGATGCCAACTCGACACGCCTGCGCTGATCCTCGGATAAAGTCCGAGGATCAGCGCAGAGCCCGGGCTTACGCGACCATTGTCGCGACCAATTTCAAGCGCGCACCGTTCCTGGAAGACTAAGTCAATCGCAGCGATCCTGAGCCGGTTGGGCCGAACCGCGTGCAACTGCCTCAGAATCGAAACGACACGGTAGAGGGGGCAAGTCGGGAGCAGGTCGGCGAAGAAGCATTCGACTTGTGCGTGGCGTCGTTGTCCATAAATCAGGCGAAAGTCGAGAGCCGGTACACCGCGGTGACGCGGATCGCAACCAACGGTCCGATGACCTCGCCGGTCGTTGAGAGCTGCGAACTGGGTCAGGATTCCGTGACGCGTATAATTGTGGGTGCGCCGGCCCGGGCGCATGGGAAGCGGCGGCTTCACCTCAGTGTCGAGGCGTCGTCGCAGCATCTCTCTACCGGCGGCTCCTTCGTTTCTCTCCCCGTCGCGCCCGATCGTCCGATATCGTCTCTCGTCCGCCCGATCTGCGAGGCGCATATTACGACGAACGGCGAGGTTTTACACGGCAACTGCCTTCACCTCGCTCACTGCTTCTCATCCGAAGCATTCGCGACCGCCCGCCAAGTCCGTTCGCCATCGCGAGCCAGCAGTTCGTCCGCTGCTGTCGGTCCATCGCTGCCAGATTCGTATTCGGACAACCCGGCCTTATCGGCCGCCCAGGCGTCGAGCACAGGCTGCACGATGCGCCAGCCCTGCTCTACCATGTCGGCGCGCATGAATAGCGTCTGGTCGCCTATCATCACATCATGGATCAGCGTCTCGTATCCGACATTCGGTTTTTTGGGGAACCAGTCATCGTAGCGGAAATCCATCTTCACGGGAGCGAGGTCCACCACAGGCCCAGGTCGCTTGACCTCGAACTGCAGGGAGATTCCCTCGTTCGGCGCGATGCGCAGCACCAACCAATTGGGCCGCAGAGAGTCGACGGGCGTATCCTGAAACGCAGAGTAGGGCGCCTGCTTGAACCGGATGGCGATCTCCGTCGTCCGCTGCGCCATGTGCTTGCCCGTACGGACAAAGAATGGCACGCCGGCCCACCGCCAATTGTCGATTTCGAACCGCATCGCTACGTAACTCTCGACGTTCGAATCCGTCGCGACCTTCGATTCCTTCCGATAGGCCTTCACCGGCTTGCCCAGCACGACGCCCGCGCCATATTGGCCGCGCACCGCCTGCGCCGCCGTGGCGGCGGGCATTGCAGCGAACACTTCCGCCTTCTTCGTGCGGAACGAAGCAGCGTCGAACCCGACGGGCGGCTCCATGGCCACCATGGAAAGCAATGAGAGAACGTGGTTCGGAACCATGTCGCGCAACGCCCCGGTCGCCTCGTAGAATGCGCCCCGCTGCTCCACGCCTCCCGTCTCCACCACGGTGATCTGAACATTGTCGATCCGGTCGCGATTCCAGATCGGTTCGAACAGCCCGTTGGCGAAACGGAATGCTATGATGCTCTGGACCGTGTCCTTTCCGAGAAAGTGGTCGATCCGAAAGATCTGATCCTCATGCAGCGTGAGGAGGATCTGGGCGTTTAGCTTGCGCGCCGAGTCCAGACTGTGGCCGAACGGCTTTTCGACCACGACTCGGCGCCAAAACCGACTCTTGCCCTCGCCGCCGTCGTTTTGATCCGTCAGTTTCGCCGTGCCGAGTTGCTCCGCTACGACGCCGAAGAAGCGGTCGGCGACCGCCAGATAGAAAATGACATTGCCTGGAACGCCAGCGGCTATTCCGATGTCATCAATAGCGCTGCGCAGCCTCTCGTATAGCTCTGGCTTGGTCAGGTCACCCCGCACGTACGACATCTTCTCCGTGAGACTGCGCCACGCGGCCTCGTCGATGTGATCGATATTGAACCCCGCCGCGGGGTTGCCGACGAAGCTTTTCAGCATGTCGTGAAGACTGTCGCGCCAGCTTGCCGCCGTTTCTTCCGCCCGAGCCACCCCGATCAATGCAAATTTCTCCGGCAGGGTCTTGCTAAGCGAGAGATTGTAGAGTGCGGGGACCATCAGGCGCTTTGGTCAGGTCACCGGTGGCTCCGAAAATCACGATGGTGCAGGGATCGACCGGCGGAGCTGGGCGCTGCGGCGGGGATGAGACCGCCCCTGCGGCCGCAGGCGGCCGGATCGGTAGATTTTCGGACATCGCCTATTCGGCTGCGTGGCGCGCGGGCGCACGGCCTTGCTGCGCCGGTTCTGGATCAATAGGCTCCTTGCCCTCGATGTGACCGCCGAATCCGAAGCGCATGGCCGAGAGCATCCTTTCTCCAAATGTATGCTCCTGGCGCGAGCGGAAGCGGGCGAAAAGCGCGATGGTGAGCACGTCGGCGGGGACCGCTTCTTCGACCGCGGCCTGGACAGTCCAGCGACCCTCGCCGGAATCCTGAACAAAACCCGAGAACCCGTTCAATTGCGGATCCTGGGTCAAGGCGGCAGCGCCGAGGTCAAGTAGCCAGGACGAAATGACGCTGCCGCGCCGCCAGACCTCGGCGATATCCCGCAGGTTCAGCGAGAAGCGCTCCTCCTCAACGAGATCCTTCGAGTCCTTGTTTCGCAGGATGTCAAAGCCCTCGGCGTAGGCCTGCATCAATCCGTATTCGATGCCGTTATGAACCATCTTGACGAAGTGCCCGGCGCCAGACGGCCCGGCGTGAATATAGCCGCGCTCGGGACGGGAATCGCCGCTCTCATAGCCCGGCGTGCGGGCGATGTCGCCGAGACCCGGGGCGAGCGCCGCGAAGATCGGATCGAGATGCTCCACTGCCCCGTTCGGTCCGCCGATCATCATGCAATAGCCGCGCTCGATGCCCCAGACGCCGCCGGAAGTGCCGCAGTCAACGTATCGAATACCCTTCTCCGCCAATTTCCTGGCGCGTCGGATGTCGTCCTTGTAGAACGAATTGCCGCCGTCGATGATAATGTCGTCCCGGTCCAGCAGACCGCCGAGAGTCTCGACCATCTCTTCGGTGACCTGGCCAGCGGGCAACATCAACCAGATCGCCCGCGGCTTCTCTTTCAGCGCCTTTGCCATTTCCGCGGGCGATGCGGCCGCCGTGGCCCCATCCTTCGCCAGCGCTTCGCGCGTCTTGACGGTGCGCGCGTACACCACACAGTGGTGTCCCGCCTTCATCAAGCGACGAGACATATTGCCGCCCATTTTGCCGAGTCCGATCATGCCAATTTGCATTTTGTTTCACTCCTCAACGAAATTCGTAGTTGATGGGCGCGTTCGTCGCGCGCCAATTCAGCCTTCTCACTGCGCCGACGGGGTGCGTCGCGACGCACCCTTCGCGCGGCCCCGCGTCCGAGGCCGCGCCCCCTTCGCAAAATACGCCAAGCGGCCGGGCCTCGACCGACCTCGGTCGATCATGCTTCCTCCCGGTGCTGCCCTTCGTCTGCGTCAACGCCCGCGCTGACAGGACCCCGTCTGCCTTGGAGAGCACGGCTCCCAAGAGAAAGCGCTGAGCCTGGCCGGATCCCGCGAACGCGCTCGAACCATGAACCGCCGGCTGGATATTCGTTGTTGTCATGCCTTCTGCCTGTGAAGCCACGATCTCCAAGTCATTTGCCAAGGACACATATGCTGAATTGGACGCCAAACTGTAGGCTCGGAAACTACTCAGATCTGATCGGGCGCGAGGATGGTCCGCCGTGCGACCTGACCGCGTTTGCATTCCGTCCGGGCTACGACAACGAACAGATCGGGGGGATCAAGGTGGTCGCCAGAAGTGGTTGGTTCGGCGCGCGGCCATCGGGAACGGAGGATGTTTATGAGATGTATGCGGACGGCTTCCTCAGAGAGGAGTATCTGAAAAATGTTCAAGCTGATCCGCAGTCCTCGTCGGTCGCCTTTTCGACAAGATATGAATCCTGCTCGGCTGACTTCAATGCTGCGGCATTGAAGAATAGGCTGGTTCTATCATCGAAATGCCTCCATTGATTGCCTTCTACGAGAAGCTGGGTAAGATCGCCGGCGTGAACAGCACGGTACCGATACCCTACGTGAGCGACGCCATCGGCCGAAAAATACGGTGAGGAGGCCGCCGCCAACGTCTCTGCTGAATATGCTCGTCTCAGGCATTCACGGTACCAGCACCGCGGCGCCGTCGAACTTGCCGGCCCGGAGATCAGCCAAAGCCTGATTGGCCTGTCGAAGAGGGTAGGTCGTCGTTTTGACGACGATACCAATCTTGGGGACCTGCCCAAGAAAATCGACTCCGTCCTGCCGTGTCAGGTTGGCGACGGAGACGAGTTGTCGCTCTTCCCATAAGATCTGGTAGGGAAAACTGGGTATGTCGCTCATGTGAATTCCAGCGCAGACCACCCGCGAGCCCTTTCGGACCGCCTTTAGCGCTAGCGGCGCCAGAGCGCCGACAGTCGCATAGATGATCGCCGCGTCCAGCTTCTCGGGCGGCATCTCGTCGGATCCGCCAGCCCAGATCGCCCCAAGGCTTTTGGCGAACTCTTGTTTGCCGACGTCTCCGGGCCGCGTAAATGCGAACACTTGTCTGCCTTGCCATCTAGCGACCTGCGCCACGATGTGCCCAGCGGCGCCGAAGCCGTAGAGTCCCAGCTTCTTGCCTTCGCCTGCGATCATCAGAGAGCGCCAGCCGATCAAGCCGGCGCATAGCAGAGGCGCGAGTTCAACATCGCTTCCCGTCTCACCTAGGGGAAACGCGAATCGCGCATCGGCGATGGTCGCCGTGGCATAGCCGCCGTCGCGCGTGTAACCCGTGAACAAGGGATGGTCACACAGGTTCTCCCGGTGCTCTAGGCAATAGGGACAGGAGCCGTCGACGTGGCCGAGCCAAGGAATGCCGACCCTCTCCCCGATCTTCAAACTCGTGATGCCTTGCCCGATTTCATCGATCCGTCCGACGATCTCGTGACCAGGAATGATCGGGGACTTCGCGTCCGGCAACTCGCCGTCGACCACGTGCAGGTCTGTGCGGCAGACGCCGCATGCGAGCACCTTCACTCTGATCTCTCCCGGCCCGGGACGCCGGTCAGCTAGCTCCGTCCATTCGAGGGGAGTGCGCGGCTTGTTGAGTACCATCGCCTTCATACTATTGTCCTCGAGATCGGGCTGAGTTCGGTTCCCTGACCGAGCCGCCGGAGCACGAATGGCAGGGCGTCGGGGAGATCCTGAGCCACAAGGCCCGGGCCGAATTCCGCCGCGGCGGCGCCATGCAGCCAGACGGCCGCCGCTGCGGCCTCGAAAGGCGCCATCCCTTGTGCGAGCAGCGCGGCGACGAAGCCGGTCAAGACGTCGCCGGCGCCACCCGTCGCAAGTTGGGGAGGCGCGTTCGCGTTGACGATCGCGCGTCCGTCCGGCGCGGCGATGACGGTATCGGGGCCTTTGAGCAACACGATGGCATTGCACTGCCGAGCTGCTGCGCGAGTGCGTTTCAGCTTGTCGCCGTCAAAATGAAAGATGCGCATGAACTCCCCGGCGTGCGGAGTCAAAACGCAAGGTCCCTTGATCGCGTCGAACAATTCCTCCGGCGCCTCTGCGAATGAGGTCAGTGCGTCGGCGTCGAGGACCGTGGCGCGCTTCGTCGCGAGAGTGGCCAAGACGTATTGCCGTGTCGCCGCGCCAACGCCCGCGCCTGGTCCGATCGCTATGGCATTTCGGCGCTTGTCGGCGAGCAACCCCTCGAAATCAGTTTGGCCGTCGAAACTATGAACGATAGCGTTGATCAGCGACGTCGCGTAGACGCTCCAAACCTTGGACGGCGCGGCGAGCGTGACCATCCCCGCGCCTGCGCGCGACGCCGCAAGCGCAGTCAAGCGGCTCGCGCCGGTGATCGCTTGGCCGCCGAGAATCAGGACTTCTCCGCGCTTGTACTTGTAACTTTCAGCATGGGGCCATGGATAGGCGCCGAGCCAGAGGTTGGGACCGTTCTCCCATGTCTGTGGAGCGATCGCCGCGAGCGACGAAGCGGGGACGCCAATGTCAGCCACGACGACGTCGCCGCAAAGCCCCCGCCCGGGATAGAGCAGGTGACCAGGCTTCTTGCGAAAGGTGGTGACCGTGAGGTCGGCAGGCGCGGCGTCGCCCAGTACGGCTCCCGTCGCGCCATCGAGACCGCTCGGGACGTCGACGGCGCAGGTATGAATCCGTCGGGCTTTCAGGGCCACGACCATTTCCAGCGCGAGGCCGGCAATGGGCCGCGAGAGGCCGGAACCGAAAATCGCATCAATGATGATGCCGGCGTCGTCAATTGATTCCGTGGAGAATGGCTCTGTCGAGCCTTTCCATAGGTCGGCAGCGAGCGCGGCCTCTCCAATCAGCTTTTCGCGCGCTCCCAGCAAGGCCAGCTTCACCGGCCAGCCAGCCGCGGCGAGATGGCGAGCGGCGACAAAGCCGTCACCGCCATTGTTGCCCGGTCCACAGAGCACCGTTACTGGCCGCATCGTCCAGCGCTCGCCAATCGCAACGGCGACCGCGGCGCCTGCGTGCTCCATGAGCGCGGTTGCGCTGGTCCCGCTCGCCATCGTTAGATGGTCGGCTCGATCCATTTCGGCGGGCGTCAACAAGGCGAGCTTGTCGGAGTCGAACGCGCGGCTCTTATCCATTCGGCCCATTCGGCGCTCTCGCTCCAGTTCGTCGACTGCAGACTGAAGGGGCTCCGCGCAGGCAGCTAGCCTCGGAAATTACTTATCGTGGCGAGTGAGTAGTTTTCCTGGTCTACTGACCGGGCGTGTTGGGCGGCCCAGGTTTCCCAGGGAAATCGAATCCGGCTCATTCTCGGTGCTTCGATCGACGGCCGCGCGCGTTCGCGCCAAGCTCGGACCAGTAAGATATCCGACTGCAAAGGCCAGCTGCGCCGCCTAGGCGGGCGATGGCCTGAGTAGTTTCCGAGGGTGGTCATTGCGGTGGCTGTCACCTATTCCCCACGGCTTCTGCGTCTGCTGCGGGGAGTAGTGATTTGAGGTCGGCCGTATGACGACTGTTTGTGCGCCGATCGTGAATGACGTCGTCGAGTCGTTCGGGTCCGACCCAACCCGCCTCATGGATATCGTGTCGGCGGTGCAGCACCGCTTCGGCCATGTCTCCTATGAGGCGATCCGGACAATGGCGACGGGCCTTGGCCTTCATCGGGTCGAGGTCGAGGAAACAGTTTCCTTTTATGCCTTTTTCAACCGAGAGCCCCGGGGCCGCAATCGCATCCGGCTCTCCAAAACCCCGATCTCTTTCCTCAAGGGAGCCGAGGCGGTCGCGCACGCCTTTGAGCAGGCGCTTCGTGTGCCCATGGGCGGTACCTCGCCGGATGGCCAGTTCACGCTCGAATGGACCAACGATATCGGCATGGCCGACCAGGAGCCGGCCGCCCTGATCAACGGGATCATCCTGACTGAGCTGACGCCGGCTGACGTGCCCGGGGTCCTGACGGCCCTGCGTCAAGCGGGAAAGACAGGTGGCATGCCGCCTTACCCGCCACACGCGGCCGACGCGGCGAAGTTGCCGAAATCCCGCGTTCGGCCGAGCCTTGTCAAGATCGGCCCTTTGCTGACCGGCCCGCTTGTCCGCGCCCAAGGGATCAAAGCTGCCCTCGCCATCACGCCAGACGCCGTCATCGCAGAGATCACCAACTCCAAGCTCCGGGGGCGCGGCGGCGCCGGTTTTCCCACCGGCATGAAATGGCGCCTCACCCGAAAGGCCGAGGGCAAGGAGCACTACATCCTTTGCAACGCCGATGAGGGCGAGCCAGGCACCTTCAAGGATCGCATGTTGCTGGCCGAGTTCCCGAACCTCGTGTTCGACGGCATGACCATCGCCGGCTATGCCTTGGGATCAAAACACGGCGTTCTCTACCTTCGGGGCGAATACGCCTATCTATGGGATGCGCTGCAGGACAACCTGAGCAACCGGCGCGGCTGTGGCCTGCTGGGCCCGAATATCCTCGGCAAAGACGGCTTCAACTTCGACATCCGCATTCAGCTTGGCGCGGGCGCCTATATTTGTGGCGAGGAGTCGTCGCTTATCGAATCGCTGGAAGGCAAGCGTGGGTCACCGCGCGATCGCCCGCCCTTTCCCACCGAGCGTGGTTACCTGCAACAGCCTACTGCCATCGACAATGTTGAAACCCTCGCTTGCGTCGCGCGGATCATGGAAAAGGGTGCGGCGTGGTTCATGGGTCTTGGAACAAAGGATTCAACCGGCACCAAGCTAATGAGCGTCTCGGGCGATTGCACCCGCCCGGGGGTTTATGAGGTCCCCTTCGGGATCACGGTGAACGAACTTCTCGATCTGGCCGGCGCGCCGGATGCCGCCTACGTCCAGATCAGCGGCCCCTCGGGTCAGGCTGTGGCGCCGAAGGATTTCGGTCGGCGGATCGCCTATGAGGATCTGTCGACGGGCGGCTCGACAATGGTGTTCGGGCCTGGGCGCGACGTGCTCGACATCGCACGCCAGTTTGTCGACTTCTTCGCCGAGGAATCTTGCGGCTGGTGCGCGCCCTGTCGCGTCGGGACCACTCTGCTTAAACAAGGCATGGAAAAGATCGTCGCCGGTCGGGCGACGCTGGCGGACCTCGCCGCCACGGAACGCCTCGCCAACACTGTCGTGCGCACGAGCCGTTGCGGTCTTGGCCAGACCGCGCCATTCCCGATCCTAACCACGATGCAGAGCTTTCCCGAACTCTACGAAGCTCGTCTCGCCGCCGCCCCGTTCGAACCGCTTGTCACCTTGCACGACGCCTTGCGCGAGGCGGTGATCGTGCAGGGTCGTGAACCGTCGGAAGCGGAGAACTAGATGGCCGCGAAAACAGTCAGCTTCACGATCGACGGCGCGACCGTCGAGGCTTCGGAAGGCCAGTCAGTACTCGAAGCCTGTGACGCCGCAGGGATCTATATTCCTCGGCTCTGTTACCACCCCGACCTGAAAACGACCGGCACCTGCCGCGTTTGCACCTGCTTGATAAACGGCAGGCACAGCGCCGCTTGCGTGACCCCGGCCGCGCACGGCATGTCGATCCAGAGTGAAACACCGCAGCTTACCGACGACCGGCGCACAGTCATCGAAATGCTGTTCGTCGAAGGCGACCATCCCTGTCCCTACTGCGTGGCCAGCGGGGACTGCGAACTCCAGGCGCTGGGCTACCGGCTGGGCATGGTCGCGCCCAACCAACCCTATCAATGGCCTGATCGCAAGATCGACGCCACCCACCCGGACATCTACCTCGATCATTCGCGTTGCATTCTTTGCGCCCGCTGCGTGGAGGCCTCTCGCATGGAGGACGGTAAGACTGTGTTCGGCTTCGAAGGTCGCGCGATCGCCATGCGACTGAATGTCGATGCCGAAGGCGGCCTAGGCGATACCCAGATGGCGGCCGTCGACAAGGCCGCGCACGTGTGCCCGGTCGCCTGCATCGTCATCAAGCGCGAGAACTATCGGATTCCGAATGGCGAACGCCGTTTCGACAAAACACCGATCGGCAGTGAGATTGAGGCTCGGCGGCGTGGGCTGAAGTCCGGAGGGCCAAAGGCATGACACCTTTCCCGACGACCCCCGCCGCGCCGGCCAAGCCCACCCTCGCCACCTGCGCCCTGACCGGCTGTTTCGGATGTCACATGTCGCTCCTTGATATCGACGAGCGGATTCTTGAGCTGGTCGATCTGGTCGACCTCGATGTCTCGCCCTTCGACGACAAGAAGAGGTTTGATCGACAAGTCGACGTCGGCCTCATCGAGGGCGGCTGCTCGAACGAGTACAACGTCCGGGAACTCAGGGAGTTTCGCAAACACTGCCGGATTCTCGTCTCGGTCGGAGCCTGCGCCATAAACGGCGGGGTGCCGGCCATGCGCAACACCGTCGGACTGCGGGAGTGCCTGGAGGCCGTCTATCTGCACGGCCCATCCCTCGACGGCGGTGGCATGATTCCCAACGGCGAGGATCTGCCGCTGTTGCTGGATCGTGTCTATCCCTCGCATGAGGTGGTGAAGATCGACTACTTCCTCCCGGGATGCCCGCCTTCGGGCGACACGATCTGGGAGGGGCTGAGGCGCTTGCTCACCGGCAGAGCGCCTGATTTGCCCTACGTCCTTTGCAAGTACGAATGATCGCCGTTCCGGATCGGATGCAAGCCATGAACGATATCCAGGTCAGCTTGGGCGCGCGCAAGATCATCATCGATCCCGTGACCCGGGTGGAAGGCCACGGCAAGGTGACCATTCGGCTGAATGAGGCCGGTGAGGTTGAGCAAGCCCGGTTTCACATCGTCGAATTCCGGGGTTTCGAGCGCTTCATCCAGGGGCGGATGTATTGGGAAGTTCCCGTCATCGTCCAACGTCTGTGCGGGATCTGCCCGGTCAGCCATCATCTTTGCGCCGCCAAGGCGATGGATGTCGTCGCCGGCGTCGATCAGGTGACGCCCACGGCCGACAAGATGCGGCGGCTGATGCACTACGGTCAGGTATTGCAATCCAACGCGGTCAACTTTTTCCACCTCGCTTCGCCGGATCTGCTGCTCGGCTTCGAATCGCCAGTGGCGCAACGCAATATCATCGGAGTGATCGAAGCATTTCCGGAGGTCGGGAAATGGGCGATCTTTGTTCGCAAATTTGGCCAGCAGGTGATCGCCGCGACAGGCGGCCGCCGGATCCATCCGAGGCTGTGCATCCCCGGCGGCGTGAACCAAAATCTACCCATCGAGCACAGAGACGCCCTTCGCGGCGAGGTTGATCAAATCATTCAGTGGTGCTGCGACGCGCTGGAATTGCACAAGGGCTTTGTCCGTGAACATCAGGCGCTGCACGACACCTTCGCAACCTTTCCGTCGAACTATATGAGCATCGTCGCGCATGATGGCGGGATGGATCTCTACGACGGCGGGCTGCGCGCGATCGATGCGGACGGCGCGCCCATCCTGGACGGCGTCCGTCCCGCGGACTACCGCGATCACCTCATCGAGGAGGTTCGATCTTGGAGTTATATGAAGTTCCCGTACATCCGTTCGCTCGGCCGCGAAGACGGCTGGTATCGGGTCGGGCCGCTGGCCCAGCTCAATTGCTGCGCCTTCATCGGCACACCCTTGGCCGAGGCTGCGCGCAAGGACTTCATGGCCGCCGGGCACGGCGGACCAGTGCATGCGACGCTGGCCTACCACTGGGCGCGGGTGATCGGCATGATCCACTGCGCCGAGATCATCAAGCAGTTGCTGTTCGATGACGATCTGCAAGGCACGGATCTGGTCCTGACCGGCCAGCGCCGGCCGGAGGGCGTGGCGATTATCGAAGCGCCTCGTGGAACCCTATTGCATCACTATCAAGTCGAGGAGAACGATCAGGTGACCATGGCCAACCTGATCGTTTCCACCACCAACAACAACGAGGCAATGAACCGCTCGGTAACCAAGGTCGCGATTGACGACCTGACCGGTCATGAGATCACAGAGGGGCTGCTAAACCATATCGAGGTCGCGATCCGCGCCTACGATCCCTGTCTTTCCTGCGCGACTCACGCCCTGGGCGACATGCCCCTGATCGTCAGTCTGGAGGATGCCGACGGCTCGGTCATCACGACGAGGGTGAAGGAATGATCTCGCCAAGACAGGACCTCCGCCGTGACGCCAGCTTCCCCCCGCCTCAACCGATCCTGACCGCACCGAGAGCGAGGCTTCTGGTCCTGGGTTACGGTAATCCGGGCCGTCAGGACGATGGATTGGGCCCGGCGGCCGCGACGCTGATCGATAAGTTGGGATGGCCAAGCGTAACGGCGTTCGACAACTATCAGCTCAACATCGAGAATGCACTGGATGTCGCCGAGCACGATATCGTTTGGTTTGTCGACGCCGCCAAGACCGGACCGGCGCCTTACGCCGTCCGTCGGCTGGCGCCCTCGTCGACCTTCGATTTCACCAGCCATCTCGTTCGGCCCGAGACCATTCTGGCCATGGCGGAACATTATTTCGGGAGGACTCCGGAAGCCTTCATTCTCGCCATCCGCGGCTATGAATTCGAGTTCATCGAGGCGTTGACACCAAAAGCGAACGACAATCTTCAGAGCGCTGCAGCCATGCTCGCTGATCGGATTCGGGCCTTGATCGTGCCGGTGACGTCGTGAATATCGGGCTCGGGGACAAGCGCAAAACAATCCTGCTGATCGACGCGGATCCCCACGCGCGCGCGACCCTGCGCAAGGCGCTGGAGGCGGCCAGCTTTTCGGTGGGCGAGGCGTCCAGTAACCATGAAGGCGAGCGAACGATAGAAAGGATCAAGCCCGACGCGGTTCTCGCGGATCTGCTGGCCGAACCGAACCGCGCGGGAGTGACAGTGTCGGAATGGCTTCGGGCCAAGGGCGACCCGACACCTTGCTATATTGTGAGCGCGGCCGGCGATGCCCTGTCCGGTTCGATCGGTTTACACGAACTGGGCGTGGCGGGGGTATTCCTCAAGCCCGTCGACGCTGCTGTGGTCATCCAGACCTTGCGAACTCGGCTTGGGGCGAGTGCCCTCGTGCATAGCGATGCATGAGGTCTCTCTCTTCGAAAACGTCGCCGCCCCGGTGGAGGCCGCGTCATGACGTTAGTGCAGGACGTCCGGCGAGAGGAATGCGTTGCGATGGAAATCCGCGTGCGCGGCCGGGTGCAGGGCGTGGGGTTTCGCCCAACAGTCTGGCGCATTGCGCGGGAACTCAACCTCGCAGGCGAGGTTCTCAACGATTGCGAGGGCGTGCTGGTACGCGTCAGGGGAAGCCCAGGCGCCGTCGAGGATTTCATAGCCCGACTGGAGAGCGAACCGCCGCCGCTGGCGCGGATCGACAAGATCGAAGCTCGCGCCTTCGCCGGCGCGCTGTCGTCTGAATTTCGAATCGCAGACAGCCTTGTGGGCGATGCGCACACTGAGGTCGCGCCGGACGCCGCGATCTGTGGGGCATGCGCTCAGGAAATCGTCGATCCGTTACAGCGTCGATTCCGCTATGCCTTCGCCAACTGCACGCATTGCGGGCCGCGTCTGAGCATCGTCAAGGGTATCCCCTACGACCGCGCCAGTACGACGATGTCGCCGTTTACCATGTGCGAGGCCTGTGAGCGCGAATATCGCAACCCCGCCGACCGCCGTTTCCACGCCGAGGCGATCGCCTGCCACACCTGCGGCCCGAGAGCGACCCTGGTCCGGCTGGACGGTCGGGCGACCAGTTTCGACCCGCATTCGATGCTCGATTGTGTCGAGGCAGTCCGCGTACTCATCTCGAAGGGCGAAATCGTAGCGATCAAGGGGCTTGGCGGCTTTCATCTCGCGTGCGACGCGGCCAACGCCGGAGCCGTGGCGCGCCTGCGCCGGCTGAAGCGGCGCGATGGGAAGCCGTTCGCGCTGATGGCAAGAGATCTCGACGTCATCAGGCGCTATTGTTCTGTGGCGTCGGAAGAGGAGCGGGCGCTCGTCAGCTCGGCGGCGCCGATCGTGCTGCTTCAGGCCGACAAGGCCGAGAGACTCCCAGATGAAGTCGCCCCCGGTCTCGCAACGCTCGGCTTCATGCTGCCGACGACGCCGCTGCATCTCTTGATCTTGGCGCGGATGGAGCGCCCTGTGGTGATGACCAGCGGCAATGTCTCCGAGGAGCCGCAGGTCATCGACGATGAGGCGGCGGGCGCACGGCTCGGCGGGATCGCAACTTACGCGCTGATGCACGACCGCGAAATCGCCAATCGCGTCGACGATTCCGTGGCGCGCCTGATGGCCGGTCGGATTCGGCTCTTGCGCCGCGCGCGCGGCTTTTCGCCGGCGCCAATTGTGCTGCCGCCGGGGTTCGAAGCGGCGCCCGATATTCTCGCCATGGGCGGAGAGCTCAAGGCGACGTTTTGTCTCATCAAGGACGGCGAAGCGATCCTCTCGCAGTATCAGGGCGATCTGGAGAATGTCGAGACTTTCGACGACTACCGCAAGACTCTGAGGCTGTACGCCGAGCTCTTTCATCACACGCCGAGCGCTCTCGTCGCCGACCGCCATCCCGAATATCTGTCCGCCAAGCTCGCGCGCGAATGGGCGAAAGCCCAGTCGCTGCCCCTCATCGACGCGCAGCACCATCACGCCCATGTCGCGGCGTGCCTCGCCGAAAATGGCGTTTCGCTCGACTCGCCTCCTGTGCTCGGCATCGTCCTCGATGGATTGGGCTGGGGCGACGACGGGACGGTCTGGGGCGGGGAATTCCTGCTCGCGGATTATCGGGGTTTCAAACGGCTCGGCGCGTTCAAACCGGTGGCGATGCTGGGGGGCGCCCAAGCGGCGCGCGAGCCGTGGCGCAATCTCTACGCCCATTTGATGGCGGAGATGGGCTGGGCGGAGTTTTCAACGAATTTCGCCGACCTAGAGCTCTATGTCGACCTTGCTCGCCGGCCGCGCTCGACGCTCTACGCAATGGCGCGCGCCGGCGTCAATTCGCCGAAGGCTTCATCCTGTGGAAGGCTGTTCGACGCCGTGGCCGCGGCCCTGAACATCTGCCGCGAGCGCCAGGCCTACGAGGGCGAGGCGGGCGCTCGGTTGGAGGCGATCGTCGACCTCGACGCCATGAGTCACGACGGAGAGGAGTCCGCCTATCCGTTCACGATCTCCAACCCGCGCGACACTGGCCTGCCCTGTATCGAGCCGTTGGCGATGTGGCGGGCGCTGCTCGGGGATCTCATCCTGAAGACGCCGGCGCCGGTGATTGTCGCGCGCTTCCACAAGGGTCTCGCCAGAATCATCGCTGCAATGACGAGAAAATTGGCCCGTCGCGAAGAGGGGGGCGGCGCACGCTTCGATACCGTCGCTTTGTCCGGAGGATGTTTTCAAAACCGAGTTCTGTTTGAGGAGGTCGTTCGCCGTCTCGAGC
>Ga0302325_10014690_pt1 | contig 16659 bp, 14 predicted proteins | sample Palsa_T0_2_FD_201948 | JGI IMG/M metagenome (GOLD analysis project Ga0302325, IMG submission 201948) | Peat permafrost microbial communities from Stordalen Mire near Abisko, Sweden - Palsa_T0_2 | ecosystem: Environmental > Terrestrial > Soil > Palsa > Peat permafrost | place: Sweden: Abisko... | reverse complement strand
AAAAGCAAGTTAAGCCGTTTAAAATTTTGAACCTTCCGCCTTCTAGATTCCAAATCAAGTTCTATCACCTGCATATCAAGGCATGTACCAAGATTTGAGATGATATATGACTACTTTCGCCGCTCTCGCAATCGAAACCGCAATTCAAACCCAATCCCCCATCAGAAGTCCAGCTCGTGGAAAAATTCCAACGAGTCCCATGACTCAGGTTCGGATCCTCCTGTCACATCGCAGCATGCGGTCCTCCCCTCCCTTCACGATCCCCAATCCACGACTCATGACGATCATCGAATCGCCGTCCTCGCTACTCGCGAACCCAGCATCACGGTTCCAGGACCCGCCTTCTCTTGCACCTTCCCTTGCATCCCGTCCAGTTGGCCCCCCTCTCGTACGACCCCAGGTTTCCGATCCCCGATCTCGTGGGTGCCACAGGTGCAGCATCTCGCTGATCAGGAAGTGGCTCGTCCGCGAGAAATGCAAAATGCACTGGTCCGTGCAAGAAGCCTGCCGAATGCAAGAACCCGAAGTGTAGCTGTACCCAGGTTGGTGGTACCAGCCGCTTGCCTCGAGGACGACGACGACGAGCGACTGGCCAAGGAACGACAACCGAACAAACGATGAACGTTGTGGCTCAGTGCTTGCATGGCATAGCATAACATTACATATGCGTACTGCGCATATGTAAGAATGTGCAACCGCACTGCATGAAAAACAAAAGAAGAAAAGAAAAAGGAAAAATTATCTTGGGCTTTCTTGGAAGTGCAAGAAATGCAATGCAAGTATGTATCGTGAGCCGAGATGCAAAAACGGAGCAACGACCCGATCCGGGCCGGACACGTGCGCCTACTCGGAACGACATCCAAGCCCTCCTCTCCATAGAAAGAATTCCAAAAGAAGGGGAAAAAAGGAAAAAAAGTCTCTCAAAAACCAATCCCACCAATCGTGGCGTACGACACATCTCTCCCGAAATCAAACATATAACATTTTCCCAACTCCCCCAAATGTCTCTCATAACACTCTTCACCGTACCCATTCCTCGGATCCAAATCGTCAGGTCATTCCCGGAATACGTTAAGCCACATACATTCATCCTTCTTCTCGCATTCCTGCCCAAGCCCCATCCTCCTCCAGTCCTCATGCAAGGAGTTGTCCCACTCTCCTCTAAAAGAACGTTTTGAGATCTGATCTTGTGACGCCCACATCTAAATGAAAATGTCTCTCTTCTCAGACCCAGGTTCTCGGGAATGCACTCTTTCTCTCTCTCTCTTTCCCCCTTCTCCCCCCCCTTTGCTTTTCCCTCCATATTGGGTCACAAGGCAACTCAGCACCCCCACCTTCCACCAAAAAAATATATACAAAGAATGCAAAGGACATGCTCATAAGCACGAAGTGCAACCATCGACGCATCCGGACCCGACCCACTCAGGCTGGTCACGTACGCAACTCGTACCTTACCTCCCCCCTGGTGTTTGAGAGGTGCGTATGCATATGAGGTAGAGCAACATCGAAGGATAGAGATCGGCGTTACTCGAAGCCGTGTGAGCAAAAGAAAACTGCAGAAGGAAAGAAGGAGAAAAAGATGTTTTGCGCTTGCGATCTAGACGTGGAGAATTGGGGATAAGTGAGAAAAGTTAGGGGACAGGGGGGGATAGGCATTTGAAGTTTGAATGTTTTCAATTCTCTCTTAGAAGTTCAATCCGTCTTGGATGAAGCAAGATATCTGGCCAAGCCAAGCCAGTTGCCTTCTTATCACAGCTCTATAAAACCTCTTCTTAACTCCTCTCAATCGTGTCTGCCATGTTTGCTTTGCCTTGCCATTTCATATCGTCATCCTCTGAAAAATCAACTCAACTCCAACACCCCATTGAGCCAGCCCCCGCAAATGCAAAGACAGACACGCGCCTCCCACCCCGCACACTCCAACCAATCCCCTCCGGTTCTTCAAAGAAGTATTATTGTAAAATTCGGGCTCGGCCTCGCTGTCATCTCTCTCAAAGCAAACTCCGTCTCATGCATGTAAAACAGAGAATCCAGGCTTTGCACCTGTTCTCGCCCAAGACAATCCCAAGGAATTTCCTTCCCTTATTTCGCCATTTCCTAAAAACGCCTAGTAGCGAAGAACCCAGAAAGAAATAAAATAATGCCCATCTGTATTTCGATAACAAGAATCACTTCGTATGCTGCGCGGAAAACCCCTTTAGCAAGGGGTATCGATAAATCGTAAACGCCCGCCCTAAAAGGCGACTAATAAAACATGTCTGCCATGCTTCCAAAATTTTCGTCTGGTCTGGAAGCAGTGGTTGCCGCGGCAAGGAGGCGGAAGGAAGATATTAGTATATAATATACATGGAGGCCGAATCTAACGTTATGTTGCCTCGTAGACCCGTCATAGGGGTCTTGGGGACACCTCGTCCATCGATTTCGGCCTCAGGGATGAGCTATTGGAACCTTGCGATTGCTTCATGGTGTTTTTCCTGGTGAGTTTGGCATAGTGTAATCCGCACGCATTGCAGAGTGTTCTGGCGCCATCTGGTCCTCTTCTCCATTCAGGAGTTTCTGCTCTGTTGCAGCTGTGGCATCGTCCAGGTGGGGCTGCTCTCTACTTCATTGTTAGAATTTAGGTGAATATTTAGGATAATTTGAACATACCCCTCGACGCTTTTTGCCTTCAGAACCAAATCCGTTATTTTTCATGTCATCTCCGTACATGCTCATCTCCTCGTCATAAGAACCGGGACCTCTTGCCCCTTGGTCTCGCATGTATTGCGTTTCCTCGATATCTTTTTGTTGCTGCAGGATCATGTGTTGCATTCTTTTCAGACACTCCCCAATCTTCGTCTGGCTGATAATCATCTCGTTCACAGAATCTAATGTTGGCATTCGGTCAGGAATTGCATTCGCCGACCGTTGTTGTTCTTGAGCGATGGCATTGTAATGGGCAGACCATTCCTGAATCGAAGCGCTCATCACGTTGATCTAATAAATGTCAGTACGTTTTCAACACGATTCACCATACTTCGTACCTCAGATAGATTCATCTCGAAATCCCACACATCCAAACGTCTTTTCAATCCTACTTTGAAAGGGCCTCCTACTTCGCCTTTATCGCCTTCTTTCCACCCTTCGGCCAAATCTCGTCTTTCCTGCGGATGGTATCGCGGTTGGTTGTATTGAGGTCCTTGGTAACCGGGCGGTGGGATCTGATTTGCGCCGGGTCCACCAAAGACATACGACGGCGGCTGCTGTGATGGGGGTGGAGCATAGCCGTTGGGCACTCGCTCTGGAGCACGAAGATCTTGTTCATATCTCGCTGGTTCGTATCGAGGAGCGTAGGGATTTTGTGGTGCAGGGGCGGCTTGAAGGCTAGTCAACGAGGGGTGTCGAGGAGCCTCCGGGAAGTTCCCAGGCCCCTGCTCAGGTCGTGAAAATGGGTTCTGTTGGGGGTGGAGTGGTTGCGGTGGAGAGGGTTGCCTTGGTTGCGAAGGAGCGAGTTGTGTTGGGTATGCTGCGTGGTCAGCGGGAGGGTATGACCGAGGTATCGACGGTGCTTGCAACTGGGAATATGGGAGTTGATGTGATGTTGGCAGGGAAGCAGAGACTGGAGAAGCATAGGGGTTGGATTTGGGGCCGTTGCTGAGGGCTTCATGTATTGAGGGGAGGGATTGTCGATGTGGTTGTGCGGTCTGGATAGGTGGTGGGGGTTCTGCTTTGTTGTCCGAGGTCCGCCGCGAGTCTGGGGGGGATATCAGACCAGACATGGAATGCGCAGCAGGTCCTGACCAACCTGACGAGTATGGCGGAGGAGGGCCATTCGAGTACATGGAAGAGGGGCTGACAACTGCGGTGGCCGCCATTGCGGACGCTGAGGAATAAGGCGGTCGGTCGGTGGGGATATGGTTGAGTTTCTCGCGATTAATGATGGATAGGATGCCACTAGGATACACTGTCAGACTTGCGGTGATGGGAGAAAGAGGGGATTGGGGCGGAGTGGACCTTTGCCTGTTGCTCCCATCCAGTGCTTCCATGACAAGTAAATCCCAAGGCAATGTCCCTTCACTTGAGGTACTCGGGAAGCATGCGTGGGTGGCAGACAATATCGTGCTGTTCCCGTTCCCGCTGTGTGTACCCGTTACACCGTTTACCAAACCATCTGCAACTGCAGCTGCAACTGTCCCCTCAGCTCAAGTCTGTATATCCGTGTGCGAGGGAGGGAGGTGGAAGGTGCGGTGGTTATGAAGCTGGAGGCGGTGCAGGGCAGGATTGTCGAGTCAACCAGCGGAATCAGCGCAGGAAAAGTTGAAGACCAGACGAGACAAGACACCCTAAAAATATATAACAATAGCGCCCTTCTTCTGCGCGCCGTGCTGGGCTTCGGCGTGGTTATAGATTTGGATCTGCTTTCCAGATCTGATTCAGATGCAATGGGCGGCCGCGCTGCTCGATTCTCGATTCGCTAAGAACCCAAGGGACTTCCCGCACACAAGTGCTTTGCATGCGCGGGCTGCTGGGACAGATCGTCGAGTCTTACGCGGAGAGTTGATGTGTCTTAGAAGCTGCGCACAGGAAACGTGCCGGCCGGCACGGTGGCTGCTGGGAATGATTGGGTTCCTGCAAGACAGATCCTGTGCACTGGTAGGGAAATTGAAAGGAGCGGAGCGAGTGAGGTCGAGACTTTTGGGAGCGGCCAGTGGCAGAATCGGGCCTGCGAGACTCAGAGAACCCGCGGGCTGGACGGCACAATGCTGAACGTCAGTGAGGCCGCTGATGTGTGCGGTCTGGGGACGGAGGGCGGACAAGGCGAGATGTTTTGTGTGGAGTTTGGAACTGGATCTTGGAACTGGATCAAAAGGAAACGGCAGGTGAGGTCAGCGACAGGCTTTTGGCAGGCTTTTGGCAGACTCTTGTCCACCAGCCGGGCAAGCGTGGAGGCAAGGCGTAGTCCGTTGTTGTTGTTGCTGCTGAGCGGTGACAGGAGGGTGGAGCCTCTAGTGTCGATGGCGATGATGAATACCGATGGTTCGTAGTTTCGTACGTAGTTCGTACGTAGTTCGTGAGTTGCTCGACGGCTCGACGGGGAAGGAGAGCTACGGTAGATTAGGCCGGTCGACGGTCAACTCTACTTGCGCTTTTTGCGGGCATGTTCAATTGGATTTGACGGCATCGCAAAGGCCACGAGGGCTCGGTCTTTTCCTGCTACAGTACGCACACTACTGGGGGTGCTGGGATGCTTGGATGGGGGGGATATCCACCGGGGGAAGCTTGAGTACTCTGTAAAAAGGCGGCACACCCGGGTCTACTGCGGTGGGCGAGGATCAAATCGAGGGCTGCTTGAACATGGCGTTGCTTGCCTGAGCCGGCATCGATGTTGGATCTCGATGGGCCGCTGTTGAAGGGAACAGGGGAGTGCGCATCCCTGTCGCTGAACGCACCACGGCGCGGACGAGGGGGCGTGGGCGCCGTGGGACCATTTTGAGATGTCGATGGGAGGGGGAAGGGGGGGGGCCGGGGGGAAAGGGCTGGAGAGGGGGGGGCCTGCACGGGTTGGGGGGGTGCGGCCTCGTGCCAGGGTCAGGGTACACCGCGAATGGGTCGACCCATAACCCAGCATGGGTGTGGCAGATTGGCAGATTGTCAGATTTGGGGATGGCAGATTGGAGACGGCGGTGCCCTGGCTTCTGGCTGGATGGGAAGGGAGGGCACTGCCGCTGCGGGCGGCCATGATGAGCAGCGATCGAACTCCCACATGTTCTGTTGAATGTGTTCTCTAGGGCCTGCGCATCACTACCAGAAGTACATCTAGCCCAATAAAGGGTGAGTTTAGGGCTTCAAGCTGGGGACATTTTGGGATGGAATGAACGGCCCCCGACTGAACACATTAACGAATGCCTCATCCCTCAGTACAGCCTCAGTACAGCTATTGGGATGTTGTTAACTTGTTCTGCATTGAGCTGATCACCTTCGATTCTGGGTTTCTACTGAAGAGATTACGCTCGACTGCCAGCCAGAGATGATAATATCCCCCCCCTTGAAGTCATGCGGCAAGCGGATCTTTCTGACTGGCCAGAATGGCATCGAGATTAGAGTTTCTCGAATCCTCCGGGCCCTCACAATGCTACAGCCAGGATAGGGTGGTGTTCCCTGGGAATGCCAGGCGCGAATGTTCCATCCTTCCAGATGTCAAACGTCCTCGGATCGTGGATGCTTGTGGATGCTTGTGAATGCTTGTGAATGCTTGCGGATGCTTGTGGATGCCTGAATCTAATCCAACGCAAGCCGTCTTTTAATGAACACAGCTAGATCCTCTTGTTCTTGAGATCGAGCATGCGAGATTCGCGGTGGAAAATATCCCGCTCCTCATGTTCTCGCCCCCTCTGCACGCCTCAGTTTCGAGCGTGATCAATAATAATTTGCAGCTGGAAAGTTGTACACTGCGAGAATGGCAGCAATTAGTAACGCGTCCCACTGCCCCAAAAGGTCTATATGCAGAAAGGAGTAAACTCGACCAGGTTCAAGCTGCAGCTGCAGGCATTGTTCGATGCAGTCCCCCGCGGCTCGCTGTGTGTCCTTCGCATCTTTGGGATTTTCTAGTCCTGCAACGGCAACCTCTCCTGCGCCGGATATTGTTTCAACGATTCAATCACAGATCGGAGAAATCGCCATAACCTTCCCCTTGACGCTTCCTCCCGCCTGCCTTTCGCAGATTTGGGGTGACACGACGCCACCGTGTGTCAAATTCGCGCATTCCTGCCAATTGACAGCCCTCAATCCACTCACCCTCGACTAGGTGCCTTGGCGAAAAAAAGGAAGATGACAGATAAATGGGTTTGAGCTTCAGTTTGCAAGAGATTCTGGATTGAGCAAGAATGGCGCATGCCGATGTCCAGATGGAGGAATGAGCACCTTGTCGGCCTCTTGGTGGCTCCATATTGTACAGGTAACCTCTGCAAGGCTACACGGTAGATGGCTCTCCTCCTCAGCTCTAGGGCTTCCTTCAGCGGGCTCCGAACTCAGTGAGCAACCACCAACAGGGCCGAAATCGACAAAGAAACTGCGTAATGACTCGCCGCCATGTGTCATACGGAATCTGTATTACCTTCGTGAAAACGAATCCTTGGACTCCAAAGCAAACAACCTCACAATCTCTTGTGCCCTACATCTACATCTAGACACATTCGTGGCTAAAGCCACAGATGCTACAACAGCATTTTGCAGCGGCCAAATACACACCACTGTACGAGCCCATCAGTAGGGGAGTAAAACGCTTCACGAGTCACATTGACCATACAGATATCTTCGCAGTCCCAGATCTTCGCCTGAGGAGTTCCAGAGAGGGTTGCATCCACGAACCGAAAGTGGAAATGGGAATATCGCAGATGGGAGAGTAACATTGCCCATCAGCCGACCCAGAATCATCCAAACAGACACCCTGGATGCTTTCAAAGATGAACACCACGCTCACTCTGCATCTCGGACCGCAGGGAGATCTGCTCCTAATTCAAACGTGCATTACGACCAGGGTTGTTTGGAGAATTGAAATGCCCCTCGATCAACCGCAAAACCTCTTTCGAGTCCTTCTCCACCGAAACACCGAGCCGACCAATAATGATCTTGGAAATCATGCCATTCCTACATCACAGCCTCTCGACGCCTTCAAAAGGGGTGGGGTCGGAAGTCTGGCCGGGTTTCTCAGAGTGGGATTGGTGCAGCGACCCAGTCATTTACAAGTCTTGCAAGTGCATCGTTGCATCCAGCTGGTTGGGCCCAGAAGTATACGATTTGCGGCAACATACATGATATTAATTGTCAACTTGCGGGTTATCTGCACCGTCCTCGGTCCCGACAATACTCATACGTGATTCCAAATAGACGCACTGGCATTCTGACAGCTGCATGTCTCGGGCTGATACTCCCAAGCGATTAACAGCGCGTCTCTCCGCTCCCCACAACTACTCTCCGTCACATAAAAGTGAGGTCGAATCTGTCACACCTCTGGAATCAGCCCTGCACGTGTATTTCACGGCTGAGGAACAATAAACGCCATGTTTCTCGACCGAGTCAGATTCCCGGTATCAAAAGTAACTAGTTCCATGATATCGCGATCTCAATAGGAAGCTACAGTGCTGGCTACTGTAACTAGTGGACGGGCTGAAGCTGAAATTTAGCTTGCATCGCGAGAAGATACTCGTACAGTACCGATTTTAGGGCCTAGTGCATTACTTGCACTGCAGGATCTCCGCGTATAATATCTGTCGATACTTGGACGATCTAGATATTAGTATCTCATCGTAGGTGGTCCAGTCAGGGGTGAGTGATCTTGTCATCCGTGATGGCTGAAGATCGATATTCTCAGCTATTTTCAGAACACGGTCATTGGTGTTGGTTTCACACCAATCAGGGCCACGACTCCAAAAATCTAAGCTTTTGACTTCAAAATTCAAAATGGGCGCAACCGTTTCGCTCGAATACGAGCTTGGCAAGATCTGAAGTCTCGACATTGAGGTCTGGTGTCTCGCAGTGGCACAGAGCTTGCCCCACTATAGGTCAAAAAACGAGGCGCAAAACTGCCCCATCCCCGCCACGCGATAGCCATGGATGAGCCTTGGTTCAAGCCCAACGGCTTTTAAACGAGGAGAATTCAGCAAGGAAACCCTTCCTTCTTCCAAGCAAAATTAATCGGATGTCAGAGTCTTAAGTTCTGATGGCAGCGACGTCGGAGGCCTCCCATCGCGAGCAACCCCTTTCAAGACTCTGCAGATACTACTAGTAAGCGCGGGGCAGGATTTCCTCTCTGAACCATGAACCCACACATACTCTACTGTATCTATTTTCGGGTGTGATGTGCTGGATCGCCGATTGATTTCCACAGACAAGAGATCTAACGAGCCATCCCTACCCCTTTACTATTACAGTAAAACCACATGTTATTAGCATGAAAAATGTTCGGCGAACGGACCTCGAAAAAGTGAAACATCCTCTCGATATCAGCCTCCAAGGTTGTTGAAAGCATCTCTCGTTACAGTTCAGACGTCTTCGTAGCCTTCAGTGCAATATCTCAACGGATTCACCGCCAGTTTTCAGACGGTGCAAGCAAACACTTTCCATTGCCATCCCGCATTTCTGCTCCCAAGACTTTGTGTGGTTTCATGAAACGGACTAATTACCGAAAAGGCAGCAACCCCGTGGCTCGGACGTGATCGTGATCGGCTCGGGGGCGAATCGCTGGTAGAGATGACGAGCGACGGTGGCTCCCGATAGAGTTTCCGCACTGTCCCCTAACTACTCCAAGTTAAGCCAAGATCGTACGATTCTGATTTCGGGTCCTTGGCTTTTAAATGATTTTTGTGTACTGTACTGTACGAGGCGCCTGCTTTCGTTGATCATTCGTTCTAGACGGACGGCAACCCACAGGTTATTAACATTATGATGATCTGATAAGATCTCCCAACTAAAATTTCTTTGTTGAGGGGTGCAGCTTTCGGCAGTTGTGTACGTAGGTGTTGTATTCCGAAACTCGTCTTTCGAAGCCTTAAAACCGCCATCTTGGGCACAATACTTTCTTCTCAAGTCACCAGCCGTTCCGGCCACTTCTCCGCATACATCGCTGTGCAAACCTCAAGCTTCCTATCAAAATAGTTTCAGGACTCTCAAGAATTTCTCTACGGTCGAACCCAACCACTCCTATGGATCTAGAAGTCTCATCGCTCGATCGTATGCATATTAGAACCATGTTCCCTGCTGCCATGCAACCCACCATCACTGACCCAATAATGGCCATCGTCGTTTACGGGGATTGAGCCGATAGATGCATACCAAGGGCGAGACAGATCCTGGAGAGATTCCTCTCAGATATCCGACAACAGAACCCTCCTGCTGGGACAGGATCCTACTTGCGCGGACGGGCCAATCTCCCTTCCGCTGCGGGCGTCGAATGCGCTCATGCACCAGACAGGCATCTGGGAAGAGAAATCACCCCATGTAGACTGCAAAGACAGACAAGATGGCTGGTCCCAATAGCACATGTTTATTCGCCATTGGTCAGTTTTCGAGTCACGGAACCGATTGCTGAGTGCCTAACCTCCCATTTTGGGGTGTGGAGCTCACGTTGGTTGGAAGCAGACGAGAAACTTCCGCGCTTCCATAGAAGAGCCCTACTCAATGTCAGCCACCACACTGCCAGTGAGACTCCTCCAACCGGTTGCCTCCCAGTCGCAATGCGATGCCGGAGTCCTGGAAAAATAGGCATGGCAAATGTACGAAGTACCCAACACGAATACCTCACATGGCGTCTGGGGTTTATGTGAAGTTACATTTTTCAAATTTAAGAATTCATATTGGCTCTTTTCATAACAGGCTAGCCATGCGGGACCGTTTCCTTTCAGGGGGGGGAAAGAATGGGGATGGACCGACCCTGCTGCACACGCTGTTTTGAGGCCCAAAACTCCGAGCGAAATGCGTACTTCGTACTCCGTACCGTCGTATTTCTTCGTACCGGTAGATGAGATTTCATATCGGCTGCCCCAAGGCCCTCCTGGCAAGCTATCAAACGGTCCTTTGAGTCTGCTAGGATTTGCAGTGCCTGCATGCCCTCCTCCATCATGATGAATTGCCGAAAGAAGACGACGAGAGCTTAGATCTACTTTCGGTCTTTGTGTTTGATGGTCACTGCTCTCCCGTTTTATCCAAATTAGCCATTTCGAAGTGTCTTGCATCACAAGTTTCTATACAAAGAATCGAACCTGCAATCTCAGATCTGGTGGAAGATGCTTGCACTTGCATTGTTTTTTCCCCATTTCCCCGCCCCTTGTTCAAAACTCTGTGGCACTCCCAAATGACTGCAGTGAGGAAGAAAGCTTCCTTGAGTACCCTGTACCATTTCTGTCCTGGCTTTGCCTCTTATTATACAGCAAGTTGAGCTACGGGAAGGTGGCATGTATATTAGTTTCTAGGCATAAGGACTCATACTACCTGGTATCACTATCCTCATGACGCAGCACTCACTCAACCGTTGAAGACTATCCCCAGGTGTCTCTCCACACGCAGCCCCACCTCGAAACTGTTCATTAGACCCCACATTTCTGTCTCACCTCTCTAGATAGAGATCTCTGTTTATACAGTATTACAGTACTGTAATATTAGCAGGCGACTTCCGATAATAATATGGATCGATCTGGCGATCTCTTTTACTGTAGCAGATACCAGGGGGCGGCTTTAAGGACCAGGCCCCTGCTTCGGCGTCGCTTGGCACATGCTTCGGGCAGATCAAACGAGGGCAATACTGTATTGCTCATCCATTACCAAGATACAGTCCCCCCCTTGTCCGTACCACCCCAACAATTTTCCGACACAAATATGCCATCCCTACTGAAACACACCTCCTTCCTTTTGTTCTGTATCCCAAGAGGCTCCTTCAAGCTTCCTAGTTCGTCTGTCAGAAATGTGATAGCGCGCTCTAACCAATTATCTGAATTAGCGCTTTGACGACACGTACAACTAGCTGACGTCTTTTGCTCATATCTGTGCGCTCAGCAATAAAGAGTATCCGAGTGTCAGGGAGAATCAGATGACGTGCCCATCGGTCAGCCGCCCGGTCCGCTGGAAAGGTTATTATGTATGTGTCTCGGACTCTGAACAAATTCGGCCTCAGACTTGTCACTTTTCATATTCTCAGACTTCCAGATAAAGATGACTTTATTCAAGCCTCGCAGGCAATTGTTTCCTTCCGGACGGGGACCAGGTGGGAGCTGCAGGTTTGTGCCGCCCGCCTCGACATTCTTCGAAGGAGTTTATTCACGCCTCTAGGGAAATCCTTCCCAGCCTGGAATCCGAGATACGATTACGGCGAGGCAGAGCAGATCTTGCCGTGCCGCAACCCAATATCGCAACCCGGTGGCTTGCGACCCATCGAATAAGCCTCGGTTGCTTGGGTGCGGGATTGGGCATGATCGTGATCGTGGGGCTTGGGCTTCAAGATGTTAATTGGCCCCGTGTTTTACGAAGGTGTAAGACTTTCCAGTAATCCGACAATTCCTCCCGTACCCAGCTATCTGGAAGTGATGCACAGTTGCAGCGGAGGGCACATGACCCAGCGGTAGCCCTTCCTCGTCCTATTTCTTGTCTGCCCCCACGCGGGGGTTCACTCCAAGCACTCCCCCCATTCTTCTCAACTTTCAAATGCCGCGGAAAGCGATGCTTCTTCAATGTTTCCTTCTTCTTGGACTTCCTCTTCCCGTTGAACGTTAAGCACGCCTCGTCACATCCCTTTCATCTCCTCTCCTCTCCGCTCTCTCCTTGCTTTTGCACTTTGTACGTTAAGACAAACAATCTTTAACGCTGCACGGCCCATTTCTCAACCCTCCTTCCCCGTCGCCGCAAGGTACATCGGTACGCCGCCGGCCCTATCATATTCCCATCTCCCTTCCTCGTGTCAGTGCTTTCTTTTGCATCAGCGCCATCGCGACTCGGGGCCATTGATTCGTGAGCTGCCAGATCGTCGATCTGGTGTTCGGTCTTGGCGCCGCCAACCTCATGCATCCATGCAAATTATATCATTTTTTACTTTTCCTTTCTTCTTCCTTCATTTTCGTCATAATTTGGCGCATGTGAACCACGTGCTGGGCGTCCACAACCTCGGGTAACAGATATACCTGCCAAGAAGAACAAACTGTCTCTGGTCCACTGTCGTACGTTTTTCTTTGTCCTTCGAGTTTCGCATGCACGGGCGGGCATGTGTCGGATCCGCAGTGCTGGTAATCTTTGCTTGGGCCATCTGTGGTCTCAACCCGAGTCGGCATCTGCCGTCCACGAAGAGGAAGCCGGGGAAGCCAAGATCTGAGATCCGTGATCCTTGCCTATGCTGGATGCGGCAACTTCCAAGGCAAGGAAACCATGAAATTTCTAGTCTGGTTTGCAGTGTGCTAAGCACACCGCCAACGCCATGCAGAAGGGCGAAAGAGATAAGCCTCTCTTCCCAGTACCCGGACTTCTCTAAAAAGATGAGAGATACAGTACAAGTTGGAGATCTGAGACCGGAAACTCGTCTAGTGGCGCGGAACGGAAGCGGGATGTCGTGATGGGGTTCCATTGAATTCTTGTTTTACATGTGTACGCTTGGGCTTCTCTTACTTCATCTGGCGCACTACAGGCCGCTTTCTCGTCTCAAAATCAAGAAATTATGTTTACTTCTACCGCGATATCAAATCATCGAGAAGATGCAGAGCCACAAGCACAAAAGTTTTTCGTCCACGCAAGCCATGCCATCATCGGCGACAACCACAAGCTTTTCGGCTTCTGCAAGTCTTCGGCCAAATGCACACCTCCCGTTCGTGCTCCAAAGCAAAGCCCCGCGTAAGGTATCGAAGTCTCTTTCCCATGGCTTAAGTCTCATCTATTTAAGCATCCTTGCTTCCAAGATTTCGAGAAACATGGCAGCGGTGCCAAAACATATCCTCTCTGCAAGGCAGAAAGCTTGGCTTATACAAGCTTCATCCTCGCGCCGTTGTCTCACCTTACGCGCCAGGCGCCATCCATCCTGCATCTTCCGTGTACCTCTCCCCTCTTCTCACCTCACTTTCCCCCAATGTTTCGTCTCATCACTCGATATAGTATAGTATCTTCAGCGGGCAGAAGTCTCTCGTCCACCGAGTCAGCTTCGCTGCACTACATTTCTCTAGCGCCGCTCGTGGCGCGGCATCTACCCGGCTTTCTCACCGTGGCGTCGATAACAAACATCTTCATTCGCTTCAGGAGAAACAAGCGCTGTAGATCCCCGAGTTCCTGGTACCGCTACCCCCAGTGCTATCTCTACCGCTCCGCGGGTACCAGATTCGACGCGTCTTGTCTCGGGCAACACCGCCGATCGCTCTTCTTTTAGACAATGTTCCCCGCTGAAGAACCTCGAATCCCGCGGCGTCGGCGAAGCTATTGCTTCCATGCAGGTTCCATGAGCCAGCTTGCACGGACTATTCGCTTTTTAAAAATAGTTCCGAAGGTCACAATCTTCAGATGCACTGAGTCAACCAACTCTTGCCTTCAGCTCCCACTGCTTATCTTTTCAGGGCCTAACTCCTCCCGTCTCGTTCGTCCACTCAAATCTTCATCTCTAGCTCAGTGGAGAAGTTGCGTGAAGGTGCAGCGGACGAATCTGTGTTTGTGACAGTGCACTGAGCGCAGAGATGGATCTGAGTCAACGCGTGCCCTTCAGATCCCAATCTCCAAATTAGAGCTTCCAAACCTTCCAGAAGGTTTCGCGGGAAAGAATCCTATTCGGCCGCAAGCACCAGGTATTTATAGCGAGACAACAGGCGAGACGACAGAACATAATTGGAATGGATAGCTATTGGGTAGAGTGCGATCGTGTCTTAGTTTTTGGTGGGGAACTTGGTGCTTGGGTGAGGTTGGTCAGTTTTGGGAGAAGTGGATAGGGGCTCGCTTCTACAGGTGACTCTGGCATCACGAATTTTGTCTTCAGGAATCATTGCAACTTCGAGTGAAAGATTTGATGAGAACAAATTACAGCACTCTAGTTCTATCTGGTAATATCTGCATAAAAGACCATTCTAAGTAGGACGACATGCTATGGATGTGTGTATAGCCTCGCCTCGTTGCCAAACACCGCCATTCGAGTCAAGCTTTCCCCCAACCTCTTTCACGCAACCTTGAATTCCCAACTATCACCTCACTTCTCAATTATAGACTATATGACTCCCAAACATAGTTTCCAAGTCATAAATTCCAAATACCACACCAGTATATCTCCTTGCTGCTATCTAAATTGCTCCCTGCCCCCTCTTCGCAACCTCATTCCCACTTCTCAGAATTCGCGAAGAGGCTAAAGCCCAACCCTCCCACAGCCACTCTCATGAATCTCTGATCTCTGATCTCTGCATCCCAAACCATCTATTGACAAGAGCCCCACTATTAAGTTTAAAATCAACGGAAACCACGAACGCCAACACGGCCAACACTCAAATCCACTGAAACTGGGACTCTCATCTCATGCCATACGCGATCACAACCGAACAAAACATCCACAATCCTCCAAGCAATACCCTCCCTTCTCGCATCTAGATCCAATGAAATCTCTCACCCACTCTCGCAAAGTATGAAAATTAACTTCCGTTTTGCTTCAATGGTAAGTATACCCCACAATAGTCTGGAACAAACCCGAAATTCCCTGTCCTTGAAGGCTTCCAGAAATATCAGCCCTTTAAACCACCTTCAATACGGCACTCGAGCAAGTCAAATCTCAAAGCATCCAGTACGTTCATCCGACACATTTCCTCTCATGAATATCTCGATTGCCAAACGCATCCATGATATCGAAATAAATGAATAACAAATCTCGCAACTCTCACCGAGATAGAAGTTCTTAAGCTGGAAACTCAATAAACTCCCATACGAAACGGATCTTCTACCTTCCTCATTTCCTATGAATAAAAAGCCACGTTCTGGTTGGAATCCGAAGTTCGTGCTATATGCTGACGTGCAATCAAGGAGTACTCTCGTGTGCCCCCTTTTTTGGAGTTCAAACTGCGGAGAGCAAACGAGAGAGAATTATAGAAAAGTCATAAATTTAATAGTCCTCTCTCTCTCACCTCTCGCTTAAAGTGAGACTCGCAACGAAAAGTTCCTCGTTGTGCTTACCAGAAAGAATGCCTGAAACACGACGTGCAACGAAAGGGAACTATAAAGGGGAAGGGGAAGGAACGAGGTGCTCGCTTAAAAATGCGAAGTGCAGGAGTAGAGTCTGGGCTGGGAAGCTATTGCGTGATGGAAACGGCAGCGGGAGGGGAAACAGAAGATGGAGGGGGTCAAGATATATCTTCGAAGTTTTAGGGGAGAGGGAATAGCCACGCTAACAAATGCGAATTGCAACGAAAAGTTCGAGTTGGTACTCCCCCTTTAGCTCGTTTAACTTGTAAAGTGCAACAAAAAGAACGAGCACAGCTAAAAAAGAAAGAGCTACCTTCTTCCTCGAACCTCGCTTAATGTACGAAATCCAACGAAGGTTCCCCCTTGTACCTATTGACTTCCTTTATGCCTGAATTGCGAAATGCAACGAAACCGAACAAGGAGTCGATAAAAAGGGGCAACTCGAGACTCGCTTAAAGTGCGATTCGCATCGAAATATTCTGCTTAGTGCTCCCCCTTGCCTATTATAAGGTACGACATGTAACGAAATATAACAAAAGAATCCCCGTGGAAGGATCAGGGAGCATGAATGAGATAAGATGAAGTGAAAGAGAACAAAGAGACAAAGGGAGGAGTAACTCGGGGCCTCGCTTAAAAATGCGATTCGCAACGAAATGGTTTGCCACAGTACTTTCTTTCCTTAATGCCTGAAGTGCGAAGTGCAACGAAAGAGAACTATCAAAAGAGGAAGTAACTCGGGCTTCGCTTAAGGAACGAAATGCAACAAAAGTTCGCCTATGTACCTCTTTCGTTCCTGATTGCCTGAACTGCGAAGTGCAACGAAAGAGAACTAGGCAAAGGTGGAAAGCCCAAGGTAAGGAGAGAAGTGCAACGAAATAGAACAAGGAGAAAAGGGGAGAGAAGTTCGGATCTCGCTTAAGGTAAGTTACAAAATGCAACAAAAGTTCAGCTCTGTGCCTCCTTCCTTATTGAATGCCTGAAATAAGAAATGCAATGAAAGAGAACAAT
>Ga0302325_10014687_pt1 | contig 16661 bp, 10 predicted proteins | sample Palsa_T0_2_FD_201948 | JGI IMG/M metagenome (GOLD analysis project Ga0302325, IMG submission 201948) | Peat permafrost microbial communities from Stordalen Mire near Abisko, Sweden - Palsa_T0_2 | ecosystem: Environmental > Terrestrial > Soil > Palsa > Peat permafrost | place: Sweden: Abisko... | reverse complement strand
GTATTTCCGCTGACTGTACGCGGTACACCTCTTCGACCGAGTCCAGCATGTTCAGGAAAAAATCTTCAAGCTTCTTGGGAAGTGCTTTGATTCGTCGCATCAGATCTTTGATCGTGTCTCCTTCAATGAAGCCTCGTTTGAGGGACTGGACCACGAGATACACCCATAGGAAGACACCTTCAGCTTCATCAACAATCAAGGTAATCACATCATCGTATGTGCTATTCTCCTGCCGCAGAATGGCAAAGCGTCGGTCCTCCTCAAGCTTGGATTGCGTGAAGTGTCGGATATCTGCTCTCGTCAGATCTTCAAGACGAAACATCGGACGCTCCTTGAACCAGTCTCGGAAAACGTTCCAACCCCGACTGGCCAGGCAAAACTTGATGTTTTCGTTCTTCGCCAAGTCTTCAAATATCTGGAGAACTTGCTCGTGATCTCCATCATACTCATCGAGCCCATCCACGAAGAAGCAAACTCGGATGTCTACCTGAGTCTGTGTCTTGATTCTGGAGAAACACACGCGGAGTTCTGAGATCGTCCAAGGAGCCCTGTTCTGCACTGGAGCATCCAAGCGGTCCTTTGAAATGACAACTTCAGCAAGTTTTGGAGATTTCCTCAGCAGATCACTGAGCAAAGATTGCAGAAGACCAGCCAGCGACCTTTGCATGGGAGTGCCAGCAGCCCAGAAAAAGTGGCTCGCCATGATAAGCTCATGCTGTCCAGACCATACCTGCAGAAGCTGTTCTGTTCTCTTTTCTATGTACACGTACTTCATGAAAGTTGACTTTCCAGACCCGGGCTTTCCAGTCACCCAGAATATGTTGCTTCCAGATTGCAGCCACTTTCCTAGACTTGGAAACCCGACGTTTGAACCAACCTTATCATGGAAAGCCCACTCGAAAGTCTTGGAATAGGCGGGCTCGACCGCAACCCAGCGGGTATAGATGCTGTCAAAAGACAAGCTGTTGATCGTCTTTAAGAGAGACGTGGTGTGTTTCCACTCTCTGGCGAGCTCATTGATCTTCGCCAATAACTGGGCAAAATCTGCTTTGGATGGAGCAACCGAAAACATTGCCATGACTGAAGCCATACTACTCTCCAGATTGTCGGTGCTCGCCTTGATCATACGATCAGAACGCCATTTGTCCTCGGATTGGCGCTGCAGAATGTCGAACATCTCGCGCTGGTGCTCACTGGAAAGGTTAGAACCTATCCCGAAGTTGAACTCAACACAACGTACCTGATAAGTGAAACCATCCGAGCGGTTATCTGAGACCTGATATCGTCCAAAGTGCGCTTACATCGCGCAATATCCTTAGATTTCAGAGGGATCTTGATTGCAGCAAGGCCGCTCTTGAAGATTTTATACTTAAGCTTTTGCAGCGTTTGGATCAGATCGTCTGCCAGCTGCTTACAACGCAGAGCAAGTTTGCACAGAGCTTCTTGATGTACTGATGGGGCCGTTCCTGAAAGATGCGCAGCTGCGGCACCGGTGTTGAGAGTCAGGGTTTTGATATCCTGCGATAGCTTCCCACTCATCTCAGAGAGATCTATGGTCACACTTTCCACATCCACGTGATCTTTGGAGGCACCCTCAGCCGAGCCATAGATACTGACTGCTCCTGAGATGAGTTTTCCGCTGAAATCGATGAAGGAGAGTACATTGCTTACCACCCCCAAAGCCTTGAGAGGGTCGAGCATGTCGTAGGCAAAGATGACGGTATAGGCCTGATACCACACACCATTCCCGATCCAATGTTAGAGACGGTGAGACCTCGTCGTTTTCAGCCTCGAGACCTCCGAGGAAGGCCTTATAGCGTGATGATGTAGCAAAGTCTGTGGAGACTCAAAAGAGTGGTTCTCGGGGAGCGTTCCTGGTCCTACGAATGACCTGCTGAACCGATTGAAGGGAGAGTCCACTTTATAGAATGGAAGACTTGTTCAGGTCCGGCTGATTGAGAAGGTTAAGGATGGTGGAATTCTGAGGTTGAGCGCTCAGCTGGGATTACGGAAGTGAAAAAGCAAGAAAGCCAAGAAAGCCACACCGAAAGCCTCGAAGGCTGAGCAGGTGTCACAGCCTTTGTACTATTCGTAGAAGGAGCTAGTGAATTCATTGGCTAAACAGATTCTAAAAAGAACTATGACGACTATTCTTCTCTCCTCTATTTAAGTATAGATTATGGTCTGATAGTATAACTTCTCAGGAGGGCGGTTGTTTTGCTCTAAACTAAGCGAGGCTCTCTGCCTTTGCAGCGATGTAAATAGCTATAGCGATATTATTAACAATCGTTACAGTGATATCTATAACCTCCCTGTGAAGCCGGGATTTTAGCGATCTGCAATTTTTTTTTAAATCGCGACTCTCATCTAGATTTAAATATTTCAAAGATATAGCAATATAGCAATATTATTAACAATTGCTAATCCTGTGATTTTGCCAAGGAGCCAAAAGTTGCGCGAATACCAAAATTATTATATTATATATAATAATTATTTGTACTTACAACCTTAATTAAGGCCATATATAGCTAAAAAAAAAATATTTTTTTTACAAAGGATTTACTACCTAGTAAAGTATTAAAGCTATAGCTAGTAAGTGAGTGTTTTTAACAAGTTTATATATAATTTTATTTGAATTTATTATTTATATTATAATTTTTTAATATATATATAAAGACTATCTTATAATTAATTTAAGCTATATTGCTCTTAACTTAAATATATAATTATAAAATAGATATAAAATAAGCAAAAAAGTAATTATAGCTTTTAAAAAATTAAAGGGCAAGGCAAGGAGACAGGATTTACCAGTTATAAAATCGTATTATAGCTAATCTATATATTACTTTATAATTATATATCTAAAGTACATATATAATAGCCCAAAATAATCGTATAATAATATCCTTATATTATTAATAATCGCTACTCTTATAATTTTATAATTTTGCTAAGGAGAAAAACGAGTTAATGACTATAGAAGAACTTACTGCGCAGAAAGCTAATAGAAGATAGAAGATGCTCACATATGTGAGAAGTTTCACGTTTTGGGCCAGTCTTGTAGAAAGACGCCTTTCCACAACAACGCTAGCGTTGAATAGCTTGAAGATCGTTAATGACAACCTAATTTCTGTATTCGTGATAAAACTTACCCCGTCTCGAAGGGCTTCGGCTCTTGCTTTTTGACTCTGGAATCTCGCTTCAATAGCCACCAACTGCTCATAGTACTCCTAGGCCTTGGAATTTAACCCGTCATTTCTCCCTGAGCGTAATGGTTCGATAATCCAATCTTTGACCTCTAGGTAGTGTTTTGACGTCTTTTAGATAATAGGAACAAATTCGGTAATGCTTGTGATCACCTAGAAGTATTGCTGAGAGCGAGAAAATGTCTCGTCGTCGAATAATGGGAAGTCCTGTTGCTCTTCGTTTAGAAATGTGAACTTACTAGTCACAAATAATCCAATGTAATCTAAAGTAGCAATCCAATCTGTCACTATTCTGGAAACGATTTCAATAGTATTGAAGTGAGCGCGAACGAAACGCCGCCAAAGGGTTCCATGAAAAATGGCATATCCTTGGATCTTCGTAGTGATTGTTCGTTAGTCAAGCAGTGATTCAATACATCATAAAATGATGCAGGTATCAGAAGAACAATGGTCTAGTCGTTACTACCAGCATTTAAATCTGGACTGCGATTCTAAAAGGCAGCCACCTACTCTATTAATAATTACTACTATGATTCTCAATGTGCAATAACGTACAAGAATCGACTGCTGCTGGAGCTTTCGTTCATCTGGGTCTCTATACAGGTTGCCAAAATGCCGTCCGGATTCGGATTTAGTGCTACTAACTATCTCATACCAGACGAAGTGAAATTTAATGGAGAAGTTGCTGGTAGCCAAGAATCCGACTCAACTGTTAGAATAACTGAAGTACATAGGGCTGCCCTCGCGCCTTGCCGCAAACTGCTTCTGGTCTTCCAACCTCGAGTCGGGTGGTATGACCTTTTAGAGTCGTATTCAAATCTTTCAAGCCGGCCCTTATCTCTGTCAGTAGTGCCAATACTGGCTCCTTATCGTCTAGCATATTCTCGAGGTTGTTTGAAGGCTGACCCGTAGTCAACATAGTGGTTGCGTCCGTCTGTGATGAGTTGACAAAAGTTGCCGCGAAATTATAAGGAACTTACCGAGGAGAGATAGTGAATGAGGGTGACAGGGGATTTAATAACGGAACCAAGCTGCAATATCAGTAGACTGACACGTGGACGAATCCACGTTCAGATTACACAGCGCAAGCCACTAGCAATGGGTGTATTTTCTTTTTCTAGTGTAGTCTTCCCTACGACGTCCGAATTAGACCTAGCTATATTTTGATTTCAAGCTTCGTCCAAGGTATACTATTCCTAGTGCCTCTGGATTCTACTTAATACTGTAAGTGCAGGGCTACAGGGATGTCCTTGATTGCCCTTATTACTCGAAGGTGGTTTGACTAAAAAATGTCCCATAAATTCGGATCACGTGAATGCGAAAACGACACAATAAATGGGTCGATGTACATACCAACTTCAGTCAAAGTTATGCTGCTTTGGGAGCGACTGTATCGACAGGAACCTTTCAGCAGGGGGAGACATATCTTGCCGGGGTAGTACTGCCGATCTCGTGGTTGAATTGGCTAGGTTGCGGAAGGAGAAGGGAAGGGTGAACTATATTGAGTATTTGTAGGAAGTGGCTGCAGTTGTTGCAAGCGTAGGCTTTTGAGAGAATACTGATGTCACTATCCTTGACGAGTTCGAAAAGCCCACTTCTTCGAAAGAGTGGCTTACAAAAGAGAAGTCTAAGGCTTCCTCGCGAAGGATTGACATGTTATGATTGAAATATATGTTGAGAAGAGCCCCTTTTACTGTATTCAGAAGGGAAGGCGCCCTATTTCAGCATATAACTTCTTCAGTCCTTGCTGCTCATAGAGAATGGTCGTCTATTTTTCAACAATCATCGAGTCCTTTCTGTGAGCATGAAAACAATGTTGCTATGCTGAATTCCTAGTTTTCCATTGCCCGTTCGAGAATTGACCTATGACACTTTAAAATATCGATTATTTCCCACCCAATGACATCCAACCTTCGAGCGTACTGTTGGTAGGCTTTGGCATGCTTCACAATGAAAAGCTGCAAACCGACAGCCAGTGTTGGTCACAATATGAACAATATGAAATTACCTAATATAGGGGTCCTGAAATATGATCGCAATATGAGGCTTCTCGTATTGTATTGCCGCAATATAAGGAGGCTTATATCATATTATATACTTAATATATTGCTAATATGACGAAATTGCTACTATTTTTAGCCTCTATTACTAGTATCAATTTCCATTACTTCGTACACTATATCTCCTATATTTGTAAGCTCTTCATCCTCTTTAAGATTATCAACATTAGCTTTAATTATACCTAACTAAGACTTTAAGCACTCTAAAGCTTAAATTGTAAGCATCCCAAGTCGACATCGGCGGTTAGAAATAGTAATCTTCGCACCTAAAAAGAGGCGTTCAAGATCGGCCGACATTGCAGGTATTAATAGTATATCTAAGGCCATTCGACTTAAGTTCGGGAACCTCCTCTACTAGCTTAGTTTAAGCCACCATTCGTACCCCGATTTGATCCCTAAGATTTGTAAAAGAGCATAATATCGAGTGTATTCGTCCTCGATCGAGTCCCCGTCGTCGTCATCTTTAAGCCACTCGAAGAAGTCGTTTTTGGCTCGTTTATTACTAGTAGCCTTTAAAGAAGCCGGAGGTGCAAATGACGTAAATAAAGCCGGTTTATATGCTTTTTCCTAGAAGTCCTTCACCTTCTCCTTCTTAGGCTATATCTAGTCTACCCTCTAATTCTTTTTAACGTATTTCCACTTACAAGATAGATGTAAAACAAGGGCTATAAAGTAAATAAGAGTCTTATCCGTTAAATTATAATATTTGTCCATCTTATTCTAACCCGAATTAAATATTAGTGCAAAGATGGCATTATTAGTATAAAGACGCTTGTGTTTCTCGAATTAGAGGAGGATATAATCGGTCGTTAAGAGGGTAAGGTCGAGAGTAAAAGTCTTCGATTCGCATGCTACTATCGACATTAAGAGCTTTTTAAAGAAGTCTTTAATAGTCCTAATTGTAGCTTACTCCGAATTAGTCAATTAATCATCTTTTAGATTTGTAATAGCATATAGCTTAAAAAACTCCTCAATTACGTCCCGCAAAGCTTAAGCCGCTTGTAGCATCTTAAACCATAAATTCCAACGCGTCAAATTATCTCTAAAGATGCGGTAATTCGATAGCTCGAGGAAGGAGTATAAACGTTAAGTACTTTGGGCTAGCTATACAACAAAGTTATGCATCTTTCTAAGAGGACCTTTCTTCTACTATTCTTTAATATCCTTAATTGTTACATTAAAGACGTTAGTTCCCTTGTCTTCCTCGATATTCTCCTTATTTGTAACAAATAAGAACAATTTAATAGCTAAGTTAATAACATGGCCTTAATAGCGAATATAGTAGTAAATAAGGTTATAGTTTAGTCGATATTTGCGGCGGAGAGCTTATAAAAGGGCTATTATTATAATATTATTGTTAAGGGCGTTATTTATAACAATATACCCTAAATTCTTCTTAATTTTATACTCCTTAATAACGTTAAAGAGGTATTTTGACATATTCTCGCCAGTATACTCTTTTTCGACTTCTCTTATAGCTAAAACAAGACTTTGCAGTTTGCTTTGCTTATTAATAAATTAGGCTATAACTCCAAGGATTGCAATCGAATTCGGAGACGTCCACAAATCGCAACTAATATATATCTTCGTTCGAGCCTTTTTAAGCGTGGTTTTAATAATAGACTCTTTTAAGCCCTTATATTGTCAAATCACCTATTGCCGGACTTAAGAATAATCTTTAGCTAAAAGCTTCTTAGCGTCTTCGTTTAAATACTTTATAAATGCTCGAAATTCGTTATTTTCGACTAGTCGAAGGGAAAAGTTGCATAAAACGATAAGGCATACCTATAAGGATTCGAGTCGGTCTTAGTTAACTATTTCTATATTTAATCTCCGGCGTTTTTAAGGATTCGCTATAGCTTATGCAAAGCCTTGCTTTAGAGATATTTGCACGTTTTTAGCTTTAGCATCACGTTTAGACTCTTGTAAAAGCTTATAAGCCTCTTGCAAATGGCGGCTAAGGCTACTAGAACTACTAGAGGTGAGGTATGTTGTGCTACAATACCGACATCGCTATTCCTCTTGCCTTATTACCCCGTTATAATATCTTATTTGCATATCTTCGTCTAGTATATAGCAAAACACCTAAGATGTTCGTAGCTGCTATTTAGGAGTAGGCGTAGCTAAAGGAGTAAAGGGTGCTAATAATGCTAAGGATGTAGCTATAGACTCTACTAGGGTAGAAGTTTGCGGTGCAAGGCTTTTGTTATAGCGTCCCCGAGTTGAAGTCGTGCGGAGAGTGCGTTCGACGACTGTTCTTAAGAACTTAAGGCGTTGCTAGTAGCTTAGTAGCATAGTAAAAGGTATAGGAGTTGTTAGTGTGCTTATATAAGTCGGAATCGATTATAGTGTTGTAAAATCTAGCATTCTTGCTTAAATGTCGGCATAAGATTATAGCGAGGAACGAAGCTTTTTAAATAATTAATAAAACCACTAAAAGAGGTTATATAATTATAAATTTAGGACCGTTTTAATCGCTAAAGTTTTGCGATTTAAAATATTTACTTTTTATTATTATATGTTATTATAGTGCAAAGTTATTAAGTATAAAAGTAGAGGCTCGCCTCGTTCCGATCTCACTAAGGTAAATCGAGGACTTTCCTTACCTAATATCGAAATATGGCTAATATATCACCATATTAGCTAATACGAGGAAGGCTCATATCATATTACTTACGATATGAGAAGCTTCATATTTTATTAATATATCGCAATAATATGATATATTGCCATATTGTGACCAACACTGCCGACAGCATAGATTCCCTTTCTAAAAGAGGGAGACCCCACTATAAAAAAACTACGTTGCCCTTTTCGAGATCCATAGCAGCATATCCTGGGAGGGATATGGATGCAGCCTGGAATAGAGTTAGTCGTGGGTCTTGCAAGAAGAAGGGGAGGTCATCAAACTGTGTTCAGCTCGCCAACTGCGCCATGCGAGCTTTGCGAAGCATGCCGGCTCACTTAGGGCTGGTTGAGTGGCTGCTGGAGCTTCACTTGGCGTTGTTGTTTTCGGGTGAAGGAGCGAACAGCTGGCTTGACCTTCTCGAAAGCGATGTATTTGCCCAAGCAGCCCCAGGTCTCGCCTTCATACGTCACGTACACACAGACAAAGTCGTAGATGAATTCTCGTGTGTGGATCGAGGAGTCGGACTCGCTGGCGGATGAATTGCTGTCGGATGCAGCCTTCGTTGCTGTTACTTGCGGAAATCTGTGTGTGGTTGGAATTGGGGAAGCAAATTTGATCGAAGTGGCATGGTTTGGGTTCTCATATTCATCGAGATAATTTTGGAGATGTGAAAGGAAGCTAGAGTCAAAGGTGAATGTGGATTTCTAGTATAATATTTCTGCAATATGGAGTACGCAAAGAAATTTTGAAAGGGTTCTAAAAGACTTAGTCGACATGAGAATAAAACAGCCTTTGAAAAAATTCATCTGACGTCCCTAGAAATGTTTGGACGAGATCTTATCTCTATAGTTTTATTCTGATTGCAGGGAAAGAGCCAAATGATTCTATAACTTTGGTTTACCTTCAATTTTCCCGCTACTCTCAACGTTTATATTCAATACTTTATTTATATAATAAAAGTTGGTTCTTGTCAAAATACTCACAGGAGAGCCGTTTAATCCGGATTTCAAAGGACTCGCACATGCTGGACCAGTGAGCTTAATTTCCCCCAAAGGTTCTGTAAAAGAACTTAGCGCGATAAGGATCTTCTCAAAATACCTTAAAGCGCCATGGCAGAGCAGGTGAGAATTAGACAGGATTCAGTCATTGAATTACATTCTTGATGGAATGGGGTTATGTGAGGGAGAAAAATGCATTTGGTGAGTCAGTACTACTACCTAATGCTTATTAATACGAATACGACAACCCCCCACGTTTGCGGCGTCACGCACGGCGTAATGGGCGGCGTTATGCCCAGCTCTTGCCATTAATGGCAGTATAAACGTATAGCGCCCAAAGAAATTTCAGGAATCATCAAATATATAAGAAGCGCTGACTTCCCTTGCATTATCATTCCATCAATTGCAAACATTAGAAACCACAATGGCCGCGACTCAAGTACCTTCACAACCTCAATACTCCATTTCTCCGGCTCGAACTCCAAAGGACGTCGACGCTGTCCGCAGCCTCATCTATACCTACAGCAAAACCCAGGTACTAAAACAAATACCAGTCCTCATCTCCGAGGCTGCTTCTCTCCCGGGGCGCTACTCCCTTCCTCATGGAGAGATGCTCCTTGCCCGTGCAACTACTCTAGATCGGGGACCCGTCGGCTGGGTTGGACTCCGTCCATTTCCCGAACTACCAGATCCCCAAGCTCCTGTGCGAGACACAAACATTTGCCAGTTTAAACGACTCTTCGTTTTGGAGGAGTATAGACGGAAGGGTATTGGAAAGGCGCTAGTCGAGGAGGTCATCAAGACGGCAAGGGAGAAGGGATATAAGGAGATCAGGATTTCAGTAGAAGTACATCTAGAGAAGGAGATTGAGATGTATAAACGGCGGGGATTTGTGGTGAGGGAGAAGTACTTTGAGGGTGCTGAGCCGGAACTCGTGTTTTTGGCTTTACAGCTGTGATTTCAGCTGCTAGCCTGGGCTGCGTTGCTTGAATGGGAAGAGCTTTATTTTGAGGTTGTCCAGGAGTCTCAGAGAAGTGGCTGCATTCTTCTTCATAAGATACATATTCACTTTGTAAGAAATTAAGCGATTTGAGGCACTTCAACGTGACCTCGCTAGAATCTAAAATATTTGCACCCACAAACCTGACTTGCTCAGACTTCTATCGATAATCCTTCTCAACTAGAGCTATAGCTTCCTCAAACCTCATACGGGAGGCTAAGATCGATGCTATCTTGTCGTCGTTCGAGAAATTGGAAGTGAAGACGCCTTCGATGGTCTCAATCCGAGCCGCAGTCAGCACCGCTCGACGGCTCAGCCTCTTGCGAGACGCCTGTCCTTCGCTCTCCCAAGGCTCCCGAGATCGAGCTGATGTTCCTGCAGTCCTCGAAAAGATTCCAGCGAAGACGCCCCAGCTTCCTCACAGCGCAGTTCCATCAAGAGTCACTATAGGAAAGCCACTCAAGGTGAAGAAATCGAGTATTCCCGAGGCTGGGCGTGGACTGTTGTTTGTAGAAAACAAAACAGAAGAAGTTGAGATGCGAACGAAGGAGCATGACTTACGAACCAAGAAGAGGGGTGCAGCAGCGTTTTTATGGACTCGTCCGATTCTCGAGCAGGTATTACGCCGCCAGAGTGCGTTTCAGTGGGAGCGCTCCTAGCCAACCATTCTGCCGAGCCTTCGCTGACCGCCTGCAGTACAGTAATAGTCGGTCTGTGTAAGACCAGGGACGCAAGGCATGCGCTGGAGGTTTGTATGAGACACCACGTACACGTGTTAAGCTCGTCTTCCAAATCGGTTCTAATAGGGATCCCTGTGCATTTAAACAGGGGAGCGAGAAAGAACACCTCTTAACTCGGATCTAAAAAAAGGTTCCTAATAGAGTGAACCTTTCTAATTTTACCTGGTAATAGTCACTTTAGTCGGGAAGTAGAAATAGGTCGTCTGGCTCGATTAACAGGTTCTGTCCGCTATTGCTCACTCCCACCGTTATCTTACCCTTACTTACCTCACCTCTTCCGATATATTTGATAAAGTAGCCTTGCTCATTTTTTCGAATATAAACGGATTTTCTTCACGCCAGGAATAATGTGCGATACTAATTTGTTATTAGTCTTATTGAATGCTGCCACGCAACATTAAAGTTGGATTTGCGTGCGGGCATAACGGCCTGAGGTAGTTTTCTTGAAAATGAAGCTATTTTAGGATGCGCAAAACGAAACCCCAGCCCCTGCATTAGTTTAATTTAACAGTACGAAGGCGTGCGGCATTCAAAACCGTTCATTTTTTAAGCGAGGGTCTTTAATGGTCTTAGGTCGTACTTTTAATAGAATTATAATATGCTTATAAATTTACTTTTGCTAAAAATAAATTTCTTTGATATTTATATCTTTTCTAAATACATATTTCTATTTTGTTTATAAAATTAGAACTAGTATTCACAAAACTTTAGTCATGTGCTCGAGTATAATTATAACACGGTCTGCTTTTCTCTTTGACTCGTCTAAAGCTTGAAAGATGAACGGTTTTTAATGCCTCGCTCCTTCGTAAAGCGAACCTCTACACTACTTTAACAATGTTAACACTGTCCATTGCGTGTTAGTAACTTCATTAATATATCTATACTCGCCGCATAACGCCGTTCAATCAATACCTTCCGTCCGGAGCATCCTTCCGCAAGTACTCGTTTCCGAGCGAGAGAAAATCGCTCATCCTTCACCGAAAATGGCATCGTCCAACGAAGTCTCCTGGCAAAGCGCGTACTATGCCCTGATCCCTATTGCCTTGAACTCGATGTTACAACCCCGTGAGCCTGCAGGGAAGACCTGCGGCTTCAATGCTTCTCTGCGAATCTATCTCCGAAGCTCGCCCATTGTTTGCGCCGTAGAGGCTGCTTTCATCCTCATTCGGTTCGCATTCTATATGCATCGCCGTAGTGATGGTCATTCACTCGCACTGGCGGCTAAAGAGATCCTAGCTGCACGTAGTCTTGTCCATGAAAGGCCTAGGCCTGAAGCGGCCGTCCATGAGGAGCTTAGGTTTGGGCGGCTTCTATCCCCGGAGTTCAATACTTATCTGCTATATTCCGGGATTGCGCTAGGGGTAGTTACACAATTGCCTAAGCTGACGGCTTACTCCGGCGGATCCGGAGCCATTCTATTCACACAAGTATGTGCTTGGTTCTACTTCGGGTCTTGGATCGTGGTGGAAGTCACGTTCTGGCTGGCATGGCTTGAAGACGACACAAATTTGAACCACGCCGAAATTGAGGCGCTGGAGCGCCGGATAGCACCTTATGAGAAGGTGTGGGGCTGGCTAGCGATTCTGGTCCAGCTGGGTATACTTGCTGTGGTTGACATGAAAGCGATCCCTCCCGATCCGAACATCCTACTCAGATGGAGGTTCCGTGGCGTGCGGTTTGCTGCTCATTGTGCAGTCTTTGTGGTCCACCTTCCGTTCTTGATGATCAGTCCCAAAATCGACGCTGAGCAGGCGATACCTAGCCACTATATGGGAGTCTTCTTGATCTTTATACTTGTACCTCATATCGTTTCAGCTCGGACGCAGGGCATTCGTTTTAGTTTGCTATACTTCATGGTCTCCATTATGATTTCCTATTTCTCGTGGATGCTATATTTCTTTTCGTGGACCAAGAAATGGCTTTTATTCTGTGAGCCCGGAGGTAGGATCGAACCTGGTAATAGTGGTAATGTTGGAATTAGAGGTGGAGTTCATATCAGAGTTAAATCTCGACATGGAGGTAGACCTGGAAGGACAGGGTGGCAAAACGTGCTGGCTTTTGATTTCTTTTTGAGGATCGTGTTATTTTCGGCGTTCTGGTACGTTGTGCATTATGATCCAACTAGAACGGCCAAACCTCAGTGGACCAATTCCCTAGGTTAGATTGGTTTCTAATGGATACTTGATATATGTAGGTCATGGTAGATAGGAAACCATAATCTGAAATACGTTGCGGCTTATTTGTTCTCTTTGAATGCTGGGAAACTTTGATTTCATTGCCATACTTTCACAGCGCAGCAAACACAACACCCCAATTTCGTATTATATTGCAGTTAACTCGCTCACAAGATATAAAATAAATTCGAATCGAAAGATTCCTCCGCATATATAACTCTATCTTCGGTCCATGAACGTCACGTCTCTACCTCATTGCGTCACCCTGAATTTTAGCGGTATATCTGCCGGGAGTCAAAAAGGAGGTTGAAGATGGAGATATTCATGATACCAGATGCTATTCCTTAATATGAATGAATTCGCTTAAGCCCCTACCCAGCTCAAATTCAAAGCCCTATACTCAATCCGTGATATCTCCCTCTTCTCGCACTCCTTCCCACCTCCAAGATTCAAATGCGAATCAATTCGCAAGATCCCATCCAACCCCCCGGAACTCTCGATAAGCTTCCTAAAGATCAGATTATCATAGCCAACCATGATATCATATCCTTTCTCCAGATCCACGAACCTCTCCCCACATCCCGCATTTTGATAAATCGGTAAGTATTCTGTAACATAATTCTAGAATGCTTCCTAATCCTACCGATAAGCTCTTTTGAGTTATATATGTTATCCATGAACTTAAGAAAGCTCACTGCGTCCTACGCCTGGAACTCAGTACGACCATCGTAGGAGAGGAGCTTTATTTTCGATTGCACGAGAGAGCTGATCATTTCCTTGTGGCGAGTATCTTGGTAGAACTAGCACATCCGTATGAATATTAGCTCTACTTCGGCTCCGCCTCTACTTCTGCCTTTAAAACTATTTTCCTTATGGGACATCTTACTTACTTGAACATATCGCACGAGATTCACGCCAGCGTCTTTAGTAGAGAGCCTCAAATAAGCATGCACTGATTTCCAGTGCTCGTGGAAGAACTCGTCCGTGAGGCCAGGTTTCTTGTAGAAGAAAACCAGAGCTCGGAAGTAGGGTTGCTGGTTAGAGCCCGTTCCTACCTCCAGCCCGCTAAAAGTGAAGGTATGGTTGTTGTAGTTTAGACATTCAGCCATTGTGTGATTAGGAAGAGGAGAACTGTTTTGAAGTGAAAGTTTGATAGGCTATGATTTGATCCAACTTTGGGAGATGGAGGAAGTGTGAACAGGTAAGCGAATGCCCTGGAGAATTATAAGTATTTTTATATTTGGGTTAGACTGCTTGATCTTTGGGTATCTCACGTAAGACTGAGGGGATCCAAATCCGGTATGCAGCTCGGTGGTTACCCTCGATAAGTGTGACAGGGACTAAGAACGGAGACCGTCACGATATCTTAATAGGTTTAAAGAGTTGGCTGCGTACCAGAAACTAGGCATCAGAAAGATTTATATTTAAATTATAGAAGCTATAACCGATTCGCGAGGGGGCTAGAAAAGGATCCCCTGAGCATGATCCAGCTGAGTCACTAGCATGCTCAGGACTCAGGGCTTAGCTCAGGTTAGAGCAGCAGCTGCTCAGGACCAAAGGTAGAAGCAGGAATCGCTTATGTTCACATTCCCATATGAGACGGCCTGTTCTATGGATTGAGACGTATAATAGTAGGCCAATTTCCCGTCATCGATTCCCAAAGGGGATATGAAAAAGGCATGGCACTTGTGGAGCCACTGTAGAGGATATATTTGACTTGATAATTCTCTCAAAGGAGCGCCTTTCTAGGTGGGCGGCCACTCCGATTTATGTGTATCTTAAGCATTTGTTGCTGATTAATAAGGACTCTACGGTAATCTGTTTTGTACATGAAATATGGCAACTCATTCGCCCTGCTGTAGCATCTCTCCCCTGCCCTTTCCCTTTGAACACGCCACCGCGCCCGACGCATAGGGAGCCTCATACTGATATGCAGTGGCTCGGGCCTTTCCCCGCTGCTCGTGGAACTGGAGATTCTACTGTCGCACGCATACAGGCGCCGATGACTCATGCGTGGAGTGATTCACTTACTATACCTAGAAAAGACTATAGTAGAGCAGTGTTTTGGATCAGAAAACAGATTTGCATGACCGTTCGTCTCCTTTTTTTTTTTTTTTTTTTTTTTTTTTTGAGTATGGTTGCTGTTAAGCTTGAATGTGATGACGATATTTCGAAGACAGATCAATTGGGCGAGACCATTTGTTTATTTTCAAAGCAACGCGACCAGATACTGGAACGGGTAGCCGTTATAGATCATGTTGCTTGCCTTATTCGGGGGAGGGGGGAAGTACCCACACAGATTCGATTGCAGCCTACAGACTACAGTACTCGCCTCGGCCCTTCTTGCGCTACCTCCGGAAAGAGCGTCGATGACTCACATCACATTCATCTTATTTGGAAACGGCCGTTGCAAGAACATTACGGGTTAGACTCTGGCCTGCAAAGAGGGATATACCACATTGCTATAGGAAGACATGCCGCGGAAAAGGGAGCAAAGGTGGTCGTTACTATAAGGATATTCAATAAGTTGAATTGCTAACACTACCTAAACCTATAGAGGTCGCAATTTCTTCGATGCAAGATGTAGAGCATATTAATTCCGGGAGACTCGTAGGAGAGAGTATTAGGAAGCATACGGTGATGGCCATATGTTAAATGATGATGTGTTATGGCTAAACTCGTGGTGCAGTCGCGAATCTAATCCCTATGTTACTAACGTGATAGCCGAAACCGGTACCTATGCAATTGCCCTTATTCGATGCGATAAAACTTGAACTGTATCGGTTTGATGGAAGAGAAATGTAGGGTATTCCTCCTTTCCCCGCCCCATAAGGTGGTTTAATTGCCCAACGGCATTAGTGTTATGTTCATGGATTTAGGGGCGATCCTCTCTTTAAAGCACAGCTAGGCTCTGCAGCCATTCGACCGGTACCAAGCTCTGCCCCTTCTTAAGGCCCTCTTGTGACCATAGCAAATCCGCAATTGTCCTGGTAATTGAACCTGTTTTACCTACTAGCTCTCCTATCATCTAACTTAGGATTTCTCTATCAGCCAACGACTGAAACGAGTGCTGCGGACCTGGGAGCTGGTGTTGATTCTTTGCTCGAAGAGTCACTGGCGGCTGTAGTAGTCATGTGCCATCTTTAGGTACTGTTGCCGTCCATGACAGTTAGATTCCCTTTTCTGCTTTCATGAAGCGAGTCATGATATCTGGGGTAAACGAGTCATGTATCTCACATAAATTTGATGCAACTAGAAATGAGGCCATCCAAACTTCCTTGTACTATGTTAGATATGGAATTGTATAGTAATCTAGTCATCCATTTCTATTTCTAGAATAAGCTCCAACGCAGCCTTCCGAGAAGCCCCACATCACTCATACTACTGTACAGTACAGTGCTATCCCCCTCCGGCACAATTTTCGGTCACGGTATTTATAACATCACGCCTGCACGGGCCGTATCAAGGGTCTCTAGTCAATGAAGACCCTTGAAAGCACCTGATATTCCTTAATTCGGGGATATCGGCGCGAATTTTGGGTAGTGTTATTAAAACACGTTATTTGGTTTAGCACAGGCTTGGCAACGATTCCTGAGGTATTGATATCGAATCGATTCTGAATCGTATTAGTCAATATTACTGTAGTCTACAGTAATATTCAGTGTGTCAAATGAGTTGAGTTGAGTTGAGGTTCGCCACCTAATCAAGTCAATTCAAAAAAAAAAGGGCTACTCATAATCAACTCAACTAATCATGAGTATATACTTAAGTAACTCAGAGTAGTAAGTCACGTGTAATATTAAAACTAGTTTAACTTATAATATAATTATTAATTATATAAAAACCAAGTAATA
>Ga0302325_10014686_pt1 | contig 16661 bp, 15 predicted proteins | sample Palsa_T0_2_FD_201948 | JGI IMG/M metagenome (GOLD analysis project Ga0302325, IMG submission 201948) | Peat permafrost microbial communities from Stordalen Mire near Abisko, Sweden - Palsa_T0_2 | ecosystem: Environmental > Terrestrial > Soil > Palsa > Peat permafrost | place: Sweden: Abisko... | reverse complement strand
CGAATAACGCGCGCAGCGACTCCTTGGTGAAGAAACGAACGTGGGTGATATCCAGAACACCATTGGTCGCGTACCGCCAGCGCCCGGCAGCAAGATCGTCAAGAGTCGCCAAGTTACGGACATTCGGAATACTGGCCAGCACGCGCGTGTCAGGCGTCAGCCACGCCCGAATGCGCTGAAGAGCGCGCCACGGATCAAACAGATGCTCGAGCACATCGAGCAGCAACACCAAATCAATCTGAGCGTTACCAAGGCGTTCGGGCATCTCGATCTCAAACAGATCCCCGCAGATCACTTCATCGACGTATGCACGCGCGTGGTCGGCAGCCTGCGCGTTAAGCTCGATGCCTATAACCTTGGCACCGGGAAATTTCTGTTTGATCAGATTGGCAGTGGCACCGCCACCACAACCGACGTCGAGCACCAGCGCAGGCGGCTCGCTGATAAAGCTCGCAATCTCCACTCGCGGTTTGTCGTGGTATTGCGCGTCGTACGGCACCTGGTCGCCGAGATGTGTCTTCCAGATAGGGGCCATTTTTACTACCTGCATCTCGTAGCGCAAGTTCGCCTGCGCAGGTTGGCCGCGTGTCAAGCCGCTACGTGTTTCAGTATACCACCGTCATACTTCCTCTTTTGCTTGCGCATGGTGGCCAACTCGTGTCGTCCGGATGTCAGGTTGCTGCGAGGAATCGCGCCGCGTGAACGGAGGATGTCGACATCGAACACGCAGAAAGCTTGCCCACGCGGCGAGGGCGCCAAAGCGCCTGAACTTTCCCGGGACCCCTCAAGGTCGTAAGAATGCTGTAATACGGCCCCGGCGGGTGTGCCCTTCACGCCACAATCCGTGGCGCCGTGGGGCGCCCCTGAACACAAACTCTTGTGTTTTCGTCGAAGGGTAGTCTAGGATGCCAAGGAGTGTTGCTGTCCACCGCCACTGCCCCAAGGAGGCCCATGGTCGAGCGCAAACTTCGTCTCGCCCCGCAAGTAACCAAGACCAGCAAGACCTCACTTCCCAAGCTGTTCGTGCTCGACACCAACGTATTGATGCACGATCCCACCAGCCTGTACCGGTTTGAAGAGCACGACCTTTATCTGCCGATTCTCACCCTCGAAGAGCTCGACAATAACAAGAAGGGGGTCACCGAAGTCGCTCGCAACGCGCGCCAAGCGTCGCGCTATCTCGACGAGCTGGTGACGGCGGCGGTTGCCATCAGCGGCGGCGACATCGCCGCGGGAATACCGCTCAAGCCCGCCAGCGGCGGAGCGGCCAGCGGCCGGCTTTTCCTCCAGACCGAGGCGATCTCGACGGTGCTGCCCCCGTCGCTCGCCGGCGGCAAGGCCGACAATCAGATCATCGCGGTGGTGATGCACCTGCAGCGCATGCATGCCAAGCGCAGCGTCATCTTGGTGTCGAAGGACATCAACATGCGCATCAAGGCGCACGCGGTCGGCATCGCGGCCGAGGATTACTTCAACGACAAGGTTCTCGAGGACACCGACCTCCTCTACAGCGGCATGCGCGAGCTGCCGGTCGATTTCTGGGATCGCCACGGCAAGGGCATGGAATCCTGGCAACAGGGCGGCCACACCTACTACCGCGTGACCGGACCGCTGTGCAACAGCCTGCTCGTCAACGAGTTCATATTCCAGGAAACGAAGGGCCCGGGCGAGACGCCCCTGTTTGCCATCGTCAAGGAGGTCTCGGGGCGCACGGCCCTGCTGCAGACCCTGCGCGACTATTCGCATCACAAGAACAACGTATGGGGTATTACCGCGCGCAACCGTGAACAGAATTTCGCGCTCAACCTGCTCATGAACCCGGAAATCGACTTCGTGACCCTGCTTGGTCAAGCTGGTACCGGAAAGACCCTGCTCACCCTCGCCGCGGGACTGATGACGACGCTGGAGTTCAAGGTCTACTCGGAGATCATCATGACGCGGGTCACGGTCCCGGTCGGCGAGGACATTGGCTTTCTGCCGGGCACCGAGGAAGAAAAAATGAACCCCTGGATGGGAGCGCTTGAGGACAACCTCGACGTGCTCAACAAGACCGACGACGAGGCCGGCGAATGGGGCCGGGCCGCGACGCGCGACCTGATCCGCTCTCGCATCAAGGTGAAATCGCTGAACTTTATGCGCGGTCGTACTTTCATCAACAAGTTCCTGATCATTGATGAGGCGCAAAACCTTACGCCTAAGCAGATGAAGACGCTGATCACGCGCGCCGGGCCTGGAACCAAGGTCGTATGCCTCGGCAACATCGCGCAGATCGATACACCTTATCTTACCGAAGGGAGTTCGGGGCTTACTTACGTCGTCGACCGCTTCAAAGGCTGGTCGCACAGCGGGCATATCACGCTGCTGCGCGGCGAGCGCTCGCGGCTGGCTGATCGGGCAGCAGAGATCCTGTAGGCACCACGAGCGGGTGCGCATGTCGCCCCGCGCTCGCGGCCCTGCGCTCGTTGCGCTGGCGCTCGCCTCGGCGCAGGCCGCCGGGGGAGATGCGGGTTAGCGCGCCACAATCCGGCGTCTCCCAAACGCCTTCAGCGTGGCGGCGCGCTGAAGGCGGCATTTCGCGGCAGGAAGCCGCCCATACCGAGTTTCCTGACCTGGCTTAGGAATCGTTCCAGTGCAAGCGCGTCTGTCGCGATCGGATGATGATCAAGCGAGGCAAAAAAGCGCGATTGAAGCTGCTCCAGCTCGAAGGCGGCCTGCACCCGCGAGGTGGTAAACGTGTTCGTTCCATGCAACCGGTACAGATAGAGTGGCTCATGGACGAAAGCCAGCGGCGTCTCATAGCTGGCAGAGAGAACGAACTCCCAGTCGTGACAAACGCGCATCGCGCAAAAGCCTCCCGTGCGCTCGAGCAGCGTGCGGCGGAACATGAAGTTACCCGTCGAGATCGCGATGTTGTTGTACACCAGCACATACAGGAGGTTCGGTGACTTGCTAGCGGCCTCGATCCCTCGCCGCAGTGTCCGGACGTAAGGATCATTCTCGCCGATCTCGTGCCCGTCGTCATCGATGAAGCGCGTGTCCGAGAAGGCAAATTCTGCCTGGCAGCGCTCCATCTCCTGCAACAACCGCTCCAAACGAGTGGGAGCGTAAAGGTCATCGGAGTTCATGATTGCGATCGTCGCGCCACGCGCAAGCGCAAGGCCATGGTTAATTGCTTCGTGCGCGCCCGCATTCGCCTGATGGACGATTGTCAACGCGTGCGTCCGGCATCGCGCGGCATAATCGTCGAGCAGGGTCCCGGTCGCATCGGTGGAGCCATCGTCGATGACGATAACTTCCACGTTCGCATACGTCTGCGCGAGGATCGAATCAAGGGCCGGTACGACATAGCGCTCATGGTTGTAGGCGGGCATGACGACCGAAACCCCCGGCAAGGGCCCGTCCTGTCGCGTTGCTTCCGATCGAACGACGCGCGTCGCCGCAAGACCGCCGCCGCTCGCCCAGGCGCTGATGGCTTTCCATGAAGGTCTCGGCGGCGTCGCTGTCGAAGTGCGCCGCACCGCCGTGCGCAACGCTGTGAGGTATTGCCTTCCACGGCGCATTTCCGGTTCCAGGCGACAGGAAGCATCCCACTCGTTCCACGACCGGACGAACAGAAGACGTTCATCACCGGTGAAGCGCAGGCGCGTCTGCTCGATCGCGCGCTCCGTCCAGTACCCGAACGTCTCCGCGTTAGCACCCACGAATACCTGGGGCGACTGCGGCGTGCGTGGCGTCTCATCCCATCCCGGCATCACGCAGCGGAACATCGCGTGTTCTGGGCGAGGGGCCAGGAGCAATTGCCCGACGTAGCTGCGGTAGTTCCTCACATCGCCGGCGAAATCGGCACGGAGCGCGACGAGAGCGTCGCGCTTGTTCTGGGGGAAAGCGCCGAGCGGCGGGCACTCGATGGTTGCGTCGAAGCCCAATCCCAGAGGATCCCCCCCAAACGCGCCGCCATAGCAAGCAATATACGGATTGCCGGCACCCATTCGCACGCATTCATCGCGCCAACGCGACGCGACGTCCTGTACCGATATGATCGGATCCGGAGACGAAACGACAAACAGGGGCCGCTCGCCGATACGCAGGTAACGGCGATCGCGGAAAACCGGTGCCAGACTGCGCATTAACGTCGCACACTCTTCCGGGCTGAAAAGCCGCTCGCGCTTTTCGTCTCCGGCTCCGAAGCCCGCGCCCGCGTGCAACCTTGTGGTCTCCCAGCAGACACAAAACGGAAAATCCGGCTGTCCGCTTGCCACGATATCGGCAAGGATCGGATTGAGCTCCGCCGTCGCAGCAGGCGTGCGGAACACGTAACAGAAACCGCTTATCGCGTGGCTGCGAGCGAGCGTCGCCTGCGCCTCGCGCACGCGACCATCACGGACGTCGCAGTAGCCCAATTCACCCGGGACCTGCGGCTGCTCGTGCCCGGCGAACCCAGGCCGCGCGGCGCGCACCCGGGTCCATTCCGGAAGCGCGTCGCCCGGGGCTCCGCTGACCGTCTGCGCCGCGTCCGGCAGGCGGTAAAAGGCGAGCACCCGAACATCCTGTGCTTCACTTGGCGCTGAAGGCATCGCGCCAGACGTCACGGGCTGATGCACTGCGAAGGTTCGCCCGCGGGAATGACGGCACTCGCAGGGAGCCGCAGGCGCTCGGCGAGGGCGCGCGATGCACAGATCAAGCCCGGCGGTTCCCCACCTGCGGCGCACAGTTCGTCGATTCGGTCGATCACGGCGCAAGGCTCGGCGGCGGTGACAATGAGAACGACCTTGTTGGCGCGCGCGGCCCCGATCCAGGCTGCGGTTGATTCCGATGTACCGTAGAGCAAAAGAAGTCCCCCTTCGGGGTGGTTCCCTCCGGCGACGTCCAGCGTCCGTGCATCCGGGACAGGAAGCGACGCGCCTGATCTCGCCCATACGGTCAGCCGCGCGGCGGCCAGTGCGGCAACAAGTCCGACCAGGGCGCTCTCCTCCTGCGCCGGCACGGCCTCGGCGAGCACGAGATGAACGACCGCGGCCGACGATGCGAGCGCCGGCAGATCGATGATCGGCTCCGCCCGCTGCAGTAGTCGCGGCAGTACGTCGAAACAGATCTCGCGCTCGATGAGCGGGAGTGACTCCAATGTGCGCAGGTTGGCGCGCGCCGTGGGCAGATCCGGTCGTAGCTCCGTCGCGCGTCGGACAAGCTCGAGCGCAACCTCGTAGAACCCGGATTGATACTCGACTAGCCCCAGCATGTGGGTCGCGTCAAAGTTAGTCGGGTCGACATCCAGAACGCGCCGGTACAGTGCTGCAGCCTCGACGGCATTGCCGCTTAGCTGCGCGTGTTGTGCGGCCTGCATAAGCTCCGGCACCCGCGAGAGGTTGGCAGGTTTGGTTGTCGCGGTGGTGCCGGCGGGCGCGGCAATTGCGCCGTGGCATTCCTTGTAGCGCCTGCCGCTGCCGCAAGGACACGGCTCGTTGCGCCCGACACTTGCCTGAGACATCAGAATCGGCCGGCCTGGGCGAGATTCTCGAACCGTGTGTATTGACCCAGGAATGCCAGGCGGATGCTCCCGATCGGCCCGTTGCGCTGCTTGCCGATAATGATTTCAGCGATGCCTTTGTCCTGCGTGTCCTCGTTGTAGACCTCGTCACGATAGATGAACAGGATCACGTCCGCATCCTGCTCGATCGCGCCCGAGTTGTGATTGACGATGCCGTCGGCGAGCCATGATGCGGGCCCGGGAACCGTGAGATCGAACACTTCGGCGTTGCCGCCGGGCTCGACACCGAGCACACCATCCCAGAACAGATCCGACCCGGCCAAGTCAACAATTTCCGGGGCATCGACCAGCGCGAGCGATTCCGCCGCCGCGCGGACGGCGTGGCTGTTGTCGTCGCGTGCGGTGGTGTACCGTTGCGGTTGGTGGTTGAGATAGCTGCCGTCACCGATCAACCGGGCCAGCAACGCAACGTGATGGTCCGGCTCGGGGATGGGCACGCAGGGCGGTGGCACCTCGCGCGCCAGGGCGAGCCGATCGCCGACGCCCAGCGCATCCGCCCTCGTCCAGCCGCCACCTGCATAGAGCCGATGCCTTCCGGTAACACGGATGGTGCGTCCGCTGGCGAGCGCGATACGTAACACCGGCCGCACCCCCACCGACCACACGCGATCACTTTTCGCCGCGACGATCTTGCGCTCCGCGGACATGGCCCATACCTCGGGCGTCGTACCCACGAGCTCTCTGATGGGAACACGTCGTCCATCGACGAGGAGCACGGGCGTATCGCCGGTCACACATTCGCGCAAATCCGACATGATCGGCCGCTTGTTGGGTCGTTGCTCGAGGCTGCGGTTAAGCTGCGAGAGGGCCATGACCGGCACCTTGAGCTCCTTCGCGAGCGCCTTGAGCGAGCGCGAAATCTCCGAGATCTCGGTCGCCCGATTTTCGCCCTGCGCCACCGCCTGCATCAGCTGCAGGTAGTCGATGACGATCGCACCAAGTTTGCCGCCGTATTGGCGCGCAAGGCGGCGTGCTCGCGCGCGCAGTTCCAGTGCATTGAGTGCCGGCGTCTCGTCGACGTGGATCGCCGCTTCGGAAAGCCTGCCCAGCGCGTCAGAGAGCCGCCCCCAGTCGTCGGGCACGAGCTGCCCGGTACGAACCTTGTGCTGATCGACCCGGCCTACCGATCCGATCAAGCGCATCGCGAGCTGCATCGAGCCCATTTCCATGCTGAAGATCGCGACCGGCAGCTTGGACGAAAGCGCGATGTGCTCGCTGATATTGAGGGCCAGCGCGGTCTTGCCCATGCTCGGCCTGCCGGCGATGACGATGAGGTCGCCCTCCTGCAGGCCAGAGGTCATGTGATCGAGGTCGGCAAAACCGGTTGGCACGCCGGTGACGTCGCTCGGGTTGTCACGGTGAAACAGAAGCTCGATGCGCTCGACCGCCTGCGTCAGCAGGGGCCGCAGCTCCTGAAAGCCCTGTTGCCCGCGCGCACCGTGTTCGGCGATCTCGAATACCTTGGTCTCTGCCTGGTCGAGCACCTCGCGCACGCTGCGGCCCATAGGGTTATAGGCTGCATCGGCAATTTCCCCACCGGCCGCGGCAAGACGGCGCAGGATCGCCCTTTCGCGCACGATCTCGGCGTAGCGCCGAATATTGGCCGCGGTGGGAACGTTTTCAACGAGCGCTCCGAGATAGGCCATGCCCCCGATGTAGTCGAGCTTCTTCAGCGAGGCGAGGGCCTCGCCCACGGTCACCGCGTCGGCTGGCTTGTTGTCGGAGATCAGATGCATGATCGCGTCGAATACGGCGCGATGCGCATCGCTGTAGAAATCCTCGGCGCCGAGAATGTCGCCGATCCGGTCCGCCGCGCCGTTTTCGAGCAGCAGTCCACCCAACACCGATTGCTCCGCCTCCGGCGAGTGAGGCGGCAGCTTCAGCGCTTCGAGCTGGGAGTCGTTGGGCATCGGCGGCGGCGTGCGAGCTACGCCGCAATTTTATCAGGTCACCACTGCGGCCGGGCCGCCTGCGCTCGACTTAAGCTTGCTGGATGTCGAGGCCCAAACGCTGGTTCGCCGGCACGGCAACGTCGAGCAAGCGCGGCTTGGGCAGGTCGAGCGAGTTCATCAAGTGGATGAACTGCTCGCGTGTCTTGCTTGCGAAGCGTGGGTTGGAGCGCTTTTCTTCGCCGATCGTCGACTCCGTCCGGCCTTGGTAGTCGTGGGCCGGATAGACGCGAGTCGCCTCAGGTAGTGTGAAGAGCTTGGCAGTGACGCTGTCGTAGAGCGTTCCCGCATCGCCGCTTTGGAAGTCGGTGCGGCCACAGCCCCCGATGAGAAGCGTGTCGCCGGTAAAGACGCAGTCACGCCATTGATACGACATCGATCCTGCCGTATGCCCGGGCGTATGCATGGCGCCGATGGTCTCGCCGCCGAAACGGATCTCCGCCCCGTCGTCGAGCTGCAAATCGGCCGGGAGAATGCCGCACTGCACCGGCGCTGCGGACTTCGCGCCCGTGCGCTGGCACAACAGGCCTGCGGAGGTGACATGGTCGGCGTGGGCGTGCGTTTCGAGCGTATAGCGCAAGGTCAATCCCTCGCGCTCGAACAGGCGGAGGTAGGCATCGAGGTGGCTGTCGACCGGATCGATGATAAGCGCATCGCCCGTCTTCGCATCGACAAGCACGTAGGTGAACGTCGACGAGGTCATGTCGAACAGCTGATGGAAGTCGCGCATCGCCCTTCTCTCCCGCGCCGCCAGCGCGCGCACCATGGTACGCCCCGCGCGCTGTCGCGACGGCGCGCGCCCCGCGTTCGACGCCTTTCAGACGGGGCTGTTGGTCGTGTCGCCGATTACGGTGACCGTGATTTGGGCCACGACGTCGGAGAGCAGCGCAATGGTCAACGGGAATTCGCCGATGTGCTTGAGCGGCCCCGCCGGCATGCGGATCATTGCCTTCTCGACGGTGTGTCCCTTGGCCTGGAGCGCCTCAACGATGTCGACGTTGGTCACCGAACCGAACAGTCGACCGTCGACGCCAGCCTTTTGCGTGATCTGGATGGCAACCCCCTCGAGGTTGGTCGCCGCTTCCTGCGCCCGCGTCAGTTTATCGGCGGCAATCTTCTCCAACTCGGCGCGCTTTTCCTCGAGCAGCACCAGGTTTTCCGGAGTGGCGCGCTTCGCCTTGCCCTGCGGAATCAAGAAATTGCGTGCAAAGCCGGGCTTGACCTTGACCACCTCGCCCAGGTCGCCCACGTTGAGTACCTTTTCAAGCAGAATGACTTGCATGGCGTCGCCCCGGTCAGTGCAGATCGGTGTAAGGCAGCAGCGCCAGAAAGCGGGCGCGCTTGATCGCAGTCGACAGCTGGCGCTGGTAGCGCGCCTTGGTTCCAGTGATTCGGGCCGGCATGATCTTGCCGTTCTCCTGAATGAAATCCTTCAGGACGTCGACATCCTTGAAATCAATTTGCTTGACGCCTTCGGCGGTAAAGCGACAGAACTTCTTGCGCTTGAACAGGTTGTTTCCGCGTTCGCGGCGCTTGCCGTCCTTGCCTTTGCCTTTGGCGTTCCTGGAGTTCCTTCCCATCGGGCGGGGCATGTCAATTTCCTTCTAGTCGTTCAAATGCGTTAACGTGGAGTGCGACGCTGACGCCGGTGCGGTAGCGACGGGCAAGGAAGCCGCGGCAGCGAAGCCGTTCTCCCACCGCGATGGAGGCAAGCTCCTTGGCAATGGGTCCGAGGGCGACTGCCGCGAGCTCGCAGGCCACGCGCCTTTCGCCGTTGGCCTCGGTCTGCATCGATTCGTGCGCGAGCTCAAAGTCGAGCGCCGCGACACCGGCGGGTGTGAAGCGCAAGTCATCGCGGGCGGCGAGCCGCGCGTCGAGAGTGACGTCATTGACCGGCACCGCGATGGGGCCGCGCTCAATCGGCCGCAGGTGCGACGGTTGCCGGCGCCGCGCTTGTCACCGCGGCTGCCGGTGGCGCGCCCACACCGGGCGCACTGCCACCCTGAGGCGGGAGCGTCCGCGCCTTCTCTTCCTTCATCATCGGCGAGGGGGTGACGACGGCCTCACGCATGGCCACGATGAGATGGCGCAGCACGGCGTCGTTGAACTTGAACGCGTGCTCGAGCTCGGTGAGCGTTTCGCTGCCGCACTCGATGTTCATGAGCACGTAGTGCGCCTTGTGCACCTTGGCGATCGGGTAGGCGAGTTGGCGCCGGCCCCAATCCTCGAGGCGGTGAATGCGGCCGCCTTGGCCGGCAACCATCGTGCGGTACCGCTCGACCATCGCAGGCACCTGCTCGCTCTGGTCCGGATGCACGATAAAGACCACTTCGTAGTGACGCATGCAGATTGCTCCTTATGGACGTGGTTTACGCAACTTCGGCGGACCGAGCGTTGCAGCGGCCTCCCCGTCTGCGCAGGTGAGGCAAGGGAACTGACTATTATGCAGCAAATTTCACGCTGGATCAATGCGCTAGCCAACCCCTTGGCGAGGCCCCTGAAGGGCGGTCGGCGCCGGTAGCGCGCTGTCCAGGGCCCGCTCTCGTTCAGCCTTGGGCATCGCCGCGAGCACCTTGACCCGCGCATAGAAAGTCGGCAGGTCGCCGCCGCAGGCCGCGAGCAGGGCCTGGAACTGCGGCACCTTCTGGGTATAGAGGCCGACCGCCGCCACGCTGGCATTGTTCGGACCTTGCGCGAACCAGGAGTCGTAGGCGGGGGAGCCGCCCCAAGTCTGCTTGAGCCGCGCGTAGTCCGCGCGCATCGCATCGAACACCGCGGCCTTGGCGCGGAGCTTTTCCGCGTCGTCGGCATTGCTCAGGTAGAGCGCGGTGAGTTTCGCCCGCGTGCGTTCGATAAGCGCACTGAAACCCTCGCGATAGCGCTCGCTGATCGCGAACTGACGGTCGAGTTCGGGATCGTGCTGCACGGCAAGCCAGCGCCGCACGCCCTCCTCCTCGACCGTGACTGCGAACGACTCGTTAAAGACGGTGTCGTCTTTGGCATAGGCGATCTGGTGCGCAAGCTCATGAAAAATGAGGCGCGCGATCTCGTAATCCGGATAGCGAAGAAAGGTCGACGGCATGGGGTCGGCGAAATAGCCGAGCGTCGAGTACGCCGGCACGCCGCCAATGTGCACGTCATCGCCCGTTGCCGACAGCCGGGACGCTTCCTCGTGCGCGTCGGCCTCGGCAAAATAGCCGCGGTAGTTGACGCAGCCGGCGATCGGAAAGCACCACTGGCGCGGGGTGAGTGACAGCGCCGGAGTCGCGAATACGTTCCAGAGCACGTAGCGCCGGTTAAGGTCGCTGTAACGTCGGTAGCTGTCGTTGTCGGGCTCCGCCAGTTCGCGGCTGGCGTACTCACGGATAGCGAGCACGCGCTCGAGCTTGTGCTTGACGATCGGGTCTTGCGCCGAATCGAGCACATCGGGAATCGGCTGCGCGCGGCGCAGCAGATCGATCTGCCCCGAAATGCCCTGAAAATAGAACTCCGCGCTCGAGCAGCTACCCAGCAAAACCGCACACAACGGAATCACGAAACTGCGAATCATGCGCGGTGCAGCGTCGGCAGCCATCGCGCCAGCCGGCGCACGCCTTCCTCGAGCAACGGCCTTGCGATCGTGTAGGCGATGCGCACGTGGGCCTCGGGTCGATTCCGGCCGAAATCGATTCCCGGCGTGAACGCGACTCCGGTGGCGTGCAAAGCCTCGAGAGCGAAGCGTTCGCTGTCCATACCGAAACCGGAGCAATCCGCGTAAATGAAGAAGCCGCCGCTCGGGGTGACGGGAATGGCGAAACCCAGATCGCGCAGTGCCGGCACGAGAAAGTCGCGCCGCGCCTTGAATTCGGCCCGCCTCCCCTCGAGGATGGCCAGCGTTTCGGGCGTGAAGCAGGCGAGCGCCGCGTGCTGCGCCGGCGTCGAGGGCGAAATGTAGAGGTTCTGCGCGAGCTTTTCGATGTCGCGCACGTGGCGCTCGGGTGCGACCAGCCAGCCCAGGCGCCAACCAGTCATGTTGAAATACTTCGAGAAGCTGCTGATGACAAACAGCTCATCGGACAGCGCGAGCGCGGTCTGGGGCTGTTCATCGTAGGATAGGCCGAGATAGATTTCGTCGACGATCAACGCCCCGCCCTGTGCCGCGACGGTGTGCGCGATGCGCTCCATCTCCTGTCGTGGCACGGTCGTTCCGGTCGGGTTCGACGGCGAGGCAATCAACACCCCGCGCGTGCGTGGTGTCCAGTGCTCGGCGATCGCGCTTGCGCTTGGCTGGTAGCTCGACTCGGGACCAACCGCGATACCGACCGCTTCGCCCTCCAGCGTACGCACGAAATGCCGGTTGCAGGGATACCCCGGATCGGCTAGCAAGATCTGGTCGTCGCGATTGACGAGCAACGCCAGCGTGAGCAGCAGCGCGGCGGATGACCCTGCGGTCACGACGATGCGCTCCGGAGCGATGGCCACCCCGTATCGCTCGGCGTAGTAGGCCCCGATCGCACGTCGCAATGCGGGCAACCCGAGCGCAGAGGTGTAGTAGATGGCGCCGCCGGCAATGGCCGCCTGTGCTGCCGCCAGCACCGGTTCGGGCGTCGGGAAGTCGGGCTCGCCTATCTCCAGATGGATGATGCTTCGCCCGGTGGCTTCGAGCGCCCGCGCCGCGGTCTGCACCTCCATGACATGGAAAGGCGCGATGTCGTGCACGCGCGCGGCAATTTGGCTGCGAGCTTCCATCAGAGTGGGATTGTCGGCGAGGCAAAAAGTGCTATGGTAACCGCATCGGGTCACCGGAGTGCCGCGTGTCTTGGCTGCTTTCCCTGCTGCTGATCGCCATTGCCATACCGGCAGGCGCCCAGGTCTACAAGTGCAGCAACGACAAGGGCGGCGTGGTCTACCAGGACGCCGAATGCACGGCCGGCAAGGATCTGGGCAATGTCGACGTCGATCCGGCACACATGAACGTCATCCCGAGCAAACCGCAAGCCTCGGGCAAAGCGGCGGCGTCGAAGCCGGTGCGGTTGCAGGCGATACCGGCCCAGGGTGGCGACGCCAAGCAACGGCGCTTTCTTGCCATCGGCATGAGTGCAGCGGAAGTCATTCAGAAGGTGGGCCGGCCGGACGTCGAGGGCAAAGCAGGCGCCAAGGCGCTTTTACGCTGGACCTACCTTCCCGCCGCGGGCGACCCGGCTACGCAAACGACGCTGACGTTCTCCGGCGGCAAGGTGGCCTTGGTCGAACGCAAGGCCGTGCCGCACTAGGCCGCTCGTCATTCATGCGGGCGGTAGTCCAGCGCGTGGCGAGGGCCAGCGTCGATGTCGGCGCCCAGGCCGTGGCATCGATCGGACCGGGACTGCTGGTTCTGTGTGGCGTCGGCCCAGCCGATGGCGACAGCGACTGCAACTGGCTCGCGCACAAGATCGTTCACTTGCGTATCTTCAACGATGACGCCGGGGTGATGAATCGATCGCTCCTCGAGGTCGGCGGAGCGATGCTCGCCGTGAGCCAGTTCACGCTCTACGCGTCGACACGCAAAGGGGCGCCCTTCGTACAGCGCGGCCGCGCCGCCCGAGCTCGCCGCGCCGCGCTTCGACGCTTTCGTCCGGGCCTTGGAGCGGGAGCTCTGCAAGCCCGTAGCAACGGGTATTTTCGGCGCCGACATGCAGCTGAGCCTCGTCAACGATGGGCCGGTGACGATCTGGCTCGATACCGCGGCGCGCGAATAGGCGCGCTGCAACCGCGCACCGAGTTTCAGTCGACCCGCGGCGAAGCGATCACGAAAGTGCCGGGCACGATCCGCGAGCAGACGGGCATGGACTGCCTGTCCAGGAACCGCTCAGGCCTTGTCCACGCTGTAGCGTCCCGCACCGAAACCGAGCAACAGCAGCATGCCCCCGAGGACGGCCACGTTCTTCATGAAGTTGATCTGCTGGCCCATCATCTGGTCGGCGGCAACGGCCCAGTAATTGTGGAAAATCGGCGTGATCACGATCAAAAAAACGATGAACGCCAGTGCCGCCCAGCGGGTCTTCCAGCCGATGATGATCGCCAGGCCGCCGCCAACCTCGATGAGGATGGCGATGGCGGCCAGAACCTGCGGCATCGGCAGTCCCTTGCTGCTGATATAGCCCACCGCCCCGTCGAAGCCGGTGAGCTTGCCGTAGCCCGAGAGAACGAACATCACGGCCAACAGGATGCGACCGACCAGTACCGCCAAGTCTTTATTCATTGCTATGTCCCCCTAGAAGTGATGGGATGATGCCGGCTCCGCCGCCTCATCCGTGCCCTCGAATCATAGCGCGCTGGCGCGATGACCGCTCACAGCTTGTAGGCCTGTTTCGCCAGCGTATAGGCAAGTTGCGGCGCCAGCTCGAACGCCTCGTCTTCTTCGATGCGGTGCTCGGTGACGAGCTGGGCCAGAAAGCGGCAGTCGATGCGGCGCGCCACGTCGTGCCGGGCCGGGATCGACAGGAATGCGCGTGTGTCGTCATTGAAGCCGACGCTGTTGTAGAACCCGGCGGTTTCGGTGGCCTGGGCGCGAAAGCGCAGCATGCCTTCGGGGCTGTCGTGGAACCACCAGGGCGGCCCGAGCTTGAGGATCGGGTAGTGCCCGGCCAGCGGTGCGAGTTCGCGTGCATAGACGGATTCGTCGAGCGTGAACAGGATCACGGTAAGGTCGCGCTCGTTGCCGAAGCGATCGAGCAATGGCTTGAGTGCGCGCACGTAATCAGTCCGGGTCGGGATGTCGGCGCCGTGATCGCGGCCGAAGTGCTCGAGCAATTGCGGATTGTGGTTGCGAAACGAACCCGGATGGATTTGCAGCACCAGGCCGTCGTCGAGGCTCATCTGCGCCATCTCGGTGAGCATCTGGCCGCGGAAGGTTTCGGCTTCGACCGGGGTGGCAATGCCCTTGAGGGCCTTGGTGTAGAGCGCCGCGCACTGCGCTTCGCTCAGATCGCAGGTGAGCGCGCTCGGGTGCCCGTGATCGCTCGCCGTCGCGCCCATGGTCTTGAAGAATGCGCGCCGCCTGCGGTGCGCGGCGAGATAGCCGCGCCAGCTGGTGGTGTCCTCGCCGGTCAACTCACCCAGGGTCGCCACATTCGCGGCGAAGCCGTCGAACTCCGGGTCGACGACCGGGTCGGGGCGATAGGTGGTCAGCACACGGCCCTTCCAGCCCGAAGCGCGGATCTTGGCGTGCTGCGCCAGCGGATCGAGCGGCGACTCGGTGGTGGCGATGACCTCGATATTGAAACGCTCGAAGAGTGCTCGCGGGCGGAACGCCGGTTCGGCGAGCGCGGCGTTGATTTGCTCGAAGATCCGGTCAGCGGACTCGGCGGTGAGCCGCTCGCGAATGCCGAATACCTCATGGAACGCATGATCGAGCCAGATGCGGGTGGGCGTACCACGGAACAGGTGATAGCGCGCGGCAAAGGTGTGCCAGATCTTGCGCGCATCGCGTTCGACCGGCGCGCCGTCGCGGCGCGCGATGCCGAGCTCCTCGAGGCGAACGCCTTGACTGTAGAGCATGCGGAAGACGTAGTGATCGCGGGTGATGAACAGCGCAGCGGCGTTCATGAACGGTTCGTTGTCGGCAAACCACTGCGGATCGGTGTGCCCATGCGGACTCACGATGGGCAGATCGTTCACCGTGGCATAGAGGGCGCGGGCAAGCGCGCGCTCCGCCGGTACAGGAGAGAACAGGCGATCGGCATTCAGTTGCAACGGAATCATGGTCGCATCCTGGGGCGAAGGGGGTTTCAGTGCACCGCTCGCGCGACAGTGCGCGCCGCGCCGTCGGCGAACAGCGCCGACAGCCAGCCGGCGACCTGGCTGGCGAAGCGTGGATCAGCGGGCAGATCGGCGCCGAAGACTGCGCGCAGGCCGAGGAATTCGCGCGCCAGCGCGGGCGGATTACCGCGCTGCGCCGCGGCAACGCGCGCGAACGCTACCGCCATCGGGTCGCAGACGGTGATCTCTTGTCCGGACTCGTCGACTCCGCTGGCGTAACGTATCCAACCGGCGACTGCGAGCGCGAGCAGATTGATGCTGCGACCGGCGACCAGATTGTCACGCACCGTGCCAAGCAGCCGCTGCGGCAGTTTCTGCGAGCCGTCCATCGCGATCTGCTGCGTACGATGAGCAAGTGCCGGATTGCTGAATCGCTCCAGCAGCACATTTTGGTAGGCAACGAGGTCGACGCCGGAGGGCGGCTTGAGCGTGGGCGCAACTTCCTCGCCCATCAGACGCCGTGTGAGCAAGGCAAAGTCCGGCTGCGCCGCGACCTGGTAGATGAACTCGAAACCGGCAAGGTAGCCGAGGTAGGCCAGAGCCGAATGGCTGCCGTTGAGCAGCCGCAGCTTCATCGCCTCGAACGGCGCGACATCGGCGACTATCTGCGCACCGACCCGATCCCACGCCGGGCGGCCGCTGACAAAGGCCTCCTCGATGGCCCATTGCCGGAACGGCTCATGCATGACCGGCGCTGCGTCGTGGAGCCCGAGCGCGGCATCGTTGTCGACGATGTCGGGACCGGTCGTCGCCGGCACGATGCGGTCGACCATAGTCGACGGAAAGCGCGCGTGGTCTTCGATCCAGCGCGCAAGCGTGGCGTCGCGCGCGGCCGCAAGCGCGAGCACCAGGCCGCGCACCAGGACACCGTTGTGCGGCAGGTTGTCGCAGCAGAGCACTGTGAACGCGGGCGTGCCTTCGCGCCTTCTTGCCTCGAGCCCGGCGACGAGCAGTCCGATCGCGCTTTGCGCACGCGCCGGTTCGGCCAGGTCGTGCACGATGTCAGGATGGTTGAAGTTGAGCTTGCCAGTCGCCGGATCGTGGCAGTAGCCCTTTTCGGTGATGGTGAGGCTAACGATCCGGGTCGAAGGCGCGACGAGTCGCGCCTGCACTGCGTCGCGCTCTTCTCCCAGGAAGAGCACCTCGCGCACACTGCCGATAATGCGGCGGCGCACCCCCGAAGGGCTCTTTTCGACCGCCGTGTACAGGCCATCCTGCGGCGCAAGTCGGTCGCGCACCTCGGCCGCGCGCAGGCTCACGCCGCAGATGCCCCAGGCGCCGCCTTCGACGGCCAGCGCGTCGTCGCTGTAGACGGCCGTTTGTGCCCGATGGAATGCGCCGATGCCCAGGTGGACGATACCGATGCCGACCTGGCGCGGGTCCCATGC
>Ga0302325_10014685_pt1 | contig 16662 bp, 11 predicted proteins | sample Palsa_T0_2_FD_201948 | JGI IMG/M metagenome (GOLD analysis project Ga0302325, IMG submission 201948) | Peat permafrost microbial communities from Stordalen Mire near Abisko, Sweden - Palsa_T0_2 | ecosystem: Environmental > Terrestrial > Soil > Palsa > Peat permafrost | place: Sweden: Abisko... | reverse complement strand
ACGGCCCGCTAGTCTTGCTTGTCCGCATTCCCGTCAGCCGTGGCGCCCAGATGAACTTCAACAGCACGGTTGGTATGGACATGTTCGTAGACGGAAAGTTCGTCCCCCCCGAAGGCCGTGTGGGCCCCACCCCGGACACCTACCTTCAGATCTCCCGGATCTACCCCATCGATATTCCAGCCGACCAGACCTCCCTCGTCCTCGCCGCCCGCATCCCCTTCGCAGCCTTCGGCGTGGATGCATATACCGGCTTTTTCGCCCACCGCACCTTCCTCCTCGGAGAACGTGACGACCTTGTCGAACACCTCACGCTATGGAACCACGCCATGCTCTTCGAGCGCCTCCCCGCCCTTGTTGACGCAGGCTTGAAATTGCTCCTCGCCCTTTTCCTGATTGCCCTCTTCTGGACCCAGCAAGATCACCGCGAATACCTCTGGCTCGGCATTCAACAGATCGCCTATGCCCCCGTCGTCTTCCTCGGGTTCATCGGCAGCATGGGTCAACTCGAGCAAACCACGCTCGGCGCCTTTGTCGTCCAACTCATGCTCATTTCCGCCTATTGCTACTTTGAATTCCTCGTCGCCTTCCTTTCCCTGCGCAGACGCTGGTACATCGTCGCCATGCGTTACTCTTCTCCGCTTCTCCTATCATTTGCGCCGCTGCTTCTCAACATCCGCGACGGCAAGGCAATTCAAATCGCCTTCGTGCTCTCCGTCGTTTTCGTTGCCCTCTGGTGGCTCTCATGGCTGCTCTTTGTCGGGCTCACGCTGACCATCGCGGCCATTAAGAGAAACTTCGAAGCAGCGCTCCTTCTTCTGCCGCTGTTGCTCAGCCTAGTGGGGCTCGGCGAGTTGGTCTCGTCCACAGCATCATCCGCGTGGATAGGTGGCGCCACCATGCAGTCCCCGCTCAGCTTCATGGCCGGGCCCATCCCCATCCATTTCTCTGACATCGCCGACTTCGCCGGTATCTTCGTCATCATCGTCATCATCTTCGGCCGCTTCCTGCGCATCCATCGCGAGCGTGAACGCGCCTCCAGCGAACTGGCCGCCGCCCGCAGCGTTCAGGAGCTGATGATCCCCCGCGAATCCCCCAAAACCCCCGGCTTCCACGTCGACACCGTCTACACCCCAGCCACCGAAGTCGGCGGCGACTTCTTTCACATCCAGGCCACCGGCGACGGCGGCCTGCTCATCGTCATCGGCGACGTCGCCGGCCACGGCCTCCAGGCAGCCATGAACGTCTCCATGCTCATGGGCGCCCTGCGCCGCGCCCCCGTCACCTCACCCGCCCAGTTGCTCTCCGGACTCAACAAAGTCCTCGTCGGCAGCGCCAGCTTTACCACCTGCCAAGCAGCCTACTTCTCCGCCAACGGCGAACTGGTCCTCGCCAGCGCAGGCCATCCGCCGCCATTCCTCAACAGCCAGGAAATCCTCCTCCCCGGCGGCCTGCCGCTCGGCGTTATCTCCGAAGTCGCCTACGAGGAAGTCCGCCTCTACCTACACCCCGGCGACCGCTTGCTGATGATGTCCGACGGCGTAGCCGAAGCCCGCAAGTCGAATGGCGAAATGTTCGGCTTCGACCGCGTCCGCAACCTCTCCAACCAATCCGCATTCTTCATCGCCGACGCCGCCAAAGAATTCGGCCAGGAAGACGACATCACCGTCCTCACCGTCCGCAGACTCGTCCAGGCCGCCGCTGCATAGCCCAAACTTCCTAGGCAAATTTACCTGAAAGTTCTCCGGTGCCACGATAAGTTCTGGAACTCCCCAGGAGGTTCACTGTGCCCAGTATCGCCATTGAAGAGCAAGGTGACCGATTCCTTTCATTACTCGCCGCCGCGGAATCAGGCGAGGAAGTCGTATTCACTCGCTCAGGTCGCCCCGTAGCCCGCCTGAAATTAGTTCCGGTTATTACCGAAGCTGACACCGCTGCGCCTTAAAGGCTCTGGATGAGATGAACGAGCACGCCCGCGAGATGAATCCTGGACCCTTCGATTGGGAAGAATGGAAGGCTTATCGGGACGAAGGCCGAAGGTGAGCTTGATCCTCGACTGTTCCGCAACCATGGCACAAGTCTTGCTGGATGAGCGAACACTTGCGATTTCATTGGTCTTCGGTCAGGTTGCCCGACATGGAGCTTGGGTTCCCGAATTGTGGCGGATAGAAGTTCTCAACGCGCTGAATATCGGCATCAGACGGGGCAGAATCGACGGTCTGGATCGAACAAGAATCCTTGAGCACCTCGGTTCTTTGCCAATTCTTTTCGATCAAGAGACACATCGCATTGCTGGACTCGAACCCTCCTCTTGGCCGACCGTCACCGCCTCACCGCCTACGACGCAACCTATCTAGAAATGGCGATTCGTCTCGCACTTCCATTGGCTACACTCGACCGCGAACTCCGGCTCGCAGCCCAAGCCGAGGGCGTCACGCTCCTCGGCTTGGGCTGCTCCGGCAACAACTCCCTACGCCAGGTTCTTCTTGAAGAAAGCCAGCGTACGCTCCAACGCCAGCTCCGCCGCAGCCGGCACATAAGCCTTCGGATCGGCGTCCCGATTGAACGCATGTCCCGCGTCATACCAGTAAATCTCAACATCCGGATTCGACGCATGAACCGCCTCCGCCACCGACGCCGGAATATGCTCGTCCAGCTTGCCAAAATGCAGCATCGCCGGGGCTTTGGGCTTCTCAGTCGCAAAATTCCCGATATAACCGCCGTAGTAGCCCACCGCCGCGCTCACCTCCAGCCGAGTCGCCGTCAGCCAGGCCATCGTTCCGCCAAAGCAGTAGCCCACAATTCCCACCTTCTTGCCCGACTCAGCCTTCGCATAGTCGATCGCCGCCGCCACATCGTTGAGTGACACCTCTGGGTTCAGCTTGGGAATAAAAGTCATCGCTTCCTTCCATCCCGCCTCGTCATAGCCCAGCTCGACTCCCTTTTCAAACCGGTCGAACATCGCCGGCGCCACGGCCAGATACCCCTGCTTGGCATACCCATCGGCCACCGACCGGATATGCGCATTCACGCCGAAAATCTCCTGCACCACAATCAGCGCTGCAATCGGCTCGCCCTCAGGCCGTGCCACATACGCGCCAATCTCAAAACCATCCGCCGTCTTTAACGTTATAAACTCACTCATCGCAACATCTCCTGAAATATCTCGCCGCAATCGCGGCCATTCCCAGCCTAAACCATCCACGCAATGCATTCTTTTACAGCATGAACAAAGCCACACCCAATCCGGATGAGGCTTTTGCTTTTGCACTTGCTTTTCCTTCTGTCATTCCCGCAGGAAATCTGCTGTTAGGTCTTAAAACACCCCTAGGTGCCCCACCCTCGCGACGTAGTTGTTTTTGTCGCTAGGGTGGGAACCACCAGCACTTCAGTCGTAATACTCCAGCCCAAGATGCGTAATCAGATCCTCGCCCATAATATGCCGCAGCGTGTTCTTCAGCTTCATCGACTGAATAAACAAATCATGCTCCGGATACAACCCAGGCGCAGTCTGCGGACTCTTCCAGTAGAAGCTCAGCCACTCCTGAATCCCCAGATTCGCCAACTGCGGCGTACGCTTCGCCAAATCCAGAAACAGCACCAAATCCAGCGCAATCGGAGCCGCCAGAATCGAGTCCCGGCACAGAAAATCCACCTTGATCTGCATCGGATACCCAAGCCAGCCGAAGATATCGATGTTATCCCAGCCTTCCTTGTTATCCCCGCGCGGCGGATAGTAGTTGATCCTTACCTTGTGATACAGATCCTTGTATAAGTCCGGGTATAACTCCGGCTGCAGGATATAATCCAGGACTCCCAGCTTCGACTCTTCCTTGGTCTTGAAGCTCTCCGGATCGTCCAGCACCTCGCCGTCGCGATTGCCCAGAATGTTCGTCGAGTACCACCCCGCAACGCCTAGCATGCGCGCCTTGAAAGCCGGTGCCAGCACCGTCTTCAAAAACGTCTGCCCGGTCTTGAAATCCTTACCCGTAATCGGCGCGCCATACAGCTTCGACAACTCCACCATGCAAGGCAAATCGACAGTAAGATTCGGCGCGCCATTGGCAAACGGCACCCCCTCCTTCAACGCCGCATACGCATAAATCTGCGAAGGCGCAATCGCCGGGTCGTTATCGACCATTCCCTTCTCAAACGCCGCAATCGACTGATGCACAGCCGTCGGTTCCAGGAAGATCTCCGTCGATCCAGCCCAAAGCACCACCACGCGATCGACCTTTTGCTTGAAAGCCTGAATATCGGCAATCACCTGCATCGCCAAATCGCACTTATGCTTGCCCTTCTTCACATTCGTGCCATTCAACCGCTTCACATAATGCTGGTCGAAAACCGCCGGCATCGGCTGAATCGACTGCAAATACGGCTTGATCTGCGTCAACTGGTCGTGGTCGATCACCTTGGCATGAGCCGCGGCCTCATACACGTTGTCTTCAAAAATATCCCAGCCGGTAAAGACCACATCGTTCAGGTCCGCCAGCGGCACAAAGTCCTTGATCAGCGGCGAGGTGCCATCCGTCCGCTTGCCCAGCCGGACCGTCCCCATCTGCGTCAGTGAACCGATCGGCTTCGCCAATCCCTTGCGTACCGCTTCCACTCCCGCAATCAACGTAGTGGCCACAGCACCCATGCCCACCACCATCACTCCCAACTTACCCGTTGCCGGCGCAATCGCCTGCGCGCCTTCCTCATGTACTGCCATGTATTTCTTCGCCTTCCCTTTCTGTAATTCCATCGAATGCGGGTTCTTTATCCCCGAATTCGAAACCAATGTGGGTGCCCCATTCTTGATCCCGTTGTTGGATCAAGGGTGGGATACCACCTATGCTTCCCTTAACCCGCGTCCCCGTTTTTTCCAGTGCGTCCAGACAAACCAGACAATCCCCGCCACCAGCGCCAGTTCCACAACCAGATGGAAGCGGTGAAACCACGCATGAAACCGCGGATCGGTATTCCACCGATCGCCCAACTGCTTACCCACGTACGCCAGCGCAAAGCACCACGGCCACGATCCAACAAACGTGTAAATGTGAAAGCGCAACTGCGGCATCCGCGCAATTCCCGCCGGAAACGCAATAAACGTCCGCACCACCGGCAGCAAACGCCCCAGCAGCACGGTAATCGACCCGTATTTGTTGAAAAACGCATCGATCCGGTCCAGATCGTGCTCGCCCATCAGCACATACTTGCCGTAACGCAGCACCAGCGGCCGTCCGCCCAGCGCGCCCACCCAGTACGCCACCACAGAGCCAAGATTGCACCCAATCGCGCCGGCGGTAGCCACCCAGATCAGCCCCATCCACGCATCCCCGCCGCCAAAGCGCCCGGTAGAAACCAGGTACCCCGCAAACGGCATGATGATCTCAGACGGCAGCGGAATACACGCCGATTCAATCCCCATTAGCAGGCCCACACCCGCGTACCCGGTGGAAGAAATCGTCCAAATGACGAACTGCACAATGGAGGCAAGAATATGTTCAGTCACAGCCTATAAGTATAACCGCTGATCCCGCGCAAGCCAGTTCCCACTAACCACCGACCACTGTTCACTGACCACTACGTACCCATCCCCAGGCGTTAAGCTAGAAACAGAAAGGGTAAACCCCGTGGCTGAAACCCCTGCAGTTCCCATCACTCTCGAAGGCTCCACCATGCTCCACCAAGTCTTCCGTTTCGACTGGAAAGCCTGGCGCGCCCTATCCCCAGCCGACCGGCAGCGCATCGCCGCCAACGCCGTCGCCAAACTCAACGCCCTCGCCGACCCCGGAGAAAAAGGCCCCAAGACCGCCCTTTACTCCCTCCTCGGCCACAAGGGCGACCTGATGCTGATCCACCTGCGCGACAACTTTGAAGCCCTCAATCAGATCGAGCTAACTCTAGCCCAGACCGAGCTTTACGACTACCTCACCCAGACCCACAGCTACGTCTCCGTAGTCGAACTCGGCCTCTACGAATCCACCTCCAAGACCTACTCCGCGCTCGCCGCCCGCGACATCGTTCCCCACTCCCCCGAGTGGAACGCCGCCATCAAAGAGACCCTCGACCGCCAGGGCGCAGCCATGGCCACACGCCTCTTCCCCACCATTCCAGAAGCCAAATACGCCTGCTTCTACCCCATGGACCGCAAGCGTGACGAAGAAGTGAACTGGTACCTCGAGCCCATGGCCGACCGCCAGCACATGATGCACCTCCACGGCATGATCGGCCGCCGCTACGCCGACGAAGTCCGCCAGATCATCACCGGCAGCATCGGCCTCGACGACTGGGAGTGGGGCGTAGACCTCTTCGCCAACGACCCCATCGTCTTCAAACGCCTAATCTACGAAATGCGCTTCGACGAAGTCAGCGCCAAATACGCCCTCTTCGGCAGCTTCTACCTGGGCCACCGCCTACCCATAGAAAACCTACCCAACTGGCTCTCCGGCAACCTTTCCGCGCCATCATTGCCATAACACACGGTGCCGCGGCTTGCATTGATCAAAGCGCCGAAGGCGCGACGTTATACCAGCCCAGGGCAACGCCCTGGGTGCCGGCACCATAAAATGCCGACGAGGGCTGAAAGCCCGCTCTATCGCTCTTCAAAAAGAGAGCGAAACAAGGTATGCCGGGGATTCATCCCCGGCATCAGAACAACCCAACCGTCGCGGCCTTCAGGCCCTGAGGTATGCTTTCCTCGAAGGAACCAAACAAATGGCCACCAAGAAGTCCGCGGCAAAAAAGAAACCTACAAAATCTCCGGCAAAGAAATCCGCCAAGAAGCGCACCTCACCAACCAAGCCAACCCCCGCCAACCGATCCGTAGCAAAACCCATCCCTGCAGCCCCTTCAGGCCACGGCGTAGCCAAACTGGAAACCAAACCCGCCCGCATCACCGAAATCCTCGACACCCTCCGCGAAACCTACCCCAACGTCGAGTGCGCCCTCGTCCACAAAGACGCCTGGCAACTCCTCGTCGCGACCATCCTAAGCGCCCAATGCACTGACGTCCGCGTCAATCTGGTCACCCCCAAGCTCTTCCAGACCTACCCCACGCCCGCGGAAATGGCAGCAGCCCCGATCGAGGCCCTCGAAGAGCTCATCCGCACCACCGGCTTCTACCACAACAAAGCCAAGTCGATCCAGGGCGCAGGCCGCGTCATCAGCGAGCAATTCCACGGCAAAGTCCCGCAAACCATGGCCGAACTCCTCACCGTCCCCGGCGCAGCCCGCAAAACCGCCAGCGTCGTCCTCGGCGTAGCCTATGGCAAAGCCGAGGGCATCGTCGTCGACACCCACGTCTACCGCCTCACCCGCCGCCTCGGCCTATCCCGCAGTGAAACCGCCGCCAACGTCGAGCAGGACCTCATAAAAATCCTCCCCCAGCACCGCTGGATCCAGTTCTCCCACGAACTAATCCACCACGGCCGCCAAATCTGCGAAGCCCGCAAACCCAAATGCGCCGCCTGCCCCCTGGAACAGCTCTGCCACGCCCCAGACAAAACCTGGCACTCCTAAGATCCAGGCAACCACTCAGTTTGAACAGATCGAAATCGCGTACAATCTAGTCAGATAGTCAGTTCAGCTTCAAAGGAACTCTTGAATGTCGACAGCTACCACGACTCGCAAGATCAGACTCGCTAAGCCGACCGATGGCTTGGACCGCTGGAAGCTCGAAGAGGCTAAAGCCAGATTGAGCGAAGTGGTTCGGCTAGCCTCTATCGATGGCCCGCAGTTGGTCACCGTTCGCGGCAAAGATGCAGCCGTCATTTTGGATCCAGAAACCTATCGCCAACTCCTTCCGCCCGCCAAAGAAGAGCTCTCGCTCGTTGATTTCCTCCAGAGTCTCAACCTTTCCCAGATCGACACTGAGCGAGAGTACGACACAGGCCGGGAGATCGATTTGTGATCGGCTGGTTGCTCGACACCAATGTTGTCTCTGCCATCAGCGCAGTCCGGCCTGAGCCTCGCGTAGCCAAATGGATCGACATCCAGCCTGAGTACACGCTCTTCCTAAGCATTCTCACCCTGGCCGAATATCGTAAGGGCATTGCGCATCTCCCGACTGGAAATAAGATGCGCCCATCACTTGAGCAGTTAGTAGCAGGCCTCGAATCGCGCTTCTACAGCCGCATTCTCTCCGTCTCCGACGCCATAGCATTGCGTTGGGGCAAGACCAGCGGAGAGATCAAGCGTTCCACCGGCCATTCCCCAGCCGTCATCGACACCATGCTTGCGGCAACAGCCATCGAACACAACCTCTACCTCGCAACACGAAACGTAACTCACGTCGCAAACAGCGGCGCTATAGTCTTCAATCCGTGGAAGGACGATCCCGCCAGTTTTCCGTTGCGCTGAACGGCAACCTAAACCGTCCTCACTCCACATCCACCGTCTGGAATCCCAACGCCGAAAGCAGCGCGCCCACGCTAGTCCGCGCATTCTGGCGCGCCTTATCCAAAATCCCCTCATCAATCGCCGCCTGAGAAATCTGCCGCTCCGCCTGCCCGCGCACCTCCGACTCCAGATTCGGATCGGCGCCCACCAGCAACCCCGTCGTCCGCGAATACACCCTCGTCGCCTGGTTATCGATCCGCGTCGTCAACACCTCCGCCTTCGGCAACCGCACTCGCACCGAATCGCCAGTCACCGAAACATCCCCAGCCTGTAACCGGCTTAAATCTACCCCTGCAATTACCTCGCCATGCGCAACCAGGATAATCTTGTCGCCCGCTAAGAAACTCGGCCACAAAATGCTCTCCCGCTCACCCTCCACAATCTTGTCGATCGAGTAGTTCACCGTCTCCAGCCGGTTCATCCGCCGAATCTTCATCACCACCGACGGCGACTCCAGATGAAAACGCGTATCCCGCCGCGTCAAAAACTCCGCCACCTGCGTCCAGAACCCGCCTCGCCCAGCCGCCACCGCCGGAGCAATCAGCAAACACAGCAAGACCAACAGCAACAATCCCGCCGCGACCCATCCCATTGAGGGAAAAACGCCCCGCTTCCGGACGGATTCACCTTCCCGCCGCTCCACTTCGTCAAAAGATTCCAATGACATAACCAGATCCCTCCGCAGCGACCGAGCCGGACGCAAACTTTCGCTCTTCCTGAACTTGGATGCATGGACTTCGACAGCCGCAATGGGTACCTAACGGCATTGTTGGGGCGCTCTATAATTCAGTGAGTGAATCTCAGGTGGCGGCACCGGAAGAATGCTATACAAACTTTCCCGCATCTACATCTATGCGGTGCTGTTCGTCGTTCTGTTATCTGCCATAATTGCAGCCGCCATGCAAATCAACGTTATGATAGGTTTTTTTCCTGGCCGGCAAACATGGATACCAAGATTCTACCTGTCGCGTTCCTATCCATCCTGCCCGCTTTCGTCCTCGCCAAAGAACGCAACATTTGGAAAAACGAATTCGCGGACTGCCCTTGGTGGATGAGGGCTTTCGTAATCGTTTCTTGTATTTATGGATTCCTCGTGGCGCTTGTTTGGGTCGTATTTCGTTCCGGATCAAATCCGACAATGGACGAAGTTATACCAGTCTCCGCGTTCACTTTTGGATTAGACATGGTCGGCTTATGCGTACTTCACTCGGTCCTATGGTCAGGCTCGCTGAATGAAGCGGAAGTCATCAAACGAGCAAGGGACTCAGCAATTGCCGTATCGTTACTGCTTGGGCTCCTGCTAATCCCCAGGCGTTAATCCCTCGTCACTGCCGCCGACGCTCCGCTACTTCACATGAATCTCCGCCCCGCGACCCTCTTCTTCCTTAGCCCGAAACATCCCCAGCGTGTTCGAGCTCCACACCGGCTCTCCCGTCGGCGTCATCACAATCACACCGCCCTCGCCGCCTTTCAGCGCCGGCAGCTCCGTGTGAATCATGCGGTCCGCAGCCTGCTGCGGAGTTTGCCCCTGCTCCACCAGCGTGCAGACCTGCCGAGCCAGCGTAAGCCGTATGAAATACTCGCCAACCCCCGTGCCAGAAACAGCACATGAGCGATCGCTGGCATACGTACCTGCTCCAATCAGCGGAGAATCCCCCACACGCCCCGGCATCTTCCCCTGCATCCCGCCCGTAGAAGTAGCCGCAGCCAGATGCCCCTCGCTATCCCGCGCCACCGCTCCCACCGTCCCAAAGCGATGTGAAAACCCATGCAGCTCTGCCGATGCCGTAGGCTCCGCGCCCACTCCCGCCGGCCGCGCAGGAACCTTGCGCCCGCTCGCCCGCATAATCGCCGCAAGTTCCTGCCAGCGCATCTCCGTAAAAAAGAACGACGGCGGTTGCTGCTCCAAACCCTGTGCGCGTGAGAACTCATCCGCCCCTGGGCCAACCATCATCACGTACGGAGTATGCTCCATCACCGCGCGAGCCAGCGAGATCGGGTGCCGGGTAAACTCCACATCCGCAACGGAACCCGCGCCGAGCGTCGCACCATCCATAATCGCCGCATCCATCTCGTTCTTCCCGTCCGCGGCAAACGCCGAGCCCCGCCCCGCGTTGAATAAAGGATCGTCCTCAAGCACCTTAACCGCTGCCTCAACCGCATCCAGCGCCTTGCCATGCGCCTTCAGCACCGCCGATCCAGCCGCAAGCGCCTTGGCCAGCGAGTCATGATACGCGCTAGCAGTAGCCGCATCCATATGCTCCCACTCGCTCTCCCCCGCGCCTCCATGAATCGCAATCGCCCAGCCATGCGCCTTCACCACGTCGGCGCTGTGGATAGCAGGCGGCGCCGCATAAACAACATCAGCCACGCATAAAGTTGCGAATAGAAAAAAGGCACATCGAACGAAACGAAGCAGGGTCATGCCAACCATCTTAATCTCCGCCACGCGCGAACCATTGATCCATCGATCCTTGCCCCCCATCCCTGCGTCATCCAAGAACACTCTGATTTGTCTTTGCTTTGAAGGGGCGGGACTTCAGTCCCGCCGCAACTCCGCCAGAATCAACGCGGCTTTAGCCGCTGAGGGAATGTTGGCGACTTGTTCAGAGCTTCCCTAAAAATGCCGTCGCAAGCGCAGCAAGAACTCCCTCAACGCGCAGCCGACCCCCCCAAAATCCTCATTCTTCGCGTAGGCACTCCAATTGAGGCACAACTCCCCGGAGTTGTGCCTGTTGCTGGGTGCTGGGTGCCCCATCCTACCCTGCCGTTGGGTAGGGTGGGAAACCGCAAAAGCCCGTCCTGTTCTCGTCTTTGTCTTTGCCCGTCCGCTGCACCCGGCCAACAGCCCCAGTCTGAGAAACGTCCCGCCACTCTAAAACAGTTCAAAGAAAACTTCGATCTCGACACCCACTGTAACCAATCCCGCGCGGAGTCTAAGCCGTCCGACACCCACTGTACCCCCTCCGCCAATCAACGTTAAGAATCCGACGCATAACGTTACGCGTCGGAAACCATCCCCACCGGCACAACTCCCAATTCTCCTTCGCGGCTCGCGGAACATTTTCCCCGCTCAGCGCCAAAAATCCCCATTCGCTGCACCAAGGCACAAAAGCCCATAATTCAACGCAACCGCATCTCCCACAAAACACAACTACTTACAACAACCCTCGCCAAGCCCACTCCCATTCACCCCAAATTGTTCCACGTGGAACAATTTCCAGAACCCGCGCCCACTAGGATCAACCAACCCCGTCACGGTACTCTAACCAGAAGCCGTGACGACTCCAGCAAACAACATCGAGCAGCAAGGCAACGACTCGCTCACGCCCTTCATGCGCCAGTGGACAGCCGCCAAGCAGGAAAACCCCGACACCCTGCTCTTCTTCCGCATGGGCGACTTCTACGAGCTCTTCTACGACGACGCCATCACCGCCGCCCGCGAGCTGCAAATCACCCTCACCGCCCGCGACCGCGAACGCGCCATCCCCATGTGCGGCGTCCCCTACCACGCCGCCGAAGGTTACCTGCAGCGCCTGCTCCGCAAAGGCTTCCGCATCGCCATCTGCGAGCAGATGGAAGACCCCAAACTCACCAAAAAGATCGTCCGCCGCGAAGTCACCCGCGTCCTCACCCCCGGCACCGCGATCGACAACAACCTCGATCAGGCCCAGAACAACTTCCTCGCCGCCTTCCACCACGCCGAAAATCAGACCGGCCAAATTTCAGCCATCGCCTTGCTGGACCTATCGACCGGCGACTTCCGAACCGCCGAATTCTCGGGGCCACACGCTCAATCGCAGGCTCTCGATGAACTGCTCAAAGCCCAGCCCAGCGAACTGCTGCTGCCCAACTCAGCGCCGGAAAACTTCGCCGCCGAAATCGACCGCAGCGGCGAACGCGTCACAGCCAAGACGCGCATCGACGACTGGGTCTGGACGCGCGACTATGCAGTAGCGCTGGTCGAGCGCAAACTCGGCGTCAAATCGCTCGAAGGATTCGGCCTGGCCGGCCATCCAGCCGCGGCCATCGCGGCCGGCGTCATCCTGCATTACGTCCAATCGACGCAGAAGCTGGACGCGCTGCACCTCGATTCCCTGCGCTTCGTCGAGCGCTCCAACGAGCTGCAACTCGATCCCGTAACCGTCCGCAACCTGGAACTCGTCGAGCCATTGATCTCCGGTCAGGACGCGCGCTCCACGCTTTTCCACACGCTCGACTGTAGCCAGACACCGATGGGCAAACGCCTGCTGCGAGCAACGATCCTCCGTCCGCTCTTTGACGCAGCTGCCATCCGCGCCCGCTATGAAGCGGTCGCCGAAGCGCACGGCGATCTCGTCCGCCGCGAAGAACTGCGACGCGGCTTCAACGGAATTCTCGATCTGGAGCGCCTCCTGGCGCGGCTATCGCTCGATAGCGCCGGGCCGCGCGACGTGGCTGCATTGGCCGCAAGCCTCTCCAAACTGCCAGGGCTGCACCGCGCGATGACGGCGATGACCACGCCGCTCTGGCTCGATCTGACATCGCGCCTTGACACGCTGGTGGACATCGCAACGCTGGTCGAAAAGACGCTGATCGCCGAACCGCCGGTAACTCTCGCCGACGGCGGAGCCATCGCGACTGGCGTTTCCGCAGAACTGGATGATTTACGCGGCATAAGCTCCACGGGAAGACAGTCCATCGCTGCCATTGAAGAGCGCGAACGGACCCGAACCGGTATAACTTCGCTGAAAGTCCGCTATAACTCGGTCTTTGGATACTATATCGAGATCAGCAAGGCCAACTTAGCCAACGCTCCAGCCGATTACGAGCGGAAACAAACATTGGTCAATGCCGAGCGGTTTACCACGCCGGAGTTGAAAGAGTACGAAGTCAAAGTGCTCACCGCGCACGACCGCTCCATCGAGATCGAGAAGCAGTTGTTCGCACAGTTGCGTCGCAACGTGCTCGAAGCAGCGGGGCGCATCCGCCGCTCGTCTTCCATCGTAGCCGAAGCCGATATGCTGGCAGGCTTCGCGCATCTGGCTTCAATCCGCAACTACGTGCGACCGGAACTGGTTGACGAACCGGTGCTCGAAGCTGTCGCCGCGCGCCATCCCGTGATCGAACATTGGATGCAGGAATCGAACACCAGCCGCTTCATTCCCAACAGCCTGTATCTTCACGGCCACAACTCCGAACGTCTTGTAACAGGGCACGACTTCAGTCGTGGCGACACCGCAAGCCAATTCAATGGGGCTTTAGCCTCTGAGGGACAAGCCGACCCAAGCCTGCTATTGATTACCGGTCCCAACATGGGCGGCAAAAGCACCTACCTCCGTCAGGCCGCAATGCTGGTGTTAATGGCACAGATGGGCTGTTACGTTCCCGCGGCCAAGATGCGTTACGGCCTTGTAGACCGCATCTATACGCGCATCGGCGCCAGCGATAACGTAGCTCGCGGCCGCTCCACCTTCATGGTTGAGATGACCGAAACGGCAACCATTCTGAACACGGCGACCAGCCAGTCGTTGGTGCTCCTCGATGAGATGGGCCGCGGCACCGCGACCTTCGATGGACTCTCGCTTGCATGGGCCACTGTGGAGTTTCTCCATGCCGAAATCGGCGCGCGCACGCTCTTTGCCACGCATTATCATGAACTCACAATGCTCGCGGAAAAGCTGCCGCGCGTGATCAACCTGCGCGTCGGAGTCAAAGAATCAAGCTCGGGCATCGTCTTCCTGCATTCCATCGAACCGGGCGCGGCTTCGAAGAGCTACGGCATTGAAGTGGCGAAGCTGGCCGGGCTGCCGAAGGTTGTTTTGGAGCGGGCGCGGCACATCCTGCGGCAACACGAGAAGCAGGAGCGGCGCAGCGTGCAGGTGGAGACCGCGGAGCCGATGCAGATGACGATTTTCACTCCGCTCTCGCAGCGCATCGTGGATCGGATCGCGGAGACGGATATTAACTCGCTAACTCCCCTGCAAGCCTTGAACTTACTCGAAGAGTTAAAGCAGGAGTTAGGCGAAACGGCTGCGCCGGCCGGAAAGCAAGCGCGATGACCCAGACCGAGACCATGACCATTCGCCACGCAGCGGGAAGCTTATTAGTCGTAGGCCTCTCCGGCATGGAACTGAGCGGTCTGGAGCGCGCGTGGCTCAAACTCATCCGTCCATCCGGGATCATTCTATTCCGGCGCAATATCGCCGATGCGAAACAGACCCGCGCGTTGCTGACGGAAGCCACAAGTTTCTGCGATGCCGCCAGCTTGCGCTGCGTGGACATTGAAGGCGGCACAGTCGACCGGCTGCGCGACGCCGTTGCGCCGATGCCCTCTGCGCAGGCAGTAGCACAGACCGGGCAAACAAAATTGATGCACCGGCACGGCGAGTTGATCGCGAAAGAAGCGCTTGCTTTCGGCTTCAACACGACGCTTGCCCCAGTGCTGGATCTTGCTCTTCCCGCCTCAGCCGCAGTGATGGGCACGCGCTCTGCGTCGCAAAATCCCGTAGAAGTAGCCGCGTACGCGCGCGCCTTTCTGGCTGGACTCGCGGACCATGGTGTGGTTGGCTGCGGCAAGCATTTTCCAGGGCTTGGCGGAGGAACGCTCGATTCTCATCTCGAAACGCCTGCCATTTCGCGCAGTTTCGCGCAGCTTTGGCGGGAAGACCTGATGCCCTACCGCATCCTCGCTCTGGAATTGCCCATGATTATGGTCAACCACGCCACCTATCCCGAGACCCGCAGCAAAGACCAGCCCGCCACCGCTTCCAGTTATTGGGTCACGTCGATTTTGCGCAAGAAGTTCGGATACAAAGGGCTGATCTTCTCAGACGATATGGAAATGGGTGGCATCCTGAAGTACGCTCCGATGGAAGAAGCAGCGATTCTTGCCGTACGCGCCGGAATGCATCTGATGGAAATCTGCCACAGCCCGGAACTGATTCTGCGCGCATACGAATCGCTGGTCTCCGAGGCGGAGCGGTCGGCGACGTTTCGGAAATTGATGCTGGAGCGCGCAGAAGAGGCCAGACGATTGCGGCAAGCCACGTTCGGTGCTCCGGTATCGCCGGCACTCAGCACAAAACGGCTGCGTTTGCTGCGAAGCTCCGTTGCAAAATTCTGGGCGGAGGTTGAGATTGCGCGTGAACAATGAATTATTCGTGGGCCTGGCCTACAGGGATTGCGCAACGTACGACAAGCATTGCGCAATGCGTCACGGGGATTGCGCAGCGTTGCACACCGATTGCGCAGTGCGCGGCAAATTTTGCGTTTTGTTGCGAACGGGAGAATGGATTCCATGATCGTCGCAGGCATCATGAGCGGAACTTCAGCAGACGGTGTGGATGTGGCTCTGGTGCAGATTCGCGACTCGCGTGACGGGTTTCCCAAGCTGAAACTGCTGGCGCATGAGGCGTTTCCTTATCCGTCGGCGCTGCGGCGAGCGGTTTTGGCCGCGATGAATGCTCAATCGACTTCCACGGCGGAGCTGGCGCGGCTGAATTGGCGGCTTGGATTGGAATATTCCAAGGCGGTGAAGGCTACCCTGACGCGGCATCCAATGCGGCTGGATCTGATCGGTTGCCATGGGCAGACCCTTTATCATCAACCGGTTGCACAGGCTTACGCTGGAGAAAAGATCGCGCTGACCTGGCAGGCTGGCGAGGCGGCGATTCTGGCTGGGGAGCTGGGCATTCCGGTGGTTTCCAATTTTCGCCCGACGGATATGGTGGCTGGCGGACAAGGCGCGCCCTTGGTGCCGCTGCTGGACTTCGTGCTATTCCGGCATCCGAAGCACGGACGTATCCTGCAGAATATAGGCGGGATAGCCAATATGACGGCGATTCCTCCGGCCGCTGCGGCGGATCGCTTGCTGGCTTTCGATTGCGGGCCGGGAAATATGGTGATCGATGCGCTGATGCAGGAGCTTTACGGCAAGGCGATGGACCGGGATGGGGCAGTGGCGGCCACCGGAACGGTGCTCAAACCGTTGCTCGAAAAGACTTTACGAAACAGATTCTTTTCAAAACCGCTGCCCAAGACTGCCGGGCGCGAGCAATTTGGACGCGAATTTGCTGCAAAGTTTCTAGCCGACTGCCGGGCGGTCAACAAACGGAGGCAGGACGCAATTGCGACGGCTACGGCTCTGACGGCTCACTCAATTGCGCAGGCTTACGGCAGGTTTGTCGCTGAATCCATGGGAGTTGCGCCTGTAGACTACATTGTTTCCGGGGGTGGGGCGCGGAACGCAACGCTGATGGCGCAGCTTGCCGAGGCGCTGAAGCCGTACCGCTGTCA
>Ga0302325_10014683_pt1 | contig 16665 bp, 11 predicted proteins | sample Palsa_T0_2_FD_201948 | JGI IMG/M metagenome (GOLD analysis project Ga0302325, IMG submission 201948) | Peat permafrost microbial communities from Stordalen Mire near Abisko, Sweden - Palsa_T0_2 | ecosystem: Environmental > Terrestrial > Soil > Palsa > Peat permafrost | place: Sweden: Abisko... | reverse complement strand
GCCGCACCGAGACCGCTTCCTCGCGGCAAACCACCACCACGGCGCGCGAACCCATGTGCTTCTGCTCGCAAACCACTTGCGGAACGCCCTCGCTGCGGTAATAAGCAAACGCATCGCCGGGATGCTCCAGCAGGCCCGGCAATTTTGATGTTTCCGTCGGCGACATGGTCGGCGGCAGATAGATCAGCCACTTGGGATCGACCGCGAACCGGCTCATCACCTCCAGCGCGGCGATGGCGTTCTCTTCGCGAATCGTGATCCGCGGAATCAGCCGCGTATCCACAATCCGCTTGCCCAGCACATCGTCGATGTCCAGTAGATCGTCCGCCGCCTGCTGCGCCTCACGTACTTCCGGAGCTGCATCCAGCTTCGGCAAGAAAGGCCGTTTCGACTCGTAGTAGATCGCCCGAGCCGTCACCGAAACAATCTCCCGCTCCGGATAACGCAGCGCTGTCAGCCTTCCGCCATAAACGCAGCCCGTATCCAGGTTTACGGTGTTGTTCAGCCAAACCGGCTCCGGAACCGGCGTATGCCCATAGACCACCATCGCGCGGCCGCGATAATCCGCAGCCCAGTTGTAGCGGATCGGCAGACCAAAGTCGTCGGTCTCGCCTGTAGTTTCGCCATATAGCGCAAACTCCCGCACCGCCGCCGACCCGCGCCCCTGCATCGACTCCTTCAGTCCGGCATGAGCGACCACCAACTTGCCGTCGTCGAAGACGTAATGGCTCACCAGCCCATCCAGAAAGCGCACCACTTCCGCGCGAAACTCCGCCGATTCCCCGGCCAACTGCTCCAGTGACTCGGCCAATCCGTGGGTAATCTTCACATCCCGGCCTTTGAGCGCCCGCAGCAGCTTGGCATCGTGATTTCCCGGAACGCAATACGCCTGCCCGGACTTGACCATGGTCATCGCCAGGCGCAGCACCTGGTTGGTCGCGGGCCCGCGATCTACCAGGTCGCCCACAAACGCCAGCTTGCGGCCCTCTGGAACAGTCACGCGAAACTCCCCGTCCTCCTTAGCAACCGCATATCCGAGCGAGCCCATCAACTCCAGCAACTCCTCCAGGCAGCCATGCACATCGCCCACAATGTCCAGCGGCCCGTGCTCGCTCTTGCGGTTGTTCCAAAGCGGCTGGCGCTCCATCTCCGCCGCGTCCACCATCTCGACAGACGACAGCTTGAAGACATGCCGGAAGCCTTCCTTTTCCAATCCGCGCAGCCCCTGGCGCATCTGCCGCACCTGATTCCGCACCACATGCGGGCCAAACTGCCGATCCGGCCGCGTCGCATTCCGATCCTGGCAGAGCCGCTCCGATAGATCGAAAACAATCGCCACCGGCAGCACATGATATTCCCGCGCAATCTCGATCAGCGGCTTGCGCGCCTCCGGCTGCACATTGGTCGCGTCCACCACCGTCAACCGCCCACGCTCCAGCCGCTTGCGCACAATGGCATGAAGCAGCTCAAATGCGTCTCCCGTAGCCGACTGCTCGTTTTCGTTGTCGGCCACGAGGCCGCGGCAGAAGTCGGACGAAACCACCTCCGTCGGCAGAAAATGCTTGCGCCCAAACGAAGACTTCCCAGATCCCGAAGGCCCAATGAGCAGCACCAGAGACAGCTCAGGCAGATTGATTTTCATGCGCGCCGCTCCTCCGCCGTCTCATGACCGATGAGATGCTTCAAGCGCAGTTGCACCAGCAGATTGCTCAGCGCCTCTCTTGCGCTGGTCTCTGCGGGTAGCGTCGTCTCTTCGCCTGCGGTCTTCAAGATCGTTTCCAGCTCCTCATACCGCGCGTCATAGAATCCATGCTCCTCGACCGTCAGCGTTTGCTTCTCGATCCCTGAAGTCTTCCGCGCAATCAGCTCCGGAAGAAACGGCAGACGGAAACTTTCGTTCAGAATATTGATGTTAGCTTCGATCTCGCCCGTCTTCATCAGATTTATCCCCGTCAGAAGCACTCGAAATACATACAGGAGAGGCTTGATCCGTCGCGGCGAGTCGTGCTGGAAGAGCTTCCATTGGTTCGCCGCAAAACCCAGATAGTGATGCACATGAAACCGCGTCACGCATCCCCTCGCAATTCGCTTTAACTCCTCATGCTCCGGCGTTGTATGCACCACAATCGGCGAGTAAAGCTGCTCCAACACATATCCATTCGGCTTCAGCAGCAGCGAAAAGAACTTGCGCACATCGTGCGTGACCAGATCCAGCTCGACCGCCTCATTCTCGGCAATCTCAATCGTCTCGCGCAGTTGGAACAACCCCAGCACCTGCTCCGCCGGCAAGATATGGACTCCACGCAAATCCCAGTCCGAATCCGCCGACGGAAAGCCATACAAATGCGCCCCGCTCACCGTAGCAAACAACAGCGGAAACTCATGCTTCCGCACCGCCGCGCGCACTTGCTCCGGAATCATGTCAGCCCTCATGGTGCACCTCGACACTCTGCCGCCGCGCCCAGATCAGCAGCCGGTTCGCTTCCGCATAGTCCGGCGCATCCGGCAGCGTTGTTCGCTGAAACGCCTCTTCAAATTCCCGATGCAGCGCCAGCCTCCAACCGTTCACCTCGGCCCAAGACTGCCCGCCGTCGCGAATGGCCAAGAGCGCATCGCGGTGCCCCACCACGCGCACCCCAACCTGCCGCTCCGTCATCACGCCGATCCCCTGCAAGAGCAGCCGGATCAGATGCATGGCGTGCTTCCAGTTCAGCTCGTCCTTTGTTCGTAAGTCCTGCTCCAGCTTCTTGAACTGTGACATCACATAGCCGTTGTACGTCTGGTACACCAGCTTCGAGACGAATATCTCGCGCCTGGCCACGACAGCATCGGCGACCTCAGAAGTGTTCTCGACGATGGGCGACCACAGACACTCCAGAATATTCGGATTAGCCTTGAGAGCCAGCACAATGAACTTCTTCAGCTCCCAGTAGCACTCTTCGGTCTCCCGATTCTCCAACTGCTCTGGAACGCCATAGAGCGACCACTCCAGATCGGCTGGAGGCAGATAAATGCCGCGCCGGTCGATGTCCGAACCTTCGCGGTTCAATCCATATGCCTGCGACCCAACCACGCACCGGTAGATGATGTACCGGTGCAGCTCATGCTCCAGCGAGACTCGCGCCACATCTCCAATCGGCCCGGTTTTCACCTGCTTCAGAATCGAAAAATCCTGCCGAAATGCCTTGAGCTCCACGCCGTCCGCGCAGCGCAATCCATAAGAATGGCTGCCATCCGCGGGAGCGCGCACAATCTCCGCCACTGTCCCGCGTAGAATCGGCTGCGAAGGTGGCGCGCCTGGCAAATCCAGACGCAAAACCACTTGCGTCCCCAGCGGAACGATCAATGTCGACGCGACCTGCAATGCCTCATGCAAGAGTGAAAATCCCCATCTGCGTCGGAGCGCCCAGCGCCGCATCTTCCGGCCCAATTGGCTGGATTTGCACTGTGTAGCCGAATTGCGCGGCAATCCCCTTGGCCCACTGCGCGAACTCCGCACGCGACCACTCAAAGCGATGGTCGCGGTGGCGCATTTGCCCCGCCGGCAGCGTAGGAAACAACACGTTGTACTCGGCATTCGGCGTCGTCACCACCACCGTCTTCGGCTTGGCGCACTCGAAGAGCACACGCTCAAAGGCCTTCAACCGCGCCGCATCCAGGTGCTCGATCACTTCAATCACCGCCGCCGCGTCATAGCCCTCAAAGCGCCGGTCGCGATACATCAGCGAGCCTTGCATAATCTCAATCCGCGCCCGCTGCTTCTCCGGCAGCTGATCCAGCTTGAGCTTTTCCTTCGCAATCTCAACCGACTTCCACGACACATCCATCCCCAATATCCGCTCGAACTGCGGATCGGCCAGCAGCGGACGCAGCAGCTTGCCTTCGCCGCAGCCGAGATCCAGCACGCGTTTCGCTCCCGCGCCACGCAGCACCGAAAGCACCGTCCCGATGCGCTGCTCATGCAGACCCAATGGACGCTCCACCTTATGCTCGGCCTCGTCGCCGGTCTGAGCCTGCTGCTCCTCTTCCGGCTGCGCTTCCTCTTCCACCAGCCGAGCCAGAGCGTCGCGCGTGAGGCCGCGCTGCCGCTTCAAGTAGCGCGAAACGATGAGATCCTTCTCCTGGTGCTGCGCCAGCCATCCCTCGCCACGCTTGAGCAGCTTTTCCACCTCGTCATCGCCCACCCAATAATGCTTCTCGTTATCGAGAACTGGAATGAGCACATAGAGATGCGTCAGCAGCGTTTGCAGAGTGACCGTCGCCGACAATTCCAGCGAAACGTAAGCCGACTCGCCCCACTCGGGAAACTTCTCATCCAGCTGCAACTCTTCCAACTGCACCGCGTAGCCCAGCGGCTCAAACAGCCTGCGCACCAGATCGCCCCCGCCGCGCGCGGCAATCACTGGAATCCGAGCCACCAGCGGAATCGCTGTCTCGGCGAGCGTCTGCCGCTCCTTGCTTTTTCCGCTCAGCGCGGTCGAAAAGAGCCTGCCGATCGCCACGCTCAGAAAGGAGTTCGCCGCATACGGACGGTCGTTCACGTACTGCTGGAGCTGGCCGCCCTCGCCCGCCGGTCCCTTGCGTCCGCGCACCAGCCCAATCGGGTCTACCTCAATTAGCAGCGCTGCGCTGCAACGCGCCTCATCCGCTTTCGGGTAGAAAACATGCGCCTGCCCAAAGGAAAGCTCTTCCGTCTGCACCCGCGCGGGGTTCTTGTGCAGCAGGTAGCCCAGGTCCGTCGCCGGACGGTGCGTCGTTGTGACAGTGAGCAGCATTGCCCTGATTCTAGAGGATTGAGCCGATTCAGTTTTGGAGGGTAAAGGGAGGGATGGTGCGCCCGAGAAGATTCGAACTTCTGACCTAACGCTTCGGAGGCGTTCGCTCTATCCAGCTGAGCTACGGGCGCGCTTCACTAGAATACTCCATTTCAAGTAAATTTTCCTCATTCCCCTGCCGGCGCGGTTTCGGCGGTCCCGGAGCTGTTTTTGCAGGTTGCAACCGTGCGACAATAGTATGTGACCGTGATGATAACGTCCCCTTTTCCTGGTCCCTCCGAACGGGAATCCAGTCTGGGCGCTTCCGCTCAGGATTGTCCCTCACCGGCAGCCGTTACACCCGAGCTGCTGGCTCAGCACAGCATCACTCCAGACGAGTACCAGCGCATCCTTGACGCTCTTGGCCGGGTGCCGTCGCTTACCGAGCTGGGCATTTACTCGGTAATGTGGAGTGAGCACTGCTCCTACAAGTCCTCCAAAGTTCACCTGAAGCGGCTGCCTACCAAGAGCGATCGCGTAGTCCAGGGGCCGGGCGAAAACGCCGGCATTATCGATGTGGGCGACGGCTGGGCCTGCGCCTTCAAGATCGAGAGCCACAACCATCCCAGCTACATCGAGCCGCATCAGGGTGCGGCCACGGGCGTCGGCGGCATCCTGCGGGACATCTTCACCATGGGCGCGCGGCCTCTGGCAGTAATGGATTCACTGCGATTTGGACCCATTCACCACGGCGAGGAATCAAATGAATTAGTGAGCAAGAATCACTCCATCGTCGAAGGCGTGGTGAGCGGCGTAGCCAGCTACGGCAACTGCTTCGGCGTGCCCAATCTGGGCGGCGAAACCAAATTTGAAACCTGCTACAGCGGCAATCCGCTGGTCAACGCGTTTGCCCTCGGCATGGTCAAGATCGACGAAATCTTCTACGGCAAAGCCGCCGGCGTCGGTAATCCGGTCATTTACGTAGGGGCCAAGACCGGCCGCGACGGCATTCACGGCGCGACGATGGCTTCGGAAGAGTTCCACGAAGGCACGGAAGCCAAACGGCCCAACGTCCAGGTCGGCGACCCGTTCATGGAAAAGCTGCTGCTGGAAGCCTGCCTGGAAGCGATGCAAACCGGCGCAATCGTCGGCATTCAGGATATGGGCGCAGCCGGACTGACTTGCTCCACCTGCGAAATGGGGGCGCGCGGCGGAGTCGGCCTGGACGTTGAACTCGACAACGTGCCGCAGCGCGAAACCGGCATGAACAGTTACGAAATCATGCTCTCCGAAAGCCAGGAGCGCATGTTGCTGGTGGCCGAAAAGGGCAGGGAGCAGGAAGTGCTCGACGTTTTCGTGAAATGGGGTCTCGACGGCGTGATCGTCGGCATCGTGAAGCCTGAGCCTCGCCTGCGCATCCGCCATCACGGCGTGCTGGTCGCGGACATTCCAAACCAGTCGCTCACCGACGACGCGCCGCTCTATCACCGCCCCGTCGGCACCTGGAAAGCTCCCGTCCCGCTCGACCCTTCCGCCGAAGTGCTCGCTGAATTGAGCCAGCCGCGCGATTACACCGCCGACCTCAAGAGGCTGCTGGCCAGCTCCAACATCTGTAGCAAGCGCTGGGTTCACGAGCAGTACGACACCATGGTCCAGACCAACACGGTGCAGGGCCCGGGCGCAGAAGCCGGCGTGATGCGCATCAAGGGCACGGGTACGCCGGGCCACGAGCGCGCCCTTGCTATGGCCCTAGACGGCAATGGCCGCTGGTGCTATCTCGACCCGAAACTCGGCGCGATGCATGCCGTCGCCGAAGCCTGCCGCAAAGTCGCCTGCACCGGCGCAACCCCAGTTGCCGCGACGAACTGCCTCAACTTCGGCAACCCGGAAAAGCCGGAGATCATGGCCCAGCTTTCCGCAGCCATTGACGGCATCGGCGAAGCCTGCACCGCGCTCGGAACGCCGATCACCGGCGGCAATGTTTCGCTCTACAACGAAACCAAAGGCGTCGGCATCTACCCCACACCGGTCATCGGTATCGTCGGTATTTTGGATGATGTGACCAAGGCCATCCCCTCCGAATACCGGAAACCGGGCGACGCTATTCTCTTCCTATCCGGCCGTCTTGGAGAGATCGTGGTCGCCGACGAAGAGCGTCGCAGCCAGGATCTGCGCCATTTCGGTTCCTCGGAATTTGCACGAACCTGTCTCGGCTCGCTGTGGGGCCTGCCGCCTGATCTCAATCTCCAAGCGGAAGCCCGGTTGCACAGGGTTCTCGCCAGCCTCTCCGCTTCTGGCCTGCTCCACTCCGCGCGCGACGTCTCCGAGGGTGGATTGGCCGTTATGCTGGCCGAAGCCGCAATCACCAGCGGCATCGGCGCCAGGATCGACATCGTCGACGAAATCACGCCCAACCCGCCGCCTCCCGGCCCGCCGTGGGAGTTGCTCTTCTCCGAGCCTTCGAGCGCTGTCGTCGTCACTTGCGACCATGCCGACGTGGGCCAGATCGCCGCCTTGGCCGCTGATTTCGGAGTTTTTGTCCAGAAGATCGGCGAAACCGGCGGAATCTCTCTCGACTTCAGCGTAGAACACCAGAACGTCTTCTCCATCCCAGTCCATGAGCTCAGCAAGCCATGGTTGGGCGCCCTGGAATCCGCGCTCTACGACGAGGTGACGGCATGAGCCGCATCCTTTATCAAGGCGTCGCAGGCGTCCCCGACCTCTCCGAAACCTTGAAAAACAGCGATTGTCATCCTGAGCGCAGCGAAGGATCTGCTTCACCAGCAATCCCCACGGAAGACGATCCCAAGCTGAAAGAAGAATGCGGCGTAATGGCCGTCCACGGCCACCCGGAAGCCGCCCGCCAGGTTTATCTCGGCCTCTACGCCCTCCAGCATCGTGGCCAGGAATCGGCGGGCGTCGCCACCGCCAACGGCTACAACCTGAGCAATATCAAAGGCATGGGCCTGGTCTCGGAAATCTTTACCGAAGACGTGCTGCGCAAGCTCCCCGGCGAACTCTCCATCGGCCACACCCGCTACTCCACGACCGGCGACTCAGCTCTCCTGAACGCCCAGCCCATCCGCGTCGACTCGACCAAGGGCCTGATCGCCATCGCCCACAACGGCAATCTGGTCAACCTGGGCAACCTGCGCGAAAAACTCGAACGCGCCGGAGCCTACTTCCAGACCACGTCCGACTCCGAAATCATCGTCCAGCTCATCGCCCACTCCAAGGCCTCGTCGCTGGTCGACGCCATCGCCGACTCGCTTGGACAGGTTGAAGGCGCCTTCTCGATCGTCATGATGACGCGGGACAAGATCTTCGCCGCCCGCGACCCGCGCGGCTTCCGCCCGCTCTCCATGGGCCGCATCCGCAACGCCGACGGCCCCGACACCATCGTCTTCGCCTCGGAAACCTGCGCCTTCGACCTGCTCCGCGCCGAATACGAGCGCGATGTCGCTCCCGGAGAGCTCATCATGGTCTCCGCCGACGGCGTCACCAGCCGTCACTATGCTCCGGGCGTGGCGCAGACCAGCTGCATCTTCGAGCACGTCTATTTCGCCCGGCCCGACAGCCGCATCTTCGGCCGCTGGGTACAGGAGAGCCGTGAGCAAATGGGCCGCCAACTCGCCCGCGAGTCTCACGTCCCGGTCGATATCATCGTCCCCGTGCCCGACTCCGGCGTTACCGCCGCGCTCGGCTACGCCGAGGAATCCGGCGTCCCGTTCCGCTTCGGCCTCATCCGCAACCACTACGTCGGCCGCACCTTTATCGAGCCGGAACAGCGCGTCCGCGACTTCGGCGTCAAGCTCAAGCTCAATCCCGTGCGCAACCTACTCGAAGGCAAGCGCGTCATGCTCATTGACGACTCGATCATTCGCGGCACCACCTCGCGCAAAATCGTCCGCATGGTGCGCGGCGCAGGCGCGAAGGAAGTCCACTTGCGCATCAGTTGTCCGCCCACCATCTCGCCCTGCTTCTACGGTGTCGATACGCCCAGCAAGCGCGACCTGATCGCAGCCAACAAGTCCATTGAAGAGATTCGCCAGTTCATCGAGGCCGATACGCTGGCCTATCTCTCGCTTGACGGCCTGCTTCACTGTTGCGACGATGGCCAGAATCCTCAACCCGTCGGCCAGACCGGTATTCAGGGCAACAACTACTGCACCGCCTGCTACACCGGCAACTACCCCACGCAATGGGTCGACGTAGACGAGATCCTGCCCGCCCGCTACCCAAAAACCGACGACATCCAGCTCAGCCTGCTCGAAACCAAATAGCCCCTGTGCGGATTTGGGCTTACTTCGCGGGAGCCGGACTGGCGGCTGCCGCAGGAGCTGGAGCCGCTGCAGCCGGACTGCTTTCCGTCGGCGTAGACGTAGATTCCGCAGGTTTTGAAGCCTCCGCAGCCGACGCACTCGAGCCCTCGGCCGGTTTCGCCGCACCCTTCCCCGCGTAGTCGTTCACATACCAGCCCGCGCCCTCAAAGCGCAGCGCGGGCGCCGTCACCGGGCGAATCAGCACACCCTGGCATTTGGGGCACTCCGTCTCCGGCTTGGCGCTGAAACTCTGGATCTTTTCAAAACTGTAGCCGCACGAAGTGCAGCGATACTCATACAAGGGCAACGGAAAACCTCCGGAAAACAGCGATTCCTACCCTCATTTTAGCGTTTTCCGCATAATCCTGCGCCCGGCCTGCCCAATTGAAAAATTTCCTCAGAAAATTTTACTTGCATGCTCACCCCCGATATGTGTTACCGTCTGTAGCATTATGACGAGTAACACTACTAACGGTAGCGCCACTCCGGAATCGTTCCTGACCAGCCACGACCCGGCGGAACTGGGTGAGCTGGAACGCAGCGTCCTTCAACTCCTCTGGCAACACGGCACACTCTCCGCCGAGCAGGTCCGTGAAGAACTCGACCGCCAGGAACGCCCACTCAAGGACTCGACAGTGCGTACTGTCCTCAGACGCCTGGAAGAAAAAGGCTACCTCACTCACATATTGGATAACCGCACCTTCCTCTACTCCCCGGCCGAACCCGCGCCGATGGTCGCCGGCCGCGCCGTCAAGCGCATTCTGGAGTGGTTCTGCGACGGATCGGTCGAGCAGCTTCTCGTCGGTATGGTCGACTCCTCCGTTCTCGACAGCAAGGAACTCAAACGCCTGGCCGAGCGCATCGCCGCCGCGCAAAACAACACCCATCAGGAAGTCCCGGTCAAAGGAGGCAAATAATGCCCACCGCATTCTGGATATTCGAAGCCGCGTTCCGCTCTTTTCTGATGGCCACCGCCGTCTGGGCAGGCATCCGCCTCCTGCGCGTCCGAGGAGTCAGGGCGCAAAAGCTCGCCTGGGCACTGGTGTTGCTGGCCTCGGGCGTCATGCCCTTCGCCATGCACTCCCCGTGGTTCTCCAACGGACTTCTGGGCCTTCCGCCGGTGAAGCTCCCACTACGCCCAGTCGTGAACTCAACGCCAGACCCAGTTTCGGCCCCTCAGCCGGAAATCCCCGTTTCCTCCTACCAGGCTTTCCGGGTCGCGCCCCTACCCAAACCTTCTCCCGCGCACCACTTGGATGAAGCACCCGGAACACCGGTCATCCTCCCGGATTTGGAGGTAGCCTCCGCTGATCAGCCAGCAAGCCATGTCGCAATCCAGACGGCTACCGTCCGCCCGGTCAGCACTTCCCAACCGCAAGCCTTCTGGAACTGGTCGCGGCTCCGGTCCATCGGCCTGACCCTCTACGTTTCCGTCGCCGCCATCCTCCTGCTCCGCATGATGCTCGGACTGGCCATCGCTCTGCGCATCTGGAGCCGCGCCCAGCCTCTGGACTCCGTGCCAGGCACCGAGGTCCGCATCAGCCGCGATCTGGCCACGCCCGTCACCATCGGCTCCACGGTCATTCTGCCCGCCAGCTATAAGGACTGGGACCCCTCGAAGCTGCGCGTAGTTCTCGCGCATGAGCAGGCTCACATCCGCCAGCGCGATTTTTATCTGCAAATCCTCGCCGCCCTCCACGCCGCCGCCTTCTGGTTCAGCCCGCTGGGATGGTGGTTGCAGCGCAAGCTCTCCGAACTCGGCGAAGCCCTAAGCGACCGCGCCGGACTGGCGGAATCCCCGACCCCCGCAGCTTACGCGCAAATTCTGCTCGAATTCGCCGCCCAGCCGCGCACCTCCACATTCTCCGGCCTCTTCGCCGGCCCGCTCACAGGAGTTCCCATGGCACGCACCAGCAAACTCTCCAGCCGCATCGAACGCATTCTCAACCCGCGCCGCTTCCGCCTGGCCGACCTCGGCAACCGCAGCCACGCTATTTTCGCCGCCGCGCTCGTCCCCGTTGCGCTCGTAGCCGTCGTTGCCTGCATCCGCATCGTCCCCTCCGTAGAAGCGGCACAGCAGACGCCGGCCGCTGCTCCGGCTCCGGCGCAATCCACCACCGGCCAGGTCGCACCCACAGCGCCGGATCAGGTCCTCAGCACCGACATCCCCCAGGCCGCTACGCCTGCACCCAGCCCGAATCCAAATCCAGATCCAAACCCGTCGCCCAATGCGGTCCCAACAGTTTCAGCTCTTCCGCCGACTCCGCCACTTCCTCCGGGCGAAAAGCTGGGGCCGCCTCAAGGCCCGTTCGGTGAAATCGCCGAACCGGCTGTTCCAGCCGTACCTGCGATCCCAGCTCTCCCTGCCGTCGCTCCGATGCCGCCTATGCCGCCTATGCCGCCAGTTTCCGGCAAAGGATTCGTCTACGGCTATTCCGGCGGACAAGATGGCCAGGACTCCTTCGCCATCATCGGCGACAAGGGCAACAGCAATGTTTACCTGAACGGCCCCGGCGCCAAAGGACTCGAAGAGGCGAAGCGAAAGTATCACAGCAACTTCGTCTGGTTCACCCGTGACGGCAAGTCCTACGTGATCACCGACCCAGCGTTCGTCGCCCAATGCGAGGAGCTCTTTCGTGAGAATCCCGAATGGGCCGCCAAGAGGAAGCTATTGCAGGACCGGCAGGCCAATCTGGGAAAAGAGATGGCCCAATTTAACAATAAGTTCGACAAAGCCAACTTCCCAGGCCCGGAATTTGAAGCGCAAATGGCCAAAGTCCAGCAAGAGATCGCCGCCATGCACCTGGACAAACTAGATGTCCAGATAGGGCAGCAATTCTCGGCGGAAAAGCAAGCCGAGTTCAACAAACAGATGGCTCAATTCGCTGCGGATGCCGCAAAAGCCAAGCTGAATGGACCCGAGTTTCAGGCCCAGATTTCCAAAATGCAACAGCAAATAGCCGTCCTTCAAAGCGACGAATCGAAGAAGCTCGGTGAACAGATCGCCAGGCAACTTCGCGACAGCAAACAGTTGAACGATGCGGCAACCCGCCAGCTAACCAAGCAGTTGAGCGAAGCTGAGGCCGAAGCCCAGACCCGCAGCGCTGAAAAGCTCCAGGAACAGGCGGAAAAGCGCGTAGAAGAGCTACAGGACCGGATAGGCGATATCAACGAACACTTCGGCGACATTCAAGGCCGGCTCGGCGAAATCCAAGGCGAAATCGGCGAGCACATGGGCGAGATCGGCGAAAAACAAGGGGAAATCGGCGAGCGGATGGGCCTCGTTGGCGAGGAGATGGGCAAAATCGGAGAGCAGCAAGGCAAATTCGCCGAACAAAACTCGCGCAAAGTGCAATCCCTCATCGACCAGGCCGTCAAGGACGGCAAGGCAAAGCCCGTTCAGTAGCCAGAGGCTTCATGCCGAGCGTCAGAGTCTATTGGCCATTTTCCAGTCGCACGAGCGTAACTCCTGCAGGAATTCCGGGTCTAACCCATCAGGAGTTACGCATGAGGCACTTTCGCGCTTTGACAATCCTCTCCTTCGGCGCACTGGCGTTCGCAACTATGGTGAACGCCCAAACGCCTGCGCAGCCGCCAGTTCCCGCCAATCCGGACATCAGCCAGTCGCTCAGCGCCCTCGCAGACCAGCCGCCGACGCATATCGGCTTCGTCTTCGACCGCTCCATGCTCCAGTCCGCGCGCAAAGTCCTCGAGTCGCAGGGCATGACTCCGGAACGCGCCGCCAACGCACTCTCCAGCATCACCTACGACAACTACATTTACAAGCACCCCGCCGTCTACGCGCCCGAATCCATGGAGTCGATCGTCGCCACCTACCGCGCCGCAGGCTGGAAGCACCTGGTCAACGCTCACGAACCGACACCTGCCGCTCCCGCCAACCGCATGGCTACCGACCTCTGGCTGCATTTTTCCGGCTCGGATATCGACGGCGTGACCGTGCTCACCCGGAGCCCCAAGGATGTCAACGTAGTACAGATCGCCTGCGACCTGCGCCCCATGGAACTTCTCCACCTCGGCGGCCACTTCGGCATCCCTAAAGTCGACCCCAGCGCCGTCATGGTCCCCGACCCGAAAGACAAGTGAATCCGCGCCCCCGGTTTCGGGCGGCATAAACAAAATACGGCTATTTCGAGCCAATTCGCGCATCAAAGCGGAAACTCAAGGGCCGGCCAATTGAAAGCTTTGAAAAGTCTGGATGCCGGGGATTGATCAGAAAATTCGACTCACTTGGCACGAGAACGCTGGGTACCGACAGCACAACCGATTCAAAGCCCATCGCCCAGGCATCTCCGATTGCCTGAACTCTCACCGGTGCAGGGTCCTTTTTCCAATTCTTTGGCAAAACGGATCGATCAAGGTTCGTGACAAGCGTCTCATCCACCTCGATCCCAAAGAGCACATACCGTTTCAAGAGATCGGGCGAATCCAAGTGGACCAGCATCTCCAAAATAGCCAGCGACTGTGACCCGGCTGCATAAACCATCGCCGTGCCCGGACGGTTCCAACGTCCTCCGTATAGACGCGCACCCTCGCCGCTAAGAGCCGTCTTGGCGTGCCTCTGTTTGACGATCCGCCACACCGTCAACACTAGGAAAACACACCGTATTCCAGCCGGCCCAGCAGATTCTCTACCTCGCGGGCACCCAATTCCGTTCGCGCATATTGAAGCGGTTGCTGATGGTCCAGCGCCTTCTTCGGACTTGTCAGCCAGCGTACCGCCGCTGCCAGATCGTCCTCGAACAAGTCCATCGTTCGCTCGAAAATACTGGAAATTCGAATTAACCGCTCCGACTCCTCGGGAGACAACTTTCCCGACGCCTTGCGCCGAGCCAGCGTCCGTTCCGGTATGCCGATGATCGAGGCCAGCATCGCAAGAGTGAAGCCACTGTGCGATTCCAGATGCTGCAAGGTATCAAACGGAAATCCCGCTTCGATCCGCTGGATCAGGGCAGGCGTATCGGCCGCATCAATGCCCAAACTTGCGCCGCGCCTCTTGATTCGAACCGGTTGCCGCTCTACGGGCATGCGTCGTCCGATACGCTTTGGAGCACTCTGAATTGCCTTTGCAGTCGGCGTACTCATGGCTCGACATTAGGCTCACTCCGCCACATTGTCAATGGATTCCCGCCAACTGGCAGGCGCTTGCAACCCGGAATGAGGCCTGCCGAAGCACAAAAAAGCCCCGGTTTGCACCGGGGCTCTCTTGCTTCTATTCATACTGAATCGAACGTTAGTACCGGTAAGTCTCCGCCTTGTACGGCCCTTCCACCGGCACGCCAAGATACTCAGCCTGCTTCGCAGTCAGCGTCGTCAGCTTCACGCCGATCTTTTCGAGATGGAGCCTGGCCACTTCCTCGTCCAGCTTCTTCGGCAACACATACACGCCAATCTTGTAGGTGTCTTTATTCGCCCACAAATCAAGCTGCGCCAGTGTCTGATTCGCAAAGCTGTTGCTCATCACAAAGCTCGGATGGCCAGTCGCGCAGCCCAGATTCACCAGCCGTCCCTCAGCCAGCACAAAGATGCTGTTGCCGGTGGGGAAGGTGTACTGATCCACCTGCGGCTTGATGTTCAGCTTGGTAACTCCCGGCGCTTGGTTCAGTAACTCGATCTGTATCTCGTTGTCGAAGTGGCCAATGTTGCAGACAATCGCCTGATCCTTCATCAGCTTCATGTGTTCGAGCGTGATGATGTCCAGATTGCCGGTGCAGGTAACGTAGATATCGCCGCGGCCCAGGGTATCTTCGATGGTGGTCACTTCATAGCCTTCCATCGCCGCCTGCAGCGCATTGATCGGGTCGACCTCGGTCACAATCACCCGCGCGCCCAGTCCGCGCAGCGAAGCCGAGGATCCCTTGCCCACATCGCCGTAGCCGCACACCACGGCAACCTTGCCCGCCACCATCACGTCGGTTGCACGCTTGATGCCGTCCACCAGCGATTCGCGGCAGCCATACAGATTGTCGAACTTCGACTTGGTCACCGAGTCGTTCACATTGATCGCCGGCACCAGCAGTTTGCCCTGTTCCATCATTTTGTAGAGGCGGTGAACGCCGGTCGTCGTCTCTTCCGAAACGCCGCGCCAGTCCTTCACCACGTTGTGCCAGTGCTGCTTGTCTTCCGCGTAAATCTTCTTCAGCAGATCCTTGATCACCGTTTCTTCATGGCTGCCCGACGGCGAATCGACCCAGGTATCGCCATTCTCCAGCTCATATCCTTTGTGGATCAGCAGCGTGACATCACCACCATCGTCCACGACCAGCTCCGGTCCTTTGCCGCCTTTATGATTCAAAGCCTGCGCAGTACACCACCAGTACTCTTCCAGCGACTCGCCCTTCCACGCAAACACTGGCACGCCCGCCGCGGCAATCGCCGCCGCCGCATGATCCTGCGTCGAAAAGATGTTGCAGCTCGCCCAGCGCACATCCGCGCCCAGATGCACCAGCGTCTCAATCAACACCGCCGTCTGAATCGTCATATGCAGCGAACCGGTAACGCGCACACCGGCCAGCGGCTTCTGCGCGGCATACTTGTTGCGAATCGACACCAGGCCCGGCATCTCATGCTCGGCAATGTTGATTTCCTTGCGGCCCCAGTCGGCTAGAGACAGGTCGGCGACTTTGTAGTCGGTTGTCGCGATTTCGAGTGCGGTAGTTGCCATTGCAGAATCTCCTTGTATTTCGATAAGGTATCGTCAAATCGTGATATGTTGATATGTATCAGAATAAACCTATGCCGTCAATTGTGAAAATCCTCCGCGTGGTCGCCGACCCCAATCGGCTGCGCATCCTTCTGCTCCTCGGCGGCGAAGAACTCTCAGTCGCCGAACTGCAGGAAATCCTGGCCATGGGCCAGAGCACCATCTCCACCCACCTATCGCAACTCAAGCAGGCAGACCTGGTGGAAGACCGCCGCACCGGCAAAAGCAGCCTCTACAGCATTCGATTAGACGCCGCCGACGGCATCCTGGGCGGACTCTTGCAGCAGGCGAAGGATGAGATTCCCGAAGCGGCATCCGATCAGGCCGCCATGCGCCGCGTAGTCAAAAAGCGTCAGGACCGGATGCGCAGCTTTTTCGACAGCGTAGCCGGCCGCCTCGGCAAGGATTACGTCCCCGGCAAATCCTGGAAGGGCGTTGCCGAAGCGCTCCTCCGGCTCATGTCTCCCATGGTCATCGCCGACCTCGGCGCGGGAGAAGGTGCGTTTGCGCTGCTTTTGGCCGAGCGCGCCGTCAAAGTGATCGCCGTCGACACCTCGGCCAAAATGGTTGAAGTAGGCCGTGAACAAGCCCAGCGCCACGGCGTCAAAAATATCGAATATCGCCTCGGCGATATGGAAGAGCTTCCCATCGAGGACGCAGCCGTCGACCTCGTCTTCTTTTCCCAATCGCTCCATCACGCCCTGCATCCCGAGCGCGCCGTGCAGGAGGCATCGCGGATACTCAAGCCCGGCGGCCGAATCGTGATCCTCGATCTGCTCAAGCATCGCTTTGAAGAAGCGCGCGAACTCTACGCCGACGAGTGGCTCGGCTTCAGTGAGGCAGAACTGGAAGCGATGCTCGAAAAGGC
>Ga0302325_10014682_pt1 | contig 16665 bp, 16 predicted proteins | sample Palsa_T0_2_FD_201948 | JGI IMG/M metagenome (GOLD analysis project Ga0302325, IMG submission 201948) | Peat permafrost microbial communities from Stordalen Mire near Abisko, Sweden - Palsa_T0_2 | ecosystem: Environmental > Terrestrial > Soil > Palsa > Peat permafrost | place: Sweden: Abisko... | reverse complement strand
ATTGGAACGGGGCTAGCTACGCCATTGCCAAGCGTCCGTTTGCTCTATGTCGTTGCGGCGCTTCTACTACCAAGCCGTTCTGCGACGGGACTCACTCGCGAACAGGTTTTAAAGCGGCGGAAGCGGCAGTGCCCGGCAGTCAGGACAAACCAGCTAACGAGCGATAGGCATTGAACGGGGGCGAAGGTCGGGTCTGGTGAGCTTCGCATGCAGTGATCGGCTGCCGTAAAGTAGACATTCGCCACCGGCCGCCTGGGTCAGCACCGGCGGTTCGCCCCCACCGGCCGGGTCCGGTCTATTTCGTTGAAAAACTCCTCACTTAATCCGGCAGATTTGCGGCCTTACTGACGCCCTCGCGAGCATCCGGCGCGGTAAGTTACAGCGGTAGACCGTTATCGATAATCTTATTATCTTCGTATCGGTCGGCATGCCTCTTACGTTGCTGCGAACGCGGGCTCAGATGGCGGTGGTTGCCAGGATTTTGCCATTCGCCTGAGGTTCTGAGCGATTGCGGCGAGCAGGAACTCATCGTGGGCGCCGCTCATGCCACGCAGCCTTAAGCGAATCAGATTCAGGATGCGTTTGAGATGAGCGAACAGCATCTCAACTTTCTTTCGATCTTTGCGCGACTGCCTGTAGAGGGGAGTCTTGGCGATGGCGCGAGCCACATCACGCGCCGATTCATAGATGCTGCGTGTGATCTTTCGGATCGATGTGCTCGGACAACAGCGAGATTTTAGCGGACATCCCGCGCAATCGGCTTGGCGAGAACGGTAGACAATGGTGTCGGCCTTGGTAATGTGGGTACGCGCAGTGGTGAACGGGCGCCACTCACTGCGCAACGCATGGCCCTGTGGGCAACGGTATTCGTCGCGCTGCTCATCCCACTGGAAGGCGCCGCTGGACAATGAGTCGTCCGTGCGTTGAGTCTTGTCCCACACCGGGATGTGCGGTTCGATCTGCTTCTCCTCCACCAACCAGCCCAGCATCGCCGCGGATCCGTAGGCGGTATCGCCGATTAGGCGTTCGGGTTTGAGATCAAAACGCTCTTCAACCCGATCGATCATAGTCTTGGTGGCGCCGGTCTCCCCGGTCCGATGCGCCGCGGTCGCCTCGACATCAACGATTACGCCGGCGTGCACATCGATCAGGTAGTTGGTCGAATACGCATAAAACGCTGGACCGCCGGGCGCCGCCGTCCAGCGTGCTGCCGGATCCGTGAGCGAGATGTTCATCGGCGCCGCGCCCACCTGGCCGTCTTGCTCCAGCGCTTGCAGATACTCGTGGACCGCACGCGTGCCAAGTTCCGGATTGCTCCAATCGATGCTCTCCGTGCTCGGTACGCCGCGTTGGCGGTTGGCATCGGCCTTCACGACGCTCGCGTCGATCGCGAAGCCTTCACCACGCACGAGGCCTTCGGCCATGCAACGGTGCACCACGCCCTCAAATATGTGCCGGAACACATCGCTCTCGCGGAAACGGCCGTGCCGGTTCTTCGAGAAGCTCGAGTGATCGGGAACCTTGTCTTCGAGCCCAAGACGGCAGAACCAGCGATACGCTAGGTTCAGATGCACTTCCTCGCACAGCCGCCGTTCAGAGCGGATGCCAAAGCAGTAGCCGACCAGCAGCATCCGTACCATGAGCTCGGGGTCCACCGAGGGGCGCCCGGTATGGCTGTAGAAGGGTGCGAGGTGTTGGCGCAGATCCGCCAGGTCGAGGAATCGATCTATACCGCGCAGACGGTGGTCCGAGGTAACGTTATCGTCGATATTTATGTATAAAAACACACGACTCTGATCGCCGCCGCTTTGGCCCATCATCCAGCGCACTCCGATCGTTAGCCCGATAAATTATACTTCTGACAACCGCTTGTGGCTCCGGAGTTTTTCAACAAAATAGGTCACTTTTTTCAGCGAAACCTCACATCAACTCATCGCCGCCGCCCTCGTTTAAGCGCGACGATGCCAATTCACCCGCGCGGCCGACGCGGCAATAGAATGCTCGATCGCAGTATCGCTGGTTTTACCTCGAAACCCTGGCTGGATCTTGCGCGCGAAAACGGTAGCCTTCCTTTACGTGACAACGTGCCCTAAAGCGACCGGAACCACACGCTGGCATCAACCGATGAATGCTCGATCTCTCACGACTAAACCTCATGACCAAATTCTTCGGCTATCGCGAGTCTCGATGATCTACCGGGTCTCGCTCTGACCTCCTGGTGCGCTCCGAGTCGATGCTGCAAAAGCGCCGACATGATCGCCGGGAACCGCATGACGACATGCCAAATCGTACTGACAATGCGGGTTTGCCAGACGGGGCGCCGCCGCTTGGGCAGTTACCGCTCGATTTTTCATCGCCTCGGCATCGCCGAGAATCGGCATTGTTCAGGGCCGCGCCGCTCGTTCAGCCAGCGGCCGCGCCTGCACGCTACTTCACCCGCCGCGAGGCAGCTGCCTATGTACGGTGCAGCGTGCGCTTCCTCGACGGCATGGGATTGCCCTTTATCCGCAAGGGTCGCTGCAAGCTCTACGACCGCATTGATCTGGACGAGCGCATGCAGCAGGATAAGTGCCGAGGGCGGGCCTGGAAGGAGATTCTATGGCCCGTGAACGTGGACTCTACCGCCGCAAGGATTCGCGGTTCTGGTGGATCAACCTCGTTCTCCCGGATGGACGCCGCGTATGCCAAAGCACTGGGTGTGTCGAACGCACCGACGCTGAAGGCTACGTCGTCCGCCTGAAGAGCGAGGCGATTGAAGCTCGGCAGCAGGGGCTTCTCGGCATTTTCGTATGGCAGCAAGCGGTCGTGCGATATCTCGAGGAGTTTGCAGACAAGAGGAGCCTCCCGGATGACAAAGATCATCTGAAGAAGCTCGATCCCTATCTGCGCTCTCTGCGGTTGGATGCGATCGACATGACGGCATTGCAGCCGTTCATACGCGATCGCAGGTCGAAGGATGGTGTCTCGAACGCGACCGTCAATCGCGCTCTCGAGGTGGTTCGGCGGATATTGAACGTCGCGCATCAGGATTGGCGTTGGCTGCGTGGGGTTCCGAAGATTCGGATGCTGAAGGAACCCCGGCGGCGCGTGCGCTTCCTGAGACGCGAGGAGGCTGACCGATTGATCAAGGCTTTGCCAAGCCACATGAAACCGATCGTGCAGTTTGCACTGGCGACTGGCTGTCGTGCAGGCGAGATTCACGGGCTCGAGTGGAGCCGGGTGGATCTCGCTCGGAAGGTGGCATGGCTCGATCATGGCACGACGAAGTCGGGCGAGGGCCGCGGTATTCCGCTCAATGCGGACGCCGTGGCGGCGCTCGAGTCGACGCGAGGTCAGCATCGGCGGTGGTGTTTCACCTTCGCCGGTCAGCGCATCCACCAGAGTTCGACAGCGTGGGACAAGGCAAAGCAGCGTGCCGGCATCGAGGCGTTCCGTTTCCACGACCTGAGGCACACGTGGGCCTCCTGGCACGTGCAGAGCGGTACCTCACTGCAGGAGCTGATGGAGCTGGGAGGCTGGAGGTCGTACGAGATGGTGCTGCGCTATGCGCACTTGGCCCCGGAGAAACTGAGTTCTGTGGCCAGTCGCATTGAGCGGCAACCGGAAGGAGCGAGTCTGATGGTCGCGCCGCGTGGCAAAAACGTAGCAGAGAACGCTACGTTTTCGCTACGTTTGGTCAATTGAGCATTGCCGATCAGTGGCAAGTAATTGATTGATTGGCGCGCCCGGAGAGATTCGAACTCCCGACCCCCTGGTTCGTAGCCAGGTACTCTATCCAACTGAGCTACGGGCGCACTGTACTGCCGCGGAGCGCCGGACGGCGCTGCAATGAGGCGCGCATTCTAAGCATCATGCTTTGGTCCGTCCAGCCACCGAGGGCTTACAAAACGCCGTCCAGACCGTTTCGCGCCCCCCAGAGACCTAAAACGAAAAGCCAGCGGAAACGACCAGTGCTCCGGGCGCAAAGCTGATACGTGTTGTACGGATAATGCCCGCAGTGTCAGCGGTCAGGTCGGATCTGACGCGGGAATACGAATAGGATGCGTACAGTCCCCAGTTGCGCGCCAAGCGGTAGCTCAGGCCGGCTGTGACGGCCGGACCGAGTGAGCGGCTCAGTGAGATCTGTGTCGGACCGCCGCTCGCGGCGTTGCCACCCGCGGTCGATTCCCGATCGTAGAAGTTCACGTAGTTGATTCCGGCGCCGAGGTATGGCCGCAGCGCGTAGTTTTCATTGAGAAACTTGTAGTTCAAGAGCAGCGTGGGCGCTGCCCACCTGGCGCTCGATAGCTCCACGTCGTTGTAGGGTACGGAGCCGAGCATTGAGGGCCCTCTGCCATAAGTCTTCGTGATCGGCGGATAACCGAGCGCAAGTTCCAGATTGAAGTGATCAGTCAGCGTGCGTACATACGCGAGGTACAGTGTCTGCACATTCTTCACAGACAGGTTGAGGCCCGCGGGCGCATACGGGCCGGAGATGTTCTGGGCGCTGGCGTCGTAGAAGAGCGCGTACAGGCCGGCTCTGATCTCGTTGGGCGGCGCCGTGTCTGCGCAGAACGCGGCCTGGCATAGCGATGCGCTGGCGCTGAAGAGTGCAACGCTGAGCGCGCGCCTGCTGGCTGTATTCATGGCCGTTGCTCTTTAGAATTGGCTGAAGAAAGAACGGGCAGCCAGAGCGCAGAACGGCGCCACGTCGCCGTGGTAGTTCTCCACGAGCTGTTGCTGGGCGGCAGTCGGGCTGAGACTGCCGCCGGCCGCCGATTCCAACGAGGCCAGCTGTGCGGCTTCGCTCTCCTGAAAGGCGACCTGTATGGCCGCGAACGATCCCGATGGCGTCGCATTGACGTCGAGCAGCGTGATCGGGTTGGGAGACAGCGCGCTCCAGAATGCAGCCATGGTTTGCGCATTGACGCTGAAGAACACGGTCGGGTCTTTATCGCCGCCGCATAGCAGCGTCGGTGCAGTGGGCGCCCAGCTACCGTTGCGCAGGTCGTTTTTGTACAGCGCCAGCCGGAAGGTCTGCATTGGCGCGGCCACCGCGAGCCCGGCGCTGGGCGTCGGGGCTTGAGTGCCGTCCGGATCACTCGCTGCATCCAGCGCATAGGCTTCGCGAAAGCTATTGTTGACCAGGTACGGCGAGCCAAAGCCTGCCGCAAACAGCGGTGTCTCCGGGTTGTTCGGGTTGCTCGGTACAGCCAGCGCCGCGGTCAACTGCGCCGAGAGCGTCGGCTCGCCTGGTATGGTAACCACCGGCGTGGTGCTGTCGAACAATGCGCTTTCGGGCAGCGCGCCATTGGCAAAGAGCGTATCAATCGGTGTCGCGCTGGGCAGTAGAGTATCGATACCGGTCGCGTATGTGGCGGAGTAAACGTCGCTCGTGGTGCTGTAGATGTTGCCGTAGGCGTGCTGGTAGCTCGTCGTGAAGAGCGGAAAGAATACCGTCGAGCCGAGGCTGACATTGCCAAATATTTCCGCATCACCGAGGGCTTCCAGTGCATAAGGCCCGGAGATATGCGTCGCGGCCGTCACCCTCTGCCCGGCCGCTTCCAGCGCGCGCTGCGTGGCCATGGCGACGTGACCGCCCTCCGAAAAACCGGTGACGAAGAGCTGGCCATTGTCGCTCGTCGCTACAGCGAAGGTGTTCGGCAATCCCGTGCGGGCGGCGGTCAGAATATCGATCATCTCGCCCGATTGTTGTACGGCGTTGAGAAAAGGGTGATAGCCCAGTGTCGAGATGTCATAGCCGGCATAGTTCGGTGCCACCACGATGTAGCCTTGCGCGGCAAACATGGCGGCAATCAGGTCGCCCTCGGAGTTCGCGGGGTTCGTGATATCGGCGATGTTAGCCGTCTTGTCGGTCTGCGTGCCGTGCGCATAAAGCAGGATCGGTCGCGGACCGGAGCAGGCTGGGGCGGCACCGGTCGGCACCATGAGTGCGCCGGAGGATTCAGTAGTCTCACCGGCTGCCCCGACGGTCCAAAACTTGATGTAGTAGAAATCGATGCCGCAGAGCGGGGCGCCGGTGACTTGCAGCAGCTGCGCGCCGGCCGTCGATGCAGCCAGGTTAGCGGCAAAAGCACTCGCATTCAGCGATGCGATCCGAAACGGCGGATTCTCGGCCAGCGTTCCGTGCGCGGTCGAGCTGGATACGATCGAAGTAGTGCTGTCCGCTCCACAGGCGCTCAGCAACGCGCCGGCGAACGCTGCAAGCAGCTGCCCGCGAAACCTATGCATGCCACCCCCGCAACCGACGACCAGACTTGAACGCCGACGCTCGATCCTGTTATTGAGCACGCCTGGCCGCGAGCCGCTAAATACTACTCCATTGCGCTAAGGCCGGCGCGCGCGCCAACGCCGCCTGCGCTATCCTTCCCGATCGGGCGTAATTCCCTGCTGGCGGCGGCATACATGAAGTACAAGGACTACTACTCGGCCCTTGGCCTTGAACGCGGCGCCACCGATGATCAGATCAAGAAGGCCTATCGACGCCTCGCGCGCAAGTACCACCCCGACGTCTCCAAGGAGGCTGATGCGGAGGCGAAATTCAAGGAAATCGCCGAGGCGTATCAGACGCTCAAAGATAAGGAAAAACGCGCCGCCTACGATCAGCTGGGCACTCACCGACCTGGGGAGGACTTCCAGCCACCACCGAATTGGCAGCAGCAGTACAGCGGTGCCCCGTTCTCGGCCGAAGATCTGAACCTGGACTTATCTGATTTGTTCGCTCATCTGCGCGGCGAAGCGCGCAGGGGCCCTCGGGGCGCGATGCGCGGGCGCGATTTTGAGGTCGCCGTACCGATAAGCATTGACGAGGCCTACCACGGCACGCAGATCGAGCTGGATCTGAACATGCCGGAATACGACGAGCAAGCTCAGCTGCGACGCGTGCCGCACGCCTTCACGGCCCGTGTTCCGAAGGGCGCTACCGACGGACAGCGGCTGCGCGTGCCGGGCAAAGGCGGCAAGGGTATCAATGGCGGCCCCGATGGTGATCTATACCTGAACATCAGCCTGCGCCCGCATCCGCTGTACCGCGCCAGCGGCCATGATCTGTATCTGGATCTGCCGCTGGCACCCTGGGAAGCTGCACTGGGCACCAGCGTCGAAGTGCCGTCTCCGGGCGGCATGCTACGACTCAAAGTGCCAGCCGGTACGCAGGCCGGTCGACAATTGCGGCTGCCGGGCCGGGGGCTGCCCAAGCCCCGAGAAGGGCAGGGCGATCTGTACGCAATCGTGCAGATCGTGTTGCCGAGTGTGATCACCGAGCCCGAGCGCGCGCTGTACCAGCAACTGGCGGCTGCCTCAGCGTTCGACCCTCGTGCGCATTTTGCTTCGGAGGCAGGACATGCGCGTTGAGTTGCATGAAATGATCTGGTTCGAGCAGCACGTGCTCTCATTACCCGAGTTGGCCGAAATCTCCCATCTGCCCCCCGCGGTGCTGGAGGAGCTTATGGATTACGGGGCCATTGAACCGATCGCTCCGGCGACGGGCGAACCGCGCTTTGGAGCCGCGGCACTCAGGGCAGCGCGCACTGCCAGCCGTTTGCGCGCAGATTTCGAACTCGAAACCCAGGCTCTTGCGGTCGTCCTGGGCCTGTTGGATAGGGTCGATGAGCTTCGCGCGCAGTTGCACGCGCTGCAGGCACGCCAGCCGAAATCGCATCGATAGTCGCCGCGGCGCGGCGCGCATCAAGCTTTAGGCGATCAGCCGCCCGAGCTCACGGCGCCCAATGTCAGGGCCGTGTCGACCTCGCTTTCCGCCGCCAGCCAATCCTCAGCTTCGTATCCAGGGGCAAACCCGCGACGCTCCGCCAGGAAATAGGCGGTTTGCGCAATCATTGCACGGCGCTGATCCGGATCGATCGGGACGGGGGTTGTCGCAGCGCTTTTCTGCCGGGGCGATCGGCTCGCTGCGCGCCGCACGTTCGGGGACGACTCCACTGCCATAATTGCCTCCTTCAATAAGGAACAATTGACGATAAAAGCCGCTTCGATCATCGCGCGACCCAACGCTTCGGGCAAGTGTCGCGAGCCGGCGTCAACACTGTTAAGACGCGGGGAGGCTTCCATTCAGCATGCGCTCAGAGCAGCATGAGCAGCCGTTCGGAGCGCCGGAGTGTCTTCATGGCTAGCTTATCGAGTGAGATGTCGATGTGGTCGCGCGCGTGCGCGCTGCTTGAGGAGGCCGAGCGTCGGCACCGTCGGTTTTTTGACTTGCGATCCGCCGCTGAGCGTCCACCGGCATGGGAGCCACCCGTTGATGTCTATGTGCTCGAACGCGAGCTGCAGGTCGTGGTCGCGTTGCCCGCAGTCAGCGCCAACACCATCGAGGTGGAGCTGACCCCGGCTGGATTATGGGTGCGTGCAGAAAGCCGACTGCCCGCGGTGGCGGATGCGGCACGAATCCTGCGAATAGAGATTCCCTACGGTCGTATCGAGCGTCGCATCGAATTGCCTCCTGGTCGCTATGGACCCATGAGCCGGGAGTTTCTCGACGGCTGCCTGCGCATACGTCTGGCGGCACAATGGCTGTAAGCGAATTGACCGCGACTGGCGCCAGCGGGCTCGACGCACAAAGCTCGCCGGCCGCAGACGACACCCAGATCATCCTGCCAGTGCGCAACACCGTGCTCTTTCCTCACACGGTGCTGCCGATCGCGATCGAATCCGAACGCAACATCGCGGCCGCGCAGGCGGCGGTCAAGGCAGGTCGCAGGATTGGGTTGCTGTTGCAGCTCGATCCGGCCAAGGACGATCCAGCCCCTGAAGAGCTGCATCGCATCGGAACGATCGCGAGCATCGTGCGCTATGTGACCGCGCCGGATGGTACGCACCATCTGATCTGCCAAGGCGAGCAGCGCTTCAGCGTGTTGGACTTCGTGCAGCGCGAACCGCTGCTGACGGCGCGCATCGAGCGCTACGCGGAACCGACATTGATGAACCCGGAGATCGAAGCCCGCGGACTGCGACTGCGCGAGCTTACGATCGAAGCGTTGCAGTTGCTGCCGCAGGCACCCCCTGAGCTGCTCGGTGCGGTGCAGAATATTGAGTCGCTGACCTCATTGGCCGATCTGATAGCGAGTTTCCTGGATCTCAAGCCAGCCGAGAAGCAGGCGGTGCTCTCGACCTTCGACACCCGCGAACGACTCGACCTCGTGCTGGAATTGCTGGCGCAGCGCGTCGAAGTGCTGCGCATCTCGCATGAGATCGATGAGCGTACCAAAGGCGCGTTTGATGAGCGGCAGAAGCAGGCCGTGCTGCGCGAGCGCCTACACCAGATTCGCAAGCAGCTCGGTGAAGATGAGGAAGAATCCTCGGATATCGCCGAGCTCAAGGCGGCGCTGGCCAAAGCCGGTATGCCTGCTGAGATCGAGGAGCACGTGCGCGCACAAATTGGTCGCCTCGAGCGCATGGGCGAGGCCAGCGCCGAGTACTCCATGACGCGTACCTATCTGGAATGGTTGCTGGCGCTGCCATGGTCCAAGCTCAACAAGGAAGAGATCGATATCGACAAAGCGCGCCGCATTCTGGATGAGGATCATTTTGGACTCGACAACATCAAACGGCGGATCATCGAATTCCTGGCCGTGCGCAAACTCAACCCCGATGGCCATAGCCCGATTCTTTGCTTCGTCGGGCCGCCGGGCGTCGGCAAGACCTCGTTGGGTCAATCCATCGCCCGCGCGCTCGGTCTCGGGTTCGTGCGTGTCAGTCTGGGCGGAGTGCACGATGAGGCCGAGATACGCGGCCACCGGCGTACCTACGTAGGCGCTCTGCCGGGCAATATCATCCAGGCGCTGCGCAAAGTCGGAACCCGCAACCCCGTCATGATGCTCGATGAGCTCGACAAGCTGTCGGCCAGCGCACAGGGCGATCCGTTCTCAGCGCTGCTCGAAGTGCTCGATCCGGAGCAGAATCACACGTTTCGCGACAACTATCTGGGCGTGCCATTCGATCTGAGCAAGGTGTTGTTCATCGGCACGGCCAACATGCTCGACACCATGCCAGCGCCGCTGCGCGATCGCATGGAGATCATCGAGCTGACCGGGTATACGGAAGAGGAGAAGCTCGAGATTGCCAAGCGCTATTTGTTCAGGCGCCAGTTAGCCGCCAATGGGCTCACCGCCGAGCAATTGCAGCTCTCCGACGATGCGGTGCGTCGCCTCATCAGCGACTACACGCGCGAGGCCGGCGTGCGCGGGCTCGAGCGCCAGATCAGCGCGGTGCTGCGCCACTACGCGGTGGCCATCGCTTCCGGCCAGCCCGGTCCGATCGCCGTCAGTGCCGCCGACCTGCCGCCCATCCTGGGCGCGCCGCGCTACGAAAACGAGGTTGCGATGCGTACCAGCGTGCCGGGCGTGGCCACGGGCCTGGCCTGGACTCCGGTCGGCGGCGACATCCTGTTCGTCGAGAGTAGCCGTGTCCCCGGCTCGGGCAAGCTCATATTGACCGGCCAGCTCGGCGAGGTCATGAAGGAGAGTGCGCAGGCAGCCATGACACTGGTCAAGGGGCAAGCGGAAAATCTGGGCATCGATGCGCTCATATTCGAGAAGTCTGATGTGCACATCCACGTGCCGGCAGGCGCCGTTCCCAAGGATGGCCCGAGTGCGGGGGTGGCCATCTTCACGTCCCTGGTGTCGATGTTGACACAGCGTACCGTGAGCCATGACGTCGCGATGACCGGCGAGATCAGTCTTCGCGGCCTGGTGCTGCCGGTCGGGGGAATCAAGGAGAAGACCGTGGCCGCGGCGCGTTCCGGAATTCGCACCGTGATTCTGCCGGCGCGTAACCGACGCGACTTCGAGGATATTCCGGCCAGCGTGCGCGCGGCACTTCAGTTCGTCTGGGTGGAGCGCGTCGAGGAAGTATTGAACGTAGCCTTCAATGGCGGGTTGACGCGGCGGGCAGCGGCTTGAAGCGGTTAGCGCTGGCGCGCGCTTTTTAGCTCGCCGCGGGATGCGCGCTTAAGATGCGCGCCGCGAGAAACTGCACCGCCAGCCGGTAACCGTCAACGCCCAGGCCGGTGATTACCCCGGTGCATGCGGCCGCCAATATCGAGGCGCTGCGCCAGGACTCATCCCGGCGATAAATGTTACTGATATGCACTTCAATAATCGGGCACTCGCACAAACGTATGGCGTCCAGGATCGGGACGGAGTGATAGCTGAATGCGGCCGGATTGATCACGATGCCGGCAGCTCGGCGCGCCTGGTGCAGCCAGGCGATCATCTCGTGTTCGGCGTTGGTCTGATGACAGATGAGTTCGAGCCCATGGCGCGCGGCCTCCGCGCGGCACTCAGACTCGACCGACGCTAGCGTATCGCGTCCGTAGATCTGCGGCTCACGCTCGCCGAGCAGATCCAGATTCGGCCCATTGAGCAGGAAAACCTGTGCGCTCATCAACCCGATCGCGATTCAGCTCGGTACGTCTTGTGTTCCGCTCGCTGGCGCGGTGGCGGCGGCTTTGGCCGCTGCCGGAGCGGCGGCGCGCTGCTGTTGCTCTTCGCGTATCTGTGCCGTGGTCAGTCCGGTCTGCGCGGCAATCACGCCGATCAGACGGTGCGCCGCGTCGCGCGGCAAGGTAATCGCGTGCAACTGCTCCCAGATTCGGATGCGCTCTTGCGGCGTGTTCAGCGTTGAGGACTGTTCGATCAAGGCCTGCTGGCGCCGCTCGAGCGTGGCGGCCTGCTGGCGCGCCATGCGTTCACGAAACTCGGAGCTCGGTTCACCGGCAAAGGGGAGCAACTCGCGTGAACTCATGAGGCGCCTTTGGCCACGATCCGGCACGTGAGCTCGATGGGACAACTCGAGCCGGTGATGCGATCGCGGGCCCGTACCCCCGCGCACTGCAGCTTCGCCGTTGCGGTCCGGGTGACGCGACCGCTCGCAGCGGCCAATTGAGCGACATTAGCGCTTAGATCAAACTCGCCGTTGCAGTCGGCGCACGGGCAGGTAAAGCGGAAGAACGCGCGCGCGGGCGGATAGAACGCGTGCGACTGCGAGGAGGGCGCAGGCTCCTTATGGGCGGTTCCGCTGCGATCCGCAAACGCGAGCTCGATGCTCAATTGCGAGATGTCCGGAAAAGCGGTACGTAGCGGCGGCGCGCGGTCGCGGTCGTACTGGCGCTGAAAGCGCCGCTGCTCATCGACCGTCGCATTTTTGCGTGCGGCGAGCTTCATGACTTGAGCTCAATCGCCGAGGGCCTGGTCAAGCTCGCCTCCGCACTTTTAAGAGTCGGGTTGTTCGGGAAACGCAGGTCAGGGAGGCTTTGCAGCCCGCCTGTTCAACGTTCCATTCTAGCACAACTGCGCGGCTTACGGGCCGGTCAGTTCGCCTGACCGGATCAACGCTATGATCTGAAGCGAACGCATTGCTCGCATAAAAGGCGGGGGATCCAATGTCGCCGAACGAGAGCTGGGGCCCAACTGAGCGAGCGGTCGTGACGGCCTGCTTCCTCGGCTGGATGCTCGACGCCTTTGATTTCTTTTTGGTCGTGTTCGTGCTCCGGGGCATCGCGAGCGACTTTAATACCGATATCCCGAGTGTCACCTGGGCTATCTTCTTTACACTCGCGATGCGTCCCGTGGGTGCGTTGCTGTTCGGTCGTCTGGCCGACCAATACGGCCGGCGCCCGGCGCTCATGGCGGCCGTGCTGCTGTATTCGCTGATCGAATTCGCCTCGGCTTTTTCTCCTTCGCTGGCGGTGTTCATTGCGCTGCGCGCTGTATTTGGCATCGGCATGGGCGGGGTTTGGGGCGTCGGCGCAGCACTCGCGTTCGAATCGGTTCCGACTCGATCGCGTGGTCTGGTGTCGGGTCTGTTGCAATCCGGCTATCCCGCCGGCTACACCCTGGCGGCACTGGTCTTCGGGTTGTTTTATGCCCAGCTCGGTTGGCGCGGCATGTTCATGCTCGGCGCCGCCCCCGGCCTGCTCGTACTGTATATCCGCAGCAAGGTGCCCGAGTCACAAGCGTGGCTCGCTGCTCGCGGCGCTCAAAACCGGCCGAGCCTGCGCACCGGGCTTCGCGGGCACTGGCTGCTGGCCGCCTACGCCGTGATTCTGATGACGACCTTCAACTTCTTCAGCCACGGCACCCAGGATCTTTACCCGACCTTTCTGAGCGCGCAGCGCGGCTTTTCGAACGCAACGATCGCCCGCATTGCCATTCTCTATAACCTCGCGGCCGTCTGCGGTGGACTGTTCTTCGGCGCCTTGTCCAGCCGCATAGGTCGGCGTCGCGCGATAGCGCTGGCCGCCGCCCTCGCATTGCCAGCCGTGGCCTTCTGGGGCTATTCGCGCGGCGCCGCGAACGTGGCGATCGCAGCCTGCGCACTGCAGTTCATGGTACAGGGCGCCTGGGGCGCCGTACCCGCGCATCTGAATGAGCTCGCCCCGCAGGGCATCCGCGCGACCTTTCCCGGCGTCGTCTACCAACTCGGGAATCTTCTGGCCGCCTCCAATGCCACTATGCAGGCCACCATTGCCGTCCATCACGGTAGCGCCGCGCACCCCGACTATGCGTACGCTTTGACGAGGGTCTGTGCGGTCGTGGCGGTCGTGCTGCTGTTACTGGCGCTGTTTGGCCCGGAGCGTCGCGACGTGCGCTTCGGGGCCGAGTGAGCTCTGCCGTGCGGCGGCTGATTGTGCGTCGCGCAACGCTGCGGTAGCTGCCGCACCGGCGCGAGCCGAAGCCTCGCGCTGCCTTGGACGCGAGCTCAGGCGCGCTGGCTGGTTGTAGGCGGACGGCTTATTGGCATTTTTTCACGCCATTGAAGTTGAGATGCGCGGGCAATCAGGGTATAGATAAATGCAACGATGCGCTCAGCGCTGTGGGAGGCGAGTACCGCAATTTGCGGTCTGCAATACTGGTCGACGCCAACATGACGACGAATTCCTCACTCACAGCGCTGGCATCGCGAGCGCGCGCTTTCGCCTCCAACGGCCTCAGCTATGCGCGCCTCATGGATTACTCTGAGCAGTATCTTGCCCTGAGCGCTCAGTTGGGGAATACCGAGGAGTCTCGCATCGCCACGCGTCTGTTGCAGGACGTGCCTGTATATCGGCACTGGGAACAGGAGCACGAGAGACTGATGCGTGGCGTAGCCTCGCAGCGGCAGCTGCCGCTGCAGGCCCTGGAGATCAAGAAGGTCGCTTTCCTCACGCTGCACCGCAAAGCCCCTTTCGAGTATTTGCGCCATAGTAAGGTTACTGGGCAGCCCCGCCGGCAGCTGGTACGGGCTCTTTTTGGTACGCAGTTGTACACCCAGTGCATCCTGCGCGAGCACATGGCGTATCTGAGCTCGGCCTGCAGCTACTTCTGCACCGGCTCTCTGTGTGGCGACCTCATGCGCGAGACGGCCTTTTGCGAGGCGATCGCGCACTACGAGACGTCCTACTCCGAATATTACCGCGCCTACTGTGATTCGTTGCTGGCCGAGCAGACTGGCGAGAGCTCGCCGCTGCAAGCGCTGCTGCCCTATTTGCGCTATCAGCTCAAGATCATTCGAGACCATATGCTCTCGGGCGCGCCCCCACAGAGCGAGTTCAAGCAGCTGCAGGCGCTCTACAACAAGCTCGGCGATACGCAGCGACTGCCCGCAGTGCGCCAGCACTGATCCGGCGCCGATACCCGGTATTTCGGTTCTCGCTGCAATGCGAGATCGCGGCCAGCGCTGCAATTAATACCGAGCCGCTTGGCCGGAATTGTCAAAAGTAGTCTCTGAACCCCGCAAACCGCGCGAATTCGGCCCTAAAACGCGTGGCACAATGATTGCAACCTCTTGATGGTGCAGGAGCCCTGAGCTGCTGGACAATCGATCATCTTCAGAGGAATTCATCATGCCGAACAATCATCCGGATGCAGACACCCACCACACGAGCGTGGAGCAGGAGCCCCCAAAGCCAGAGGCTCCAAGCGCAGTGCGCAGTGGCATATCCCGGCGCGGCTTCGCGTCCATGGACGAGCAGACCCAGCGCATGATCGCCAGCAAGGGCGGGCATAGTCAGGGGCGTGCCAACAACCCGGGCAACTTCGCTAATAACCGCGAACGGGCCCGTGCGGCCGGCCGCAAGGGCGGCGAGGCGCACGGCGCGCACCGCAACTCATAGCGAGGTCGCTGAGTTCAGCAACTCGCGGCTGATGATGAGCTTGCGGATCTCGGTCGTGCCCGCGCCGATCTCGAGCAATTTGATCGCGCGATACAGTCGGTTGATCTCGGCTTCCCAGATGTAGCCGCTGCCGCCGTGGATCTGCACGGCCTCAGAGACCACGCGGGCCATGGTCTCGGAGGCGTACATGACCGAGGCGGCGCTCAGCGCATGAATCGTGCCATGCCCCGCGTCCTCGGCGCCGACCGCGTCGGCGGCGGCCAGGACGCGATAGATGAACGTGCGCATGGTCTCGATCCAGACAAACATGTCGGCGATCTTGGCCTGAATCATTTCAAAGTCGCCAATCGGACGACCGAACTGCTTGCGCGTGCGGGCATGCTCGATCGCAAGCTGCAGGGCCCGCTCGGCCACCCCCAGGCAAATTGGCGCGATCGTGGCGCGCTCGTAATCGAGTCCGGACATGACGATGCCCAGGCCGCCATTTTCGGCGCCGAGGCGGTTTTCCACCGGTACGCGACAGTTCTCGAACACGAGCTCACCGGTCTGGCTGCCGCGAAAGCCCATCTTGGTGAGCTTCTGCGCAACTTTGAAACCGGGGAAATCGCGCTCGACTATAAAGGCTGAGACGCCGCGCTCTGCCAGCTCGGGCGCCGTTTTCGCATACGTCAGCACGACATCGGCAACGGGGCCGTTGGTGATGAACAGCTTGCTGCCGTTGAGCAGGTAATGATCGCCGTCGCGCCGCGCGCTCACCCGCATTGAGCCGAGCGCATCTGAGCCGGCTCCCGGCTCGGTCAGGGCCAGCGCGCCGAGCAGTTTACCGTTGCACAGTCCGGGCAGAAAACGCCGGCGCTGCGCTTCATTGGCGTGGCGATAGAGGTTGAACGCGCACAGATTATCGTGCGCGACCCACGAGAGGGCGAAGGCATGGTTCCAGCGCGACATGGCCTCCGCTACAAGCCCGACGCTGAATAGGTCGAGCCCGGCACCGCCATAGCTTTGTGGAATCGCCACGCCCAGATATCCGGCGGGCCCAAGCCGCGCGAAGGCCTCGGCGGGCCACCACTCCTCCTCGTCCATACGTGGCGCCAGGGGGTAGAGCTCGGTGCGCGCATAGCGATCGGCGGCGTCGAGAATCTCGCGCTGATCGGCCGTGAGTTCGAAGGCCAACGGTGGCGGGGGCAGCGGCTGCATTTGCGTCGCGGTGGGGCTCATCGGATTAACCTGTCAGGTGCATGGCGTGCGGCGCCGCGCGGTGCCGGAGATTATCGCAAAACGAGGACGGGTCCGTCGGCTTTAGCCCGCTATTTCAGGCCAGGGAGTGAAAAACGCGCTGGACGTCCTCTTCCTGCTCGAGTTTGTCGATGAGCTCGAGGGCTTCGTTGGCCTGCGGCTCGGACAACTCGGTCGCGGCCACGCACAGATATTCGTGCTCGGCGGACACGGGCGTCACGCGGCGCGCCTCGAGCGCCTCCTGCAGTCGCCCGAAGTCCTCGAAAGCGCAGCGCAGTATCAGCTGCGGCTCGCCCTTCTCGCCCAGGCCTTCCCCCATCTCA
>Ga0302325_10014681_pt1 | contig 16666 bp, 14 predicted proteins | sample Palsa_T0_2_FD_201948 | JGI IMG/M metagenome (GOLD analysis project Ga0302325, IMG submission 201948) | Peat permafrost microbial communities from Stordalen Mire near Abisko, Sweden - Palsa_T0_2 | ecosystem: Environmental > Terrestrial > Soil > Palsa > Peat permafrost | place: Sweden: Abisko... | reverse complement strand
CTTCGATGCTCCCGACTTAGGCTCTGTCTGAAAACTCCGCGCGGGCCATGCTTGTGTCTGGGGCCGCGAGGCGGCGTCGCTCCTCCTCGCCGTATTTCAGTTCAATACTGCTCGTCGTCGCTCCTTGACTCGCGGCCCCAGCCACGGCGCCTGACCGCGCGGGGAGTTTTCAGACAGAGCCTAGATTCCTGTCCCTCCGAAGATTCGTCAAGCGTCGCCGCGGCCGGGCATTTGACAACCACCGCGCGGTCCGGATACTCGTCGATTCGATTTTTCAGGCGAATACTTGACGACCGTGAAACCATTTATTCCGGCAATATTCTTCGGATTGCTCGTGTTGCAGGGATGCCATTCGTCCGGGCCGCAGAGCGCGGAAAGCGCCGCCACCAACAACCTGCCGCCGCCGATTCTCGCCCCGGGCGGCGAGGGTGAAGTGATGGCCACGGTTCGCGGCGATGCCATCACCCGCAAGGATTTGGAGCCGTTATTGATCGAGGGATACGGCCTGAACGTGCTGCTGACGCTGGTGCAGTTGGACCTGGTGAAACAGGAGGCGGCGAGGCTGCACATTGTGGTGACGCCGGAAGATATCGCCAATGAGCGCCGCATTACGATGGACAACCTCGAGCGGGCCACGCAGCAGATGGATAGCAGCGGCCAGCCGACCACGCAGCCCGAAGCGCTCAGCAGCGACCAGGAGCAGCAGCTTCTGGACCAATTGCTCCAGCAACAGCATGTGAGCCGGGCCGAGTTCGACGTGGTTCTGGAGGTGAACGCCTATCTGCGCAAGATCGCCGGTCCGAAGGTGGATGCGAACTTGTCGGAGGATGCGATCCGGCGGCAATTCAACGCGATGTACGGCGAAAAAGTGGTGGTGCATTATATCGTGTGCAACAACATGTCTGAGGTTGCCGATGTGCGCCGGGCGCTGGCGATGGGCCAGACATTTGAGGATGTCGCCCGGCTGAGGAGCCGCGACCGAAGAACGGGCGCCACCGGCGGGGAACTTCCGCCGTTCACGCTCGCGGACAATCGCTTCCCCGATGAGTTCAAGCAGGTGGCGTTCAATCTGAAGATCGGCGAGGTCTCCGACCCCGTGCAGATCGGGCGGTTCATTTACATCGCCAAGCTCATCGATCGCATTCCACCGGCACTGGCGCGTTTCGAGGATTACCGCGATTCGGTGAAGAAGCAGTTGTACGATGAGACGGTTCAGGCCGCGATGAAGGCGATGCGCGACCGGCTGGGAAGAATGGCCATGGAGTCATTGCATGTCAGAGATCCTGTGCTCGCCCGGCAGTGGGCCGACAGACTGAGCAGCCAACACGGCCAGATTCAGACCGATGCGCAGATCCGCGAGGAACTGGACAAAGAACACGAGCCGGAGACACCAGCCCCGCCGCTAGCGGCTCAGCCCCCCGCGACCCGGCCGGTCACCGCACCTTAACCATCGGCGTGGCCGGCGTTTAGATCAAATCCGTTATTCGTGCGATACGCAAATTCCAGTTGTTTCCGCTACAATTGCTGGTGCCATGAACAACCAACCGTTCAAAGTCGACGTTTCAACGCGCATTCTGCGCCTTCCACCCTACCTTTTCGGACGCATCAACAAGATGAAGTACGAAAAGCGCGTCGCGGGCGTGGACATCATCGACCTGGGAATGGGAAACCCCACCGATCCCACGCCGGAGTCCGTCGTGAAAAAGCTGGCCGAGGCTGCGCGCGATCCGCGCAACCATCGCTACAGCGTCAGCAACGGCGTGCTCGGTCTGCGCAAGGAAGTCGCCAAAAAATATCAGGCGAAATTCGGCGTGCAACTGGACCCGGAAACCGAAGTCATCGCCACCATCGGCAGCAAGGAAGGTTTCAGCCACCTCTGTCTGGCGCTGCTCGGCCCGGGCGACACCGCCATCGTTCCCGATCCGGCATTTCCCATCCACATCTACGCTGTCGCCATGGCTGGCGCCAATGTCATTCGCGTCCCGTTGGGAAATGACCAGACTTTCCTCGCCCGCATCGAAAAAATGATCGAGGGTTTGTATCCCACGCCGAAGCTGCTCATCCTGAATTACCCCCACAATCCAACCTCGATGACGATCGACCCGGATTTCTGGGACCGCGCCATCGCCCTGTGCCGCCGGCACGGCATCATGATCATCAGCGATTTCGCCTACGGAGAAGTCTGCTTCGACGGCTACAAGGCCCCCAGCTTTCTGGCCGCCAGCGGCGCCAAAGACCTCGGCGTGGAATTCACCACCATGTCCAAGAGCTACAATATGGCCGGCTGGCGCATCGGATTCTGTGCCGGAAATTCCGAAATGATCAAGGCCCTGGCCACGATCAAGGGCTATTACGATTACGGCATTTTCGCGCCGATCCAGATCGCCAGCATCATCGCCATGCGCGAGCACGCCGAGGTTCCCGGCAAACAGAGCAAGGTCTACGAAAAGCGCCGCAACGTCGTCTGCCGCGGCCTCGACAAGCTCGGCTGGACCTACGAAAAACCCCGCGCCAGCATGTTCGTTTGGGCCAAGATCAAACACGACCATCTGAAAGGCGGCGGCACGATTGATTTCTGTCTGCGCATGATGGATGAAGCCCAAGTCGCTCTAGCCCCCGGCCGGGCCTTCGGCGAAAACGGGGAAAATTATGTCCGCATCGCACTGGTTGAAAACGATCAGCGGCTAAAGCAGGCCATGTCGAACCTGGAACGGGCGCTGATTCCGCGCCATCCCAAGCCGAAGCGGGCGAAGGGCGCGACGGCGTGAGAGGGAACTGGCGACCTACAATTTGCTACCGGAAGGAGTGATCTATGTCTGCCATGAAGCCTTCTGAAATCCGTCGCCGAAGGTTGGAAGCAAATTTATCGCAAAGTAAACTCGCCGAGAAAGTTAGAGTATCACCGGCTCTGGTGTCACGATGGGAGAGGGGTCGCTCGGAGCCAGCCGATGAAGAGAACGAAAAGCTTCGTGAAATCCTGGGTTCGGGAGTTCAAAGCGACGTTAATGCGTTTGGTGAGTGGGTAAAACGGCAAAGAGAAAAGAGCAGCTGGACGGTCACCGAACTTGCCAATAAATCTGGACTGAGCGCACCGGCAATTTACAAAATTGAGGGTGGTGAGATATCTAATCCGCGCCAATCCACGCGAGACAAAATTGCCTCCGCGTTGGGAGTGGCAATTCCGAATGACGTCGCCGAAGAATTATCCGAATCTTCGGAAATAGAAGGTCTTGGCGAGATGATCGATTTCGATCCGCACGCTGAATCGGAACTTCCTTCGGCGGCGGGTATTTATGTGCTATATGATATTTCCGAGCGCCCAATTTATGTTGGTCAGGGTAGCTCTGCCGCCAGCCGACTGAAGGACCATCGAAGCCGATTTTGGTACAAAGATCCTATCGTGCGATCGGGATCATTTATTGAGATCAAAAACAAAACTCTAAGACTTCAGATTGAAAAACTGCTCATACGTTTTCTACGCAGAAACGCAATCATAAACAAACAAAATGTAGATGATGACGAACGGTAAAAGCGTGCAATTGCACGTCGCCGGGTTTGAAATCACGCCGACCGTCGCACATAAACGTCGCCCACTTTCGCCAGTTCGTTGACCAGCCCCTGGTCGGCCTTATTTTGCAGATCGTCAAGCAATCGAATGGTTTGCGGCTCAAGACATGGTTCGGAAGGGTCTGCATCGGGGATTATCGCGTCGACCTCGACGCGTACCACGCATGGCACCGCGTGAATCCAACGCTCGATCTTGGTTCGTTTGCCTTTCAAAGCCATGCGTTCATCCATTGAAGAAGTGAATCGTTACAAGTTTAGCCATTCGGTCTTTTGAAATCCATGCCCAGACAGATTTGAACGGCGTTCCATCCGCGAGGGTTTGTTGGAACTCCGCAACGGGGTTGGGGGCTGCATTCGACCGTTCGCGAATCAGCATTGCGGCGTCCAGCCCACCGACCACTTGCCATCCCATAATTCGGCGCTGGCGCAATCGTTCATCCGCGTGCGCTCCAAAGACATAACGCTCCTCGCGAACTGCCTGGCGAATATTGTCGGCCAACGCGCCCAAAGGGTTTGCCCCAGCTTATCCCGTTTCGCTGACGACCCCAAACGCCAACCCCCGCTTTTCCCGTCCCATCGCGATGACGAAAATTGCCAGGATAAATATCACCGCGGCGGAGGAAGCCATTACGGTGGCGTAATTCCAATGCCGGGCGGAATAGGTTTCGACGAGCATGATGTAGCTGGCCATTAGGTTGCCGCATTGATAGGCGAATCCGGGCATCGAGCCGCGGATGGAATCGGGGGACAATTCGCTGATGTGGGCGGGGATGACGCCCCACGCGCCCTGGACCATGAATTGGAGCAGGAATGCTCCCACGGCCAGTTTGGCGACGGTCGAGGGAAGCGCCCACATCGGGATGGCAATCAGAGCGCCCGCGAAGGCCAGCATCATCGCGTTGCGCCGGCCGATGTGGTCGGAGAGGCGGCCGATGATGATCCCGCCAAAGATCGCTCCGATCATGGAGATGGCCGTCAGATTGGATTTCTCGGCGACGCCAAACTTGTGATATCGCTGCAGGAATGTGGGGTAGAGGTCCTGCGTTCCGTGAGAGGAGAGGTTCATCATTGTCATCAGAGCGACGAGGTAGAGGAAGATGGGCCAGTGGGCGATCAGTCCGCGGAAGAGATTGCGCCAGGAATCCGCTTTGTTTTTCCGCCACACTTCGGATTCTGTCACGCGGAGGCGGACGAAGATGGCCAGAAGGGCGGGCAATCCACCGATGAAAAACAGCGGCCGCCAGCCGTAATGCGGGAAGACGAATTTATACGCCAGCGCCGCCAGGAGGTATCCGAAGGCGTATCCCTCCTGGAGCAATCCGGAAAGAACGCCGCGGAATTTCGCGGGGACTTTTTCCATGGTGAGCGAAGCGCCGATGCCCCATTCGCCGCCCATGCCGATTCCGAAGAGTGCGCGGAGAATGAGAAACGTGGTGAAATTCGGCGCCAGGCCGGAGAGCACTTCGATGATGGAATAGAAAACCAGGTCGATCATCAGCGGCAGCCGGCGTCCGTATCGGTCGGCCAAAAGTCCGAAGATCAGCGCCCCCACAGGCCGAAACGCGAGCGTGAGCGTGACCGCCAGGGCCATTTGTGCATCGCTTTTGTGGAATTCCCTGCCGATCGCGGTGAGGGTCATCACGACGAGAAAAAAGTCGAACGCATCGAGCGACCAGCCCAGGAATCCGGCCATAACGGCGGCGATGGGGCGCTGGGGCGTGCTTTCCATGCGGATGAAGACAGTAACCGCTGGGAGTGCGACCGCAAACAGTTGGGTTGAATGTTGAGCGTTGAGCGTTGCATTGATTCCGAACTAATTAATGCAACGCTCAACACACAACACTCAACGCTCAACTTTGAATGACCTTACCGATCGCGATCACCAGAAGATCAGTGGACGGACCAATCGCCAATATGCCCGCAGCATGGGATTGCCGACGATTCGAAGAAGATTGCTGCGAAGTTCGGGGAGATCGATATTGGCCGTGAAATTGCGGGTGAATTCCCGGTCGCCGATGCGCCGGCGGTTCTGAACAACCTGGCGGCGGCGCAGCAGCCCCTTCAAATTGGACGAGGAAAGAAAAAACGCGCAGGCTCTAATCTTCTGCCCCAGCACGCGATTTCTCCAGGCGAAATAGAATTGCCCGATTTCCATCGCCGCGATGGCGGGCAGGAGGAGCAGAAGCGTCGGAGCTTTGTAATACATCGCCAGCAAATACCAGCGGTTTCTCTCCAAAAAAAAATAGAACCGGTAATCGCGATGAAACGAATATTGGTGCCAAACGGACGAGGTGGGGACGTAATCAATGCGGAATCCGATTTGGCGAAGTCGCCAGCCCAGCTCCGCATCTTCCAGATAGAGGAAAAACAGATCGTTCAGGAGCGACTCATCGCCGAGAGCCTGGGAGCGGATAACGGTCGCGGCTCCGGATGGGAAATCAATTTCCCGCGAGGAGTTGAAATCGCCGTTGTCGGGCCGGCCATAGGCGGTCACGAGTCCAAAGCCGAGGAAATGGGACTGGTTGCCGGCCGTGTTGACGCGGTCTTTTTGCGGCCAGAGGAGCACCTTGGGCTGAACGGCCGCGACGGTGGGATTATCCTGGAGATGGGAAACCAGCGCCGTCAGCCAGCCGTCGCCGGCGATGATGTCCTGGTTGAGGACCGCGACATAGGAAGCTTCGGGAAACTTGCGGCGGGCAAAGTCCCACCCGGCATTGATTCCGCCGGTGAAGCCGAGGTTGGCCGGCAGACGGATCAGTAGCACGATGGGAAACTTTTGTGCAATCAGTTCGGCGCTGCCGTCCGTGCTGGCATTGTCCACGACGATAATCCGGGTTTCGATATCGGGATCATGGGAATCCAGAAGCGATCGCAGACAATCGCCCAGGCATCGGCGTCCATTGTGGCAGGCGATAAGGAGGACAACCTCCATCATATCAAGGCGGAGAGATCGTAGGATTTGTCGATTGGAGATTGGTCGGCTGAATGCTCGCTCATGCCCTGTTTTTCCATGAGGATTCCGACAATCTGCGCCAGCGTCGCGATTTTACGGTCCTGCAGGCTGACGATGGTGAGCAATTCGAACACCATCAGGATGAGAAACGCCGCGATGCAGAGGACGGAGACGGTATGGTATTCCACGCCGAGCCGCAGCGCCACCCAACCGACGCCCGCCGGCCAGATCGCCAGCACCAGAAACGGCAAGCCGGTGAACGTGAACAGGATCATGTGCCGTTCCTTGAGGCGGTAGGATCGCATGCGGCGAACGGCAACGAGGAGGACGGTGGTTCCGAAGCAGATGAGAATGATTCGAGCCATCATGGGGTTACAACCTCGATTCGGGTCAGATTCATTTGAGCGACCGTTTCGGCGGAGCGCCGATTTTTCCGCTGGGCCAGGGCTGTCGAACCATGTCCAGGAACAGACAAGCGCTGACCTTCAGGACATAAAAAAGTCCGCGGGCGAGGCTGATCGAGCTTTTGCCGTACATCCTTCGCCTCATGCGGACGGGAATCTCGATGACCTTGAATTTGGACCGGTGCAAAAGCAGCGCCACTTCCGGCTCGGGGTAATCCTCGGGATACCAGTGGGCGTAAGCGCGGATCACTTTTTGATTGGCGGCCCGGAATCCGCTGGTGCAATCGGTGATCTTCAACCCGCTGAGACAGCGGATCCACGCGCTGAGAACTTTGATCCCGGTCATTCGGGTGAATGACGGAACGAACGTGGTCGTTTCCAGGAACCGCGATCCAACCGCAAGATCGGCCCCGCCCGTGACCAGCGCCATGACGAGGTTTTCCACCTCGCGTGGGCGGTGCTGGCCATCGCCGTCCACCTGAATGGCGATGTCATACCCGTGAATGGCCGCGTATCGATACCCCGTCTGCATCGCCCCGCCGATGCCCAGATTGAACGGCAGGCTGACCACCGTGGCGCTGGGGGGGATCTGCCGGACCGTGTCATCGGTCGATCCATCATCGATCACCAGCACATGACAATCGGGCAGAGCACGGTTGAGCCGGCGAACCAGCTTGGCAACCGACATGCTCTCATTAAACGCCGGCACGATAATAAGGCACTTCAGTTTTTTGAAAATGGACTGATGGGATGCGAGCGGCGCGTTTGCGGGGCTATCCCGGTTCTCCGGCGGGGCGGGGATTTCCACCTTGATGGGCGGTTTTCCGCGGAGCGGTTCGAAAATCGTCGTCCTGAGTCTCATCGCGCACGAGAAATAATTATCTTTCCCTTTTGGGGGTAGACGAGTTTAAAAAAACATGACAAAACTGCCGTATATACGAAGCAAATTCATCGATCATATAGCCCCGACGGCCGGGGGCGCAGCTGCGCTCGGCGAGCCAATGTTACGATATTCTCATGGCGACGCAAACCTCTGAAACCGATCAATTTCAACACGAATTGCCCGCCGGGGCGGGACGTCGATCCTCCTTCGGGGGCCTGTTCGTGGCCATGGCCGCGTTGCTGATGGTGACCGTGGCGGGCACTTTTTTGATCGGTCAGCTGGTCCTCAGCTACGACGGCAAGATTTCGCGCGATCATGGAACGATCGATGCGCTGCACGAACTCATGTCCAGCTATAAGGATGCGGAGACCGGCCAGCGCGGCTATCTGCTCACCGGCGAAGAAAAATATCTCGATCCGTACAACCGCGCCGTCACGGTGATACCAGGCGAACTCGCTGATCTGAACGATCGCGCGGCAATCGGGCTGCTCGCCAAAAATGATGTCGATGAACTTCACCGGCTGGGAGATGGGAAACTCTCGGAACTCCAAAACACCATCGACTTGAGGCGCGGCCCCGGCGGGCTGAGCGCCGGCTTGACGGTGGTGAAGTCGGATGTCGGCCGGGAGACTATGGAGGTCATTCGTGCCCTTGTCCACCGGATGATCCTGCAGAAACAGCAGGATGCGGCCGGCCTTGAACGTGACTACCGGATCGCCACCAATGTTCGCACCGCCGCATTCGCGGGGACAGGACTGATCAACCTTCTTTTCCTGCTGTGGGCATACAATCAAATTCGCCGTGAGATCGTCCGCCGCGACGACGCCGTTGAAAAATTAGCGCATCAGCAGCAGCTCACGGCCGTGACCCTTGCGAGCATCGGCGACGGCGTCATCGTCACGGATGCCGCGGGGAAAATCACATTCATGAATCAAGTGGCCATGGACCTCACGGGATGGCCCGCGTCCGAAGCCATTGGACAGTCCTGCGCAATGGTTTTCCGCATCGTGGACGAGTCCACACGCCGGACCATCACCGATCCGGTCGAGAAAATCGTGCGCGTGGGGCGATTACAGAGTCCGTCCGATCAGTTGCTTCTGATCCGCAAGGACGGAACGGAATTGCCGATCGACGACAACGGCTCTCTGATCCGCGACCGCGACGGGATCATCCGCGGCACCGTCCTGGTCTTCCGTGATTTCAGCGGTCGCAGGCAATTCGAACAGAGTCTGAAAAACGCCAAGGAGGAGGCCGAAGCCGCCAACATCGCCAAGGACAATTTCCTGGCCGTGCTGTCGCACGAGCTTCGCACGCCGCTGACGCCGGTGCTGGTGACTCTCACCGCGTGGGAGCAGAGCGCCCATCTGCCCGGCGAGCTTCGCGAGGATGTCCCCGCCCTGCGCCGATGCGTCGAGTTGGAAGCCCGCCTGATCGACGACCTGCTGGACCTGACGCGCATCATCCGCGGAAAGCTGTCGCTCAATCTTGAGGTCGCCGACGTGCACACATTGATCCAGGCCGTGGCAAGCATGTACCGATCCGATCTGGACGCCAAGTCGATCCGCGTTTCGATGCGGTTGGCGGCCGGGCTGCACCACGCCAGTGTTGATCCCGGCAGGCTCCAGCAGGTGTTCTGGAACATCCTGAAAAACGCCGCCAAGTTCACCCCGGTCGGCGGAGTCATCGAAATCGCTTCCGAGAATGTCGAAGATGATCGGTTGCAGATCCAATTCATCGATTCCGGGGTGGGAATGACGCCGGAAACCATTGGGAAAATCTTTCAACCGTTCGAGCAGGGTTCAGCGGAACTGGCGCGTCGATACGGCGGCCTGGGCCTGGGACTGAGCCTCAGCAAGACATTCATGGAAGCGCAGGGTGGGACGATCGCCGCATCCAGCGCCGGCCCTGGAAAGGGATCGACGTTCACCCTTTTAGTGCCCGCGCTTAAGCCTCCGGCAACTCCGATGACACAAAAAGCCCCCGCGCGAAGAGTTTTGGATACCGGCCGATCGCTGGAGATTCTACTGGTGGAGGACCACGAAGACACGGCGCACGTTCTGAGCCGGCTGCTGGAGCGGCTGGGTCATCGTGTTCGGATCGCCAATTCGGTTGCCGCCGCCCTTGCCGCTGCCAACCAGCCCTTCGATCTCCTGCTCAGCGACATCGGACTTCCCGACGGGACGGGAAACGATCTCATCCGGGAATTGCGCCAGCGAAGAAACGTGAATGTTCCGGCCGTTGCGTTGACCGGATTCGGAATGGAAGACGACGTCGCCAAATCTCGCGAAGCGGGGTTCACGGACCATTTGACCAAACCCGTGAACTTCCAGCGATTGCAAATGGTGGTGCAGAAAGTCGCCGATAATCGCTGAGTGAAATTGCTCGGTGGATCAAATCGCCATGAACGTAAGGATTTTTATCGTTACGATTATCGTACCGTCCGAGTTCCCTTGCTCGAATACGGGAATGGGTTGCCGCTGTGAACACCGCTGGCTGGCCCGATAGGATTCGCGCCTGCCTTGTGCAACGGAAACACCATACGAGTCCCCGCCTTCGGCGGCCTGTCTGTCGGAGTTTCGAACTCGAGTTCGACCTCAACCGTCCGCACAGCCCCGCTTCCCGACCTCCCCTTGGATTTGTGAGAACGCAACCGCTGCGCAATTGAGCGCGGGAAGTCGGACAAGCGGGCGTGACTTCACGGTTGAGGGCGAGCATATGCTCGAAACTCCTCCGCAATGGCCGCGGAACGCGGCGGCTCTGCCTTCGCATCGTTGCAGAATGCGGGCGCGAACATTGTCAGGCCAGCCGGTAGCGTTCGCAGCGGCAACCCGTTCACGCATTCGAGCAAAGGAACGCGGACGGTACGAGGATCGTAACGATAAAAATATTTTGTATCTCCGAACCGCTCCTGATCTCAAAGAGGGTTCCTCGCTCCCCGCCGCATCGGTCGCCTCCACTCATTGTAACACCGCATACATCGCATCCGAAGGGAATCGCAGTTCGACGCCATCGACGGTGTGCCGCATCGGCAAGTCCCACGATGCATATCCCGCCATATCCAGCGGGGTCAGTTTCGTCAGATGGCGATTGCGAATCGTGAGCGTCACATCCGCGTTCTGGATCATCCACGGCGGATGCCCGATCTTCACGATCTGGAATCCGTGATAGCTTCGCTGATCCGAATCGGTGAAATCCGCCGGTTCCTGGTCCCATTGCGCCAATCGGCAAGGTGTGCCGACCTGGATCAGAATCCTTCGCGATTCGCTCAGCGGCTGTCCATCCATCGAAACCACGAGAACCGATGCCTGCTCATTGGAACTGGCGATGTCGACCGTTGCGAGATGAATGGGGCCGGCGTTTTTCAAAAAGCCCGTAACCCCCTGTGCCGCGGGCGCGTCGATGGTGCAGAGGCCGAGGTTGTAATCGAGCCGTATCTGGCCCGTGTCGCTTATAATGGTTTTATTCTGAAGATCGATATACGGCGATAGATCGACGACTTTATTTTTGCCCGGATCGGCGCCGTAGTTTACCTTCACCGGCCCGACGAGAAACGCCAGGGGTTTGGCGTCCTGCGGCGATTGCGTTTCGCCCGCGCGTTTTGACATTCGGTTGGGATCAAATCCCATCTCCTCGGAAATCAGCGGTGCCCGCCGGTTCCACAAATCGGACAATGGCCGATTCTCAATAATGACCGGCTCGCCCTGTTTGAGATACCCCATCCGATACACCAGCGCCGCCGCCGGAAAGTTGCCCATCAGCCCCGGCGTCGAGCAAGTCCATTTTCGAAGCGGGTTTTGGCCGTGAATCGTGAGAAAAGTCAATCGCGGATCGGTCTCGTACCGCTCCGTGGTCGCCGTGAACCAGTAGCAACCGGCGACGCCGGTGAGCGATTCGTACGCCGCGATCAGAAACGGCCCCTCGTTCTGGTAATCCATCGGGCTGACCCAACTCGTCTCCGTGACGATCATGGGATGGCCCACCACCTGCTTCAGATTCGTGGTAAGGTCCCACGGGTTCAGCACGGCCGGATGGTTGCCGAAATAATCTCCCGCATCGACTTGCCAGCCCACATTAGCGCCCACGTGCGGGCCCGTATAATATCTATTGACCGCCATCACGTCCGCCACGGTGTTGGTGAACCGTTCGACATCGTTCAGCCGGCCCGGATCGGCGGTGATCCAGTTGGAAGCGTTGATCAGTTGCCGGCAGCCGAGTTCATCCCGGTAGAACCGGACCATGTCCGCGTAAAAATCCCGTTGCGTGTCCGCGAAAAAATGAAGCTGGTCCGCCACCCGCCGCGCCATCCCGCCATGTTGGGGTTGCGTCCATTGCCATATCGAGAGGATCGCCACATCCCCCGTCTGAAATCGGTCGCCCGGCTCTTGAATGTTGTTCCAGGCATCGGATGCGTTATCGAGCGATCCGTATTTCCTATTGAGCCATGCCGCGAATTTCCTGCCCAGCAGAATCTTCTGCGGCGGCTTCATCGCGTCCATCGTCCAGAAAAACATTCCATCCTCGTTCTGGATCTGAATGATGGCCACTCCGGGATCGCGCGCCAGCGGAATGCCCGTGTACGGATTCGCATCCGCGTACAGTTTTCGCACCCATGCCTTGTAACCCTTCTGCAGCGTCGGATTGAAAAAAAGTAATCCGTACAAACTGGTTCGGTCGTCGTACCCCTCGATTCCCCACCGCTTGGCCGGCCGATCATTGGCCCAATACGGGGAAATGGTCACATAAATTCCCACGCGCTCAAAGGCCGCGACGGCCTGCTGGATTCCGTCGATCTCGTTTTGATTCACGTCCGTCAATTCCGGCGCAGCGGCGTCGGAGCCGATCTCGGCATGGATGCGGACCATGTTCACCCCCAGCTTGGCCAGAAATCTGGCATGGCGGGCAAGCTCGAGACGTTTGGCGGTATATTCCGTCGTTCCACAGGCCCAGAACCGGATCGGCTTCCCGTCGCCGCGGACAAAATCGCCGTCCGGCGAGAGCCGCACAAATCCGCTCTGGCCCGCGGCCCTTTCATTGAGACCCCGCAGGTCCAGCATCGCATCATTAAAGAAATAGTCGCTCGGCTGGGTGAACGCCCATGAGTTTGACGGATCCAAATTATCCGCGCGCAAGGGACCCGTTGTCACAACGATCACACAAACGATGAGCAACGCTCTGCGCGACAAGATGGCAGGATTATAATTGAACAGGAGTCAACTCCACTGCAACGTCTCGAGATGCCGTTGAATATCCCCAGCGCTGGAGAATCGTTCGAGTATCAGCGAGTCCTTCTGTCCGCGAATGATGTCCTTGATGACTTTCGGCTGGCGCGAATACGCCGATCGGCCGCCAACCACCGCCAAAAATACTTCGATCAGGTTCAGAACATCCTTCTCGATTTTGGCCCGCGTCGGCTTGCCCAGATCGAAGAAATCCAGCAGCTTGACGTCAAACCCGACTCCCTGCCGGCGGATCATGATGTTGTCATCATGAATATCGCCGTGATATTCGCCGCGGGCATGGATCGGCGCGATTCCCCTGGCCAGCACATACAAAACGTTCAGCGCTTCAAACGGGCTGAGTCGATGACCGGCCTGCTGATGCAGAAATTCGCTCAGCTTTTTCCCCTCCACCAGTTCACTGATCACCACAATCACCTTTTGCCGGTGGACATACGCGATCTCCTGGTGGTGATATTGCAGAAGGATCGGACAGTGCCGCAGGGCGTCGAGCTTGCGGGCGTAGGCGATGGCGGCTTTGCCGGTGGGGTCTCGATGCGGATAATAGAATTTTGCCGCCCGGCGGATGCCGGTGCTGCGCTCCACGATTCTATAAACCTCGCCCTCCCAGCCACTTCCGAGATATCCGTCGATCTGATATTTCCCGGCAATGTACCGCCCGGTCGGAAAATCAAATCGCTGGGTTTTTCGGCCCTTCCGGTACATGCCGGCCATCATGCGGATTGCTCAAAGCACGGTCAATATTCGCGCCGTTTCGCCTGATGCGGCAACGCTTTATTGAAATTGCCGCCGTTTGTAACCACTTTGCCGGAGCCATCGGATAAAATTCGCGGCAATGGAGTTTCTGAAGAGCATCTCCGGCCGGATCGTGACGGGCCTGGTCGCCCTGGGCGTGGTGGCCGCCGCGATCTCCTGGTGGCAGATGGACGAAACAACCCGCCAGACGCTCGTGTCGGGCACCGGCAGAATTCTCGGCTGGTTCGGCGTCGTGATTGCGTGGCCGTGGGCGTCGTTTGCGATCATCGCTCGCGTCGCTCGTCAGGAATGCAATCTCGCCGGCGGTGTGCTGGTCGCGGCCTACACCCTCGCCGAGATTCTCCTGCTGGCGTGGCTCTTTCACTGGCATCTGCCCAGCGCCACGGCGTGGACATTTCTTCTCCTCGGCGGACTCGTGTGCAGCGTATATAATATCCTCGTCTGCGACTGGATCGCGGAGAAAGTGTGATCAGACAAATGCCCCAGGCGGGTCAACGTGTCGGTGAATATGTTCTGGACGCCCCCATCGGCGGCGGAACCTTCGGCCAGGTCTGGCGCGCCCGCCATCACGTCTGGACCGATCAGTTCGTCGCCATAAAAATTCCCACCGACCCGCAGTATCTCCGAAACCTCCAGGGCGAAGGCGTGGCCATTCACGGCCTGATCCATCCCAACATCGTCCGCGCGATCGGCTTTGATCCTTACGCGGAGACCCCATATCTGGTGATGGAATATATCCCCGGAACCAGCCTGCGGCCCCTGATCGAGGGAAAAATATTGACGATTCCCCAGGCCGTTTCCATTCTGCGGCAGATTCTCTCCGGATTGAAATACGCGCACGAGCACAACGTGATTCATCGCGACATCAAGCCCGAAAACATCCTCATTCACGAACGCGCGCTGACCGAGGGATTTGACGTCGAAGGCGTCGTGAAGATCACCGACTTCGGACTGGGCAAAGCGGCGAGCGGCGCGCTGGGATCGATCGCTTATTCCGCTTCCCTGAACACCCCCGCGGCCCGGGAGATCGCCGGCACGCTGGAATACATGGCCCCCGAGCAGCGCGGTGGGGGCGAGCCGCAAACCCGGTCCGATCTCTATCCCTGCGGCGTCATGCTCTACGAGATGCTGACCGGCGAGCGCCCGGCGGGCACCGATGTGCCCAGCGACCTGAACCCGGCCGTTCCCAAATATCTCGACGAGATTTTTCGCCGCAGCTACGCCCGCATCGACAAGCGATACGCGTCCGCCGCGGAATTTCTTGCCGCATTACCGGCCCCGGCCAGTTCTCCGCCGCCTCTCCCGCACGCTCCGCTGAGCGGGCGCGTGAAATGTCCGCAGTGCCAAAAACCGATCGACGCCGCCGACCAGTTCTGCATGTCCTGCGGCGTTCAATTGGTCGCCCAGGTGCGGCGGTGCCCGAAATGCGGCGCGTTTCCCGATCAGAATGACCGCTATTGCATTTTCTGCGGCGAATCACTTTTGCCGCAGGCGGTTACGGCTTGAGGTCTCATGCATTTTGTCGTTCATATTTTCGCATTCGTTCTGATCCTGACCGCAGGATGGGTTCTGTTTGTTGTATGGGTGCTGGGAGTTATTTTTCGCGCGATATGGAGCGGAGTCTCCCGGCTGACGGGGCTGGGAAAACGACGACCAGCCATTGGGCTTAGCATCCAACGATGCGCGGGACTTCGCTGCGGGACGATAAACCCCGCTTCCGCGAATTTCTGCCGCCGATGCGGAGCATCCCTGGGGCGTTCGGCGGCGAAGCGGCAAGTCTCCAACTCGGCGGCGGGCGGCCCATGGGCTTCCTCGCCGGTCTCCCTATGAGCGCCTTCACCCCAACGCTGTCAAACCTCGAGCCTCGCGATCGTCCCGACAGCCTCTCTTCCGCCGTTTTGAACAGCCTGAGCCGGCCCATCTACGGCCGAATCGCCTGGGGACCCGTCAAAAGCTTCTTCCTCGGCGGGATCTCATTCGGAATCCTTCCCCTGATCGCATGGCCCAAGGCTTTCGGCAAATTTATCATCGCCGAGCAGCAACAATTCTGGCACCTGTTCGAATGGCTGCATGTCCGCACCGGCGACCCGGAAGCGGCCACGCTCCGCGACTCCGTGCGAAATTCCGGCACGGTCCCCACCCTCTGGATCGTTCCCACGATCATGCTCATCACCATCGCCGTGGCCTTCTTTCCATCGCTCGGCGCGCCGGGGTTCTTCCCCGACCATCTTTTCCGCGCGACTTATGGCCAATGGTTGCATCACTCCATTACCCACTCGCACTTATTCAAAGTCTGGACGATCTGCCTGTCCATCGCGTACTTCTCCCACTGGCTGCATATTCGCCAGCACACTGCCGACATCAATCAATGGCTTCGCCGCCTGAATCTGATTCTCGCCAGGCAGCAATTGCCGCCCGTGCCGATGTACGGCGTCGGGATCGGTTTGCGTCCGATGTGGCTCGCGGCTGGATTGATCGGCGCTGGTTTCGGCGCGGTATGGGCCATCCCCGCCGCCCTGGCCGGGGCGATCCATCAGCGATATTGCCGCCGAACCAGCACCCGCATCCGCGCCGACCTGGCGATGCGCGTCAGCGCCGCGCTTCATCGCCAGCGGCCGCCGCTGGACGTTCCCATCCCCCACGGTTTCCGCATCGTCTGCCGCAACCAGCTCTGCCTGAAAACCCTGACCGGCGGCACCGCGTTCTGCCCACGCTGCGGAACGCGCGTCCCCAATGTCGACGCGGTCGCATAAACAATTTCGATGAACGTCATCTACGCAATTCTCTCGGTGGTCGGCTGGGTATGGTGTCTCGCCGCCATGGCGTTCCTTTTTTTCAGGCTCCGCGAGCATCCATGACCCCATCC
>Ga0302325_10014679_pt1 | contig 16666 bp, 15 predicted proteins | sample Palsa_T0_2_FD_201948 | JGI IMG/M metagenome (GOLD analysis project Ga0302325, IMG submission 201948) | Peat permafrost microbial communities from Stordalen Mire near Abisko, Sweden - Palsa_T0_2 | ecosystem: Environmental > Terrestrial > Soil > Palsa > Peat permafrost | place: Sweden: Abisko... | reverse complement strand
GCGACCACTTCGTTGGTGTTCATGTTGGTCGATGTGCCGGCGCCGCCCTGTACGGCGTCGACCACGAACTGCTCGTGAAAACGGTTCTCCTTGGCAATGAGCTCGCAGGCGCGTTCAATGGCATCGCACTTCGCCGCATCGAGATAACCGAGGCGGCGATTGGCGCGGGCGGCGGCTTGTTTGACCAGAACCAGCGCGCGGACCAGCTCGGGAAAATGCCCGACCGGAATGCCGGTGATCGGAAAATTTGTCACGGCGCGCAGCGTATGAATGCCCCAATAAGCATCCGCAGGAACGTCGAGCTCGCCGAGAAGATCGTGCTCGCGCCGCGTCGCGACACGGGTAATGTCGATCTTCTGCGAACTGGTGACACGAACGGCGTCAGGCGAAGCCGCAACGATATTCGAGGAATTCGAATTGGTATTCATGGCATTGTCCCGGCAGACAATCAGGGGATGGGCGGATTTGCACGCATCATGCGGCGATCTGGCCACCATGCGTCATTCGATTTAGCCGCGGGAGCGGCAAAAATTATCAATCACCGTACAATTAACGGCAGCCAAACGAACCAGCTGCTTGTGCTTGATATGGGCCGTACAGCATCGAACAGCAATGGTGCGACATTGTGGCCGATGTCGTCTTTCTCATGGCTGCACCGCGCCAATCGACCACGAAAGACTTTCATCGCCGCGAAATACGACGACATCTTCGTTATTTACCGGGATCGAGGCCGAAACGCGGCTTGGCTTGCGTTCAAGCGTGATGGTGCCGGTGTTTGGCTTAAGCCCATAGAACCGCGCTCCGTTTAAGGATGCGAAGGCCTCGAAGCGATCAAGGGCGTTCTCTTCGTCGAAAACCTGCACATAAGTTTGGAGCGCCGTGGCGCCGCCAAAGATGCCGGCGGAGCAGCACTCCGCTTCTTTGCGGTTTCGCAAGTGTGGTGCGGTGTCGGTGCCGATGAAATAGCAACTTGCGCCGGACGTCGCGGCTTTGCGCAGCGCCTGGCGATGGTGCTCGCGCTTCGCCACCGGGAGGCAGTAGAGATGCGGACGCAAACTGCCCTGAAAGATCGAGGTCCGGTTGATGACCAGATGATGGGGCGTGATCGTTCCGGCGACGCGGGGGGCGTGCGAACGGACCAGATCGGCGGTTTCCGCAGTGGTGATGTGTTCGACCACGACTTTCAGGCCGGCGTGGCGCTTGAGCAACGGCAGCAGGCTTTGCTCCATGAACGCCGCTTCGCGATCGAAAATATCGATGGCCGGATCGGTCGCCTCGCCATGCACGAGCACCGGCATGCCGATCTTCTCCATGCGTTCGAACACCGGAGCAAGCGCCGCGATATCGGTGACCCCGTGATGTGCGTTGGTGGTCGCGCCGGCCGGATAAAGCTTGGCGGCAACCCAAACGCCTTCGGCATGGCCTTTCTCGATTTCGTCAGGCGAGGTCGAATCGGTGAGGTAACACGTCATCAGCGGCTCGAAGTCGGAGCCACTCGGCCGCGCCGCCAGAATTCTCTCGCGATAGGCTGCCGCTGCCGCGACCGTCGTTATTGGCGGCACCAGATTGGGCATGATGATGCCGCGCGCGAATTGGGCGGCGGTGAAGGGCAGTACCGCCTTGAGCATCGTGCCGTCGCGCAGATGAACATGCCAATCGTCCGGTCTGCGTAGGGTGAGCGAAGGGATAGCGAAATCCGCTTTCGACCGCTCGAACAGTTGGTCGATGCTCATACGGTCGCCTCCTCCGTTAGCGGGGTGGTCAAAGTGCCCGCTATTCATAACCTAATCGGGATCGGGATAAATCCGCCAGCGATTGACCTTCCTATCCGCTCCTGTTTCGATGATGAGCAACCGCTTTTGAAGGCCGTGATGTCATCCGCCGTTCCTCGTCCCAAAGATGCCGAGGCGTTTCTTCAGGCCGCCCGCGAGCTGACGCCGACCATCCGGGCGATGCGCGCCGATATCGACCGGCAGCGCAGCCTGCCTGCGCCGCTCGTCAAACAGATGGCGGATACCGGCTTCTTTTCGATTTGGCTGGCGCGCTCGCTTGGTGGCCCGGAATTGAGCACGCTCGATTTTCTGCGCCTCATCGAGGAACTGGCCCGCGCCGATGGTGCGGTTGGCTGGTGCGCCATGGTGTCGGCAGGTTACAGCCGGTTATCCGGCTATCTCGCCGATGACGTCGCACGCGAAATCTTCGGCGACGGCAGCACCATTGTGGCCGGCACGATCAATCCGACCGGCAAAGCCGTGCCGGTGCCCGGCGGATTCCGCATCAATGGAAACTGGAATTTCGGCAGCTTCATTGGGCACAGCACCTGGACCATCGGCAGCAGCGTCATTTACGAGAACGATGCGCCGCGCCGGGGGCCGGACGGTGCTCCCGATATGCGGCTGATGTTGTTTCCGACGAGTGCCGTCGAAATTCTCGACACCTGGCATGTCGGCGGGTTACGCGGCACCGGCAGTCACGACTTTCGCGTCACCGATCTGTTTGTGCCGGAAGAACGCGCCATTGCCGCATTCACCGCAAAACCGGTGCGGTCGGGAACACTGTTTGCCGCGCCGTTCATCACCGTCTTTCAGATGGCGCTGGCGAGCGTGCCGCTCGGCATCGCGCGGGCGGCGATCGATGCGTTCATCGAACTGGCTGAAGGAAAGACGCCGATTGGCAGTTCGGCCCGGCTTCGGGAGAAGGCGAGTGCGCAGGCCGACATCGGCAAGGCGGAAGCCTTGTTGCGCTCGGCGCGCGCGTTCCTTGTCGAGTCGCTGCTCGGTATCTGGGACACCGTGGCTGCAGGCAAGATGCCATCGATTCCGCAGCGCGCCACGGCGCGCCTTGCCGCCGCCCAAGCCGCTGCCGCGTCCGCGCAGGCCGTCGATCTGGTGTACAACGCCGCCGGCGGCACGGCGCTCTATGAGCACAGCCTGATCGAGCGCTGTTTCCGTGACGTCCACGCGACCACGCAGCACGTCGGCATATCGTCGGCGAATTTCGAGATTTCCGGCCGCGTGCTGCTCGGGCTCGATCCGGGCACGCCACGATTTTAATGCGACACGTACTGCACGCCCGCTGAGTAAGCGGCACCGCCGAGCACGCAGGGCAGGCCTAATTCGATTTGTCCGGTCGCTGCGGCTACGACACAGCCCATCGACAGTGCGCCCTGGCCGACTTGGCCCCAGCCGGAGAGCTCGCGCTTGGAGTCTGGACCTTTTTGCTTGAGCTCGTCGATGGCGGCGAGCGACTCTTTGCGCATGCGGACGGTGTCGACCGTCTCCGCGGTTTCGATCACGTCCTTAAGCACTGGGCTGACGTTCTCGGGCTGGTGTTTTTCCGCCCACTTCAGCATGCTGAGGAGTTGGAGATCGCGCACCGCGTTACTGGCGAGCGTGAACTTCGCCGCGCTGCCGGTGGTGAGATTGTCGACGCTGTCATGATCGTTGGCGAGCGGCAACAGCTTCACAATGCGGCCGATCGGCGCGTAGGTGCTGGTGGCGAGATAGAAGCCCCACAACACGTCGATCAGTTCCGGGCTCGGCGTTAGCGTCACCGGCTTTTTCGCGTTCGTATCGGTGAGGTGCAGCGCGGCCCGCATCTTGTCCATCACGCCCGGCATCTTCGGCGCATAGTTGATCTGCTCAAGCGTCGGCAGCTCTCCGGCCAGATATTTGTCGACCAGAGCGTGGCGCATCGGCATGCGGTCGGCGAAAGTCGAGAGTAGCTCGCGCCAATGCGGCAGGCCGGAATATGCGACAGCGCGCACCAGCACCCAATGAACCGCCGGATCGATCGAGATCATCTTGGTTATAAGGCTTTCGGCGCGCGACGGATTTGCGCTCAGCACGCCCGCGATGAAGCCGATATAGGCGCCGCAGGTTTCGGCATCCTTGAACGCCTGCATCGCGCTCAGTGCCTGGACCACCGCAGGCAAGCTTTCCGGATCCGGTCGGCTCCGGTAGCTATTGATCCATTTCAGGATCGAGTCGGTCGAGTTGACGGCGGCGTTCGGCGGTTCCGCCGCCACAGACGGTGTTGCAACGGCGAACGCGACAACAGCGCCGGCAAAGAAACCGATGACGATGCGGCGAAAATTTTCTGCGACCATATCCCCTCCCGCGGAGAATGCCGACCGTGCATCGATCATTCCCTGTGCTGCAATTGAGCAACAGCGCTTGGAAAATTAAAGGCGCACGCCGCGCTAAATCGCGGCTGCGGTAAGGCACTTAATATTAGTTAACGAGCGCAGTTTCACGTGTGAATCCGATTTCAAACGATCGTTTGAAGTCTGCCGGTGTGCCGCGCCGCCGGATTCCCGCCGCATTCCGCTTGACCCAAGCTGCCTCAATGCATATAAATTGGCGTACTCAAGGAAGGGCACATCCGTGCGGACTTTTGTTTCGAATTTGCTGATTCTCGTAGCGAGGCGCACCGCCGAGGGTGGATAATCCACCCGCGAACGAGGCGGTGCGCGACCCAGGGGCCCTTCGAGGTCCCTTTTTTATTGCCTGAAATGCTGATCCCGAAGTCTGAACTGAACTGAAGAGAGCGGAGCGGACAATGACAGAGATGACCGGCGCGGAAATGGTGATTGAGGCGCTTGCCGATCAGGGCGTGGAGCACATCTTCGGCTATCCTGGCGGTGCCGTACTGCCGATCTATGATGCGCTTTTCCAGTCGCAGGACCGGGTTCGTCACATCCTGGTACGCCATGAGCAGGGCGCTGTTCATGCCGCCGAGGGCTATGCCCGTTCGACCGGCAAGGTCGGCTGTGTGCTGGTGACCTCGGGGCCCGGCGCGACCAACGCCGTGACCGGCTTGACCGATGCGTTGTGCGATTCCATCCCGCTCGTCGTCATTACCGGACAGGTGCCGACCCATCTCATCGGTAACGACGCCTTCCAGGAATGCGACACCGTCGGCATTACCCGGCCGTGCACCAAATACAATTATCTCGTGAAGAACATCGACGATCTGCCGCGCGTGCTGCACGAAGCGTTTCACATCGCGGCGAGCGGCCGGCCCGGTCCGGTGGTGGTCGATATCCCGAAGGATATTCAGTTTGCCAAGGGCACTTACAGCAAGCCGAAGGAATTCCAGCACAAGGGATACCGGCCGAAGGTCAACGGCGACGTCGACAAGATCAAGCAAGCGGTTGAGATGATGGCTACCGCCAAGCGGCCGTTGTTCTACACCGGCGGCGGCATCATCAATTCCGGCCGCGCCGCGTCCGAGCATCTGCGCGCGCTGGTGAAGCTGACCGGGTTTCCGATCACTTCAACCTTGATGGGTCTCGGCGCCTATCCCGCCGCCGATCCGCAATGGCTCGGCATGCTCGGCATGCACGGCACCTGGGAAGCGAACTGGGCCATGCACGATTGCGATCTGATGATCTGTATCGGTGCGCGGTTCGACGACCGCATCACCGGGCGTCTCGATGCGTTCTCGCCGGGCTCGTACAAAATCCATGTCGATATCGATCCGTCGTCGATCAACAAGAACGTCAAGGTCGATCTACCGATCATCGGCGACTGTGCCCATGTTCTCGAAGAAATGCTACGCGCCTGGCACGCGACCAACACGAAGCCCGACAAGAAAGCGCTGGCGGCATGGTGGGCGCAAGTCGACAAGTGGCGTGCGAAGAAGTCGCTGGCTTACCGACGCTCGGATGAGATCATCAAGCCGCAATACGCCATTGAACGGCTGTTCGAGCTGACCAAGGGCCGCGATACCTACATCACGACCGAAGTCGGCCAGCATCAGATGTGGGCGGCGCAGTTCTTTCAATTCCAGGAGCCGAACCGCTGGATGACCTCGGGCGGCCTCGGCACCATGGGCTACGGCTTGCCGGCGTCGGTCGGCGTGCAGCTTGCACATCCGGACTCGCTGGTGATCGACATTGCCGGTGAAGCGTCGGTCCAGATGACGATGCAGGAGATATCGACGGCAGTGCAGTACGACTTGCCGGTGAAGATATTCATCCTCAACAATAAATATATGGGCATGGTGCGGCAATGGCAGGAATTGCTGCATGGCGGACGCTACTCGCATTCCTACAGTGAGGCGTTGCCTGACTTCGTGAAGCTCGCCGACGCGTATCACGCCCACGGCATTCGCTGCGAAAAGCCGTCCGATCTTGACGCCAAGATCCGTGAAATGATCGAGGTGAGAAAACCGGTGATCTTCGATTGTGTCGTCGATCCGGCCGAAAACTGCTTCCCGATGATCCCGTCGGGCCGCGCACACAACGAAATGCTGCTCGGCGACGCTGTAGAGAAAATCGAGGACGCCATTACCGAAGAAGGCAAGATGCTGGTTTAGGAGATCCGCCGTGAATACGCCCGCAACATCGCATTATCAGTCCGCCGCCGTCAGCGAACGCGTCGAAACCCGCACGTTGTGTGTGCTTGTCGACAATGAGCCAGGGGTTCTTGCCCGCGTCATCGGCTTGTTCGCCGGCCGCGGTTACAACATCGACTCGCTCACTGTTTCAGAGACCGAGCACGAGAAGCACCTGTCGCGCATCACTATCGTGACGCGTGGCACGCCGATGGTGCTCGAGCAGATCAAGAATCAACTCGACCGGCTGGTGCCGGTGCATCGGGTCGTCGATATCACGATGGCCGGCCCCGCGATTCAACGCGAGCTCGCCATGGTGAAGGTACGCGGCAAGGATGAGCACCGTATGGAAGCGCTGCGTCTCGCCGACGCTTTCCGTGCGCGCGTTATCGACGCCACCACGGAAAGCTTCGTTTTTGAGATCACAGGCGCTTCCGAGAAGATCGAAAGCTTCATCAACCTGATGCTGCCGGTCGGCCTTGTTGAAGTGTCGCGCACCGGCGTGGTCGCCATTGCGCGTGGGCCAGAAGGGATGCTGTCGGCGAGTTAGGCCTTCTTGCCCGACAGCTTCTCGACCAGATTGGCAAAGTTATCGACGAAGCCTTGCAGGAATTTCTGGGTGGTTTCGTCGCCGACATTGCCTTCGTCGTCGAACAGGTTCGGTTTGAATTGCACGTAGGATTCGCCGCCAAGCAGCGTCATGCCGAGACCGAGCATCACCGTGCGCAGATTGGCCTGCACCAGCGCGGTGCCGATGACGCCGGGCGACGTACCGGTGATGAAGCCAGGCTTGCCCGGCCAAACGCTTTGGCCGTACGGCCGCGCGCCCCAATCGATCGCGTTCTTCAAAACCGTCGGCGCCGAACGGTTGTGCTCCGGTGTGACGATCAGGACGCCGTCGGCCTTTTTGATCTCGTCCTTAAAGCGTGCGACTTCCGATGGCAGGTTGGCTTCGTGGTCCTGGTTGTAGATCGGCAGATCGTCGATGCGGACGAAATGAGCATCGAATTTGGCGGCGCCGAGTTTAGCGAGCGCTTTGGCAAATTTGCGGTTGACCGACTCGCGGCGGTTCGATCCGACGATTACGGCGACTTGGGGTTTCGACATGGTTGAATACCTCGGTGATAATGCGTAACTAGGGCTACATAAGTGACTAGGCCCGAACGACACAAGAGGGCACATCCATGAAACCTAGAAACACGGATTTACCCCCCGATTGCCGCGCCATCAGCGACCTGTTGGGGCGGATCGGCGACAAATGGTCGGTTCTCGTCGTGGCCCGGCTCGGCGAGGGGCCTTTGCGCTTCAATGAGCTGCGGCGGTCGATCGGCGGCATCTCGCAGCGCATGTTGACCCTGACGTTGCGGGGGCTGGAGCGCGACGGGCTGATCACGCGCACGGTGTTTCCAACCATCCCGCCCCGGGTCGATTACGCCTTGACCCCGCTGGGCCGCGATTTGCTCAACCCGGTTTCGGCGCTCAGCTCCTGGGCCATTCGTAATCAATCCAAAATTGCTCAGGCCCGCGCGCATTTCGACGGTCTTTGCAAGGCCAAGGGCAAGCCGCCGCTGCGGCGTGCTCCTGCCCGGGGCGGACTTGTCCTCGCCGCCCATAAAACCTAGAAGCAGCACCGGAAACGAAAGGCCAAACATCGGCCAAAGCAAACCTTGGCCCGAGTAGGGGTGAAGAACTATGCGTGTTTATTACGATCGCGACGCCGACCTGAACCTGATCAAGGGCAAGAAGGTGGTCATCGTCGGTTATGGTAGCCAGGGCCATGCCCACGCGCTCAATCTGCGCGACTCCGGTGTCAAGGACGTCGCAGTGGCGCTGCGCAAGACCTCGGCCGGCGTAAAGAAGGCCGGGGCCGAGAAATTCAAGGTGATGGAAGTCGCCGACGCGGCGAAGTGGGCCGACGTGATGATGATGCTGACGCCCGACGAATTGCAGGGCGACATCTATCGCGATCACATCGCCGGCAACATGAAAGAGGGCGCAGCGATCATGTTCGCCCACGGGCTCAATGTTCATTTCAATCTCATCGAGCCGAGCAAGAACATCGACGTGCTGATGGTGGCGCCAAAAGGTCCGGGACATACCGTGCGTTCGGAATATCAGCGTGGTGCTGGCGTGCCTTGTCTGATCGCGATTCATCAGGATGCGTCGGGCAACGCGCACGATCTCGGATTGTCTTATGCGTCGGCGATCGGCGGCGGCCGTGCCGGCATCATCGAGACGACGTTCAAGGAAGAGTGCGAGACCGATTTGTTCGGCGAGCAGACCGTGCTTTGCGGCGGGCTCGTGGAGCTGATGAAGGCCGGTTACGAGACGCTTGTTGAAGCCGGTTACGCACCCGAGATGGCTTATTTCGAGTGCGTGCACGAGGTGAAGCTGATCGTCGACCTGATCTACGAAGGCGGCATCGCCAATATGAACTATTCGGTGTCGAACACCGCCGAATACGGCGAATATGTCTCGGGTCCACGCGTGGTGACCCCGCAGACTAAGGTGGAGATGAAAAAGGTGCTGGCCGACATCCAGTCCGGGCGCTTTACGCGCGACTGGATGCTGGAAAACAAGGTCAACCAGACCTCGTTCAAGGCCACCCGCGCCAAGCTCGCGGAGCATCCGATCGAGCAGGTCGGTGCCAAGCTCCGCGAAATGATGCCGTGGATCAAACAACGGGCTCTGGTCGACAAATCGCGCAATTGATCCACGACTGCCTACGCCCTAACCGCAATTACTGAGAATGGCCGCAAAAGCGGCCATTCTCTTGCCATGACATAATAAATACAGTTTTATGACGATGCGCCGTGTGCCGGGGGCATTGTTGAGGGTGGCTTCAAATCCGGGCGTGCGCACACCTGTCATGCGTGCGGTCTTATTATCTCTCTGTTCCCGGCTGGGCTTTTCCGGCCTGATTGCCCGCTATGGCTTTCGGCGCCTCGCGTTGGTGGCTGCTCCGCACATCATCGCACTCGGGATAATGGTCGCCACTGAGGCGCGTCCGGTCGAGATCGGCGCATTTCTGTGTGCTTGGGGAATTCTCAATTTCGTCTGGCTGACGCTGCTTCGCCGACCGGTGCTCGCCGGCGTGCTGTCGCTGGTGATGATGACAGTCTTGGTGCTGCTGTCTGATCTCAAATACCACGTGTTGATGATGACGGCGAACTTCATCGACCTGATGATCATCGACACCGATACCGTCAGTTTTCTGTTCACGATCTTCCCGGCGCTACGCTGGATCGTGACCTTGTGCATTCTTGGCCTGATTCCAATCGTCGTTTTGGCCTGGCGGCTCGATCCGTTCCGCGTTCATCGTCTCAAGGCAATCACGGGCGCGCTTGGCTGTGTCGTCGGTCTCATCGCGCTCGAAACACGCATGCCGGTGCAGCCGTTCGAGGCCTATTACGGAAACAACGAAGTTTCGATGTTTGCCCGGTCGGCGGTGGATACGATTTCCGAGCTGATGACGCACGGCTTCCTCGAGGCCGACGCTCACACTAATGACCATCTGCAACCTGTCGGCGACTACACGTGTCAGCCGGAAGCCAGGCCGCCGCACATTATTCTGATCCACGACGAGTCAAGTTTCGATATCCGGATGGCGCCAAGCATCAAGGTGCCGGAGGGCTACGGCGCCCATTTCAGGTCGTTCGACGGCAAGGAGCGCAACTTCCTGGTCGAAGGCAATGGCGGTCCGAGCTGGTTCACCGAATACAACGTGCTCGAAGGTTTGTCGGCGCGGTCGTTCGGCCGCTTCGCATATTTCGTGACGCGGATCGCCGCCGGCCGGGTGGAGCGTGGGTTGCCGGCGGCGCTGCGGCGGTGCGGCTATCGCACCTTCTCGCTCTATCCGGCTCTCGGCGCATTCATGAGCGCGCGCAGCTACCAGACCACAACCGGCGTGCAGCATTTTTACGATCAACACGACCTCGGCACGACCGCAATCGAGCCCGACAGTTTCTTCTTCGATGCTGCGACTAAAATGTTCGAGCGCGAACACGAGCACAGCCCGATGTTTGTGTTCGTTTATCTGGCCGCCAATCACTTTCCCTGGGATTACCGTTATCGGCCTGATCTGATGCCGCAATGGAAAGATCTCGGTAATTCGCCAATCGTCGACGAATATTTGCGCCGGCAGGCGCTAAGCGAGCGGAACTACGATGAATTCCTGGCGCGGCTGAAGCGCGAGTTCCCGAACGATTCGTTTCTGCTGGTGCGGTTCGGCGATCACCAGCCCGACTTCGCGCCGCACGTGCTGGAACCTGCGCTCGATGACGCCGCCATCGAAAAGCATCTTATGGATTGGGACCATCGCTACTTCACGACCTACTACGCGATCGATGCAATCAATTTCAAACCGGTCGACGTGTCCTCGGCGCTGGATACTCTGGAAGGACCTTACCTTCCTATCGTCGTCCAGGAGGCAGCGGGCCTGCCGCTCGAACCGTCGTTTGCCGAGCAAAAGAAAATCCTGCAGCGTTGCAACGGATTGTTCTATGGCTGCGCCAATGGGACAGAGGCGAGCCGCTTCAACCGCATGCTGATCGACGCCGGTCTCATCAAGAATATGTAGGCGCGGATGCGCGCTTCGCTTCGGGAATTTTCCTGCCGCAATGGGGTTGTCCCCGAATGCCCGGTCGCTAGACTGCCGCCGGCGTGCACGACAAAAATATTGGAGGAAGCGATATGAAACTAATGCGACAACGTCTTTTCATGGCTGCCGCTGCGACGCTCGTGCTGAGCTTTGCGGCAACGGCTGCCAATGCCGCGGGCGTCTTTACGCTGGAATCAAAAACCTTCTCGGACGGCAAAGTGATGCCGAAGAAGGTCGCGAATAGTTCGGCCGCCAATAATAATCCGAACTGTGTCGGCGAGAACGTTTCGCCGGAACTGCATTGGTCGAACGTACCGGACGGCACCAAGAGTTTGGTCCTGTTGATGTCCGATCCCGAAGGCCGCGCGCCGTCGGGCGTCAGCCATTGGGTCGCCTATGGCATTTCCCCGACTCTGGCCGGCTTTGCCGAGGGCGAGACCAGCAAGGCGTCCGACAAATACGTCGGCGGCAAGAGCACGATGGGCGTCGGCAACTATTCCGGTCCCTGCACGCCGCCCGGCCCGCCGCACCACTATACGTTTGTCCTCATTGCCACCGACTTCGAGACCGGCGATCTGCCGGCCGGTTTAACCCGCGACGATGTCATCGCGAAATTCGGCCCGCCGCCGGCGCACGTCAAAGGTTCGACCGGCTTGATCGGCCTTTTCGTGAATCCGTGGCACGACTAAACGCCGCCATCTGACGGCTTGGCGTTGCAATACCAGGCGTCATCGCCGTAATTATCGGCGATGACGCAACACGCATCCAACATCGAAATCATTGAAGTCGACCGGATCGAGTTCACGGTCGAGCCATGGTCGTGGGACTTCGCGACCGCGCAGCGCCCGGAAATCGACCGCTTTTTCACCGATATGCAGAAGCAGCGGTCGCACCTGTGGAACGGTCGTGTGCTGATGCTGCGCGACTACGATGTTCGCGACGGCGTGCTTCGCGGCTCGTGCTTCGAGGCCGATTTCGCAAGCTTCATGGCCTGGCGCGATTGGGAATTTCCCGATCCGTCAGTCTATAACATCTTCCCGGTCTCGGCACTGCGCGCCGCCGACGGCGCCTTTATCGTCGGCGAAATGGCGCCGTCTACAGCCGGCGCCGGCCAGGTCTGTTTCCCCGGCGGCACGCCGGACCTCGACGACATCCTGGAAAACGGCGTGCTTGACATCGCGCGCAACCAGCGGCGGGAACTAATGGAGGAAACCGGCCTTAACCTCGACGAGTTCGATACGGAGCCCGGCTGGACCATGGTACGTGACCGAAGTTTTTTTGCACTGATGAAGCGCGTGAGGTCTCAGCTCGGCGCCGAGGAATTGCGCACCCGCATCCTGCGGCATCTCGCCGTGGATCCGCACCCTGAATTCGTCGAGATAAAACTTCTGCGCAGGCCCGACGACCTCGACAACCGGATGCGGGCTTATCTGCGCGCCTACATCGAATACGAGTGGCGGCGATGAATTTTGCGAAAATCGTCAAACAATGCCGCATCGACAAACCGCGGCATTTCAAGCTCGCCGATCATGATCCGGCCGAGCACTTTGGCCTGTCGACCGATATTGATGATGTGAAGCCTGTTCTCCATCAGAGCATCGAACGGCTCGAAGAGTTGCAGCAGCAGCTTTATGCCGATGGACGCTGGGCCGTGCTGATCGTGCTCCAGGGCATCGACGCCGCTGGCAAGGACGGCGTGGTCAAGCACGTGATGTCAGGCGTCAATCCGCAGGGCTGCAAAGTCCATTCGTTCAAGGCGCCAAGCCCCGACGAGCTCGCCCACGACTTTCTGTGGCGCACGAGCAATGCGCTGCCTGAACGCGGTCAGGTCGGTATCTTCAACCGTTCGCACTATGAAGAAGTGCTGGTGGTCCGCGTGCATCCGCAAATGCTGGAGCATGAGCACTTGCCGCCGGGCGACACCGGCAAGAACCTCTGGAAGCATCGCTACAAGGACATCTGCGCCTTCGAACATCATCTCGCCCGCAACGGCACGCTGGTGTTGAAATTTCATCTTCGCGTTTCGAAGGAAGAGCAGCGCAAGCGATTCCTCGCGCGCCTTGACGAGCCGCACAAGCGCTGGAAGTTTTCGATGAACGACATCGCCGAACGCGGGCGGTGGGACGATTATATGGACGCGTTCGAGGACATGATCCGCGAAACCTCCACCGACTATGCGCCGTGGTACGTGATTCCGGCCGACCACAAGCACATTGCCTGGCTGGTCGTCTCGGCGGCGATCATCGAGGCTCTCGAAGGTCTCGGGCTCGAATACCCGAAAGTCACCGGCAAAGCGCTCAAGGAATTGAAGAAAGTGGCACGGGCCCTGAAAGCCGAGAAATAGCGGCTTTGTCGCCTTGCGCCAGCGCGCCGTCTTCCGTTAAAAGAAGGCCGGTTGCACTGGGTTAACGCGGAATTCACTTTGATCCGCGACCCTTTTGGACCGTAACGAGGGCAATGCAATGTCGACGCGCAGCGATTTCCGCGCGATGACCCGGGAGGCCGTTCTGGCCACGCCCGATGCTGCCTTTATGCCGCTTCTTGGCGGGCTGCTGCTCCTTATCGCCCCCTGAGGGCCGGCTGGGCGTTTGCGCCTGGGCACTCAGGGGAAGGACTTCCAAGCAGTACCCAAAAGATTTTCAGAGATTTCGCGCCCGGACCCTCAAGGGGGGCGCAAGCGATAAGGACCTTAGCCATGACTACCGAAATCAAGCCGGAAGCAACTCCGTCTGAGCCGCCCAAATCTGAGCCGTCGAAGTCCGAGAAGGACCGCGTCGTTATCTTCGACACCACGTTGCGCGACGGCGAGCAGTGCCCCGGCGCCACCATGACCCACGAAGAGAAGATCGAAGTTGCCGAACTGCTCGATCAGATGGGTGTCGATGTCATCGAAGCCGGTTTCCCGATCGCCTCGGAGGGCGATTTTGCCGCCGTCCACGAGATCGCCAAGCGCGCCAAAAAGGCGGTGATATGCGGCCTTTCGCGCGCTGCGTTCAAGGACATCGACCGTTGCGCCGAAGCGATCAAGCCGGCCGAGCGCAAGCGCATCCATACCTTCCTGTCCACCTCGCCGGTGCACATGAAATACAAGCTCCAGAAGGAGCCGCAAGAAGTCTACGAAATGGTGATCGCGCAAGTTTCGCGCGCGCGGAACTATACCGACGACGTCGAGTGGTCGAGCGAGGACGGCACGCGTACAGAGTTCGATTTTCTCTGCCGCTGCATCGAAGGGGCCATCAAGGCTGGAGCCACCACGATCAACGTTCCCGACACTGTCGGCTACACGGTGCCGGAAGAATACTTCGCGATGTTCCAGCGGCTGCGCGAGAACGTGCCGAACTCCGATCAGGCGACGTTCTCGGTGCATTGCCACAACGATCTCGGCATGGCGGTGGCGAATTCGCTCGCTGGCGTGCGCGCCGGCGCCCGGCAGATCGAATGCACCATCAACGGCATCGGCGAGCGGGCCGGCAACGCCGCGCTCGAAGAAGTCGTGATGGCGATGAAAGTCCGCAACGATGTGTTGCCGTACTGGACCGGCGTCGACTCCACGATGCTGACGCGGGCGTCGAAACTGGTGGCGGCGGCGACGTCGTTCCCGGTGCAATACAACAAGGCGATCGTCGGACGGAATGCGTTCGCGCACGAGAGCGGCATCCACCAGGACGGCATGCTCAAGCACACGCAGACCTATGAGATCATGAGGCCCGAAAGCGTCGGCGTGAAACAGACCTCGCTGATCATGGGCAAGCACTCCGGGCGGCACGCCTTCGCGCACAAGCTCGAAGAGCTCGGCTATCACCTGGGCGACAATCAGCTCCAGGAGGCGTTCGTGCGCTTCAAGGCGCTCGCCGATCGCAAGAAGCATGTCTACGACGAGGATATCGAAGCGCTGGTCGACGAGGAGATCGCGACCGCGCAGGATCACATCAAGCTCGTCTCGCTCTCCGTGGTCGCCGGCACCCGCGGCCCGCAACGGGCCACCATGAAGGTGGATATCGACGGTCGGATGGACCTTGAGGAATGCGAGGGCAACGGACCGGTGGACGCCATATTCAACTGCATCAAGGCGGCGGTGCCGCACGATGCGAAGCTCGAGCTCTACCAGGTGCATGCCGTGACCGAGGGCACCGACGCCCAGGCCGAGGTTACGGTGCGCTTGTCGGAGCAGGGCAGGGCGGTGACGGCGAAGGGCGCCGATCCCGATACTTTGGTCGCCTCGGCCAGGGCCTATATCGCGGCGCTGAACAAGCTGATGGCGCGGCGGTTGCGCGGCAAGCTCGAGCCGATCGCGATCGGCGAGCGGCGGATCCACTCTACAGACGTGGGATAAGCGACGAACCAGCCTCTCTCCCGTGTGGGAGAGAGGCATTCGTTGCCGGACGTGGATTGATTCAGGAAGCCGCAAGCAAGCTTTCGTTTACCTTGTTTGTTTACCCAATCCTTGGCGGGCGACGTTCGGGAGCTATCCATGCTGTTAGGCAGCCGGATCAGCCTTGGGCCGTTCGTCCCCGAGGATTCAGCCGCGGTATTTTGCTGGATGAACGACGTCGCTTCGGCGCGTCTCGACTTCGCCTATCGTCCGGTCGACATGATGGCGCACCAGCAATGGTGGAGCGGTCTGGGCAAGGATTCGACCAAGGTCGTCTTTGCGCTCCGCAGGACCGGCGACACGGCGCTCATCGGCTTCGTGCAGATCGCCAACATCAACGCCGTTCATCGCTCGGCGGAACTTGGCATCAGGATTGGCGATGAGAAAAATCGCGGGCAGGGCCACGGCAAGGAAGCCCTGCGGCTCGCCGTGGATTTTTGCTGGAACCATCTCAATCTCAACCGGGTGCAACTCGTTGTGTTCAAGCACAACGGCCGTGCCATCGGCGCCTACGGCGCTGCGGGATTTCGCAAGGAGGGCCGCTTGAAGAAGGCGGCCTTTATCGACGGCGAGTGGGTCGACTTGATTCTCATGGCGATGTGCCGGCCCGCGAAGAAAACCAGCCGACGATTGCAGCGTTCTGCGGCCAGGATTGCCGTCGCGCCGGCCGCGGCGCATGCGATCCCGGATACCTTCGCCGCATAATTGCGGCGGTGCCGCGCCCCGAAATCCGCTGTGGACGGGTGCCTTGCCCGCGAGCCCCATGGCCGCTATATCCAAGCCTTGAAAGCCGCCTTTTGGCGGCTTTCTTGTCCGGGCCGCCACATGACGGCGAACCGGCGAATGGTGGAAGTGCCTGACCCTAAGGCTAGGGCGCATAGCTCAGTTGGTAGAGCAGCTGACTCTTAATCAGCGGGTCCAAGGTTCGAATCCTTGTGCGCCCACCAGCACTTTCGATGTGGCGGCCAGCTCCACACTGGATTGAATGACACGCTGCGCGCTGATTTTCGGCATGGCCGGCCAGCCATCGCAATAAACCACTCGTTAACCTGCCGGCTTTATCCATTGCTTAACCATTGATGATCCGCCGGAGCAGCCGTGGTGATCTTGTCCGGCGGGCGCAGCCGCCTTGAACCGGACTAAGGATCGTCGGCGTGGCAGAGACTCACACTTATTACTGGCAGCAACCGCTGGTGGCGCGGCCTGCGGGCGCTACCGACAGCGCCTTGAGCATGGCTTTCCGTAGCGTGCTGTTCGTTGCGGTGCTGCTGTGCGTGTGGACGTCGTTCAATCCGTTTGCCAGCGCCGATCAGGTGTTCATCGTTTCCGATGCCGGCAGCTACATTACCCAGACC
>Ga0302325_10014677_pt1 | contig 16668 bp, 10 predicted proteins | sample Palsa_T0_2_FD_201948 | JGI IMG/M metagenome (GOLD analysis project Ga0302325, IMG submission 201948) | Peat permafrost microbial communities from Stordalen Mire near Abisko, Sweden - Palsa_T0_2 | ecosystem: Environmental > Terrestrial > Soil > Palsa > Peat permafrost | place: Sweden: Abisko... | reverse complement strand
TCCAATCGCATCATCGTCTTCGATGTGGGCGGGAATATCGACATCACGTCTCCGGTCAGTTGCGCCAGCAATTTGACCATTCTCGGACAGACCGCGCCTGGCCAGGGCATCGCCATTTATGGCGCCGAGACATCGTTCTACGGCCAATCCAACGACATCGTCCGGTATGTGCGCTTCATGGACACCACTTTGGATCCCGGCGGCCAAGGCACCGGCAATTCGTCGGGCAACTGCATCAATCTCGGGAACACGACCAACATGATCTTCGATCATGTTTCCTGTGAGTTTGCGTCGTACAACAATATCGATGCTTCGGGAACCACGGGAGCCAACAATCTTACGTTCCAGAATTCGATCATCGGCGACCCCATTCCCGACCAGCAGTTTAATTTTCACTGGGAAGGCAATCAGGGAACATTCATTAACAACATCTTCGCCAATTCGCACAATCGCAGCATCCTGGCCAAGGGAAACACGCAGTTCGTCAACAACACGATCTACAACTATCAGGCGGCGTTTACGACGGGGAATTCCGGCGGCGCTTTCGATTTCGATATCGTCAACAATAATTTCATCGCCGGCCCAAGCACGACCAGCGCCGGTGATGCGTTTTATCAGGTCGATAGCACCCAGGTTGCGTATGCCTCGGGGAATATCCTCGACAGCAATAAGAATGGCGTTCTCGATGGTAGCGCCGACAACTCGACGGGCGCAACGGTGAGCAGCACGCCCTTGCTGAGCACGACCACATCGCTGCCGACACTTAGCACCTCTGCCTCGTATGCATGGAATGTCGCTCGCTCCGGAGATTCGCTCACGCACGACCCGACCACCTACGCCCCCTCCCTGGCTTATGATGAAACGGATCAGAAGGCGGTAATCAACACCGTCACTTCGCTGGGCACTGCGGGCCAGCTCTACAATTCCCAATCGGACGATGGAATTACCGACGGCCCGACCGCCGGCATTGGCCCGGTGGTCAGCGGCAGCATTGTCAACGCCAACTATTCCACGTTGCTCAATCCCGAAGGCTATACAGAAGTTGAAGCCTGGGCCAATTCAATGTCTGATTCCACATTGGTCCCGCGCATTTGGACGGCAAGTGGCGGTGAATGGAACACCACGAACAATTGGGGCACGACGGCACCCAACGCCGTTGCCGTTCCGGGGGTTTACGATGTTGCTTACGTCGAAGGCAATGGCTCGGGCACGGATGGCCTAGTCACGGTTTCCACCACCACGCCCGTTGCGTATCAGCTTTACATCGGTGGCAACGGCGGGGCCGCGGGGGAGAAGGTGCAGGTCACGTCCGGCGATCTGAGTATATTGGACACGATCACCGTCGGATACATGAACAACGCAGTGCTCGAAGTCGACGGCGGCCTTGTCAAGGCGAGCAACATTCAGCTTGGAAATACCGTCGGCTCGACAACCTACACCGGCAGCTTGCTCCTTGATGGCGGGACGACGCAGATGCAGCAGGTGGTGCTCGGAGGCGGCGCGCCCGGCGCTTGGACAACCGGCGGATCGATCACCTTCAACGGTGGCACGCTCCAGGCGATCGGCACATTCAATATCAAGGCTCCAGCGGTCATCACATCCAGCAGCGCGTTCATCGACTCCAACGGCAATACCGGAACCTATTCCGGCGTGATCAGCGGTAGTGGAGCGCTGACCAAACTGGGAGCAGGCACCCTTAGCCTCACAGCCACCAACACATTCGCCGGGGGATTAGTGCTTGATGCGGGCGAGGTTGGCATTTCGAGCGATGCCAACATCGACGGCGCCGCCGGCTCGGTTTCATTTCTAGGTGGACTGCTTCAAATCCAAGGCACGGCGCTCACCAGCATGGGGACCCACCCATTTAACAGTTCCACCTTCAACGGCGGATTCGACATTGTGCAAGCGGCCAACACCTTCACGGTCAGCCAGACTCTTGGCGGCGCTGGATCGTTTACGCTCACCGGCGCAGGAGCTCTGCAGCTAACGGCCAGCAACAGCTACAGCGGTGGAACCACGATTGACGGCGGAACCCTCATCGTTACCTCTGACAATAATCTTGGCGCAACCGGCGGAACGCTTAGCGTCAACGGCGGCACGCTCGAAGTCAGCGGCACGGCATATACCAACACGACCGCTCATCCCTTGACCGGCAATTTCAACGGCGGCATTGACGTCGCGACCACCGGCGCTGTCTTCACGGTTGAGCAGCAGGTCAACGGCACCGGCAACCTCACCAAAACCGGCCCGGGAACGCTAGTTCTGGGCACGCGCGATTATCTCAGCGGCAATGCCTATCTCGATGGCGGAACCATCACCATCGACGACCCCCTCTCGCTTCGATACATGACCGTCAATTTCAATACCTCCGGCTCAACGGTGAACCTCAATGGAATACAGGGCCCAACCATCGGCGCTATCATCGGAAGCCAGAACTTCGACATGCAGGGCATGAACCCCTACATCGGGAATAACAATTCCAGCACCACCTACAGCGGGGTTCTCAGCAGCTCTGTCGTTGGCGGGTTCAACAAAATCGGTACTGGGACGCTGACACTCACCGGCTCAAATACATTCACCGGAACGCTCACGATATCGACGGGGATCCTCAGCGTTTCCACCCTCACCAACGGCGGAACCGCCGGCCCGCTGGGTGCCGCCACCAACGCTCAGGGCAATATTGTTCTCAACGGTGGTACGCTTCAATACACCGGGGCCGGCGGAAGCACGGATCATCTTTTTAATATTGGCGCAAGCGGCGGAACGCTCGACGCCTCCGGCACGGCCGCGGTCGCCTATGTCAACACCGGAGTGCTCTCGCCCACCACCGCCGCCAACGTTACACTGACCCTCACAGGTACTAACGCCAATCACAATGCGTTTGAGCCCGCGCTTGCCGATCCAGCCGGCGGCTTCACGACGTCGCTTACCATGTCCGGCACCGGCTTGTGGGACCTTGAAGGGAACCAAAAAACCTACAGCGGCGCGACAACAGTCGTGACCGGCGAATTGCAGACGCTGGCAACAAATGTCATGTCCCCCAACAGCAGTGTCACGGTCGACAGTGGGGCGACCCTGGATTTCCACGGCTACAGTCAAACCATCAACGGCCTGAACGGCGCCGGCTACGTCAGCGACAGTTTCTCCCACTCCACCGATTCGCTGACCATTGGACAAAACAATGCGGGCGGAAGCTTCAGCGGCAACCTGGGATGCCCAAATGTGATCAAAACCGGCACCGGCACGCAAGTGCTCTCAGGCAGTGATACCTATACGGGTACCACTACCGTTAACGCCGGCGTGTTGCAGTTCAACGCGGCCGACAGCATAGGAGGGACCGGCATCAGTATCACCGTCAATGCCGGCGCAACAGTCGCCGCCGGCTATGCCATCGATCAGACCGATTTTCTCAACCGCATCGTCCAGACCTCCACCGGCTGCGCCGCACTTGCGGTCAATAGCGCCAACAACCTGAATTTCAGTAGCGGCAGCGGCGACGCAAATCTGGCCAGCGTAAGTCTTGGCGCGGTCGGCAGCGCAACGTACACCGGCACACTGACGCCCTACGGCACGACGTATCTCGTGGGCGGCGGGGGAGGAACGCTAACGCTTTCCAATACGAACGCGGTGACCGGCGCCAACAGTTTGCAGGTCGTTGGGAATGGTTCGGTGGTACTCACCGCCGCAAATAATCTGACCGGAACTGCCAACATCAGTTCCGGTGGCAGGTTGGATGTGAAGGGTTCGCTGGCTAGCGTTGGTAGTGTCACCGTGGATGGCACCACCGGCGGCGCAACGCTGATCCTCGACGGTGCCAACGCCATTCACTCGACATCCGCGATTACGGGGATTACTGCCGCGGCGACGTTAATCGCCAACAGCACCCAGAACCTTGGCTCGATCAACTCCGCCGGTTCGACTACCTTCACCGCCGGCACCAGTTCCATCGGAACGATCGATGGAGCAGGATCACTCAGTGTGACAGGCGGCACGCTTACCGCCGCTCATATTCGCCAGACCGCGCTCTATATCGGCAGCGCTTCCACCATCACCATCGCCGACAGCGCCGGGCCGGGCACCACCACTTCCACCAGTGTTCTCACCGACTTAAGCAACAGCGGAACGCTCGATCTCAAGAACAACGATCTGATCATCAACGACGGCACCCAGTTCGCGGCAGTGCAGACCGCCATCACCAAAGCCTACAACGGCGGCGCTTGGAATCAGCCGGGTATCACCAGCACCTCCGCCAAGGCCAATCCCAATGTCTACGGACTGGGCTACGCCACCGCCGGCGCGATCGGGACGACTAGCTTCGATGGTCAACCCGTCGCAAGCAGCGCCGTGCTGGTCAAGTACACGCTCCAGGGCGATGCCCTCCTCACCGGCACGATAGGAGTGGGTGACTACAACGCGGTTATAGGCAACCTAAACACCGGCACGCTCTGGTCGCAGGGCGCGTTCCATCCCGGCTCGACCACCGGTCTGGCCGATTACAACGATGTCCTGGCCAACTTCAATCAAACTGCCACCGGCAGCGTGGCGGTTGGACCAGCCCTCAAGTCCGCCGCCTCCCCTTCGCTCAAGACCGCAGCGCTTTCGTTCAGTCCCGACGCCGCCACCGACTTGAAACTGGAAGTGAACACCGTCACCGGCGATGTGTATGCATTGGCGACGGCGACAACAGCACTCACCGGATATGACATCTTCGACAAGAGCGGCAATCTGCTGGATTCGGGTGATCCCAACACGGATCTGAATGAACGGCTCTTGTCCCAGCCCAGCAGCACGACGCTGGGGAACCAAACCACGTTCCGCAACGCGACCAATTACAAGCTGTGGGCGACGATTCTGGATAATACCAGCACGCTGGCCGAGGGATCGAATAACGGCAAGCTCAAGCAAGGCACGGCCAGCACGTACGACACGATCAACATCCCCGCCAATGGGACGATCGATTTTGGGGACATCTACAGCACGGTGGCCCACAACAACGACATCACGTTCGCGTTCTCCGAAGCCGATCCGACCAACGCGGGGAACCCGGTGACGGGCAGCACCTACAACGGCGAAGTGGACTATGTGGGCAACGCCGTCATACCCGAGCCGGGCACGCTGGGTCTGCTGGGGATGGGCGGGATCATAATGATGCGTCGGCGACGTACGCCACGATAGGCCATCGCCGCCGGTCTGGCGGCCAGCGGTTGGCACCAGACCGAATGGCCCAAAATGGCGCACCATATTTTACGGTTTCTTGCTATTTTTGTTGTTAGCAGTTGCATGTTCAGCACCCGCGCCGTTTTACCTCTCGAGAGATTGCCGCCGCCCGCCGAGTTCTACGGAGAGGGTTTACCATCCTCCTCTCGTGAGCTTGCTTGGCGCAATCCCCGTACCATTCCCCGCGATGGGACGGTAAACAGTTACGGACTGCGTTTGCCTATGTCAGCGTTGTCCCCCTTGGATTTCCCGTGATGTGGTTGTTGCCATCGCGATGGATGGTGATGCCGTATCCGCTGGAAGATGCGCCGCTGGAGCCAATGCTGGTGACCGCGCCGTCGGCGGCGGTGATGGAGTTCAGGCTCGCGGAGGTGCTTGATTCATCGATCGAATACCGCGTGCCATCGGCCGCCGCCAGCGTCCAGGTTCCCGCTGGATCGTAGACATCGCCCGTCAGTTGATCGGTGAAAGTCGAATCGCTGTCGGTCAGGGCCGCCTGATCGTCGGGATCCGAATGGACATCGCCGGGCACAGTCAGGGTCGCGTTGCTCCCAATCGCTGTTCCCACGGCATAACTCCGATCCACTGCCACGCGACGGGCCGCCTGCGGTGAGTCCTGTCGAACCGGTTCTCTGTCGGGAGCGTCCTGGAGGGCTGCTGAAATTCTACTATCGAAAGGCCGCGTGATCCGCCGAGGAGTTTTTTGCAGCACGGTTATTTTACAGAACGGATTCATCGGGCAATGAAAGGCAATACAACTCCAAGTCCGGTTTGAGTACCACCTTTAGTCCACGACGGCGGGCTAGGTTCACAACGGTCGTTCCATCCGGAGAAATTGAATCCATGACATTTTTTGACCCTTTCCGCCTATGCCGGCGGCGGAAGAACTCGTCGAGTAGCTGGTTAGCTCCCGCCTCGTCATGGTCATTGATTGCGTCCAAACACTGCGCAAGTACGGCCGTTGCGCGAAAGTCAGAACCAGCTAGCTCGCCTACCCGCGCCCCGATCCCTCGCACGGCCTCGTCCCGCAGCAGGTGACTTAATTCAATGTATAGCTGCCGCAAAGCGGGTGTGGCGTCGTCAAGGTCCACGCTCCGCCGCCCATCTGGATATTTCGCAATCAGACGCAAAGCATCCCACTCACCAAGGGTGGTTCCCCAGAGCAATACGCCGCCAAAAAGCTGGACCCACCGTTCCCTGCTATGCCACCAACCCACGTCAATGGTTCCAAGATCTGTTTTTACAACGTTGCGCCAATTCCCTGTGAAGTATTCCGTAGCCGGCTCAAGCGATGCAAGGCCAAATTTGCGAGCGCTTGCATAATCGCCAATCAGATAGAATCGTACCGCCGCCACTGCCCGGTAAAGCGGAATGCTGTGAAGGTTCAGCCATAAATCCGGACCTTTCTTTGCAATCTGGGCTTCGCAAAGCCCTATGGACTTAAGCTGGTTGGATGGCTCGACACCTTCCAGAGACATTCCGAACTGTTGGTAAATGGGCATCATGTTCTCTCCGCTGCCGCCTAGGCCTTAAACAAGCGTATCCCCCAGCGGGCTGACGGCATTACCGCTGGGCGCAGCACCGGCGCTCTGATTCGTCGGCTCACTCGTCCTGTTCTTGTATATCGATTCGTCTCCGCCACAAGGCCTTCGCAAACCGGAGCATCCTTACCCCGGCACCAAGTTGTTCTCTCAGGTCGGTGCGGCGATGGTCCGCGTCCGCCAGGTCGCCACCGCCGCCAGCAGCGGCTCCTGCCAGGGACTGTACGAAAGCATTCGGTAGATCAGCCGTCGGGCACCGCGCACGACCTGGCACGGCAGGCGGATGATGTTCCCCACGAACCTTTTGAACTCCATCCGCACCACATCGTGTTTCTGACCGCGACGCGTTTCCCGTCCGATGCCTTTGCCTTCGGGCAGCATCAGGCCCCACCACGCCTTGAGCGTCCATGCCAGGCTCGCCATCACCATGTACGCCCAGTTGCTGATCAGATTGTCCACCGGCAGTTTCATCGCCTTCACGCCGTTCTTGAGTTGCTCGATCAAGTTCTCCTGGTCACAGCGTCCGTTGGCATCGAGCACCAGTTGCCGGGCCGATGCTTTCCAATCGTTGGTGATGTGGAAGAAGTAGCGATACTCCTCAAAGAGTTTTTTCTGGGCGCTCTCCACGTCAATGGTCTTGCGGGTGATGATCAGCCGGTACTCCCGGTCGCACTTGCCGGGCTGATAGCTCATCTCCGCGACGTGCTCGGCGCGCAGACGCAGGTTCTTGAAGCCACGCTCAACGATCACCTGTTCCTTGACGTTGTCGGGTTTGGCGCGCGGCTGGGTCTTCACGTCGTAGCGTGCCGGCCGCCCCAGCGCTTGCCACGCCGACTCGTCCAACGCATTGGCCCCGGCCACCAGATTCGGCATCGCGTCGATCCCGAAGAGGAATCGCACCAGCGCTTCCTGCTTGTCATCACACAAGTCGTCCCACCCGTCGAGATACGCGGTCTGGGAGAAGTCCGTGTCACCACGCATCAGGATCGATTTGAACCCCGCCTGTCGGCACAGCACGATGGCCCGTTCGAGATACTCCGCGGCGTCCTCGTGGCTGGGGCGGCTGGCCGGACGATTGTGCAGGTACAGCGGCTCCTTGGTATTGGCCAGCGAGACCACCAGCGGGTGATAACCCCACTGCCCATCGTAGCTGATGTCCATCCCGCTCTTACGCTCGCCGACGGTGGGAGCGATGGTGCCATCGACGTCGATGACGGCCTGATCGAAAAACTCGGCAGGCTGCTGTTTCCACACGCCCAGACGCACGGTGTTGATCGCCTCCATCAGTATCCGAACCATTTCGGCCGACTCGAAACGCCGGCAGAAGTCACCGGCGGTGGTCGGGGCGGGAATGCGCGATGCGCCCAGGGCATCGAGGTACGCTTCATCGTTGCGAAGCCGTTCCAGATCCTGCAAGCAATCCCCGTCGCAGAAAATGTTGTAGGCGATGTTCAGCACGTGATCCGACTCGTGGTACGGAAGATGTACTTTGAGCAGATGCAAGTCACGGTCAATGACCTCGACGAGCCCGACCTTGCGGGCCAGCATGTGGATCGACCCGATGCCGCCGTACGCGATGGCGCGGGTGCGGTCGGCCAGGTCGTAATGAATATTGCCGGCCGCGAATATCGGCCTGGCCCGCGCCGTGAACCTCCGCGGCCCGAGTCTTTTCGCGATGCGTCGCTTGCGTCGGAGCCACTTTTTGCGTGTAGTAGTGTTCACTCGAAACGCCTCCTTGCGTGTACGTGTCAGGGGTCGTGATAACTCTCTGAATACACGAAAATGGCTGCGTTTCGAGTCTTTTTCTGCGCAAAATCAAAAGATGCCGCGAAAATCACGCTTGTTTAAGGATTAGGGAAGCCGGTCGTGTTACCCGTTGCGTCATAGGTCGGCGGCGTGGCCCAACTTGGGGTGCCGCCGATAGCTCCGATTTGATTTACTTGGTTGTGAGCACGAGATTGGCTCAGGTCCGTCGTGCCGTCGGTCTTAGTTTGAAAGGCTGGCCAGTTGCCCGTAGGGTCGAGCGTGTAATCCATCTCCCGGCTCGGTGTGCCGCTTATGCCGGTGTTGGTGCTGTTGAGGGCACCACGCTGCATCGCCGTGAGTCGGTTTAGTGAATCGTAGGAATAGAACTCATCCAGGCCGGCTGCCACCGCCGCGCCCAGCACGTTGTTCTTCCACACGCGGTTCGAGTTCTTGTCATAACCGTATTTGTAGCGGTCGATATCGCTCACAGGCTGCCCCTTTCCAATTAAGGAGAACGCGATACCGCGCCCACGACCCGCCAGCAACGCGTCTTGCTACGGATCATAATGGCCCCTGGCATTGTCGCCCCCGAACAGATGAACGCTTTGGAGATGGAGCCTATGTAGGCCATAAGCCAGCGTCAAGAACAAAATGGGCGTTTTGCGGCACGTTCGGTTCATTGACACATCCGCCCCACCGCGTTTCTATTGTCGCTCGATTTCCCGACACCGTCACAGGAGCAAGAACCAATGGCACGTCCCGTCACACTCTTCACCGGCCAGTGGGCCGATCTTCCGTTTGAATCGATCTGCAAAAAGGCGAAGGCGTTCGGCTATGACGGCCTGGAGCTGGCCACGTGGGGAGATCATTTCGATGTCGCCCGCGCGCTGAATGAGAAGGATTACGTCAAAGGTCGATGGGATGTCCTCAAATCCAACGGCCTGAAATGTTTTGCCATCAGCGCGCACCTGGTTGGACAAGCGGTGTGCGACAATATCGATGATCGGCACAAGAACATTCTACCGCCGGAAGTATGGGGCGATGGTGATCCTGACGGGGTTCGCAAACGCGCAGCCCAACGAATAATTGACACGGCCAAGGCGCTTCGGAAATTCATCGACACCGCTCCCGAGCCGACCGGATTTGCTCCCTGCGTCAATGGATTCACCGGCTCATCAATCTGGCACAGCATCTACGCCTTCCCGCCAACCAGTCAGGACTATTGGCAAAAGGGATTCGACGATTTCGCCAGGCGATTTACTCCCATCCTCGATGAGTTCAACAAGGTCGGCGTCAACTTTGGTCTCGAGGTGCACCCGACCGAAATCGCCTTCGACATCGTCTCAGCCCAGCGAGCCCTTGAAGCGGTGAAAGGCCACAAGCGATTCGGCTTCAACTACGACCCGAGCCATCTCGGCTATCAGGGAGTCGATTACGTGAAGTTCATCCGAACGTTCCACGATCGTATCTATCACGTTCACATGAAGGATGTCTGGTGGGGCCATGGCGATGGAACCGTCGGCGTATTCGGTGGACACACCGCCTTTGCCGATGCCCGCCGCTATTGGGACTTCCGCAGCCTCGGGCATGGCGATATCAATTTTGAAGAAGTGATCGTGGCGCTCAACGACATAAAATACCAGGGCCCGCTCTCGGTGGAATGGGAAGACAGCCGAATGGACCGCGACCACGGCGCCGCCGAAGCGGCCGCGTTCGTGAAGAAGACCGATTTCAAACCGAGCGCGATCGCGTTTGACGCGCAGTTTGATCGCTAAATTTTTAACACGAAGGAACGAAGGGGCGAAGGACACGAAGAAGACACAATCAACCGAATGGAATTTCTTCGTGCCCTTCGTTTCTTCGCGTCTTCGTGTTAAAGACTTTTTCGCGCCTATTTCCGAATGACGAGAGCGCTGTTTTTGCTCCCGAACGCGATGCAATTGCATAGCGCAACATCCACCGATGCCGTTCGCGCGTTTCCGCTGATGTAATCCAAATCGCAATGCGGATCGGGCTGCTCGAGATTGATTGTTGGATGGAGTGCGCCTCGCTGCATGCAGAGCAGTGTCGCCGCGACGCCCGCCGCGCCGCAGGCGCCTTGCGGATGGCCGATCATGCTTTTGGTTGAACTCATCGGGATTCTTCCCGCGCGCGATCCAAAGCACTTCTTCATCGCGGCCGTCTCCATGCGATCGTTGAGCTCCGTGCTGGTGCCGTGGAGATTCACATAGCCGACTTCATCCTTGGCACAACCAGCCTGCGCCAGTGCCATCTCAACGGCGCGCACCGGCTCGATAATTTCCGGATCGATCTGCACACGGTGATACGCATCGCAAGTCGATCCGTAACCAGCTAGTTCGCCCAGAATGGTCGCGCCACGCGCCAGGGCGTGCTCGCGTTCTTCGAGCACGAACATCCACGCCCCTTCGCCGAGCACGAATCCATCTCGATCCAGGCTGAAAGGGCGAGAGGCACGCTCGGCCGGCTCCCATCGTCTGGTGGAAATCACACGCATCCGCTCGAACGCCAGCAAAATCCCCGGTGCGATCGGCGCATCGGCCCCGCCGGCCAGCATCATCGGAATCACGCCGGTCCGGATCAGCATCGCGGCGTACGCCAGCGCATCGGTGCTGCTCGTGCATCCGGTCGAAAGAACATGCGATGGACCGCGCAGATGGAGGTGGATCGACAATTCGCTGGAGAGATTGCCGTGCGTGCCGGCGGTGATCGAGAACAGCGAGCCGGTGCCTTCAGTGTGGAAAAGGCGATACTGCTCTTCGACAAACGCCAATCCGCCACCGCCGGTTCCGAGGGCAACGCCGATCATTCGTTGCTGCTCGATATCGGCTGGATCGATTTCAATTTTCGCCGATGACATCGCCTCGATGGAGGCGGCGAGAGCCATGGGAATCATCCGCGGCACGCGCCGGATGTTGATGGAATCCAGAACGGCGGTGGGATCAAAATCGATGACCTGGGCCGCGACAGTAGAGCGCAAGCGCGATGTGTCGATTCCCTTGAGCGCACTCACGCCGCTCTTACCGGCAAGACAGGCGTCGGCAAAACAAGCCGAGCCGATTCCGTTGGAACTGACCACGCCGATGCCGGTAAAGACAACTCGCCTGTGATCTGATTGCTGCAAGCCTCACCTGATGTTCGCGATCGACTGCCAACCGCAAACGCCGATGGCTGCGGCGACAAATCATAGCCTCGTCGCGGTGGGCGGCGTGCCAGCAATCTTTGCGATCACATCAAAGACATCGAGCCGCGCCGCGAACTCGACATCAGCCCCAAGTCCGACGCGAAGGTTATTGTGTCCACCGTAGGTCTGCCGAAGCGCCCCGGGGAGATTGCCGCGCACGCCCGCAAAAGCAAATTGGGCTGCAAGAATTGCATCCGTCCCCGGCATGACGTCGCCCAGCGCACCCAAAGCCTCGGCAACAGCACCAGCGCCCAAAAAATCTTCCGCCGAGAAATTGCCGTCACTTCCCGAACAGAGCAGCGTGATATCGGCACGAGATTCGAAGAGAGCCTTCGCCGCTGCTGAAGCATTTACCAGCGCCGCGGCGAACAGCGCCTTCGGAGGCGTCGGCGAAGAAAGGACGGCATTGATCGCGCGCGTGCCATTGGTCGTGGTGAAAAAGATCGTTCGGTCCTTCACGCGCTCTGCCGTGTAGTCGCCCGGACTGTTTCCGAGATCGAAACCCGGCGGCGGAAGGGTCCGCAACTCGCCGCAGAGCAGTTTGGGGCCATCGAAGTTCGCCGCCGCTTCGCGGGCCGCGTCGATACTGTCGAAAGCGCGGACTTCCTTCGCGCCGTTTGCGATGGCCGTGGTAAGGGTTGTGGTTGCGCGCAGCACATCAAATACGGCCACTGAGCGACCGATCAAATGCTCGGGCTTCAATTCGCGCGGATGGAGGATAACGTCGACTTTCATGCGGGTTCTTTATAGCGGTCCGGCGAAATAACGCGACAGTAGGCAGTGGTAAAGCTTGGAATGGGGCGCTATGAATTACTAATCCTCAACTCAAAATTCCGATTCTGGTTTTGGTTTGAAATCATTGCTTCAAGCTGACATTAGATGTGCGGCCACGTAACATGACCGAGATGAAACGGAAAAAACCAAAGAAAGACGGAACGGGAAACGCTAAGGGCTGCGGATTTGGCAGTGGGGACGCACCGGGCGCAGGGAATCTGGACGGAAGTGGTAGTGGAAGCGGAAGCGGGGATTCTGGTGGCGGCAAATCACTCGGCACGGGCCATGGCGGCGGTCGCTCTGGGCGCGGCGACGGAACTGGGCCAAACTGACGCTCCATGGTATCCAACCATCGCTAGCGAATTCCCCGATTCGGTCGGTCAATCCAACCTGCATAGCCGGTATCACCCGAGGAAGGAGGCACTCAACAACGGGCGGAGCGCATTTCATATTGATGGGCGTCCGTAGGTGTCCACTTATCTCCGTCCGACTGGTTCCGCTCAATCCCGACCGCCAAATATAAAAATCGAAAAATCGGGCTTTCGACGCCTCTGCACCGACGCCATGCCTTGCGAGGAGGAGGCGGATGTGAGCCAGCGGGGGCTTTCAAAAGTCACGCCCGTGGGCTTGCCGCAGGCGGCGCTCTAGGGAAGCCGGTCGACGGCTGCGGTCAGACGCGGAGATGAAGTAAAGACTTTTTGCGGTATAATCAGAAGGGTCAAACGAAAGAATAGGCATGCAGAACGATGATCGAATTATGATCGACCCAAAAATCTTGGTTGGGAAGCCAGTGATTCGCGGTACGCGGATCGCGGTGGAATTCATCATCGAATTGCTTTCCGAAGGATGGACGGTGAGCCAGATTCTGGACAACTATCCTCATCTCAAGGCAGAGGACATTCAGGCGTGCCTGGGATACGCCTGCCGGATGATGAAGCTGGAAAAGGTTTACCCGATCCCGGCATAGGGCAATGGCCTCTTTTCTGGCGAACGAAAACACTCCGAGGGATGCGGTCGTTGCCGCTCGCGCTGCCGGGCACGATGTTGATTGGATTGTGGAAACGTACCCCGGCGTGGACGATGACGTTGTGCTGGCAAGGGCTCAGCGCGAGTCACGCGTATTGATCACCTTCGATAAGGATTTTGGCGAGCTTGTGTTCCGGCTTGGCAAGAACGCGTCCAATGGGGTTCTCCTTCTTCGTCCCCGATTGAGTTCGCCCGGCTTCTTCGCCGCTTTCGTGACCACCGTGATGTCGCAACCGATCACCTGGGCCGGCCACTTCACGGTGGCCCGTGAGGGCGTGGTGCGGACCGTGCCTTTGCCCTAAACTCTTTGAAAGACGACGAACGACACGCCAACCGGTTGGCGATTCACCTCGTTTGAAAACTGGTTGTCTCGGGCCAACAACAAACCAAACAAATCGCGGTTTTGCTCAACCCGCCCACGCAACGGTAGACTTTCCCCGTGCTCGCCCGCGTCAACAGCTTCGTTCTGATCGGCATCGACGCCATCATCTGTGAGGTGGAGGCGGATGTCAGTCAGCGCGGGCTGTCGAAGGTTACGCTCGTCGGCTTGCCGCAGGCGGCGGTCAAGGAATCGATCGAGCGGGTGCGGCGTTCGCTCATCAACAGTGGATATGCGTTTCCATCTCATGCTGTTGCCATCAATCTCGCGCCGGCGGACGTGAAGAAGGAGGGACCATCTCTCGATCTGCCGATCGCGATCGGCGTGCTGCGGGCGATGGAATTTATTCAGGGGGACTTTGCCAAAGATTTCCTGATTGCCGGAGAGCTCGCGCTCGACGGACGGCTGCGAAAGATTCGCGGCGGATTGCCGCTGGCGTTGCTGGCCAAAGAAAGAAGATTTCGCGGTGTGATCCTACCCGAGGAAAACGCGCGCGAAGCGGCGGTCGTGGAGGGCATCGAGGTCTATCCATTCGCCCGGCTCTCTGAAGCGGCGGCGTTCCTCAACGGCAGGCTGCCGCGAGCGCCTTATGAATTGGATGGGCAGCCCTATCAGTTGTCGCAGTTCACATCGCACTTGGATTTCGCGGATGTGCGCGGACAGGAAGCTGTGAAGCGGGCGCTGACGATCGCCGGGGCGGGCTCTCACAATGTGCTAATGGTTGGCCCGCCAGGAACCGGAAAGACGATGCTGGCGCAGCGCCTTCCCGGGATTTTGCCCCCGCTGAATCGGGCCGAGGCGCTCGAGACGACGCGCATCTACTCGGCGATGGGATTGCTCCCCGAGGGCGTGGCATTGATGGATCAGCGGCCGGTGCGTACGCCCCACCATTCGGCGACGGCGCAGGCGCTGGTTGGCGGCGGAACCGTGCCGCGGCCAGGGGAAGTGTCGCTGGCGCAGCATGGCATTCTTTTTCTCGATGAGTTTCCCGAATTCAGCCGCTACGTTCTGGAGACGCTCCGGCAGCCGTTGGAGAACGGCGAGGTAACGGTCGCGCGGGTGCACGGTTCGGTGAAGTTTCCCGCGCGGTTCATGCTCGTGGCGGCGATGAATCCAACGGCAAGCGGATATGCCAGCAATGACGGGCGGGCGCGAGACAAATACCTGGCAAAATTGAGCGGGCCGCTGGTCGATCGCATCGATATTCACGTTGAAGTGCCGACGGTGCCGTATCGCGAGCTGACTGGCAAAACGCGCGGCACCGACAGCACAACGATGCGCGCTTCGGTGCAGGCGGCGAGAGATGTGCAGCGCAAGCGATTCGGCGAAGGGAAGACCAATGGCACGATGGACAGCCGTGATCTGAAAGCGCATTGCGATCTCAGTGAATCGTGCCTGCTGCTGATGCGGCAGGCGATGGATGAATTGGGCTTGAGCGCCCGCGCTTATGACAAGGTGCGGCGCGTGGCTCGAACGATTGCCGACATGGAAGGCGCAGCGGCGATTTCCGAAAATCACCTGGCCGAGGCGGTGCAATATCGATTGCTCGATCGGGAGTTTTGATTCGGGGTCAGATCGCGCTGCTCAATACCGCGATTGACCGGGGCTTGAGGCTGTATCGAAGGGACGTGAGAATCGGCTCGCGGCCGACATCACTAATGTCCTGCGGGCTGAGAAGTCCGGTGTCGATCACGCGTTTCCATTGTTGCGCTTTGCCGACTTGAATCGTGAACTCCGCCGGTTCCTGCGCGGAGTTGATCATGACGTACAGATCGGCATCGTTGTAGGTTGTCCCACGAAGATGGTAGGCCAGCGTGTGCGAATGGTCGGACATGTCCACGTCTTTGCCCATCCCAAACCAGCGTATGTCATCTCGCCAGAAGCGGCTTCGGCAGAGCGTTGGATGAGCCTTGCGAAACGCGATCAGGTTCTTCACGAAGCGGAACATATCGGCGTTGGCCTTGAGGCGGTCCCAGTTGATCCACGTTGTTTCGTTGTCCTGGTTGTACGGATTGTTGTTGCCATTCTGGGTGTGGAGCATTTCATCGCCGGCACAGATCATGGGGACGCCGTTGGCGAGGAAAAGGAGCGTAAGATAGTTCCGCGCCTGTTGCCTGCGAAGCGCCAGCACCTTTTCCGGCGCGTGTTCCTCCCCTTCCCAACCGCAGTTCCAGCCGTAATTGCCGTTGGTCCCGTCGGTGTTCTCGTGGCCGTTGGCCTCGTTGTGTTTTTCGTGATACGTCGTGAGATCGTTCAACGTGAAGCCATCGTGGGAGATCACATAATTAATGTTGTGATACGGCCGGAAGGCATCCATCAAGGTGTCGGGGAAAAGATCGTCACTGCCATAGAGCCGGGTCATGAGCGTGGTCACCATGCCGCCATCGCCGCGGACGAATTTGCGGATGTCATCGCGAAAACGGTCGTTCCACTGGTTCCACATTCGACCGGGGAATTCCTTCCCAAGTACATACCCGCCGCCGGCATCCCATGGCTCGGCGATTAAATGCACCTTGCGCAGAACAGCATCGGTTCGAATCGCCGTGAGCAGCGGCGGATCGTCCATATTGATCGAGCCATCGCTATTGCGCGCGAAGACGGCGGCCAGATCAAAACGGAACCCATCAACGTGCATCTCCGTCACCCAGTAGCGCAGGCTCTCGACAATCATCGTGCGAACAGCGCGGTTGGCGCAGTGCAGCGTATTGCCGGTCCCCGACCAATTCGCATACATCGACGGACCGTTGCGATTGGCGAGGTAATAGGTGCTGTTGTCGATTCCT
>Ga0302325_10014675_pt1 | contig 16671 bp, 13 predicted proteins | sample Palsa_T0_2_FD_201948 | JGI IMG/M metagenome (GOLD analysis project Ga0302325, IMG submission 201948) | Peat permafrost microbial communities from Stordalen Mire near Abisko, Sweden - Palsa_T0_2 | ecosystem: Environmental > Terrestrial > Soil > Palsa > Peat permafrost | place: Sweden: Abisko... | reverse complement strand
GTACCCGTCCCGGATACCTACACCGGACAGAGTCTCGTTCCGGCCCTGCGCGGCGGCCCCGGACCCAGCCGCGCCTTTGTCGTTTCGACCTATTATGGCAATCAACTCGGCTTGTTCACCCAGCGCATGATCCGGGATGCGCGCTGGAAATACGTCTGGAACGCGACGGCTGAGGACGAACTTTACGATCTCCAGGCCGATCCGGGAGAGATTAGAAACCTGGCCGCGCAAGCCGGGGCCGCCGGCGACCTCTCCCGCCTGCGCCGGCAACTATTGGCCTGGATGCAAACCGAGAGGGACCCGATTCTCAATCCGTGGACGCAGCGGCAGCTCGAGGGAGGGATAATATTATAGAATCAGCTCCCAGTAGCCGACGTCGATCCACTGGTTGAATTTCCAGCCCACCTGCTCGAAATGCGCGACTTTGCGAAAGCCGAACTTCTCATGCAGGGCGACGCTGCCGGCATTGGGCAGCGCGATCCCGGCGATCAAGCTGTGCAGGGAAAGGGCCCGGAGGTCGGCGATCAGGTGCGCGTACAGCCTTGACCCAATTCCCGACCTCACGGCCGCTTGATCCACATAGACGGTGGTTTCGACGCAGTACCGGAAGGCGGACCGGGTTTTCCACCGGCTCGCGTACGCGTAGGCGGCCACGCGCCCGTCGCGTTCGAAGACCAGCCAGGGGAAGGCCGGTCGGATTTCCGCGATTCTCGCCGCCATTTCCCCGTCGCTGATCGCAGTTTCCTCAAATGTCACCGGTGTGTTGAGCACATGGTGATTGTAAATCGCGCAGATCGCGGGCGCGTCAGCGGCGGTGGCGGGGCGGATCATGGGGTGGCGCGCCCCGGGTCATGACCCAATCGGCCGGAGGATGTCAATTGCAGTTGCCGCGCCCACCGCCGGCGGTTGCGATGGGCGCATGATGCCGAGCCCGGAGCACCCCACCAAAACGCGCACCCGGGATATCATCGGGTATGCGCTGGGCGAAGGCGCCGCCTCCCTGACCTTCAATGGCATCTCCGCGTATTTCATGCTCTATTACACCCAGGCGCTGGGTTTGCCTTTTGCCCAGGCGGCGCTGGCCATTGCGGTTTCCAGCCTGTGGGATGCCTTCGTCGATCCGCTGGTCGGAAATCTGAGCGACCACACCCGCTCGCGCTGGGGCCGGCGGCAGCCCTACTTGCTCGTCGGCGGCCTGCTGATGGCGGGCTGTTTCTATTGCCTGTGGGCGGTGCCGGGCTTCGTGCCGCGGCACGGCCTGCTTTTCTTCTACGCCGTCGCCGTCAATTTCCTCTACCGCAGCGCCTTTGCGATTTTCTATGTGCCGTACGTCGCGCTGGGTTTCGAAGTGTGCACCGATTACCACCAGCGTTCGCAATTACAGGCCGCCCGCATGGTCCTCGGCATGGCGACCAACCTGTGCGTGGCGCTGGGCTGGTCCCTGTTTTTCCCCGACCGGCCGGGCGGCCGCGAGGCCACGAGCGTGCCGGCGAATTTCCTGCACATGGGTGCGATCTTCTCGCTCATCGCCGTGGGACTCACCGCCGCCGTTTTGCTGGCCACCCGCCGCCATATCACCGACACACGCGCCACGGTCGCGGGTCCCGGCAAGGGCCTGCGCGCCCATTTCGGCGAATTCCGGGATGTCATCACGGATCGCTACCTTCGGCCGATCATGCTCTTCACCTGCGTCGGAATGATCGCCTCGGTCTTTGTCGGAATGCTGCAGATGTATTTGTATGTCTATTTCCTGCACCTGACCGCGCTCCAGAAGACAATGGTCCACGGGGGCGGCATGGTGCTCTGCGCCCTGGGCGCCATGGCGGGGCCGCTGCTGGAGCGCAAATGGGACAAAAAACGCGCCGTCTGCATCGGCGCGGCGATCATGGCCGGCGCGGACCTGCTGGCGGTGTTTTTATCCCTGAGCGGCCTGCTGCAGGGGACGACCACGTGGGCGGTCGGCGGCCACGTCGTGCCGGTCTCCGTGATCGTGTTCGGCGGCTGCGACATGGTCAATTGGTTCGGCTACGGCCTCCTCTCGATCCTGGGCATCTCGATGATCGCCGACGCCGCCGAGATCAACGAACTGGAATCGGGCGTGCGCAAGGACGGCGGTTATGCCGCGATCTTCTCGTTCACGACCAAGCTGGTGTCGTCCGCGTCCGTCCTCGTCGCCGGCGCCTGCCTGAAATGGGTGGGCTTCGCCAGCGGCAGCGACCGCCAGACTCCGTCGGCCATCCACGGGCTGGTGTTCCTGACCTTCGGGCTCGGATCTTTTTTCGCGGCGCTGGTCATCCCGATTGTCCTCCGCTCCCGCATTTCCCAGGGCTTCATGACGAAAGTCAAAGCGGCCCTGGCCGAAAAAAGGACAAAAGCGGCGGCCTGACGCGGCGCGCTACCGGCCGGGCGTTTTTTCGTAAGTCAGGACCGCCGACCCCGGCCGATCGGAAATCGCCAGCTCAAGGCCGGCGGCCATCAAATCAGCGCCCCCCATGGTCCGCGCCTCGCCGGGGCGATCGAGGTCAGTGAAGCGGTAGCTCGCAGCCGGGTCGAGCCCGCGCAGCCGGACCCGCGCCGTCTCGTAGATGCTTTCCGCGCGGCGAAACGCCTGCACGACGCCGCGACCGGCGGCCGGACGGTCGAACTGCCAGGCGACCCAGACGTCCGCGCCCAGGCTGCAGGGCGTGAGGGGATAAAAATCGCCCGAGTAATTTTCCGCATAGTCCCGCCAGGCGCGGACCGCTTTGCGGAGGTCGCCATACGGCAGGGTGCGGTCGCGCATGTCCCACGACAGGATGGCGAGCGGGCAGGTCAGGTTGCTGCGCAGTTCATAAGCGGTGAACTGGCGCGGCCCGGTCGCGGTGCCAAAAAACGGCAGCCAAAGCGCCAGGCCATAGGTCTGGGTTTGATTGGACACCACGTCGTAGCAGTAGTCGGAGCGCCAGAACGCCAGCGCGCGCCGCATGGACTCGAGGTCGATCCGCGACCCGCCGCCCGCGCAGGAATCGATGATCAGCCCGGGGTGCCGGCGCAGCAACTCGTCCCAGAAGGACAGGTATCCGGCGACGTGATGATTCTCCGTGATGCCCTGGCGGTCGGCGGCATCGTTGCTGCGCCAGATCTCGGCCGGTTCGACCACGTTGAAATCCTGACGGTAGACGTCGATGCCCTCCGCGGTGATAATCCCGCTGATGAGGTCCGTGAGCCACGCCCGCGCCGCCGGATTGCCGAGATAGAGCAGCCGGGAGGACCGCTTGGAAATGCGGTTGGGCAGCAGCCATTCCGGATGCTGCTTATAGAGAGAGTTGCTGGGCATCACCCGCTCCGGCTCGAACCAGACAATGCTTTTCACGCCGCCGCGGTGCGCGTAATCGGTGACGGCGCGCAGGCCGCGCGGAAAGCGCGCGGGGTCCGCCTGCCATGCGATCGGCTCCTGCCAGCGGCCGTTGTTCACATACCAGCCCGCGTCCATCCACCAATAGTCGATCGGCAGCTTTTCCTCGCGATAGCGGTCGATGAACCGGAGCTGGTTCGTTTCGTTGGCCCTGACCATATTGTCGAACTGCTCCCCGCTGCTGGCCGTGAGGATGGGCCCGGGAGGACGACCGCCGGGCCGGGGCAGGTTGTGCGCGAACATCCAGCGGCGCCAGGTGTTCTGGGCCTGGATCCAGTCGCCGCGCCAGAATTGCAGGACCATGAGCGGGGTGCGAATTTCCTCGCCGGGATGGAGCCGCAGGTGGGTGAGCTCCTGGCCGGCGGTGACCCGGATCCCGGCCTTGGCGTCGCGGGCAAACTCGGCGACCCACGCCCCGGGCCAGCCCACCACGACGATCACCCCCGCGCCCGGGCCACGCTCCAGGTCGAAATACGGCATCACGCCGCCGCAGGCGCGGCCCTTGGCGGGAACGAAGCGCCGGTCCTGCCCCGGTTCGAGCCGGCTGGACTGCGGCATGAAATCGGCCGGCGAATTGGGATAGAACGTGCCAAACTCATGGTGCAGCACAAACTCGTCCTGGCCCGCGCGCTTCCAGCGCGCGTCGAGCCCCCGGATATCCGTGATCAGGGGCGTGTCGTCCGTCCCGTTATTTTGGAAATAAACCGTCCATTCGACCGTGGGAAAATCGCGATAGCTGACGGCGACGCAGCGGACCTCCAGGCCGGTCTTGGGATCGTTGTAGCTCACGACCGCTTCCTGCCGCTGCGAATCCAGGGCGCGCTGGCTATGGCGCTGCGGCCAGCCAGGCAGAAGCCCGGCGGAAGATCGGCCGTCGTAATTGAACGCAAACGGCATCCCCGGCGCGACCGCGCCCGGAGCGGGTGGAAGAAATTTCTGAAACCAATCGCGGGCCTCGGAAAACTCCGCCGGCGCCGAAGGGGAGGAAGGCGGCGCCGGCTCGGCCGAGGCGGCGGCCAGGCCGGCGACAAAGAGGAAGAAAAAGGGGGCGCGCCGCTTCGTCTTCATAGCCTGACGGGCGCCCCGTTCATCTTTCCGGCGAGCTCCATCGCCCGCTCGACCGCGCCGTCCACGTTCACGTACTCAAAGTACGAAAATCTCCCCACGAGGCGGATGCCCTGGCGCCAGAACCAGTCCCGGACGATCCCCGCGTTTTTCTGGTAGTCCGCGTCGTACACCACATACGCGTACCTTGACCGCTTGACGTCGGCCAGCGCGATCGCCTCGCGGCTCACGAGCCCGCGCCGGACCAGGCCCGCGATCACGTGCTCCAGGATATCCCCATCGCTCATTTTCCATTCCCGGCTCCCGGCCCGGCAGGTGATCTCCGCCTGGATGCTATGGTGTCCCGCGGGCGCGTTCGCCGGCGAGAAGGTCGCGGGATAGCTCACCCGATTCACGAGAAACTCCTCCTCGGGAAAATAGATCGCGGTCATCTTTTTTTGGTCCCGGCCCCGGACCCCGAGCGAGACGACATACATCGGATTCACGATCAGGTCCCGGACCGCCGCGCGCACCCGCTCGGGCACCTCGAACCGGGCCATCTTCAATAATTCGTGAACGGGAACGGTCGAGACGAGTTCGTCGAACCCCAGCGGCGCCTTCCCATCCGAAATCTCCCACCGTCCGGCGGCAAGCCGCCGCACCGATTTGACCTCATACCCGAACCGCACCGGCTTCAGCTTTTCGGCGAACGCCTGGGACAGGGCCTGGTAGCCCCCGCGTTTCGGATAGTGGTAGAAAAGCTGGTGGAGGTTTCCCTCGGTCTTGAACCCCAGCGCGGCCCGCAGGATCGTCTCCGGCGTGGGCCGGGGAATGCGCTCCGCCCAGAGCATCGAGAGCCGGTCCACCGGAAGGTTCCAGACCTTGCGGTTGTAGGGGAAAAGATACGCCTCGCAGATCCCCCGGCCAAAAGTCGCGAGCAGCCACTCCTCGAGATTCTTCGGCTGCCGGAACCGGTCCCGGCAGGGGTTGTTCAGGAAATCCCAGGTGCACCGGAAATTGTCCTCGGGATCGAGCGATCCCAGGTCGTTCTCGAAGGGATACCGGATGAGCCGGCCCTTGAACGATATCCGGTTGTTCCGCCGGCACTGCCTGACGTTCGCTCCCAGCGAGCGCACCATGTAGTCCAGCACCGCCTGGTTCCGGGAAAACATGATGTGCGGACCGAAGTCAAAGGTGTATCCGTCGCGGGAAAAAGAGCCCGCGTGGCCGCCGACCCGGGCGCCCCGCTCGACCATCTCACAATCCGCCTTGAGGAATCGGGCCATGCACAGGCCCGAGGGCCCGGCTCCGAGAATGCCGATTCGTTTATGCGGCCGCGGGAGTGTCATCGCAACGGCGATTCAGTCAGAAAAACCGGGCCCTTAGCAATCGCTTCGCGGTCCACCACGCCGACTCGACCGGCCGCATCGTGCTCTTTCCAATCCGCTCCCGATAATCGATGGGCACCACCTTGACCCTCCGGCCCTGGCGGATCGGCCGGGTCAGCAGCTCCACCGGGAGCGCCGCCCCTTTCGGATCGTATCGCAGCTCCTGGATCACCGACCGCCGGTAGGCCCGCATCCCGCTGTGCAGGTCCGGCAGCCAGCGCCAAAACAGCCCGGACGCGATCAGCCCGAATCCCGCGTTCGCGAGGTAGTTCGGCCAGGGCATCGCCGCCGGCTTTCCCTTGAGCCGCGCCCCATCAACCACGTCATAGCCCTCCTCGGTCACCATCCGGGCCAGGACCGGGATCATCGCCGCCGGGTAAGACCCGTCGCAATCCAGCGTCACGATCACCTCCCCTTGGGCGCTCCGGAGCGCCAGGTCCATCGCGGGCCCGTATCCCCGCGGCGGAAACTGTTTGATGACCCGGATGCCCAGCGCCGCCGCCTTTTCCGCCGTCCGGTCCCGGCTCGAGTCGACGATCAGGATTTCGGCCTCCGGCGCGACGACCCTGATGTCCCCGATCACACCCTCGACCGCCTGTTCCTCGTTCATCGTGATCATCACGACGCTCAGGGGAAAATTAATAGAAGGCATCTTGGGGCTTCGAGCGATGGTAGGGCTTGCCCTGCTCATAGAGCCGCAGCCGCGCTTCCTCCGCCTGGAGCGGGCCAGTGCTCAAATCTCCCGCCACGGCGATGGCGCGTTTCTGGGTGGCCACGGCATCCTTGAAGTCCCCGTCCTCCGCGTACGCGGCCGCCTGGGTCCCCAGAAAATTGTAAACCTCGGTGTTGGCGCCGGCTTCCCGGAGCAGCTGAAAGGCGAGGCCGATCTCCTGGAGCGCGCGCGGCCCGCTCCGGATTTTTGCCGACGGGCAGGTGGAAAGATCCCAGGAGTATTCATTGTGGTAGCGCGGGTTGTTCGGGGTGAGCGCCAGCGCCGCTCCATGGCTCGCCATGGCCGCCGCGTAATCAGTGTCGGCCTCGGCAAATTTTCCCTGAAAGTAGCAGGCGTCGCCGAGCAGCACCTCGTTGTGGATCAGTTCATCGATATCCTCGGGGGAATTGGGGGCGGTGGCCAGCAGGGCCTGAAGCCGGTCGACGGCGTCCTGATAAAACGGCTCCGCCTTGTCGGGATGGCCCTGGATCATGGAGACGTCGCCCAGCTGGCGGCTGGCGATCGCGTATTCGTGCTGCCATTCCGCCTGCCTGGGATCGGAAGCGACCAGTTGCTTCGCCCCGGCGAGACCCTTCACCAGGTTTTCCGCGGCCAGGTCGAGCTGGTTGTTGAGAAAATAGATCCGGCCGATCTTGGTATAAACCGTCGTGAGCGTGCTGAGCCACGCCGTATTCTTGAAATCCAGATTCGTCAGGCTCGTGAGGGTTTGCCGGCTTTGCTGGTACAACTTGAGCGCCTTGACCTGCTGGTTCAGCCGGGAATAGAGCGCCCCAAAACTGTCGTAGGAGGCGCTCAGCTCGTACAACGCGGGCGTGTTGCCGGCGGCGACAGCGGAAAGCTGGGCGATGCTCAACTGGTAATATTTCGCGGCGTCCTGCGACTCATCCTGGGTCGCGAAAATATCGCCCATGAGCCGATAGGTCACGCCCAGGTTGAACGGGCCCTGCAGCGGATCACCGGGCGGCCGGCCGCCCAGGGACACGCATTCCTGAAAACTGGCCAGGGCGTCCTTGAAATCGCCCTCCGCGCCGAGAATCCGGCCCTTGAGCTGGTTCGTCACCACCAAAAACCGATTCCACCGGATGTCGCTGGCCGGCTTGGCCGTCGCCTGGGCGACGGCCAGGCATGCGTTCACCTTCGCGAGGGAATCCTGCAGGTGTCCGGCGGTGTCCTCGGCAAAAACGAGCGCCGCTTGATTGGCGAGGGTTTTGGCCAGCTCGCCCTTGAAATCGTCGTTCGAGCCGTTTCGATCCACCAGGGGCTGCATGATGCCGAGGGCTTTTTGGAAATCGTCCCCGGCCTTCGCGGGCTCGCCCTCGACCACGAAGACGGCGCCCTGGAAATTGCAGGCCTCGGCGAGGCGCATCTGGCGGTTGGGGTCGCTCACGATCTCCGGGGGCAGCTTCGTCTCGTAGTCGATCACCCGCTGGGCGGTGGCGCCGAGGACCTCAAGCTGGCCGACCGGCTGAAGCTTTTCCGGCAGGTCGGTGAGCATGAAATCGATCAGGCTGTCCGCGCCCAGGAACGAGCTTTCGGCCTCCACCTGCTCGGACTGGGCCTTGCGATACTGCCAGAAGCTGATGCCGCCAAAAACGATCACGGCGGCGCAGGCGCCCCAAAGGATGGCATTGCGCAGCTTGGTCCGCCGCAGCTCGTCCTCCTTCTGGCGCAGTTCCCCGGCGACCTCCGCCTGCCGCCGCTTCAGCTCCTCGGCGGCCTCGGCGAGCCGGCGCTCATCGCGACTGGTGCGGATGACCCCGGCCAGCACATCGTGGGTCAGCTCGAGGCGCGGCGTGCGCCCCGTCCCCTCGACCCGGAACAGGCGGCGATTGATCAGCGTGGCGATCACCGCCGGATCGATGCCCGGATGGGTGAGCGCGTCCTCGATGGCCACATTGTTGCGGTAGCCCGAGGAAGTGAGCAGCCGCTCCTCGATGAAACGCTGCACGCGTGGGTCGAGCCCCCGAAGCGCGCGGGCGTAAAATTCACTGATAATTTCGTCCTTCGAGCCGACGACCAGATCGGCGGTGATCTTCGGGTCCGGCGGCCGGCGCCGCAGGCGCTTCAAGTTCAGTTCGCGGCAAAAAACGCTGAGCAAGGTCGGCTCGACCCCGACGCCGCCGGCCTCACCCGGCGCGGCGGCGCCCTTCTCGGCAACCAGCTCGATGATTTTTTCGGCCACGTCCTCCTCCACGAGCCCGCCCCCGGTCTGCACCACCGCCTGCAGCGCCTGCCGCCCGTCCATCATCGTCAGGCGGAACCGGTTCCCGGCGATCGAGGGGATCTGATTCTTCAGGCTCTCGAGATTCGCCAAAAAATCCTCCCGCAGGCTGAGGACGACCTTGAAATTGCCCTTGTCGCGGTTGAAGACGGCCTCCGCCGCCGCACTCCGCTCCGGCCGGCCGGTGAGCAGCGGCCGATTTTCGATCAGGCTGGCCAGCTCGGCGACCAGCCGGGACACCCGCTGCCGCGGCTTTTCCCCCTCCGCGGCCAGGGTGAAAATCTCCTCGAACTGGTCGAAGACGAGGACGGGGACGAGGATGCGGTTCCTGGCGCTCCAGAAATCGTTGTCCTCGCGATGAAAATATTCCCACAGCGACTCGCCCTCCCGGGGCGCGGGCGCGTCGGCGCTTGCGGGAGCATCGGGGCTCGCGGGGAGGCAGGCTTTCTGGAGCGCGTCCCTGACTTGCGCGACAAGATCGGGCGCGTCGGCGGAGTGATTGAGCCGGATATAAACCGGCAGGAAGTCCTCGCCCCGCAGCCGGGGAAAAAGTCCCGCCTGGAGGATCGAAGTCTTGCCCAGGCCCGACTGCCCGAAAAGCACCGTCAGGACCTTGCGGCGGATCAGGTGAAAAATATCCCCGGTTTCCTCGTCGCGCCCGTGAAAAAAGCCGGAGTGCTCCTCCGTGAAGGAGCTCAGGCCGGGCCAGGGATTCTCGGCATTGACGACGTCCTCGTCGAGCGGTTGGGGCTCGTCGGACATCAGGCCGCTCTTTCCCGGTTTTTGATCTTGTCCACCGCTTTGCTGAGCCCGCGCACGAAATCGGACGTCAGATTTCCGTCGGGATACCGGTCGTAGTGCTTGTCGGCGAACCGCTCCGGCACCTCGGAGTCGTCCACCGGGACCGGGATGATGAAAATTTCGCCGGGTTGCAGCCACTGCTTGCGGTCCTCCGCCAGAAACCATTCGAACAGGAAGCCGCCCTCGCGCCGCTGGTGGGTATTGCGCGAGACGACCGCGAGGAAAAGCGCGCAGCGGGAAACATTCCGGCGAATCTTCTCCTTCCAGGCCTCGCCCGATTGGATCTGCGAGCGGTCGAGCCAGACGCTGAGGCCAGCCTCCTCGAGGCTTTCGGCGATCCGGTGCGCCGCCGGCTCATCCTCGCGGGCGTAGCTGATGAAAATGGCATTGCGCTCCATTGCGCCGGTCTCCACCGGGTCGGAGTCCACCGCGACCGGCTCCCGCCCGGAGCCGGCATTGGGTCCGGGCCGGGCGGCCGGAAGCGCGGCCCACCTTTCCGAGAGCTGCCGGACGAAATCGACCGGGCCGCTTTCGGTGAAGATCTCGAGGTGCGCGCGGCCAAAGCTTTTCAGGAACAAGACCAGGTTCTTGTCCTGCCGGCTGCTGTCGTCGGCGAAGTATTGCATCTTGTTGCTGACGCCGGCGGACAGCCGTTCGCCCTTCGTCAGGCGGAGGAAAAAACGCGCCAGCCAGTCGGGAAAATTGTTGCCGATGAGCAGAAGATGGTTGCCCTTCAGCTCGTCGAAGAGCCGGTTGGGGCGGCGCTCGTCCATCTGCAGGGCTGAGACAAATTCCAGCGTGTCCTCCTCGGTCACGACAAAATCAGCTTCTTCCGATGATTTGCCAAAGAGGTGGAAAACCAGCGGCTGGCGCAAATTCTTGTAGTCGCGCGGCAGGTCCGCCCGGTCGAGCTCCAGGTTCGGCGCATAGGAGCAGCTGACCGTGCGCTCCGCCCCGGAAAACCGCTCGGCGTTGAGCGCCCGCTCCATCAAGCCGTCGAACGTCGTCGACACGAAGAGGTGAAACGGCTTGATCCGCGCGAGCTGCCGGAGCGGCTCGGGGATGGAAACGGGCGTGTTGGCCAGGATCGAGTTAAGGCGCAGATAAGTCTTGGCCGGGAGGCCTCCATTCTGGAGATACCGGCAGACAACCTGGTTGATCGTGAAGGCGTCTCCCAGATCGCCAACATCGACTTTCAACTCCTTGGCCAGCAGCCCGGCGAGGTGCGAATAGAGCGCTACCTGGCGGCCATCGACCTCGATGGTCAGCAAATCCTGCCCCACGATGGGGACAACTTTCCCGCCCTTGATGAACCCGATCAGATCGTCCCAGAAATCCATTCAGGATCTTCCTGCACGTTGCTTCGATGGGGATAGGCCACCCGCAACCCACGACTTGTGCAAGGCGTGGGAGCCCCGATTTCGCCCCACCGGGCGACCGCGTTTCTCCGGCTTTAGCTGTTGCTGGAGGACTGGTCGCTCATGAAGCCAATCCCTTGATTGGCCACCTTGTTCGACGAAGCATTGGCCCTGATGGCACAGATCGTCCCCAACAATCCCAGAGCAAGAACCGCTACGATGATTTTTTTCATTGATTTATCCTTTGGCCGTACAGTGAGTTATGCTTGCGCGATTCGAAATTTCAAAAAAATAGAGTGCCGAGTCAATCCCCAATCGAAAATTCGTCATCGCCGTTCGATGTAAATGGCAAATCTTTGATGGCTAAGGAGAAAACGTGGGATTTTATCATCGCCGCGGAGCTTCTCGTCCTGCTGCTGTTCCTCGCCTATAGCAACAGCTTTCAGGCTCCATTCATCCGGGATGACAATTCCTCGATACCCGAAAACCCGTCGATCCAGCACCTTTGGCCTCCGGCAAAGGTTTTGTCGCCGCCTCACAGCGGTGAAACCGTGGGCGGCCGCCCGGTGCTCAACCTCTCCCTGGCGCTCAATTACGCCGCAGGGGGAACGGAGCCCTGGGGCTATCATCTGGTCAATCTTCTGATCCACGCGGCCGCCGGATTGACCCTTTTTGGCGTTGTGCGCCGCACGCTGCTCCAGCCCCGTCTCCGCGACCGATTCGAACCTGATGCCACGCTCCTGGCGCTGGCCGTGGCGGCCCTGTGGGCGCTCCATCCCCTGCAGACCGAATCCGTGACCTACACCATCCAGCGGGCGGAGTCGCTGATGGGGCTGTTTTACCTGCTGACGCTCTACTTTTTCATCCGCTATGCGGAAGAGGAAAAATTCGAAATTCGAAATTCGAAATTCGAAATTTGTTCGGTCGCCGCCTGCCTGCTCGGCATGGCGACCAAGGAGGTCATGGCCTCCGCGCCCATCGTGGTCATGCTCTACGACCGGACGTTTATCGCCGGAACGTTTCGGGCGGCATGGAAGAAGCGGCGGACCCTTTACCTGGCGCTGGCATCGACGTGGATTCTGCTGGGGTGGCTCGTCGCCGGCATCGGCGCCGCCATCGCAATCCACACCATTTCATGGCGGGCGTATGTCACGATGCAATTTTACGCCCTGGTCGAATACCTGAAGCTCACCCTGTGGCCGTCGCCGCTGATCTTCGACTACAGCGGCTACGTGATTCACAATCGATTCATCATCGGGACGGATGTCCTGCTCGTGGCGCTGCTGCTGGGGTTCACGATCGTCGCCCTCCGCCGCTGGCCGGCCGTCGGGTTTTGCGCTTTTTGCTACTTTGCCGTCCTGGCCCCGACCTCGAGTGTCGTGGTGGCGTCGGGCCAGACGCTCTGCGATCACCGCATGTACGTGCCGCTCGCGCCGGTGATCGCGGTGGCCGTCCTGGGGATCTATCGCTGGCTGGGCCGGGTCAGCCTCCCCGTTTTCTTTGCCCTGGCCCTGGTCGCGGGCGGATTGACCCATTGCCGCAACCACGACTACCGGACCGCGCTGGCCCTTTGGACCGACATGGAGAACAAGCTCCCGGGCAGCGCGAGCGCGCACGCCAACCGGGGCGGTTACCTGTTGAAGGGCGGCCGGCTGGCCGAGGCCAAGGCCGAGGCGCAGGAAGCGTTGCGGATCGATGCGAACAACACCACCGCGCTCGACAACCTGGGCATCATTCTCTTCGAGCAGGGCAGGATCGACGAGGCGATCGCCTGTTTCAAGAAGTCGCTCCGGTCCAACCCCGACCATGCCTGGACCTATTATTTTTACGGTTATGTGCTCCAGCAGTCCGGCCGCAAATCCGAAGCCATCGGGCTCTACCGGCAGGCCCTGGTCATCCGGCCAACGTTCCCCGACCCGCTGGCGCGGCTCGCCGAACTCCAGGCCGGGAAATAGGCACGGGACGCAAAGGTTGATCTGCGTCATTTCCCCTGTCATGACTCCAGGCAACCCCCGTCCGCGATGAATGCCGGCCCGCCGCCCTCCCTCCCCTTCCAACCGATTTCCCGCGGATACCCGCTCGACCAGAAAGAATTCGGCTCGTTCGCCGACTCATCGCATCTTTTGGGCGATCCCGCCGGGCTTCGCCAGCGGGTCCTGGACGACGGCTACCTGTACTTGCCGGGGTTTTTCAAGCGCGAGGACGTCCTGGCGGCCCGCCAGGTCGTAACCGACCGGCTCATGGCGCAGGGCTTCCTCAACCCGGACCATCCCGCCATCGACGGCGTCGTCGCCGATGTGACCATCGTCAACTCCAAGAGCGCCTTCCGTCCCCCCACCGGCCACAACCCCGAACAGGTCAAGGCTTACAATGCCGACGATCTCACCCGGCAGAATCGCCCCCTGCTGGACCTCCTGCACCGGGGAAAGCTCATCGATTTTTTTGCGGAATACCTGGGGGGACCCGTGCTGCATTATAATTACATCTGGTTTCGCGCCGTCGGCCCCGGCATGGGAACGCCGCCGCACTGCGACATGGTCTACATGGGCCGCGGGACTCCCCGTCTCATGACCACCTGGGTTCCCCTGGGAGACACGCCCTTCAACGTGGGCGGCCTGATGATTTTGGAGAACTCCCATAAGCAGGCGGGCCGCCTGCAGCATTACCTGTCCCGGGACGTGGACGAGTACTGTACCAACAGCCCCAACGCCGAAAAGATCAAGTCCGGGGAGTTGCTGCACGAATGGGACGGCGTCCTTTCAAAAAATCCGGCCTCCTTGCGCGAGAAATTGGGCGGAAGATGGCTGACGGCGGAATATCGCGCCGGCGATATCCTGATCTTCACGATGCGGACCGTCCACGCCAGCCTCGACAATCAATCGGACCGGGTCCGGCTCTCAGTCGACACCCGCTACCAGTTGCAAAACGAACCGGCCGACGAGCGATTCATGGTCGAAAATCCGGTGCCGTACGCGGTCGAATTTAAAAAGGGCCGCGTCTGTTGACCGTCGCGGACACCCATGGCACGAATCGCAATTGTCGGAGTCGGCGCGATCGGCGCCGTGGTGGCGGCCAGCCTCCAGCAGTCGGGGCGGCACGAGCTGGTCCTGTGCGTGCGCCGGCCGCTGCCCCGGTTGACCGTGGAATCTTCACGGGCGTCGGTGGAGGTGCAGGCATCGGTCCTGACCGATCCGGCCTCAGCCTCCCCGGTCGATTGGGTGATCGTGGCGACCAAGGCCTATGATGTGGCCGGAGCCGCCCGGTGGCTGGAGCGGCTGCGGGGCCGCGGCGCTCCCGTGGCGGTCCTGCAAAACGGGGTCGAACACCGGGCGCGTTTTGCGCCGTACGTCCCCGCGGACGCCATCGTCCCGGTGATGGTCGATTGCCCGGCGGAGCGGGACCTCCCCGGCCACGTGAGGCAGCGGGGCCCCATGCATCTCCGGGCGGCCGATGACCTCCATGGCCGGGCTTTTATCGATCTGCTCGGCGGCACGGACGTCGACGCCGTCACCGCCGCGGACATGACCACCGTGCTGTGGCGGAAGCTTTGCTCCAATTCCGCCGGCATTCTTTCCGCAGTGCTGCTGCAGCCGGCGAAAATCATGCACAACGAGGAGATCGCCGCAGCGGCGCGGCAGATCGTGCGGGAATGCGTCCTGGTGGGCCGGGCCGAGGGGGCGGAATTGGCGGACGACATCCCGGACGAGGTCGTGCGGCGCTATCGCGCCTCGGCCCCCGACTCGCTGAATTCGTTGCACGCCGATCGCCTCGCGGGCCGCCCGATGGAAGTCGACGCCCGCAACGGCGCCATTGTCCGCTTCGGCCTGCGGCACGGCATCCCCACGCCCTGCAACCGTATGGCGGTCGCGTTGCTCAAAGCGGCGGCTGGAATGCCGGAGTCAGCCTGAGTCCTTAACTAAGCCAACGCCGTCAGGGCTTCGCCGTGTCCAGCGTTTCAAGCCATCGAACGAATGCCGCCTGCAACGCAATTCGATGGTCCGAATAGGGGTGATCGGTGGGAAAATGAACCTCGGTGATCGCATTGCCTCCCGCTTTGTATACGGCGGCGACAAGAGCCTCGGAGTCCGGTGCATTTCCGTCGTCCGAGGTGATGAGCAGCAAGGGGCGGGTGGCAAGTGCATCCGCGTACGTGACGAAATTCCACTCCGTTTGGTGGGCCAGCGCCTCCGCCACCAGTGATTCCGGGGTGCACCCAACGAGGGATTCCATGTTCTCCGCAATGGACTTCACCTCCTGGGCGCGGTCCGAGGCGGACCTCAGGGCGGCCGCTTCGCCGCCGATGTTCCACCCCGAAATCATGGCCACGGCCATGATCGCCTTGTCGTTCACCCCGGCGTGCGCAGCCATCAAACCTCCCATGCTATGACCGGCAACGGCAATGTGGACGGGATCGATTCGATATTGCCTCGCGTTGGCCGGATCACGGAGGAATGCGATCGCCGAATCAGCGTCCTCGAGCGCATGGACAAATGAAAACGCCCCTTCGCTTCCCCACGATCCCCGATAATGAAACGTGAGCACGTTCCAACCCGCCCGGCGCACCGACTGGGCAAGGTCGAGGTTCTGCTCGTTGCCGGGAAACCCGTGCATCAGCAGCAGCGTGGGATGCGGACCGGCGCCCGAGGCGAGATATAGGACGCCGTGCATCGCGCTGCCATGGCTCGGTATCGCCACGGCATCCATTTCGGCGGGAAACGCCTTGTCCGGCGGAGGATCGGAGATGACCGCGGACGGAATCGGTTGCGCCACGACTGCGGTCGCCGCCGCCAAAAAAAACAATGCTACGACGGCGGGAAATTTGCGCATGGTCGCAATGCTTCCTGTAAGTTATTAAATGGCAATAAAGTCCCTCTCCGGGGTCATGGCGCGGATCGGATGCCCACCCACCAGACCCAGGCGATGAAGACCGCCTGAACGGGCAGCCGCGCCCAAAGAACGGCGGGCGAAAAATTGGTCCCGGGCATGTGGCCCAGCAAGGCGACGTGCACGTTGGCCGGAAAGACCGCCACGAGCAGGGCAATGAGGCCCCAACCCGCGAGACGGCGCGTCCGCGGGACCAGCAGGCCAAGGCCACCGAGGATCTCCGCCCCGCCCGAGATCGCGTTGAGCGCCGAAGGCAACGGCATCCACGGCGGGATCATCGCGATGTAGAGACCCGGCGTGCGAAAATGGTTGGCGCCGGCCGCGACGAAAAATACCGCGAGGATCCAGCGGAATATGATGGTGGTGCGAAGACGATTCTCCGTAGTGCTCATGGCAGCTGGAGTTTTGCTGAATCCAGCATCCCAGGGCAACCCTAGCCTGACTCCGTGGGATTGCTCCCCGTCGGAACCAATCAGTGCCGACGCCGAAACTCTTCTTTTGCAAAAAGAGCCAGCTTGGGAAGCGGGGAGGCGATGAGCGCGGCCAGCGGCACCGACTCGATCAGCGGGGTGCCGTGCTGGCGGGTGAATTCCCGGGCGCTGGGGGAGTCGAGGACAGCCACTGCTTCCTGGACCAGGCGAAGGGCTGGACGTTCGTTCGCGGCGGTCGCGGAGGAAACAACCTCGGCGAGAAACTCGCGCAAAACCAAAGCCAGGATCTTGACGTGTTTCACATCCTGGCGTTCCGCTTGATTGAGGTGGAGTGCATTCTCCAGCTTTGCCTTCAGCAGAAGATGGGGAAAGAGCACGGGCACATCGCAGCCACAAACCCGGAGCAGCAATGAATCC
>Ga0302325_10014674_pt1 | contig 16671 bp, 12 predicted proteins | sample Palsa_T0_2_FD_201948 | JGI IMG/M metagenome (GOLD analysis project Ga0302325, IMG submission 201948) | Peat permafrost microbial communities from Stordalen Mire near Abisko, Sweden - Palsa_T0_2 | ecosystem: Environmental > Terrestrial > Soil > Palsa > Peat permafrost | place: Sweden: Abisko... | reverse complement strand
CCACCACCCAATGCTCCAAGCGGTCCCTCAACCTTAGTCCGCTCAAACTGCATACGTCCCCCCGCACCTCTCCCAATCCCCATTTCCCCCGCGCCACCACTGGCAACGCCAAACATTTTCTCAATTCCTCCCGGCAACCTGATCCCAAACTTCGCTAGGAGACCGGTAAGAGCGCCGCCGGTTATAAGAGGCATGATTACGAGCATGAAAACTTTCATTGGGTGTTTTTTGAGGTAGTAAAGTAGGTCTCGTAAAAGGCGACGGAGTTTGGAGTACATGCGGGCCATGTAACCGGAGCGTGGGGAGCGCTTGTAGTAGGAGGATGATCTGTGGCCCCCGAAACCTGGAATCCCTTTATTAGCACATAATTCCTCACTTCTCTTGTTTCACGTAAAACATAGACACGAAACTTAAATAACTGGAAGTTGGAAAATGGGAAGAAGTACCAAAGAACGTCGACCGCGAAGAATTATGCTTGGCGTCGCCCATGCCGAAAATCCCAGAGCTGCGTGGAGAGGAATGCGAGTGGTGGTGTCTCCCGCTGCTGCTGGATTTGCGGTGCTCATGGCTGCTGCTGTGGTGGTGCGGGCTACCGCCGATTTCTGATGCGCCGTCGAACCAACCCATTTTCAAGGGGGGGCTTGGGAGGGAGCTTGCAGAGCTTGAGCTTTGACGGAGTTTGAGAGGAGCAAAGTTTATGGAGGTGCGATAGTGGGGAGTTTAAAAGTAGGGAGTTTAAAGTAGGGACGGGAGCCCAAGGGCAATTGAGAGCAGAAGTGGAGAGTAATCGAATAACTCAGTTCTGGCAAACTGTGAAGGGTGAGAAGTGGTAGGGAAGAGGGGTGGGTGGAGCTGGTGTTGAGGCTTTTGGCTGTCAGCTCTTCACCGCCGTTATTGGAGAGGTTGGGTCTCGGCCGCGCGACAGGGGACGTGCCCAATCACGTGATTCGAGGCTAGACAGGTGTGTGAAACGAAACTGTGGCTTTTGGGGTAGTGCACCGCCACTTCATGACGCATGCGAGAGAATCCAGGTCTGGTCCATGTATATGTGTGGCAGTTCTCGAGGACAAGTCACAAGCTTTTGTTCCATCTACTTAAACATAAATTTTTGCTGTTCACACCCTGCAAGTTCTCTGCCAATCTTTGGATATTTGGAATGATAGCAGAGCAATCATGGCAGGAGTTCCTGTTGATTATTGTAAGTGCAGCCTCGTCAGCCTGCTTCCCCGTAGATACTAACAGCACCTCAGACGCAGCACTAGGAGTTCCCTCCACAGCAACTCAGCAGCAGATTCGCGATGCCTACAAACGGTACCTCTCCCTACCACCTCCATCCCATCCTACTTTACAGCACCAACTAACAACCTCACAGAGCAGCACTCAAAACCCACCCCGACCGCGTCCCCACCGACTCCCCAGAACGCGGCGAGCGAACCCGTAAATTCCAAGTCATAAACGACGCCTACTTCACCCTCTCAGATCCCACACGTCGTCGAGACTACGACTCAGCACGCACTTACCACGGCTTCGGCTCAGGCGCCTCCACCGCATCCACAGCTTACGACTCAGACGCCGACATCCCGGACCCAGGACCCGGAGCCTCCACCTCAGGCGGCTTCCCTTGGTCAAGCTTTGGCTTTAGTTCGAAAGCGAAAGACAAGGAAGAGGAGAATAAGTGGGAGAATGAGCAATTTGGGGATGTGTTTGAGGAGATGTTGAGGGAGGAGGGGATGGCGGAGCAGGGGGGAACGCCTACGGGGAAGTTCTGGAGTGTGGTTGGTGGGCTGAGTGGAGGTGCTATGGGGTTTATTGTGGCGAATTTTCCGGGGATGGTTGCGGGTGCTGTTGCCGGGAATAGGTTGGGAGCTGTGAGGGACGCGAGGGGGAAGAGTGTTTATGCTGGTATGTTTTGATAGGCTCGTGTATTTGGGACATTTACTGACATTTGGGATATAGTTTTTCAAGAATTGCCAGCTAGTGATAAGTCGAGGCTGTTGAGTCAGCTTGCGGCGAAGGTTTTCAGCCATGCGGTGGGATCTTAGAGTGGTTTTGTTGTTGGGTTGATGGGGCACTTTGGAGATAACAGAGATATGAATGGCGCTGTGCGAATGAAATTCTGGCACTGGAAATGATATGTGAATGAGGGGACTTAAAACAGTCAACTATGGCTTCTGATGCGCACTTAGATAGTCGATGAAATACCCATTGAATAACAGACTAATCTACAATGCGTGCAAGCATCAACAACATGGCTCATTGGAATAGACAGAACATCAAAACTAGAGGTCTGTAAGATTGATAGAGATATTCAATCTGAAACTAAAGTTTTCATTGGTTAAGATTCAAGAAAGTGTGTTGATTCGCTTATTCCCCTCTCCCATTTTGGGCGGTATATGTTCATTATTCAAATAGGAAATTATTCGTTAAGCAGAGGCTTGGCTAAGGTCAGTGTGGTTCAAGTTAGTGACTTAACACCTCTTGAATAGTACCAACGAAAGAGATAAGAGCGCTGTTTCCCGATGTCTAAGTCTCTGAGTTGTTAAGAAGGAGGTATTGTTGGTGCTATTTATTTGGTCTCGCTTATTGCGATCTTCTCTCCTTTTATGTTTCTGTGGATTATCGTATCAACCCAGAATATTTTTATATGAAGCTCAACGTGGCGTTTCAATATTCATGAATTTTCAATGATTAATTGTAAGTTTTCTAGTATTCTCTACTTAAATTTGAAGGTTAAAATGCTTTGCTTTGGCAGTTGCTGCAATCGTTTTGAATTCACTCCCCCATTTGTTGGGATGACCATATATGCGCGAGGCAACATATTTCCCACGAATATATTACGGATATATCTACTGAATAATACGCTCCTCACATCTACAACTTCGATCTCGTCTTCGTAAATTCAACCTTATTCACACAACTCCCGACCCCCTCCAACCTAACCTCTACCACATCGCCATCCTTCAACCAAAGCTGCGGTCTCCTCCCCATACCTACACCCTGCGGCGTACCCGTGAATATCAAATCACCAGGCAATAATGTCGTCCCCTGACTCAAAAACGCAATCGTCTTTGCAACACCGAAAATCATATCCTTCGTACTACTCTCCTGAACCGTCTTCCCATTCAACTTCGTCGTAATCTGGAGGTTTTGAGGGTCTTTGATGATCTTGCTGCTGACAATACCCGGCCCGTACGGTGCCCAACCGTCGAAACCTTTTCCTAGGGACCATTGGCCGCCACCGTGCTTGAGTTGCCAGTCGCGATGCGAGACGTCGTTGCCGATTGAGTAGCCGAGGACGTAATCCAGGGCCGATGATTCTGGGACGTCAGAGCAGGCTTTCCCTATGATGGCGACGAGCTCGCACTCGTAGTCCAGGCCGGTTCCTTCTTGAGCTAGGGGGTGGACTGGAATGGGATCCGTGGGTCCAGCGAGAGAAGTTATGGGTTTGTACTGGGGTTTGTGAGTTTTCATTTTGCGTGCTCTGGGGACAGCTACTCACGAATAAAACGGGAAATTTGGGAATTGGCAAATTTGACTGAGTAATTAGTCTAACTCTCTTCTCAAATTGATGAGAAATGCACCTCCTTCGCATGCTGCTCATAGTTGAGTCCCAAACATCTCACGGTCTTCACCTCGTCCAAAGCAAGTGGTGCCAAAAGAAGACGAATATCTTCGATTTGGTCCGTAACATCATATTTTCCGAAAATTTCGCCTCGAATTATCTTGGCCTGCTTTGCTTTCCCAACATCTGTCACACCATGGGGAAGAATTGCATCTCCATAGTAGGTTCGTCCGTCCTTAGCAAGGAACCTGACAAGTCTCTAAAAGATATGTTAACTACATACCTGGACATTTCTTGGACATGAACTTACGGAAAAAGAAGCCATATCTAAGACCCAAAGGCAATCCGAGAACTAGATGAGAGGGCGGAGGAATTGAGAACAGAAAATGAAAGGAAAATCTCCAATCTATCTACTTTTGAACACGGCAAAGAGGTCGGGAGGGGGAGATTCATATTGCCGTCATCCGAGGGGCTCCGATCCCTGCAGCGCCGGAATGCTCCCGTCATCGAATCCACCAATCTTTGAGCTCCTGGAAAATCTTCGTCTATGTCAATTGAAACGACCACCAGTGCAAGGGAATACGCCATGAGGTATTCGGGACTACAGAGAGAGGTATTATCTCTTTATCGGAAATGTCTACGGGAAAGCAGGAAGAAGGACTCGGTAAGCCGAGGTGAACTGTATCTGCGAGCTCTTTTTCTGACGGAACACAGAGTACGAGGTCGCATTTCGAGTCATTTGCAAGGTGAGCATAGGTCACTACCTCTATGAGTTGGTCAAAATTATTCCTGGGGAGCTGAACTGATAGCGTTTGCTTGCAGGACCGAGTTCGAGAAGAGCATTGGCCTCGACAAGAAAGATTTTGGCGCCATAGAATATCTGTTGCGAAAAGGCCAGAGACAGCTCGAAATATACTCTTCACCAGGAATCAAGGATATACGATGATAATTGTCTAGTCTCGGGTGTGGAGAAATATCAATTGGCCATCATCGCGCCATGTTGGGAACTTTGGGAAGGCACAACCCTCTGTTCATATGAAGAAATATCGGGGTCACGCTTCAAGGCTCTTCCTCATTCTCCCTAACATGATGCATCCTTATCGATTCTCTCCATAATGCCCAATTTCAGTATCCATTGGAAGGGCTGTCCTCATCACCGTCTACCCCGAATTCGAGTTGCATCGACGCCTCGCACATCCATCCGTACCCGCTCGCAGATTGCTGCTGAGCAAGCTTTGCGAATACCGCTAGGCACTGCCCTCGAAGAAGCTCGGAAGAGACAGCGGTTCAATCTTCGGTTTCGAAGGCGGCGTGGGAGAAGCTCCAAAAGTACATCGACAGTCGTTCGATCTCGGAGACAAGCTTCTCAGCGGGCGAGACAACATATACAAGTGTTTGGATGGGGCACATCACGGGCAGAACTTGCTAGTAGATATACCATTGGAAGTACCGGGTCAGGACGCCCACCAAACAGGCCCAGAGCTAGTGCAAAGTCCTCAGCTGCGCTTCAAAATCAACCACCACGAGACAGCATTGTCCCTTCCACAGATGGGGCTGCTAGCTCCTCTCTAAGACAAGTCAAAGTATACAAGAGGAGGCCCGATAACGTGTACTCGTTGATGCACGTTGCGGAAGTACCTATCTATTGGAAGTCTGGCAAGAATGCGAATCGAAAGAAATCCCCCCTCAACTCGAATCGCTTGAGCATCAACTCTGCAAAGAGACCTGGAGCAGAGTACGCACACGTGGGACCTCTTGAGACGGTTAGTCGAAGATACACTTCTCGTGGTTCTCAGACGCTTGTAAGGCGGCGAACTTATGATTCTAGGATTGATCCGAAGAATCTAGTTCAGGAAGGTCGAAGCAAATCTAGTCTTGCTCAAGCCAAAGAAATAACACCCGGTCCAGAAGCACTGTCTCAAGCGTCGCCCACGAAGAATCAACGAAGTTGTGTATCTCCAGAACTTTTAGCAGCTGTAAACTCTTTAAATCTGCAGACGAAACCTAAAGGAATCGATACTCCCTCTAATAAGACTGCTGTTCCATCAATCTCGTCTGATAACCCCTCTCGCACCCCGAGCCAGCGGAAAGCCCTTAGAAAGTTCACTCGAGAAATCGAGCTCTATCTTCAAGCTTGCCGTTCCCTACCCAAGCAAACTCTTGTCGCAACGCCATCTTTAACTACTATATCAGCCTTGACTATTGACGAATTTAAGCCTTACCGAGCACAGTTTCAGTCTGTTGGGCTAGCTGTCACATCGAATGAGCAGCGAGGACTAGTTCAGCTGGAGGAAGAACCACCGCCGCCACCGACTCCGCCCAAAGACTTGAGGTGGTCAAAAACAAATTCACCATCAGACGACAAGATGGGCCTTTGGAAAGATAAGCAGAAGGAAAAGCATAGGGCATCGTATGCCTCTGGCTCTACGGGAACAACTGTATTGGGGTTTACTCCACCGCATGAAAAAAGTTATCCCCGACCCAGAAGGGCAAGACAGCCCTCAACAGATTCTGAGCATACGATCATTGGTTTCACTCCTCCACACGAAAAAGTGGCTACCCCACCAGCAAGACCACCTCCATCTGCACCAGAAACGCCAGCCAAGAAGTCTCTGCCATGGCTTCGCAAACCAGATCCTTCGCCTGGATCCATATCGCCCACCAACAAGATGGGTGAGGCGTCCAAGATAAAGAAAACAAGCCTATCAAGTCCGCCGGAAAATTGGGTTAAAACCTTTCAGTCTTCCACCCAAAAGGATAAGAAACCTGACAAGCTGAAGAAAAGTGGCCCAGTAGATCCACGTGAGTATTAGATCAAATCTGAAATAGCATACAACTAATGGTTTGAAGCTCGGCCGGTTATATCAAAACGTTCTACGAAAGTCCAGAACGATATGAAATCCAGCAATGAAAATACTGATGTCAAGGAACTGCCAAGCATTCCCGGACAACAGGCTCAGGTGTCTACACAGACCGACAACGTAGATAGTGGTGTTCTAGAGAGCAGTATCTCCACGGTCACATATGCAGATATGGCAACACAGACCAATGCTGAAGAGGCTACGACGAAGAATGAGGAAGCCGAGATCACAAGAGCACATGCCATCAGTGGTCGTAACAAAACCTTTCCACTTACCAAAAATAAGGGCAAATGCGTTGCTTCCTCAGAACCAATAATTGCTTCCTCGTTGCCAAAATCTCGGAAAAGATCCGGAATGAAATGGGAAGGTATCGATCAAGAAATACAGACTGACAACATTGGCCAAACAAGGCCAAAGCCCAATGATGAGAACCAGAGTCGGCAAGACAGGAGAAGCATTGACAAATCAGACGTGAGAGCGGATGCTAGACGCACTACCTTTCCCTCACCTGCAAACACGGCTAAGGGCCCAGAGCCATTTCAAGCATCACCGGCACTCAGATCTCCCAACAGAAGTGGGGACGAGGGAAAGCATAGAGCATATGCACAGATCCAGGACTCAATCGAAAACAATCTACCTCCTCCAACTCTTCAAGAACCATCCGCTACACTTTGCATCAAGTGTGCCAATGAGTTGGAGCCAGCCTCCCTTGAGCCAAACCCGGAACCTGAACCGCTTCCAGAACCGGAGCCCAACCCTGAACAAGGTCCCCAAACTGGATTGTGCCGTACTTGCACCGCCCGCTCGTCTCTCATATGCGAGCAATGTTTCCCTTCCAGAAAGACTTCTGCAGCTATCTCTCCAAAGCAGACTTATCCATGGGACGTACAATATGCCCCTTCTCGGCGGTCAACAAAGGACATCATTCCAGCAAGACCAGTCACTTACTCAGAAGAGCCCGCAAGCCCTCCCAGGACTGATAAGACTAGTAAAGAGACCGTCCAAGACGGCCAACCCCCTGAAGAAAGGCCCATGCCTATACAAACCATCCACAACGTCGTCGTGGAATACAGCAGCGAAACTCCGCTCCCTGATCCAATGAAGCCTTCTGTACCAAGATTAAAGCTCAAACTCCCCACAACATCGCTACCCCCACCGCAACGTAGCCAGTACTCTACAACTTCAAGACCCAAACCGATCCCTCTAGCACCACAACCTCCAACAGTCGTCAACGTACCCGTCCAACTCCCAGATCTTACTTCAGTCTCATCACTCGACACCCTCCCTACAAAACTAGGTCAAGTAACAGACAAGCAAGTCTTCAAAGGCCTCCACGTGGCGACAGCCGCAGCATGCGACGAAGATGTTGATAAATGGATTGAAGAGATCACCGGGTCTGGGGTCAGGAAGTTCCTTGCGGATTTGAGCCGCTTTGAAGGGTTGGGCGTTAATACGCTGGCGGATGTTGCGAGGAGGGCGGCGAGGCAGAGGAGGGAGAGGGTTAAGGCTTGGGAGGTTGTTAGGGAGGCGAGGGTTAAGCAGCGGGATGCTGGAGGTGTCGATGAGCGCGAGGTGGGGGGGGAGTGGGTTGTGGGGGAGATGGGCGTCGTTGAGAAGGAGGAAGGGTGTATGGTTATACATGCACGGGATTGTAAGGGTGGTGAAGGGAAGTGTTGTTGATGGGAGGAGTGCTTTGGTGGTGTTTACTTTACCCCTTTTACTATCTCGATTCACGAATCACGAATAGATTGGTATACGGGAATGAAGCTCATTGCTCTACGTATTATTACATTCCCATTGCAAGGCGACACGATGTATTGCATTTCATCTTACTATTTTCACTTTATTCGTCTAGCTAGGAAATAAAGGCTGCTCACATGGTGACTCGCACAAGGCAAGCGCCATGACAGCTGCCAGTTTCCGGAGCTACCTACATTACGCTGTATTGACAGCTGCGAGATTCCAGACAACTTGCAGTAGCGAGGCAAAGCGAGGATGTTGGCATGGCCCCTTTTCCGCAGTACACATGTTGGTCAGGGTGTAGCTGCAAGTACTCCGGACAGCAGCAGATCTCGCTACGTATCATGCAAGCTGCCTAGGTGCTTAAGTCAAGGCCATGCCCATAGACTACGGAACTTTACAGGTGCCACTGCACAGCATGTATGCAGCCTATTCCACCCATTTGCTAGCGAGAGAGGGGAGGGAGCGAACGTGTTCGTTTGGCGGGTAGGTGCAATTTGTTCGGAAGGAGGTAGAGCGCGTGGGCGTCAAGTGACTACTTGAGCGGGGGAGGAGGAACGAATTGTTGTTTGGAAGATTGAGGGTAGGGTATTGGGTGCTGGGGTTGAGGCTCGAAGGTTGGGTGGCATTGGAAACTACTTTAATTGGAGCGCGACTTGCCCACTGTAGTTGCGAGGACATGATCCGCTCGAATTTTCTCGGATCTGGGGCATTTTATTGATTCACCGCGGAGGCAAGCTATGATGGTTCTGCTTGTGTGGGACCTATTGTGGCAAGCGTTTCGTAATTCCTTGATTCAGCATATTTGACTTGGATATGGAATGGCGAATCGGCACTGCCGGATTCAGCTCTCCTCTTGATTTATCAAAAACTAAGAAAGTGGACGTTGATTCAAATCCTGATCTGATAATGAAGGATGCCCTGCTCCCTTGGTTGGGGATTTCCCGTCGAATCGGCACTGCCAGCACATCTCTCACGATTCACATCTGACATGCGGTCATGTCATGCATACGTACTGCAAACTGTAATAACCAATCTGAGAGGCAAGTGGTATTAATATCACGAATACTATTTCTTTGGGAGGTTTTCTCTCGCTGCCAATCGGTACGACCGGAACCCAGCTGCGAAATCACACTGAGGCGTCATAACTCCCCGAACATCCACAGTGAGTGCCAGCCCGGACATTTGGTTCATTGGGTTTTAGTGTCTGAGATGATGTGCATTGTCTCGGCGAGATGTCATGTGTACTTGTTCCTAGTCTTGGAAGTTGGAATGGGTGTCGTTGACGAGGGTTGAAATATCTATTCTGATTGGCCAGTGATGTGTTGGAGGTCGGACTTAAATAGACATGGGAGCTTGCGCAATCATGGATGAGTCTTCCGTTGCAGTAGATTCTTGGAAAGCGTGAAGAAGGATGACATGTGATGGACATTAGGCTGCCGACAACACGGAGTGAAGGGTAAGAAGACCCGAAAATCTCATGTGAGGGCATGTCATTCATTCCAAATGTGGTTGAACAAGAGGCTCAAAATCGTTGAAGAGCTGAGTTAACCAGAAGGGTGGGTGGCACGCGATTACCTGATTGGAAGACTCAGTAGCGTTGTGATATGTACGGCATTCGATCCATGGGGCTTAGAGCTGATCGTGATTTGGTGTGTGGGGCATTAGGGAGCGTGATTGATGGTGTTTCAGCTTGACTGATCAACCCGTTGATGTCGCTTTTCGAGATCTCTTGGTATGAGGAATGCGGGCGCCTGTGACTTCTATGAATTTCGTAAGAGAAGGGAGATGGTGGGTTCTTGAATCTATTGTTGGCTGAGAGCCAGTATGTCGTAATATCTGCAATAATGTGGTCCCTGAAGTATGTTGATGGCGTTTGGTTGGGAGGGAAACATGTATGGTCATGGTCGCAAAGCCTTCATTCGCGTAGCACTGACCTCTGTCAGGCGGCTTGGCTTGTGTTGATACACTGGCTGATGGACGACGGTTCCTTAAATCTCGTCGTTTGCCGCACAAAGCCGTTGACAAGAGCTCAATACAGTAATGACTCGATAAGAAGTATCTTTGTATTTATCCCACATTGGAATCCCTGTCGGCTGCACGGTGTACTGTAAATACTATCCCCCTCCCTGAACAATTGTTGGTGGGTCCTCGGGTAATGCGACCCTCAAACATCGTCAGTATCCCCGAATTAAGGAATATCGGGTGCCTTCGAAAGTCTTTATTGGTCAGAGCCCCTTGGTAGGGTTCGTGCAGGCATGGTGTTATATACCGTGACCGATAATTGTGCTGGGGGGGATAGGAAGAGATGTTGCATGCGTTTGGGAGCAAGAGGCCCTTCTCGTACGACTTTAGTTTTTTTGCTCTTGTTTCAACGACACTCGCTTGTCGATCAAGGGTCGTGATCGCTGGCCAATGGATTGCGTTGTGGGGTGCGAAACAAGCCCACCGTGCTCTGGATGGGAACAGTGCACCAGGTGCGATTGCTGTTGTACTCGTATCACAGCAAGTGGCATCTTGCTTCTATCACACCGCTTTTCCACTGCAGCGCCTGGTGCAAAGATGCGTGTGGTCGCTGGGCCGCTGCCACTGTCAGCCAGTGCTTAGCAGAGAAGTGTGGCCGCTACCAATTGGTGTGGTTCCCGAATCCCGTGTAGTGGGTGCAGATGCCAGATGGCGATGGAGGCGGCACGGGTAGGTCAGCTGTGAAGCGGCCCATTCCCATTCCCCTGAATTCAGGGCTCCAGGCTCGACGCAGTCACCCTGAAGACGAGGAATCTGACAGCCCTGCAATCGGATCGCATTACATTCTGGAAGGAAGAGAGGCCTTCAGACCTTCTCCGAGGGAACAGACTGAGCAGTTAAGACTTTGCTCTTTTCAATTCCACGAAGGTTCACTGGATTCTGGAAGCTCCCTCCTCTCCCCCCTCCCTCTCCCTCTTCCCTCTTCCCTCCTCCACACCGTCCCCATTTGAGTTCAGTGCGGAGAGGCTAACCACGGCGGCCTTGGTGTGTTTGGTGCAGAGTGGTTGAGGTAGGCGTGTGGCGCAACGCCGGCCGCTTGGTTGGTTTCGCTACTGTTTCCGCAAGCGCTCGGATATGTCGTAGACCAGGTGCAGGCTCGCAGCCACGGCCACGGCCTTTCGTCTCCTCCACCATGATTATTGCCTTTTCATCCCAGATCCGGCTCCGAATACTGTACTGTAATAAGTAGAGGGTCAGCCGTCGACTGCGTTGCATTGAAAACGCTCTCCTCGGCTGCTCATTTTCCTTGCATCGTCAGGCCACCATGACGATGGCCGGCGCAGCGGTGGCGTATATAAATAGCAATTATCTGCGATGGGAAACATGGTTTTGCTGCTCTTGCTCTGGCTTTCCCCTGTTACCCCATGCTTTGGATAAAGCTTGGTGCCGGCGATCGAGGGGCGTGCGTGGTGATGTGGTGTGGGCGGATACTGCAGTGTGTATTTTGCCTTTGGGTAAATACTGCTGCTAGCCTGGTAGTCTGGTAGAGCTTAATTGACACCCTGGAGGGAGGAGCGAGCAAGGTTTGATTGAATATCGAGCAGCGAAAACATTGATTTCCTGGAGCTCTTTTCCGACAGACATCACGACTCACGAGAATTGGAAATTAGGATGTGCAGCCGGGTTGAGAGCAAAGAGAGGATTTCGGTCCCGGGAGTGAGAGAGTGAGAAATAGGGGGGTACTGCATGGCCTCCAAGACCTCGGCGTGCTCTCATCCCGCTGCCTTCCCCTGTAAGTGACAGTCTTCCCCTTACGAATATCTGCACCTTCGATGCCTTCACCAAGTGACAGAATCAACGTACCTGCAGCTGCTATCAAGCTCCTGCAGGCACGTTGGTCAGGCGTATCTTCCTCCGAATGGCTTCCTCGCCTTACCTAGCATTAAATGTAGCTAGCAGCCCCGTACGTTATCTACAGTAAGTGCTCCTCTAGTGCTCACTTAGTGATCGTTGGAGCTACCGTGGTAGTGGGAAGGGAGGGAATGCTACCGTACTTTGGAAGACTTCATGATGAAGTCCAAAACCTGCCGTGAAGTGTGTGAAGTGTGAATGAAGTGAGAGTGATGTGAAGGTGGACTGCCGCCCAGCACCGGGAGTGATGTCTGGCCCTGCCAATCAGCAGCCGCGGCCGCCACGCTCACCCAAACAAATTCTGCTCTGGATTCGACCCATCGTAATCAGAGGCGGTCGGCTCAGAGGGGGACAGGTACGGGCCTGGGGACGGGTCTTTACTGTATTGTGTGTACAGTACAGACGAACAGAGAGATGTTGATTATGGAGTCGTTGACATCGATATTGACATCGACATCGTGAACTGTGGTCAGCAAGGGGGCATACACTGTTACACAGTACCGTACTGGTAGGGACATGCCGACGATAGACGAGCAGGGGCATGTCAAATAATTGGACAGCCCTGCAAGTATCGTCAGGCCCAGCAGCTCGAAAATCATCTGCTCATCAAAACCGTCAAATCACGTCTCTCCATCCCAATTAATTCCCCGAAATCCCACTCCCGAGTGTCCTGCCCTCTGCTCGTTTCGCTGCTGCTGTTGCTGCTGCTTTTGCTGTTGCTGCACTCCCTTTCCTCTCCCTCCTCTCTCACCCTCTCGTCCTCTCTCCTTCCTTCCCGCCCAGCCCATGACTCGCCCTGCTTGCTCCAGTCGCCGCCGCCTCATCCATCCTGTGGCTGACGTGAGGCCTGTCCTGTCGACAACTTTGTGATAATCTATATTCTATTGTACATAATACTGCACCTTGAACACACCACACACCACGCTGCAGTCCGGGCAGCAGCAATAGCACCACTCGCCCTCTCGTCCATCCTGGCCCGCCTGCGTCTCTCCTATTGCACCGCTCGCTCCGCGTTCGAGATCTTTGCCTGAACGTCCCTCGTTGAACGTGCGACATCAATCAGGGTCAACAAGGGATTCGAAACTGCGGAACCCAGCAAGCACAGTCAGGCCGCCACCACGTTTCCCACTGGTGAGCCTTCATCCTTGGCTCAACTGCCGGCCAATTGGTGGTTGAGCTGTGTACTCCATCTGCATAGCAGTCTCCAGTCTCAGCCGGTGGGCGATGTCGCAGCTTTCGCAACAGAACGATGGACTTGCCGATTCTCAGCTACAGTTTTTCACTCAGGACAGCCCCACAATAGGGCGCAATCAGGTTTACTATTCTCCAAACAATCCCTCGCCGATATCTGATTCGGGAAAGAGGTACGCAAAGCCTATTTGGAACTAGAATACTGCCCTTGCGTTACCTCTGCTAACCCCAAGTCTCCCTCAAGGTCTCTGCGTAAGGCTGCTCCTAGTCCTCTTCAAACTAGCACGACTGCTACATCTCCACCCTCCAGTGCTACTCCGACAAGAACTACATTTTCACGAAGTGGTGTCGATCATACTTCGACGTCAACGAGCTCCAATCACCAAAGTCCGTTGGAACAACCTCGATCGCCGAAAGAGAGGCTTGACGATCTGCTCCTCCAAGAGAAGAGCTTCTATCGGTCCGAGGACTCATCTGTTGATTCTATCGAGGAGAATAGTTCGAGGTATGTGCCATGCTGAAGCCAGGTCCAGTACTCATACTCATTTGGCATGTGTAGATATTCCCGTCCGCTCCACGACTCGAATGCTGCGTCACGAAGTGTCTCCGATCCTGTCATAACATCGAAGCCGTCAGGAGGCTCACCGCTGGGCACGCGACCACCGATGGCAGCTGTTGCTCCGGCACATAGAGTTGAAATGGCTCGGGCTCCTCCACGGACATCATCAATCGACTCAGCCATTTCATCACTGTCAGGTAGCACGCATTCATACAAGAACTCACAAGAGATGCATTCAGGCGGGTCTCCGGACATTGCAAATCTCATCCAGGCAGCTGGGTCCCCAGAAGCGGTTATTCAATATCTGTTGAAGGAGAAGCAGTCCCAAGCTGCCCAAAATTCGCAACTGTGGCGCCTGGTAGACAAGCAGAGAGCCATGATATTAGGCCTCAACAAGGACCTCGAGCGAGCTCTGAAGGATAAAGAACGTTATCGCAAGAAACTGAAAGAAAGCCTTGCACAAATATCGAACCCTTCCCCTGTTGATTCAACCCAGGGTGTTGCTTCAGAAGCGGGGTCTGCATCGTCGGAATCAAGAACGATTGAAGTACCGATGCCTAGCAACGTTGAAGCTCTCGTTTCTGTTAGTTTGAGAGAATCAGCGCAGGATCATCCCCCTTCGCCGATCGATGTCGCTCTAGCACCATATCCTATCACGCCTCCTTCAAATCAAGTACAGGCTACTTCCGCTCTTTCCAATATGGTCCAAGCTCAGCATAAGATGCCGTCCCCAACCCAACATGCTTTCCAACAATATAATCCCGATGCACCACTAACGGGCTTTGAGGCCGGGCAGCAACAAAGAAAGGCTAACGAAGTCGAACGAGGGGTACCGTATAATGCTTTGCTGCCACCGTCAAGAAGTCTACCTTTAGATGCGCCAAGGGGTCCGCCACCGAGTATTCCAATCCCAAAAACACCGATGTCCAGCAACCAGGCTCCATCTTTAAATATTACTGAAGCATCTCCCAACTCTGACGAGGGGCTCAAGGCCTTTCCTCCTCCGCCAAGAAAAGCTCCACCGGCGCCGCTGAATCTAGGGAAGAAGAACAATACAAGTTCACATCTTCGTCAGGCATCTGGTACTGGAGAAGAATCGGACTCGGACTATGACGACATTTTAGAAGTCAATGAGATACCAACATTCACTGAGCGAGGACGGCGGAAAACAAGAGAAGATGACGACAGAGAACGGGAGATTGCGGCTATGAAGGAGGCAGAATTAAGAAGTCTTTCGAAGAAGAGTGGAAGAGGAACTCCAAAATCGAGACCCACGACGCCGAAAGATGGTTCGGGAATGTTGGATTCTATGCCAGCAAGTCCACGACCAACGATACCAATTGCACCACCGGATGCCCATCTCCGACACTTATCTCCAGACTCCAATACTGGTTCTTTGGCGGGTATGCTCAGTGATGCTTCTGGCACGGTTTCGCCCGCTATGATGAGTCCTGGCCTCCCACTCAGTCCAAGACCAATAGACAGGCCACTTGGTTCTCCATTACCTCGAAATCCTTCAGATAGTGCCTCCTTAAACTCGCCTCCAATGTCACCACGTGGTATGGGCGCTTTCCCTGGTGCTGTTCCACTCTCTCCTAGAGCACCAAGACAACCGATCCCCTTACCACCCAACACCCCGCTATCAATAGCTTCCCCGGGATTGCCTAAAGGAGATCCTTTGCAACTAATATCGCCAAAACCTCTGATGATCGCCAAGAAGGGTGCTGAAGCCGCGGACGCGAGCCCCCAGGACGAAACTTCGCCAGCCCAACAAAATCTGCTGGGACCCAACACGATCTATAAAGGATTGGTTACCGAAGAGTATCCGAATCTACTACTTCCTCCCAATGCTTTGCCTTCCATCGATGTCAAGGTTGCATCTTCTCGTCTGAAGCCCTCAAGGGCAAGCATAATGTTCCCAAAGAACTTCGAGGAAGATCCTGTGTTTACTTTGGCAGTTTTTGCAAGATCGGATCGCAGAGAACTTTGGAGAGTCGAGAAGGATTCTGCCTCGCTTTCTTATCTGGATCAAATCCTGAAGCAGTCTGGCTTATTTTCTGCTAAAACGCCCGAAAAATCACTTTTCAGTGGGCACGCACCTGCTAAGGTTGATGCTAGACGGGCGGCACTGGACAAATATCTAGATGACATTTTGAATACGCAGATGGACACAGCTTCGGCACTGGAAATTTGCAGATATCTCTCAACGAACACGATGGAGCCGCACGCGGAGGATTTGACCCCAGGTGGGGAGTCGGTTGAGAGCCCTGTGAAGACGGGACCAGGTGGTAGGCCACTGAAGAATGGGTATTTGACTAAGAGAGGGAAGAATTTTGGTGGTTGGAAAGCTCGATTCTTCGTGCTGGATGGCCCAGTATTCAAGTACTATGAATCTCCCGGTGGTCCCCATCTTGGTGCGATCAAGCTTCAGAATGCTCAAATTGGCAAGCAACAACAGCAAACTGATAGTGGGTCGCCATCACGTGGTGATGCTGATGATGTCGACAATCAGTACCGACATGCGTTCTTAATTCTAGAGCCAAAGCGAAAGGACTCTTCCAGCCTTGTGAGGCATGTGTTGTGTGCCGAAAGTGACCAGGAACGTGATCAATGGGTTGAGGCTCTGCTTCAGTATGTTGATTATAAAGACTCCGAGGATGAGGATCAAGGACCACAATCAAAGATCCACAACCGTAACAATTCCGGCGGATCAGCCCACATCAATGGGATGAATGCCAAGAAGAAGATGTACGCCCAGAGTCGGAGTCAGACTCTCCCGGACATGAGCGAGGATAGTTTGCGTGGCGTGAGCTACGAAAATACCAAACAAGGTAGCATTCCCGTTGGTGTACGCAAGAATTCTGGAACCCCCTCGCCGCCTA
>Ga0302325_10014673_pt1 | contig 16671 bp, 16 predicted proteins | sample Palsa_T0_2_FD_201948 | JGI IMG/M metagenome (GOLD analysis project Ga0302325, IMG submission 201948) | Peat permafrost microbial communities from Stordalen Mire near Abisko, Sweden - Palsa_T0_2 | ecosystem: Environmental > Terrestrial > Soil > Palsa > Peat permafrost | place: Sweden: Abisko... | reverse complement strand
GTAGAAGAGGAAGAGGATGAGGAAAAGGACGAGCTCGTCGTCACCCCAGACCCACCAGACCCCCCACGAGATCCGCGCCCAGATCGAGCCGGTGAGCAGCGTGAGCGAGCCGAAGATGACGCCCAGGTGGATCGCGACGTAGCTCTCGAGGTCGGCTCCCTCGCTCCGGCGCCAGAGGTGAAGCAGGGCCTTCCAGGCCCCCCAGCCGAAGCAGGTGTAGGCGGTCAGGGCGATCGGGACGTGGAAGTAGAAGATCCGCTGCGAGAGGCCCTGGTTGGGATCGTTGGGCGCGTAGAAGAAGATCATCGAGATCGCCAGCGCAAAGAGGGCGGTCGTCGCCACGACGAGCCCGGCGAGCGGGATGCGGCCCTTGCGCTGCGTCACGTCGCGCGAATCGTAGACCGGGTCGGCCCCGCGGGGCTCAGGTCTCGGAGACGACGTACTCGAAGGACGCCCACGAGAGCAGCACGAAGACGGCGTCGTAGAGCACGAGGAAGGCGAGATAGTGCCCGTGGCTGCCCGAGCTCGCCCCCACCCCGCCGACGAGGATCGGGATCGCGAGCGGGAGGAAGAGCAGGGGCAGGAGCAGCTCGCGGGCGCGGCCGGCGACCGCCATCGCGCCGACGAGCGTCCCCACCGCGCTGATGCCGATGTCGGCGAGCAGCGCCGCCGCGATCGTCGCCCAGCCCACCCCGGCGAAGAAGAGCGCGAACGCCGGCAGCGCGAGCAGCTCGGCGATGGCGAGGAACGCGAAGACCGAGAACGCCTTCGCGAGCCAGATCGCGCTTCGATCGCAGGGCGCGAGCAGGAGCGCGTCGAGCAGCCCCTGCTCGCGCTCGGGGACGAACGCGCGCGTGAGGCCGAGCAGCGCGGTGAAGATGATCACGACCCAGAGCAGTCCCAGCGCTGCGGTGCGGCTCGTGCCCGCCGGGACGGCGAAGTGGAAGATCGTCAGCGCGGCGAGGACGAAGAGGAGCATCGCCGGCACGGTCTCCTTGGCCCGCAGTTCGAGCAGGAGATCCTTGCGCGCCAGCGCGACGACCGCGGCCGCGTACCTCACCCGAACGCCACCCGCTCGGTCGCGAGCGCCTCGACCCGTTCGGGGTCGTGCGTCGCGACGACGATCGCGCTGCCCGCCGCGAACTCGGCGAGCGTGAGGTCGAGCAGGCTCGCGCCCGCGGCGTCGAGCGCGTTGAACGGCTCGTCGAGGATGAGCAGCTCGGGGGCGTGGAGGACGACACGGCAGAGGCCGAGGCGTTGGCGCATTCCCCGCGAGAAGCCCGACACGCGCTCGTCGCGCATGCGCCAGAGGCCGAAGCGTTCGAGCAGGATGCGGATCCGCTGCTCGCCCCCGTCGATCGCATACAGCGACGCGAACAGGCGCAGGTTCTCGAGCGGCGTCAGCTCGCGGTAGACGAGCGGCTCGTGCCCGAGGTAGCCGATCAGCGCACGGTCGGGGAGGCTGAGCTCGCCCTTGCTGGGCGCGTCGAGCCCGGCGAGCACGCGCAGCAGGGTCGTCTTCCCGGAGCCGTTCGGCCCGGTGACGAGCAGGAAGTCGCCGCGCCCGAGCCGCAGCTCGAGCCGGTCGAAGATCCGCTTGGCGCCGAAGCGCTTGCCGAGGTTCGTCGCGCTGATCACGGCCGGGAGGACGCGGGCAGCGAGAGCGCGGAGCGCCGGCCGGCGTAGGCGCGCCCGGGCCTCACCCGGCCCCGCCACGCGCGCGGGCCGCCCCGGCCGCGGCCGCCCGCCGCCGGCTCACCGACGCGCGCTGGGCCCCGACGCAGACCACGAGCAGGAGGCCCTCGGCCAGGCCCAGGGGCGCCACGGGCGCGAGCTCGCGCAGCAGCAGCGCCCCGAGCAGGGCGCCGAGCGCCATCGCCGCGACCGTGAGCAGACGGCGGCCATTGCCGCCTCCCGAGCCACCGCCGAGCCGCGACTCCGCGGCGAGCCCGGTCAGCGTCTGGGTCAGCACCGTGGTCGTCATGTCGCGGACGGCGAGGTGCCGGGCGGTCGCGTTCTGGACGCCCATCGCGAGCGCGAGCAGGACGATGAGGCCGTAGCGGCTCGACGCGCCGGGCTCGCTGCCCGCGAGGCCCGCGAGCAGGAGCGCCGCGGCGAAGAGCACGGCCTGGATCGATGCCGCCGTGCGCAGCTGGAGCGCGCGGTCGCCGGGCGCGCGCGCGACGAGCCGCCTCGCCGCGGCGCCCCCCGGGAGGAAGCAGGCGACCGCGAGCAGCGAGCCCGTGACCGAGAAGCCCCTGGCGCCGCCGGCGGCGAAGCCGAGGAAGACGACGTTCCCGGTCATGTTCGCGACGAAGACGTGCCCCAGCCTCAGGTAGGCGACGGCATCCACGAGCCCGGTCACGATCGTCAGCAGGACCATGAGCGGGGGCAGGGCCTCCTCGGCGCTCAGCGGGGAGGGGCGGAGGGTCTCCACCATCTCCCGCAGCAGCGAGACCCTCGCCGTCACGGTCGCGGCGCTCAGACCACGTCCGCGAGCACGAAGGCGAAGAACGCGACGCTGATGACCCCGTTGAGCGTGAAGAAGGCGGCGTCGAGCCGTCGCAGGTCGCCGGGGTGCACGAGCGAGTGCTCGTAGGCGAGCAGCAGCGCGACCGCGGCCACGCCCGCCCAGTACCACCAGCCCACCGAGACGCCGAGGCCCACGGCGACGAGGAGCGCCACCGCGGCGAGATGGAGCGCGCGTGCGGCGGTGAACGCGCCCCGCTCGCCGAACCTGACCGCGATCGAGTTCAGGCCCTGCTCGCGGTCGATCTCGGCGTCGAAGAGCGAGTAGAAGACGTCGAAGCCCGCGACCCACGCCCCGACCGCCGCCCCGAGCGCCCACGCCTGCCAGGGGAGGTCGCCCCGGATCGCGACCCAGCCGCCGACCGGCGCGAGCCCGTCGACAGCGCCCAGCCAGAAGTGGCAGAGCCACGTGAACCGCTTCAGATAGGGGTAGATCACGAACGCCGCGACCGGGATCGGCCAGAGGAAGCGGACGATCGGCGCGAGCTGCCAGACGGCGAGCAGGAACACCGCGAGCGAGACGGCGATGAACGCGACCACCGCGGCGACGCTCAGCGCGCCCGAGGGGAGCTCGCGCGCTGCCGTGCGCGGGTTGGCGGCGTCGATGCCGGCGTCGATCAGCCGGTTGAGCGCCATCGCGAGCGAGCGGGCACCCACCATCGCCACCGTGATCCAGACGAGCGCGCGCGCAGAGGGCACCCCGTCCACCGCGAGGAAGGCGCCCACGTAGGCAAACGGGAGCGCGAACACGGTGTGCTCGAACTTGACCAGGCGGACGAAGAGCGCGGCGCGGCCCATGCGCTCAGGTCTGGTCGTGGTCGATCACGCGCTCGCCGTCACCGAGGAGCCCCAGTGCATGGGGGAGCCCCGCCGAGAGCACCGCGTAGCCGTCACGGCAGGCTCCCGGCGAGCCGGCCAGGTTGACGACGAGCGTGCGCCCGAGCGTCCCCGCGAGGCCGCGCGAGAGCATCCCGTGCGCCGTCCTCGCGATCGAGTCGGCGCGGATCGCCTGTGCGATCCCCGGCACCTCGCGCTCGATCACCGAGCGGGTCGCCTCCGGGGTCACGTCACGCGCTGCGAGCCCGGTGCCCCCGGTCGTGAGGACGAGCGCGGCGTCCGCGGCGAGCTCCGCGATCGCGCGCGCGATCTGCTCTGCCTCGTCGGGCACGAGCCTGCGGGTCACCTCGTAGCGGTCGCCGCGGAGCAGCGCCTCGAGCAGCGCGCCGCTCGCGTCCTCGGCCTCGCCGCTCGACACGCGATCGGACACCGTCAGGACCGCCGCCCTCACACGGTGTCCTGTTTCACGTGTCGTTTCTCATGGTGTCTCTCATGGTGTCTTTTGCTTGTTCATGGTGTCTTTCTCATGGCGCTTCCTTCGTCTTGCTGACGAGCGTGATCTCCGAGACGACCAGCCGCGCATCGATCGCCTTCGCCATGTCGTAGATCGCGAGCGCCGCGACCGCGACCGCCGTGAGCGCCTCCATCTCGACGCCGGTCTGGGCGGTCGTCTCGGCGGCGGCGGTGATCTCGAGCCTCCCCTCGCCGAGCTCGAACTCGACCTCGACCAGCGAGAGCGCGAGCGGATGGCAGAGCGGGATCAGATCGCTCGTGCGCTTGGCGGCCATGATCCCCGCGATGCGGGCGGTCGCGAGCGCGTCGCCCTTGGGCAGCTCGCGCAGACGGCGCGCGGTCTCGGGGGCCATCAGCACCGCTCCACGGGCGACCGCGCGCCTGCGCAGCGACGGCTTGTGCCCGATGTCGACCATCCTCACCGCGCCCGAGCTCTCCTCGAGATGCGAGAGCTCGCTCATGCGGCCGATCCGCGCATGCGGCCAATCCTACGTCTGGCGCAGGCGGCCGGTCGGCGGGCCGCCACGCCGCGGCCTACTGCGGGCGCTCGCCGAGGACGACCGGGACGACGCGGGTGCGCCCGTCGCGGACGAGCGTGAAGCGCGCCACCTCGCCGGGGGACAGGCGCTCGGCGACGAGCGCGGCGACCGCGTCTGAACTGGCAACGGGGCTGCCGTCGATGGCGATGATCGCGTCTCCGCCGACCGTCAGCACCTGGCCGTCGAAGAGGACCCTGCGGCGGCCGGGCATGAAGCCCGCGCGCGCGGCCGGGCCGCCCTTGGCGACGACGTCCACCAGCGCGCCGTAGAGCGCCGGATAGCCGAAGCGCTCGCCGATCGCGGGGGTCAGGTTCTCGGTCTCGAGCCCGAGGTAGGCGTAGGCGACGCGCCCGGAGACGAGCAGCCGGGCGAGCGAGCGCTTGACGGAGTTGACCGGAACCGCGAACCCGATCCCCTCGAATCCCGACTCCGGGCTCGACTGGATCTGTGTGTTGATCCCGATGACCTCGCCGGCCGCGTTCAGCAGCGGCCCGCCCGAGTTCCCCTCGTTGATCGGCGCGTCGGTCTGGATCGCGTCGAAGAGGTCGAAGTTCGTCGTCAGCGACGGGATCGTCCGGCCGGTGCCCGAGACGACGCCCACCGAGAGCGACGTCGGGTTGCCGAGCGGCGACCCGATCGCAGCCACGGGCTGGCCGACCGCGACCGCGCTCGAGCTGCCGAGGGGCAGCGGGTCGAGCACGTGGGCGCGCGGGGACACCTTGAGCACGCCGACATCGTCATAGGGATCCCAGCCGACGACCGCGGCCCTGACGCGATCGCCGTCCTCGAACTGCACGTAGACGGCGCGAGCGAGGGTCGCGGCCGCCGCGGCGCCGGTCTTCGAGACGATGACGTGCGCGGCGGTGAGGACGACCCCCGAGCGGGTGACGACGAAGCCGGAGCCCTGCTCGGTGACCGCGTTCGCAGGCAGCGAGCCGAAGGAGGCGTAGACCGTGACCACGCCCGGTGCGCGCTCGCTGAAGATCCGCTGCGGCCGGAACCCGCGCGAGAGCACCGGCTTGGAGAGGACGACCGGAGGCGCGGGCGTCTCGCGCGAGAGCGGCGTCCGGACGAGCACGATCTGGGTCGCGCGCATCCAGCCGCCGCGCTCGGCGGCGACGAGCACTCCCCCGGCACCTGCGAGCGCGGCGACAAAGCAGGACAGAGCGACGTGACTCGGGCGCACGCGCTGGGGATGATACGCGCAGCGGGCCTCATCCCCCTCGCGCAGTTTCGAGCGCGCGCGCCCGGTCCTCGGCGTCCGCGGGCAGCACGAGCGTGAAGCGCGTCCGGCCCGGCCTCGACTCGAGCTCCACGCGGCCGGCCATGAGCTCGGCGAGCTCGCGCGCGATCGCGAGCCCGAGGCCGCTTCCCGAGGCGATCGATCCGCTCAGCCGGTAGAAGCGCTCGAACACCGAGCGCTGCGCCTCCGCGGGTATCCCGGGGCCGTCGTCGGTGACCGAGAGCCTCGCCCGGCGGCCCGCCGCGCCGACGGCGATCTCGACCGCGCTGCCGGCGGGGGTGTGGACGATCGCGTTCTCGACCAGGATCCGGCCGATCTGGAGCACGCGCGCCTCGTCGGCGCGCGCGCTCACCGGGCCCGAGCTCGCGACGGCGAGCGCGTGGCCGGCGGCGGCCGCCCGCGGCCCGAAATCCGAGGCCAGCGTCTCCGCCACCGCGTTGAGCTCGACCGCCTCGTGCGTCACGGTCAGGCGCCCCGCGTCCATGCGCGACAGGTCGAGCAGCACCGTCGCGAGCCGTGTCAGGCGCGACACCTGGTCGCGCATGGCGCCCAGGAAGTCCTCCCGCGTCTGCGGGTCGACCTCGTCGTCCCCGTTCAGGAGCTCGAGAAAGCCGGCGAGCGAGAAGAGCGGCGTGCGCAGCTCGTGCGAGGCGTTCGCGATGAACTCGCTGCGGGCGCGCTCGAGGAACGCGAGCCGTTGCCGCATCTGCTCGAAGGCGCGCGCGAGCTGGCCGAGCTCGTCGGCGGCGAGATCGACCACGATCTCGTCGAAGCGGCCGTCCGCGATCCGCTCCGCCGCCGCCTCGAGCCGCCGGATGCGGCGCGTGAACAGCGTCGCGAGCCCGTAGCCGAGCACGATCGCGAAGACGGTCGCGAGGATGCCGGCGACGATGACGCGCCGCCGGACGACCGCGACCGCCGCGAGGTCGCTGCGGATCGACGCCGCGACCAGGATGATCGGCTGGCCGGGCCCGACCGACTCCGCCGCCTCGGCGTAGGGGATTCCCTGACGGGTCACCTCGCGGCTGACGATCCCGGCGGAGCTCGCCGCGGCCGCGGCGAGCGGGTCGTTCTCGACGTCGCGCGAGGTGCCGCCGTTGGAGTCGGCCACGGGCTCCAGGAGCGGGGGCGGGCTGAAGACGACGACGCGCACCCCCGGCCCCGTGGCCTTCTCCGCCTCGTCCTCGATCCAGGCGTCGCTCGGGAAGAGGGGCGCGGGGCGCGGCTCGGCGGCGATGAGCACGAGCGTCCCGCGGATGTCCCTGAGCTGCGTCTCGAGCAGCGAGCGGCTGTAGGAGGGAACGACGATCAGGTACACGATCCCGAGCGCGCCGCCGACCACGACCAGGAGCGCGAGCGCGAGCCGGCCGGCGACCGTGCGAAACGGGTTCACCGCTCGCGGAAGCGGTACCCGACGCTGCGCACGGTCAAGATGAACTCGGGGGTTCGCGCCTCGCGCTCGAGCTTCTCGCGCAGATGGCGGATGTGAACGTCGATGGTGCGCGGATCGCGGAAGTCCGCGCTCCCCCACAGCGTCTCGAGCAGCATCCTGCGGCTGTAGATACGCCCGGGATGGGAGGCGAGGGTCGAGAGGAGCTCGAACTCGACGTAGGTCAGCTGCACGCTGCGTCCCTCGAGCTCGACCGCGCGGCGCGAGAGATCGATCACGAGCCCGGCGGCGGAGATCACCTGCCCCGTCTGATCGCCCGGCTCGTGGCGGGGGGCGCGCGCGCGGCGGAGCAAGGCGCGCACACGCGAGCGGAACTCCCGGATCGAGAACGGCTTGGTGACATAGTCGTCGGCGCCGAGCTCGAGCCCGAGCACCTTGTCGAGCTCGTCGTCGCGCGCGGTGAGCATCATGATCGGCACGCTGCTGCTCCGGGCGCGGAGCTGCTTGCAGACCTCGAGCCCGTCGATGCGCGGGAGCATGATGTCGAGGACGACCAGATCGACCGCGGTGTCCTCGAAACGCCGCAGCGCCTCATCGCCGTCGCAGGCCGCGACGACCTCGTAGCCGTCTCGCTCGAGCGGGAAGCTGAGCAGCTTCCGCACAGCCTCGTCGTCGTCGACGAGCAGGATCGTGGAAGACTTCGTCATCTCGGTTGCCCCCTCCGCTCGGAACGCGCGGCCGCCCCCTCCTACTATAACCCTCCGAATGGCGGCTTCTCTGCCTCCGGGCCGGCGACGGCGGCGGCCGCGGCGCGGCTCGCTCGAGCGTCCCGTCAACGGGCGGCTCTACCGCGGGGCCTACCTGTTCACCGCCGTGCCGCTGCTGCTCCTCGCGTTCACGATCTCCAGCCCGGCGCCGCTGCCGACGCCGGCGCTGCCCGAGACGTTCGACACCGGCGCCGCGCTCGCGCTCGCGCGCAGCCTCGCACGCGACTACCCGGACCGGGCGCCGGGGACGCGGGGGGCGGGCGACCGGTTGCCGCTCTCCGGGGCGGCGACGTGGTTCGAGCAGGCGCTCGCCCCCTACGGGCTGACGCTCTCCGCGCGCTCCTGGACGCAGGAGGTGCCCGGCCGCGGCCGCGTGCAGCTGACGAACATCGCGGGGGTCGTCCAGGGCCAATCGCGCGCCGCGATCCTCGTCACCGCCCACCGCGACGACCTCGGCACCAGCCCGGGCGCCGACGACGACGCGAGCGGCACCGCCGTGCTGATCGAGCTCGCGCGATCCTACGCCGAGCCCGCCGGGTCGAAGAACGCCGGCAGGGTGCTCCCGGCCCACACGCTCATCTTTCTCTCGACCGACGGCGGCTCGTACGGGGGCCTCGGCACCGCCCACTTCCTCGCCAGCTCCCCCGAGCGCCGCAACATCGTCTCCGCCGTGAACCTCGACGCGCTCGCCGGGCCGGGCCCGCCCGCGCTCGAGATCGCCGGCGACCGCCCGCGCTCGCCGAGCCCGACGCTCGTCGCGACCGCCGCCGCGGAGATCGCCGCGCAGACGGGGAGCGAGCCCGCGCACGTCGATCTGCTCGGCCAGCTGATCGACCTCGGCTTTCCCTTCACCCTCTACGACCAGGGCCAGTTCCTCGCCGCGGGGATCCCCGCGGTCACCCTCACAACCGGCGGCGACCGGCCGCCGGCGGCGTTCGGCGACGACGTGCTCCAGACCCGGCGCCTGGCCGAGATGGGCGAGGCCGCCCAGGGGCTGCTCGGCTCGCTCGACCAGGACGTCGCGCTCGCCGCGACCACCGCGAGCGACGTCTGGGTCGGAGGGCGGACGATCCGCGGCTGGGCGATCGAGCTGCTGCTGGTCGCGCTCCTGATCCCGTTCGCGGCCGCGGTCGTCGACCTCTACGCACTCTGCCGGCGCAACCGCGTCGCCTTCGCCCCGGCCCTGCGTGCGCTGCGCAGCCGGCTCTGGTTCTGGCTTTTCGCGGGCGCCGTTTTCACGTGTTTTCGTCTGCTCGGTGCCTGGCCGGGCGGCCCGGCGCTGCCGCCGAACCCGGCGAGCGCGCTCGCGCGGCGCTGGCCCGTGCTGGCGCTGCTCGCGCTGCTCGCGCTGCTCGGGGCCGGCTGGGCGGTCGCCCGGCGGCGGCTCGCGGTGCGGCGCCGCGTCACCGCCGAGGAGCAGCTCGCGGGCTACCTCGTCGCGCTGGTCGCACTCCTGCTCGTGGCGCTGCTCGCCGCGGCCAGCAACCCCTTCGCCCTGCTCTTCCTCCTCCCCGCCCTCCACACCTGGCTCTGGCTGCCCCAGCTGCGCATCGCACGCGCGCCCGTGCGCGTCGCGCTGTTCCTGCTCGGCCTCGCCGGGCCCGCCCTCGTCCTGGCCTCGCTCGCCTGGCGCTTCGGGCTCGGGCTCGATGCGCCCTGGTACCTGCTGGAGCTCGTGGCCAACGGCTACGTCACGACGCTCCCGGTCGCCATCGCGCTCGCCGCGACGGCGTCCGCGTGCCAGCTCGCCGCGGTCAGCGCGGGACGCTACGCCCCCTACCCGCACGCGAGCGAACGGGGGCCGCGCGGGCCGCTGCGCGAGCGCGTGCGGGGCGTCGTGCGTGCCACCCGCAGCCATCGCCGCGCGCTCGCGCTGCGCCGTGGAGCGAGCGAGCCCTACAGCGCGAGATAGGAGACCGCGCTGCCCGCGGCGAGCTCGCCCTCGCCCGCGGGGACGAGCACGAGCGCGTGCGCCGCGGCTGCGCGGGCGATCATGTGCGACTCCTGCCCGCTCAGCGGCTCGAGCAGCACCGCGTCGCCCTCCACGCGCAAGCGGGCGCGCAGGAGCGATTCCCGCCCGGGCAGGAGCGGCGCGGAGCGTTCGAGCCGGCCGGGGCGGAACGGCGGCAGCGGGTGGGCGAGCCCCTGCAGCGCGAGCAGCGCCGGCCGCACGAAGAGCTCGAACCCGACCAGTGAGGAGACGGGGTTCCCGGGCAGCCCGAAGACGAGCGTCCGCTCGTGCACGCCGAAGGCGAGCGGCCTTCCGGGACGTACCGCCACGCGCCAGAACACCTCCTCCACACCGAGCTCCGCCTCGCTCTGGCGCACGAAGTCGTGCTCTCCGACCGACACGCCGCCGCTCGTGAGCAGCACGTCGCTCCCGAGGCCGCGGGCGACCGCCTCGCGCGTGAGCCGGGGATCGTCGCGGACGAGCGGCAGCAGCACGGGCTCGCCGCCCGCGCTCCGTATCTGGGTCGCCAGGATGAGGCCGTTGGCGTCGTAGATCTCGCCCGGCCCCAGCGCCTCGCCGACCGCGCGGAGCTCGCTTCCCGTCACGGCGACGGCGACCCGCGGTGCGCGGCGGCAGCGGACGCTCGTCACCCCCGCCGCGGCCAGCGCGCCCAGGTGCGCGGCGCCCAGCCGCACGCCGGCCGCGACCACGAGCTCGCCCGCCGCGAGGTCGGCGCCGCGCGGCCGCAGGTTCGCGCCGCGGCTGACCGCGGCGGGCACCGTGACCTCGCCCTCCCCGGCGAGCACGTCCTCGATCGGAGCGACCGCGTCGGCGCCCTCGGGAACGACCCCGCCGGTCGCGATCGCGATCGCCGCGCCGCGCTCGAGCCGGCGCTGCGACGGCCGGCCGGCGGCCGCGCGGCCGACGATGCGCAGCGTTCCCGGCACGTCCTCCACACGCAGCGCGAAGCCGTCCATCGCCGAGGCGTCGAACGGCGGCAGATCCACCCGCGCGGTTGCGGCCTCGGCGAGCACGCGGCCGGCGCACTCGGCCAGCGGAACGTCCACCACGCCGAGCGGCACGACGCGGCCGAGCACCAGCGCCAGCGCCTGCGCCCGGCTCAAGAGCGCGCCCATCGCGGCTCAGCTTAGAGCTTCGCCGCGCCGCCGGGGCCCGCCCGCACGGGCCCGCGCGCGCAGATCGGGTCAGCGGGCAGCGAACACTGCCTGCTGGAGCGGCGAGGGCGGGCGCGGCGGCGACGGTTTGGCGGGCTTCGGCGCCGCCGGCGGCGCGGGCGCGGGCGGCAGCAGGAGGTAGCCGTAGGAGTGGTGGACGAAGTAGGTGTACACCGGGGGCACGGGCGGGGTGATGAACGGGCGCGGCGGCAGCCCCTTCTCGGCCGCCGCCATGAAGAGGTGCCAGATCGGCACCCAGAACGTCGCGCCGGCAACCGTCTCACCGTGCACGTCGAGCATCGGGATCTCGCCCCGGATGTAGCCCATCCAGACCGCGGTCGAGAGATCGCGCGTGTAGCCGACGTACCAGGCGTCGGCGTTGTCCTCCGTCGTGCCGGTCTTGCCCGCGTCGGGATGCACCCCGTCGCCCGAGCCCGCGCCCGTCCCCTCGAGGGCGTTCAGCGCCAGCACCTGGTTCACCTTCCAGGCGACATCCGCCGGCAGGGCGCGGCGCGTCTGGGGCTTCCCCCACGCCCGGTCGACCTTGCCGCCGGGGAAGACCACGGCGCGGATCGCCGTCGGGCTCGCGTAGATCCCGCCCGCGGCGAAGGCCGCGTACGCCGCCGCCATCTCGAGCGGCGAGACCGACTCGAAGCCGAGCCCGATCGAGGCCGTCGGCCCCTGGGCCAGGTCGACGCCGAGATTGCGGGCCATGTTCCAGACGTTGCGCGGCCCGACGTCGAGGGTGAGCTGTGCGTAGACCGTGTTGTCGGACAGGAGCGTCGCCTCGGTGACGGAGATCGTGCCGGCATAGGTGTGCCCGTAGGTCGTCACCGTCCAGGGCTTGCCGGCGGCGTCGTCGGCCGCACACCACGGCCCGCTCGTGCACGTGAACGGCGCCGAGGTGTAGTAGGTCGTGTCGGGATCCATCCCCTGCGCGATCGCGGCAGCGAGCACGAACGGCTTGAAGGTCGAGCCCGCCTCCCGCGTCGACTGGGCGGCGAGGTTGTACTGGTTGGCGGGATGCCCGGGGACGACGGCGGTCATCGCGCGGATCGCCCCGGTCCCGGGCTGCACCGAGACGATCGCGGCGGCAGGGTCGTCGCGCTCGTCGAGCGTCGTGCGGATGGCGTGATTCGCCGCGGCCTGGAGCCGCGGCTCGATCGTCGTGTAGACGCGCAGCCCGCCCTCGCGCACCGTGTCGGCGCCGTAGACGTTGTCGAGCTGGTCGATGACGTAGGAGAAGAAGTAGGGCTGCCTGATCGTCGTGTACACCGAGCCCGGCCTGAGCCCGAGCGGCTGGCGCATCGCCCAGCGGTACTCCTTGCCGGTGATGTCGCCGTTGGCGAGCATCGCCTCGAGCACCGCCCCGCGGCGGCTGCGCGCCGCAGCCGGATTGTGAAGCGGGTCGTAGATCGAGGGCGCCTGGGGCAGGCCCGCGATCAGTGCGGCCTGCGGCAGCGACAGGTCGCGGGCGTGACGGGAGAAGTAGGTTTCCGCCGCGGCCTCCACGCCGTAGGCGCGGTTGCCGTAGTAGACCGTGTTCAGGTAGGTGGTGAGGATCCTGCTCTTCGACCAGCGGTCGCTCAGCTTGATCGCCAGGCAGGCCTCCTTGACCTTGCGCTGGAAGGTCCGCTGCGAGCCGATGTAGAGGTTGCGCACGAGCTGCTGATCGATCGTCGAGCCCCCCTCGACGATCCTGCCCGCCTTGATGTCGGCGAGCAGCGCGCGCAGGATGCCGACGTAGTCGATCCCGCCGTGCTGGTAGAAGCGCCGGTCCTCGACCGCGACGGTGGCGCGCGGCAGCCAGCGGCTCATGCGCGAGAGCGGCACCGGCTCGCGGTTCCGCTCGGCCGGAATCGTGCCCAGAAGCGATCCGTTGGCGGCGTAGACGAAGGAGTTCGCGCCGATGTCGACCGGGCGCAGGCTCGAGAGGCTGCAGGTCAGCGAGAGCGCCGCACCGGCGCCGAAGCCCACGGCGCCGAAGAGCGCGACCGCAGCCGCCGCCACCACGGCCAGCGAGACGAGCAGACGGCGGCGTCCGCGCTGGCGGGCGAGCCGCGCGCGGCGGCGTCCGCGGAGCGAGCCGATGAGCAGCTCGAGCTCGTCAGGGCGGGCCATGCTGGATCCTACTCTGCGCCGTTGCCGCGGCTGCGCGCGCGTCGGGTCATGGCCTTCGATGCGACGCCGGCGTCCGCTTCCCTTCCCCGGTCGTGTGCGCCGCGGGCGCGGGCGGGCCGGGGGCGGCGGGCGGGCGGCGGCATCCGCCGCGGACGCTGTTAGCCTCGCGCAGGGTGAGCAGGGACTCGGTCACGACGCGGCTGGCCCGGCTTCGCGTCGAGCTCGGGCCGGCGGCGGAGCTCTTCGTCTGGTCGCGCACGCTCGTCTGGGCCGTCGCGGCGCTCGCGCTCGCCTGGTTTCCGGCCCGGCACGGAGCCGCGTACGGCAGCGGCCTCTGGGTGCGCTGGGACTCGGGCTGGTTCCTGCGCATCGCGCGGCACGGGTACGCCTCCGACCCGCCGGAGACGCCCGCCTTCTTCCCGCTCTACCCGGGGCTGATGGCCGTCCTCGGGCGCGTGCTCGGGGGCAGGTACGCCCTGGCGGGTCTGCTCGTCGCGCTCGCCTCGTGTCTGGTCGCCTTCGAGCTCCTCTGGCGGCTGGCGGCCCGGCGCCTGGGCGCCGACGGCGCCTTCCGGGCCGTGCTCTACCTGGCGCTCTTTCCGACCGCGCTCTTCCTGCAGGCGGTGTACTCGGAGTCGCTCTACCTGGCGCTCGCGCTCGCGGCCTTCGCGCTCGCCGAGGCCCGGCGCTGGCCCTGGGCCGCCGCCGCGGGCGGGCTCGCGCTCCTCACCCGCTCCTCCGGCGTGGCGGTCGTCGCCGGTATCGCCGTCCTCGCGTGGCCGGATATCAAGGCGCTCGCGTGGGTCGCGGGCGCCGCGGCGGCGCTCTTCGCGCTCTTGCCGCTCACGCTCCTGCTCCAGATCAGCAACGCCTGGGCGTTCCTGCACACCCAGGCCGAGTGGAATCGCCACCTCTCGCACGCCGGGCCGTTCGGCGGCCTCTGGGACGCCGTCTCGGGGCTCGGCTCGACGCCCGAATCGACGACCGCGAGCCACGCCCTCGCGGTCGACCTCGAGTCGCTCATCTTCCTGCTCTTCTTCCTCGCCCTGCTCCCGCTCGTCTGGAGACGCCTCGGGCCTGCCTACGGCGTCTTTGCCGCCGTCTCGGTGCTGCTGCCGCTCTCGTTTCCCGCGAGCGACTTCCCGCTCCTGTCGTTCCCGCGTTTCGGCGTCGTCATCTTCCCCTTCTTCGTCGTCCTCGCGGGCCTCGGGCGTCGGCCGCGCGTGCACGCGCTGATCGTCTCGCTCAGCGCCGCGCTGCTCGCGGTCGCGCTCGTCGAGTGGGTGACGTTCAACTGGGTCGCTTGAGGGGCCGGGTCGCGTGAACGGCAAGCTTTTCGGCTGGCTCGTGCTCGTCTCGCTGCTCATCAGCGTCGGCTACGCGAGCACCTTCGCGGTCAGCGGCGCGAAGGACACCAACGAGCTCTACCACTACTCGACGGCGGTCGGGGGCAGCCTCGAGTACGCCGTGATCCTCGCGGTCGTCCTCTGGATCGCCGGCTCGAGCCGCGGGCTGCTCGCCCTGCGGCGCCCGGACTCGTGGCTGCGGGCGATCGGGCTCGCAGCCGGCGTCCTGCTCGCGAGCTTCGTGGTCATCGAGTTCATGCTCGATCCGTTCCTCCACGGCGGCCGCGAACAGGGCGTCGTCCCGACCCACTGGCTCCCGGCGCACGCCGCGGCGTTTGCCGTCAACTGGCTCGTCGTCGCAGGCGTCGCGCCCGTCGTCGAGGAGCTCACCTACCGCGGGCTCGGGTTCTCCCTGCTGCTCGCGCGCTATGGCAAGTGGGCTGCGATCGTCGCGGTCGGCCTGCTGTTCGCGGCGAGCCACGGGCTCGTGCAGGCCTTCCCCGAGCTGGCGACGCTCGGGAGCGCGCTCGCGTGGCTGCGCTGGCGAACCGGGAGCGTCTACCCCGGCATGCTCGTCCACGCGGCGTTCAACAGCATCGCGCTCGCGCTCGTGCTCTTCGAGCCGCGCTGAAGCTCACTCCCCCTCACCCTCCTCCTCGCTCCCGGCGAAGTCCTCGGCCGAGACGCGGTCGAGGAAGCGCTTGAATTCGTCGACGATGTCCTCGTCGTTGGCCTCCTCCCCGTCGAACTCGATCGCCGACTCCTCGATCACCTCCTCGGCGGCGAAGATCGGCGCCTGGGCGCGTACGGCGACGGCGATCGCGTCCGACGAGCGCGAGTCGATCTCGAACTCCGCGTCGCCCTGCTGCACCGTGATCGAGGCGTGGAAGGTGTTCTCGCGCAGCTCTGTCACCGTCACCCTGACCACCTCGACGTCGAGCTCGCCGAGGATGTTGACGAGGAGATCGTGGGTGAGCGGCCGCGGTGCCGTCGCGCCCTGGAGCTTCATGAGGATGGCAGCGGCCTCGGGATGCCCGATCCAGATCGGCAGGTAGCGGTTGCCCTCGGCCGTCTTCAGGAGCACGATCGGCTGCTTGCCGATCAGGTCGAACGAGACGCCGTAGATGGACATCTCAACCATCGACGGCCTCGGGAAGGCGTGGGCCCCGGCGGGAAGACCCGGCTCCCCTCGTCCCTCTCCGTCCAGGGGGTCCCGTCATCCCGCGTAGCTTACCCTCCTCGATCGATCCGATACCCGATCGCTAGACTCCCCTCCGCGCGGGCGATTAGCTCAGTTGGTTAGAGCGCCGCTCTGATAAGGCGGAGGTCCGTGGTTCGAATCCACGATCGCCCACTCGCGACGCCCTCGCAGACGGCGCCGCGCGGGGAGGCCCGAGACGCGAGGGCGGCGCCGGCGGCGCCTGCCGCGCTCTCTTTTCACGTGGAACCGCCGGCGTGTTGGGGGGCTCGGCGGCGCGGGCTCGCGCGCAGCGCCTCAGTCGGCGAGCGATGCCTCGAGGGTGATCTCGGCGACGCTCGCAAGTGCCCGGCTGACCGGGCACCCGGCCTTGGCGGCAGCGGCGTGGCGCTGGAACGTCGCGGCGTCGATCCCGGGGACGCGCCCGACCGTCACGAGCGCGATCTTCGTGATCGTGGGCGCGCCGTCGACCGGGCGGAGGGTGACGGTGGCCTCGGTGCGCACCGAGGCGGGCGGGCTGCCGGCCTCCGAGAGCATGCCGGACAGGGCCATCGAGAAGCACGACGCGTGCGCCGCGGCGATGAGCTGCTCGGGGTTGGCCCCGGGCCCATCCTCGAAGCGCGACCTGTAGGAGTACTCGCCGCTGATCGTGTCGCCGGCCGTGAAGGTGCCGCTCCCGCTCGGGAGGTCGCCCTTCCACTCTGCGCTTCCCTTGGCTGGCATTGCCTCGCCTCCTTGTTCGCTGTGGGTCGGTGTGGCTCTCCGCTCGCGCCGAACCCTATCCGCGGCGCTACGCGGGCACACACGCGCAGACCGCGCGGGGGGGTGAGCGGGACGCCCGCGCAGCCGCGCGCCTCGATCCGGGCCCGTCCGCGTGCGGGCGGGCTCAGGGAGCTGGCGGCCCGAGTGCCTCGATGAGCTGCTCGAGGTCGAGCTCGTCGGCGTAGGCGAGCTCGATCTTGCCGGTCGCGATGCGCACCTCGAGACCCGTCAGCCGCTCGAGGGCCTGCTTGACCCGTGCCGCGAGCGCGGGATCCACGGGGCTCTTGGTCCGCGGCTTTG
>Ga0302325_10014672_pt1 | contig 16671 bp, 24 predicted proteins | sample Palsa_T0_2_FD_201948 | JGI IMG/M metagenome (GOLD analysis project Ga0302325, IMG submission 201948) | Peat permafrost microbial communities from Stordalen Mire near Abisko, Sweden - Palsa_T0_2 | ecosystem: Environmental > Terrestrial > Soil > Palsa > Peat permafrost | place: Sweden: Abisko... | reverse complement strand
CGGATCAGGCTGACCATTTCCCGGCGCATGGCCATCAGCTGGACCGACGTTTCCGTGCAATTCAGGTCACGGTTGACCTGGTCCCGGATGGAAACCTCGGCTTCAAGCATTTTGGCTCTTAAAGAGCTAATTTCGCGACGAATTTCATTGATTTTGTTGTCCATGCCTTGATAGAACAAATAAAGAACAGAGAGTCAAGTTACGGATTTCGACGAGGTTAAAAATGAGCATCCAGAAACGACTTACCGAACAAATGACCCACGCCCAGGCCCTCAAACTGCGGAGCCTGAGCCAAGAGGCCTATCAGCCGAAACTGTACGAGAAAAACCTGTCGCAGGCCGAAGCCGCGCGAAGGATTGAAGTGCTCAAAGAAGAAATCGCGTTCGCGGATTCATTCTGATGTGCAGCCGCGTTCATCAAAGCGCGGACCCGTTTGTCGTCCGAAATCTGATCGAGAAGCCCGACGCGCTTCCCTCGCAGGAGCTGCTTGTGTTTCGGAAAAGTCCGAGCGGTGAAATCGTCGACGGATATCTAAGATGGGGTCTCATTCCCCACTACGCGTACGCACGTCCTGATATTCAGCCGGTCAATGCGAGGGCGGAGTCGGTCGCCGAGAAGCCGATGTTCAAGGAGGCGTACCGGAAACGTAGATGCATTGTGCCGATGGATGCGTTCTATGAAAAGAAAAAAGGCCGGCTGTATAAATTTTTCATGAAAGACCGGCAACCGTTCGGAGTTGCCGGCATTTGGGAGAACTGGCAAAACCTTTCAGGAGATTGGGAGCGGACCTTTTGCATTATTACCGTTGAAGCAAACGATTTGGTCCGAAAAATTCATGATCGCATGCCCGCGATTATTGCAGCCGGAGACCATCAACGATGGTTTGACGGCGCCGACGACTTGCTGGTGCCCTACCCTGCTGACAAGATGAGTGTCATCCCGGCTTAGCGGATGGGTTAGTTGTCAGCCATCATTGTGCGGGCGCAATGGAAGAACTTTCTAACCTTGACTTCTCCGGCTGCCGCCAATGCTGTGCGGCTTGTTGAGAAAAAATTCACGGTTACCCAGCGCGGATTCCGCATACTGGTCGATCGACACAATGATGGCCTGCACGTGCTGGTAACACCAGCCTTCACGGCAGGCTAAGAGGCGCACTTCGGCAAGTGCTTTGATCCACGGCGGGTTATCAGCGTTGCGGTCGTACCATTGCAGAGGTTCGCGCGGCATCTTTCCTCCTGCACATCACATCTTCCAGTTCAGCACGCTTGCGCGCCAACAGAAGCTGCGCGGTTGCGCTGTCCAGCCCAGCTTGCCTAAGCTGGCGCACTGCCGAACCAAGTTCGAGCAGCTCCGCTCGCAGCTTCAGTATTTTCAGCGCATCATGGGGCACGATTTTCTGCGGGCACCAGGCGGCGCTTCACCGGCCTGACGGCGAGAGGCTTCACGGTCGGCAGACGACGCGGAATGAAGAAGCGGTTCACCAGGATGGGCTCGTGATCGCCGAGCCGCGTCCGTTCCTCAACCAGCAGGCTCATGATCGCGATACGGTCAAGACATTCGGGCGATGTTGCCGTCACCACGCGCATCAATAAGCTGCTGGGGAAAATCGCTCACGTGCGGGAAGCCGAGGGTCCCGCACACGAGGCCGAACTGAAACGGCTGATCGCCGAAGCGACAAAAGATTTAGCACCCGGAATCGTCATCCTCAGGCACAAGTATGGGCCGAGGACGGCGCCGTCGCCACGCGGGAAACGTGCCAAGGTCTACAAGATCGTTCGGTGATGACGCCGCATTTCCGATGCGTGGCCTAGCCGGGGTGAACGAGTAGCTTTTCCTCGGTGAAAAACTGGAGTGCGCCGTATCCTTCCATATCGACAGCGTATCTAAAGTTGCCGTCAACTGTTGGAAACACGGCAACGACCGTGCCGCCCTCATGGTCGTCGCCCGTACTATCGACCTGCTCGCCAATCGCAAACTTCGACATCGAGAACCCCCTTCTGGAATTATCAATGCCAACTCTAAAGCGAGTCGCTAACGCATGTGTTAATTTGCTAGGTCCGTAGTAAACCGGGGACGCGGCGAACATGGAACTTGTCTGGAAGTTCGCCGACTCATGTTATCGTCGCTGCTGAAATTAAGCTCGGCGTGCGAGTGCAGCATGAAATCTAGAAAGCCACGGCCAGACAAAAATTGGCGCGCAGCCGAGGCAGCCCTCGCGGCCGCCCAACAAATGCCCGCAGGTCCCGAGCGGTTCGCAGCACTCAAGGAAGCTGGGCAGCTTAGATTAAAAGCTGACGAACGACGCCTCAGGAAAGAACAGCAAAACTCGGGCAGCCAGTAAACCACCCGGCAACCTATAGATGCTACCGTGTCTAAACTCACACGGCCCGCGCCTGGAGGTGGCCCATGCTTCGGAACGGCAGTTATTCTGTTTGGTTCAGGACCCCGCAAGGAGAAGGAACCGGCGTTGTGGTGCTTAAAGATGGCAAATTGATCGGCGGTGATACCGGGATCGCGTACACCGGGTCATACGTTCAGGAAGGCGATAAATTCACGGCTTCCATTGCGACGGAGCGTCATACGCAGGGGCAGCCCTCCGCGTTCGGCATCGACGAAATCGATTTGACAATTACTGGAAAATCCACGCCGACCACGGCATCATGCACCGGCATCGCCAAACAAGTTCCGGACTTGACCTTCGAAGCCACGCTTATCCGTATGACGGATTAACCGGAACTGTCCCTCGAAGTTTGGCATGATCGCGGTCACGTGCACCTCTCAAAAATCAGGCCCCGGATTTCTCCGAGGCCCGATCCCATGGGGCGCGGGGTACATCCGCCCGCCGCCATCTCAATTCATATTGCCACAATGATCGGAAGTATCAAACTCTGTCCGTCGCGCCGCAGGATCAGCGCGGTCAACCGGCGCGGCAAATTCGAGGGACTGCCACGGGACCGCGGCTCGAATGATATCGTGATGTCGCCTATTGGTAACAAAATCAACTGAAAGCGACGATCCCTTGATATCAATTCACGGTCACCGCCATCTTCACCGACGGATGGATGTTACAGCGAACCCTGTAGGCGCCGGCTTTATCGAACTTATAACTGAGCATTTTGCCTGGCTTCTGCAGGCCGAGGTCCACGCTATCATCGCTCCCAGGTCCAAAGATGTGGATGTTGTGTATGACGTCGTCGTCGTTGGAGAAGTTTAAGCGGTCGCCTTTCGAGAGGGACACCGAAGCACGGTCCAAAGCCAGCCCGCGCTGGATAATCGTGATCGTCGTCGCCGCCGGCACGGCAACGACAAGCCCCATCAAAATGGCGATGGCAATTGCGAGACGAATGGGCATGCCGACTCCTGCTATAGCCGACGCGACTAGAATTTCATCGCGGTCCAGAGATTGAAATAGAAATTATTATTTTTGCTAGCGTTCGCATAGCTACCGTCGAAGCTGAAATAGTTTATGTACTGCACGGCCAGCCGCACATTCATGTTTGGAAACGGCGAATCCGGCTTGCCCCAAGGTAGGTAGGCGACTTCGAGGATCATGCCATCCGAGTTGGGACTCCCATTTGGGGTAGCCCAGTAGTTGGCGTCGGGCGTACCGACGGTACGAAAATATTGCACGGATGGGGTTACAGTGGCCGCGAAGCTGTAGGAGACATCGAAGCGCATCGTGTCCAGCCAGTGATCGGGCAGTGCGCCGGTCAGAGCCAGTCCGTCGAACGACAGTTCGGCAGTCTCGTGAATATAGGTTGCATGCGCAGACAGCCGATCGCTGGTCACCTTGCTGGGATCGGAGATGAACTGGTAGGTCGCATCGAGCGCAAGGTCAGTCTTGCGAACGCCGAAGCCCAGGGTCTGGTCGTTGCCGGGAACGACATAGGCTGACAGTGCATAGGCGCCAATCTCGGCATGATTTTTCTTATCACCCCAGTCCTTGATCATGGCAACCCGCCCATACGGGGCAAAGGATGTGGTTTGGTCGCCATCGCCGGGCACCTGACCCAGCGCCGTCAGCGTCGGCGCGTTGAGGCCCTTGTAGAGATCGCCTTCCAGGTAAAGAAAATCGTTCCACAGCGTGTACATGCCGACCCCCACGACGCGCTGTCCGAGGCCGCCATCGACCAGAGTCGAAGCCGTCGGCGTCGGCGCCAGCGCCGACTGGTTATATGGAAATCCCCAGGCGGGCGTCGAATTCCAGGGGTCCTGCACGGTCGGGTTGTTGTTGACCGTGATGCCCCACAACGTCCTGGCCGAACAACTGGCCCTCCCGCACGTAGCGGATATCGAGATTGTTCAGCGAGGCCTTCTGGGCCACGCCATCATAGTTCAACTCGATGAAGCCGCCGAGATTGGGCGCGATCGTTCCCGCATAATAGATCGACAGCTGATCAACGGCGAAGTTGTCATTGTCCCGGAAGCCGGGCGCGGCGCCGCCGGGCTGCAGCGACAGGGTGTGGGTAAAGGAGGTTTGCGTAGTGAAAGCCAGCGGCAACCCGTGGTCCTTTCCGTCGCTGGCGGTATAGCCGTAGCAGGCCAAGTCTGTTATTCGACGCCCCTCTCGCCGTCCCACAGGCGGACGAGGGAGACAAAAAAGAGACAAAACCTTTTTGTTCTTTTCTAAGTGACTCAAATCATTGGGTTTGCCGGTTTAGCTCAGCGGTAGAGCAGCGGTTTTGTAAACCGAAGGTCGGGAGTTCAATCCTCTCAACCGGCACCAATGTTTCCAATATATTACCTTACAAATGTAGCCCGACCAACTCAGCATTTTGAAGCAATCATGGCTCTAGGGCTACATTGGGCTACATTCGATGTACGGAATCCCAGAAATCGATGTAGCCCCATTCGCCGGTTGAAATGGTTGGGTATTTGCGGTCGCGGTTGCGATGATCAGCGATCCCCGGCGGTGGTGGCCCGCCCGGCATCAAGGAATTCTGACAGGTCAGGCCTCTGAGAGAAGCGAGTCGTTAACGACGTATGAATCCTTGAAGAAATAGTCCGCGAGACTCTCGGCCTAGAATCGCTCGATCTTCCCGTTCATGAAAGCGCTCCGCCATATCCATGCTGACGACGTGCATGCCGCTTTGACAACGGCATTGCTACTCGCATGCTCGATCAATCTTTTCATTTTTTACTCGGCGCTCTAGCTAAAGCCGCGATCCTCGGGAGCCGGCCTCGAAGATTTCCAGGATGCTCGGTTTTCCTCTAAACTTAACCCGTTTCTGATTTATCAGTTATCTGGATCTTGCGAGGAAACTCGTCCGGCCAGGGTAAAGAAGTCTGATCGGCGAGTGTCGCCGTCAGCACCGCGGCACCGGCCGCGTACGTCGAACCCACCGGAAGCCCCATCCGATAGCACAACAGCGCCGCCATCTGCTCATGCTGCGCAACTACCTCGATGGCAGGCTGCCACCACCATGCCGGCGCCGGCGATCGAACCTTCTCGGGAACTGCGCGCCATTGGGCAAACTCGCGAGCCGTCCGCTCGAACTGAAATTTTGCAGCCGGATGCACGGGCCCTCAAGAGACGAATGGTTATGAGCTGTGTGGCTCGTCGTCCTTTTTCGCCTCTTCCTTTGGGACGATTTCGGCCACCTTGCCGGACTGGTTGCCCGGGTTGTAATGGTACTTTCCTTCCGGTTTTTCGCCGGGCTGCTTCTCATTCGGATTCTTGTGGTCGGCCATCTGATGCTCCTTTGAGCATGATAAACCATCGAACGATGTTAGTTCCGTTGGCTTACTCTGGCGCTTTAAGTCCGCTGTCCTGCCATCGTGTCTTAACCGATTTCATCGGGTCTTCAATGCCGCAAATGGCCGTCAACCCGGCCAAGGCCAGCGCCGCGGCATCGACATGTGAAAAGGCGATCGGTCTTCTTGGCGACGATGGCGGCCTTGATCGCGATTTTCTCGGCGTAGGCACCCTCCTGGCCGACGTCACAGACGCCGAACACTTCGTCACCCAATCGCAAATGGCTGACACCGTCTGTGACCGCTGAAACGACGCCGGAGAAATCCCGCCCAAGAACGTAGGGGAAATGGGAAATCTGGTTTGATTTGCCCTCGCGCACCTTCCAGTCGGCACCTTTGAAGCTCGCGGCCACGATATCCACCACGATCTGGTCGGACGCAGCCACGGGATCGGGAATGACGCCATATTGCAGGACTTCAGGCTCGCCATGCCGTTCAATGACAACCGCTTTCATGAGTTCCTCACTTTGGCGAAGACGATCGCATTTTTTTACTAAGGTATTCAAATTTGGTGTGGGGTTCGACGCCGAGCGGGTTGGTCGCCCCCCGCCTGGATGCTGATGCGCTGAAAGTCCGCTGCCACAGTTCTTAGCGCGGATTAGCACAGCTTTAATTTGCCATCGAGAATAGTAGGCGTGATTTCGCCATCCTAGCCCGCGCACTCCACGCAAGACGCATGTCTAGGAAAACCAAGAGCTTCCTCCCTCGCCTTCGCCGCTCGCGGCGACGCGTAAGATAGGCGCGGAAGCTCGCCAGGGCGCCGCGGATTGTTCAGTCGCGGGCGTCGTGGCGATCCTGCTTGCGGTCGTCACGCTGACGAACCCTGCCTATCAGATAATCCACAAGCCGACCAAGCTGTGCCTTCGTCGGCAACAGGCTCGAAAAGGAGCCGGCCGAGACATGGCGGCAGCTCGTAGGCGAGTTAGCGCTTGCTAACCCGCCCTGCTTCGTCACGCGGCCTTGGCAACTTTTTCTTTCGGCACGGCCTGCTCAATGGCGCGCATATAGAGATCGAGCATGCTCTCTCGCTCGTCGCGCTCTTCCTCGTCCTGCTTTCGAAGCTTGACGATCTCTTTGAGGATCTTGACGTCAAACCCGTCGCCCTTGGCCTCCGCAAATACTTCCTTCTTTTGCTCGTTCAACTCCTGGATCTCGGTATCCAGATTTTCGATCCGTTCGACGAACGCGCGAATCTTACCGCCGGGAATGGTGACGTCAGACATGGTGCCTCCCTGATTAATGAAGATGCGAAAATGCCCGCAAGAGAATAACCAATGTGTTAACCCAGCGAGCCGGACCGAAAGATGATTAACGGCGCTCAGGTTCCGTTACTGTGCCCCACGCACGCCCACACAACGCATGTCAAGAAAAACCAAGCGCTTCCTCCCTCGCCTTCGTCGCTGGCGACAAAAAGCACGATGGGCGTGGCGGAAGCTCGCCAGAGTGCCGCGGATCGTTCGGATCGCGGGCGTCGTGGCGATCCTGCTTGCGGTCGTCGCGCTGACCAACATCGTCTATCAGGTGATCCACAAGCCGACCGAGCTGTTTGCCTTTGTCGGCCACAGGCTCGACAAGGAGCCGGCCGAGACATGGCGGCAATACGGCGCGCTGTTCCGTACCTATTCCACTGGCACGATCCCGCCCGAATTGCTTGCCGCGCTGGCGCAGGGCGAGAGTTCAGGCAATCCAGTGGAGCGCACCTATTGGCGCTGGCGGTGGAGCTTCAATCCTTTCGCGATCTACCAGCCCGCCTCCAGCGCCGTCGGCCTGTTCCAGATGACCGATGGGGCTTACGCCGAGGCCGCGCGGTTTTGCATCCGGGCGAACGCCGTCACGGATGCTGGTTGCGGGTTCGGTCCCTACATTCGCGCGATCCCGAGCCATGCCATCGAACTCGCATCCGTGTATCTAGACCGCAATGTGGCGGCGGTCCTCGCCCGCGCGGACGTGACCGCAAGCCCGCAGCAGAAGCAGGATGTTGCGGCCTTCATCCATCTTTGCGGCGGAGGCCCCGCCACGGCTTTCGCCCGCCGCAAGTTTCAAATGCTGGCCGACGAACGCTGCGGCGATCACCTCGTCGCGGCCTATGTCTCCAGGGTCAACGCAATGAAGCGCCAGTTCCTGCGCCTTGCGGCCGACGGCGGGAATTAGAACGCAGCGCCTAACCGAGCGTAGCTACCGCCGTGCCACTCTGACTGTAGACCCGGTTGTTGGGCGTCCCCCCAAGCGCCTCCACCTAGTGGCGCTGCGGCCCACCAAGATTTCTGCCAAGGATCCGCCATCGGGAATGATGGCCTGGAGAGCGGCGGTCTACAACGCGGACACGTGTGTTTCCAACTCCGCGATGGTCATGCCCAGGGAACAAGCGCCAGCCAGAAGCCGCCGGAATGTGACGGTCGCGCTCTGATTGAACGCCTCCGCCGGTTGGCTGAATCGGGGGCGCTGTTGGCCCGTCAGCTGCTCGACTTGCCCTTCCCAACCACGGTGCGTCTGGAGCTGCTCGCCGAAGCCTTCGGCGCGCCCCGGCTGCACGCCGGAAAATTCCCGCACCACTGCGCCGGAAAATTCGGGTGTTTCAACAAAACCTGCCGGCGTGGTTACATACTTGGCCAGGACTCTGCCGAGGCTGGCCTTGCCCTGTTCGGTCTCCAGCGACTGTCCGAAGGCCAATATCAGGTTCAGGCAAGCTACCTGGTCGCGCGCGTTGCGGAAACGGGCGTCCGCATCCGTCAAGACGTTCAGGATCTCGGTGCCGGTCTCGGATTCCCGTAGGCCCGCCGACAGGACAAGATCGACCAGCACGATGGCGTCGCGTTCGCCGAGACCCGGTTTCGTGTAAAAGGTATAACGCACCGCTTCCCGAGCGTGCGCGTAGGCGGGCAAATCCCGGTCGTTGTACGTCTTCACGTCCGACGTCACTTTCTGGTAGCTGGTCAATGCCCCGCTGAGATCACCCACAGGCCCGTTGATGATGGGCACCGCTCGCCGGCGATGCTGGTTGCGGTTTTCGCTGAGGTCGATGATTTCGACCGGCTTAAATTCGGGCGCGGGACTGGTCTGCGCGAGCTTGTCCGGCTGGAAATCCTTGAGATCGGTATCCGTGGCGCCGAGACTCCGCGCCTTGTCGATCTCCGAGTTCAACCCGGTGACGTCCCGCCCGAGATCGCCCACCGTTTTCTGGAATTTTTCGCGCACCGAATCGTTGTTGCTGTTTGGCGCGAGGAGATATTGAAGCCGTTGGATTTCTCGCATGCGCTTCGATAGCTCCTCGCGAACGCTGCCTAGGTCTCCGGCCATCCTTATCTTGGCGTTGAGCATCGCGACCGAAGCGGCGTAGGACTCCCGGTCGCCTTCCACCACGCCGCCACCGAAGCCGAACAGACAGAAAACGAGAAGCGCGCCGTTCACGAACCACAGCGACCGATCCGGGTTCTCGAACCATTTCTTTGGCGCCTCGACCCGACCGTGCCGGGCCGGAGCCGCGTCGGAGGTGGTGGAAACTTGGCCGTTCGTAGCTTGGGCTGCTTTCCGGCGCAAATAGGAGGTGTACGAGACTACGCACGCAAGGACGAAAAACGAGGGAACGAACAGGAACGGCTCCAACTCGTGGGCATGCTCGTAGAGGAAATTGATGCCCCAAATGATAAATCGCTCGCCGAATGCGTAGTTACCCGACGCGCGGCCATAGTACGGACCGTAATCGTAGATGCAGAACTTATAGGTCCAGGTGTCGCTGAACTCGCTCGAGCATGAATAGAGGTACCCAAGGTAGATCTCGGCGGAGGTGATCAGCAGCAGCGCGCACACGACGCCAACGACGAATGTCGCTACAATGTGAAACAGCTCAAGACCAACCTTGTCGACGAATCCCTTCCGGAACTCCCAGTAGCGGGCCGTTGCGACGCCGAGCAGCGCGAGACAAAGGAACGCAGCGGCTGTGCTCGTCCAGTTGAAAAAGGCGTTGAGCGTCGCGAAAATCGCAACCAGCCCGACAGCTTTACCCCAAGTTATCCTCACGGATGTGACGCTCGGCCAGCGAACGTCCCCCTGCTCGCTGGACGTCCTGGCATCGGCCGCGACGAATCCCGCGCGCGCCTAAGGCGCGGCAATGCTGCCGTCGCGCTGCCGAGAAGCGTGATGAAGGCCCGACACCTCACGGGGTCCCCCTCCAGGGATAGGAGCACCGTACCACATCGCTTGAATAGCCGGTCTATTGTGCCTCATAGCAACCTTAACTGGCAAGGACCAAGGCAGGTCGTCCGGGGTCGCCGAACCATGTCCAGTTTACGTCCGACGCCCAAAGGACACCTAAGCACGGGCGCGATGAGCAGATGCGGCCTTAAGCGTCTCGACGACCGGGCACGCCGGCTCGAACGGCACCCCAAGGGCCGTCATTGGATTCCTCATCGCAACCGAGCGCGCAGCGTCGCCGATGCTGGATGGCCGATCCGTATTTGGAAGGGAAAAAGATCTAACGCCACCGAAGGCGGCGGGCGCGGACGGCAACCGGCCAGCCGCTCTAACGTTCTTTCAACCGCAGATTCGGATCGATTCGGCGCGGTCAAGAATTGACGGAATCGCCTGCCAATGCATGCTCATGCCATGAGGCACTTCAAGAACTGCCATCTGGCTCGAATGAGCGACGGCCATTACTGCGTCATCCGGGACTTGGGGCCGGTCAAGGGCGGCAAGGGGCTGAAGCACCACGAGGTCGTCGTGGACCTCACCTGGCGGGCATTTGTCCGACTTCTGCCCCTGAGACGGCGCCCGAAGGCCCTCCAGGCACTTCAGACCGAAATAAGCACCCAGACGACATCAATTGCAAAAATTTGAAACCGGAGCTCGTGGCGGCGTCCGGACCCGTCAGACGGCGACCCTCGGCAGGTCTGCAACTCTCACCAAGCCGTCCTGACTCGTGAACGAGAGGGTCCGGTCGCCTCTTCGGCGCGTCTCGGGAAAAACCGCGTATCGACGATCGTTCTGAGCACCCACCGCGCCCGGCCTCCCCAATCCTGCCGGCCACCAGTCTGCCGATCCCGGCATTGAACGGTAGCTGACTTCGTCCGCGGCAGATCGTGCGCCGCCGGCAGCCCCGGAAGCGTCCAAATGCGCCGCGATGTCGCTGCACAGAGCGTTGAGTTTGGCCTTTAGCTGCGTGTTGAACATGTCACCGACCATCGACACGCCCGGCGACCATTGCGACATCCCGCCAAAATCGGCGTGGCTGAACTGGGCCATCCGGCCGCCTGCGCTCCGGAAAGCGGTCATCACGACCTGCACCGCCGCTGCCGACACGGAATGCCTTTTCGCCATTCGCTCAACCAACTCGTCGTCACTTGCTGACATTTCATGATCCCTGATTTTGATATTCGATGGCGACCATGGGCACTTTCAGGCGGAAGAGCACGCCGCCGACCTGGATTCCCGTAGCACCTGATGATCGAAAACGAAGATAGGCGCTGATGGCACGATTGGAGAGAACCAGCCGGCTGCGCTGACCCTGACGGATCATGCTCTCAATGGTGTCACTTAGAAACCGGTTTGCGGCCGCGCCGTCGCCCAGTTCGCCCGTACGCTCGAGGTATTCCCAGGCAATCTGGAAGGATTCCTCAAGCAGTTGGGAGATTGAAATGGTCATGAACGGAAAACAAACCAGGGCCGCGCACGTTCCATGTCACCCGCGCCTCGCCACCCGTTTGTGCCCTTCGACCACCACAGGCTCTGAGCGGAAGATCACATCGCCGAATACGTGTGTCTCGGGCGTTTCCATCGCGTCGGGGACAGCGAAATGCGGATTCCGCCAATCGCGTTGGAAGAAATCGTGCAACGACGCGATCCGCCGGGCCTCGTCCTCCATGTCCGCCGCGACGATGGCGACCTGCCGGCTGGACCGGGTGAGGTCGTTGTCCGCAGCGGGCGTCAGGCGGAACAGTCTGCGCGTCTCGCGAACATCGACTGTTCGATCTGGCTGGATCTCAAGCTTGTCTTTTTCGCCGGCCATCAATCTGCGGTCCACAGCCGGCGCATGGTGAATTCGACGGTGCCGTCCGGCAACTCGCGCCGGCGCTCGACTTCGCTCATGTAGGCCGCCTTCGGATATGGCTTAAGAAAGGTCTGGCCCTCGCACGGGCCTCTTCGCGCGGAAGAGAAGACGTCTCCCCTATGAAGCCGTCCGGCGCGCTCGCTCGTCACGCCATGCGGCCGGCAAAGGTCCCGCGGTCGAAAGGACGTGTCGCCAACTCCAACAAATAAAGGCCACGCTGATAAGTAGGTCGCATCGGAACGAATCCGAGTCCTCCGGCTTTGAATCTTGGTCTCGCAACCGCGAAGCTTCCTTTAGCTCGAAAGAGGGTCCGCGATGCTTTCGAGCGACTTTCCTTCCGCGTCGATTCCCAGCACCAATTCTGTCCCGGCGGCGATCAGCAGCAGCCCGGCGGCCAGTGCATATCCGGCACTCACCCTCCAGGCCGATCCGGACTCGATGAGCCATCCAAAGAGAAGCGGCGAGGTGCTACCGCCGATAGCGGTGCCGAGCGCGTAGAAGCAGGCGATGGCCAATGCACGCGTCTCCAGCGGGAATATCTCGCTGGCGGTCAGATAGGCCGAACTCGCCGCCGCCGATGCAAAGAAGAAGATCGAAAACCACGCGATCGTCTGCGTCACTGGAGTAAGGAATCCGGCGGCGAATAGATAGGCGGTCATCAGCAGCAGCAGGCCGCTGACGGCAAACGTTCCCGCAATCATGGCCTTGCGGCCGATCGTGTCGAACAGCGAGCCAAGGAACAGTGGTCCGCAGAAATTTCCGACCGCGAGAGGAAGCAGATAGAGCCCGATGCGTTCGCTGGGCACCTTGTAGAAATGCGAAAGGACGAGGCCGAACGTGAAGAAGACGGAGTTGTACAGGAAGGATTGGGCCACCATCAGCACCAGCGCCAAAATGCTCCGCTTTCGGTACTTCCCGACCATCGACGACAGGATCACTCCGATCCCGAAGACCTTCTTGGGATGGACTTCGATGCTTTCCTTCGACAATGACAGATGCTGCCCCGTCGCTTTTGCGACGTCCTTTTCGATATCGCTGACTGTGTTTTCCGCTTGCTCGTTCCTGCCGTGCGTCACCAGCCACCGCGGACTCTCCGGCACGAAGCGACGGAGCAGCAGGATGCCGAGGCCCAGGACGGCTCCGATGCCGAAACCTAGGCGCCAGCCGATATCCGGGGCGAACAATCGCTGGTCTAGCAGGAACGGAACAGCAAGCGCTCCTGCCGCTGCGCCAAGCCAGAAGCTGCCGTTGACGACGAGGTCGATACGACCGCGGTACTTAGCCGGAATGAGCTCGTCGATCGCGGAATTGACCGCGGCGTATTCCCCGCCGATGCCGAGCCCGGTGATCATCCGGAAAATCGCGAAGCTCCAGAAATCCCACGCGAACGCACTCAGCAGCACGCCGGACAGATAGACGATCAAAGTGACGTAGAAGACCAGACGCCGGCCATGCCGATCCGTGATCCAACCGAAGACGAGAGCTCCTACGACCGCGCCCACGACGTAGAAGGAAGCAACGGCTCCAAGGTTGGCGCTGGAAAGATGGAGCGTGTCGGTGCTCTGCAGGGCCGGCCCGAGCGAGCCGACGATGGTGACTTCGAGCCCGTCAAGAATCCAGGTGATCCCCAGTCCGACGACGACCAGAAGGTGAAACCGGCTCCAGGGAAGCCGATCGAGGCGAAATGGGATGTTGGTCCGGATTGTGGTTTGAAAAGGCGGCGTCTGCATCGCTGAATTACTTTCGATTGCCACTTGTCCGGCACCGCTCGGATTGGCGGAAGCAACCTGACAACGCATCTGCAGAGCGGGAGTTCGACGGCATGCCGGTCAGGGCCGAGATGGGCTGCCCGCCACACGGTTCGCCGCCTTGAGCGACTCCACGGCAAGGATAGGATTCGCTCCGAATATGACTTGATAGCCGGACACCTTTGAGCGGCGTGTCAGCACTATGCCCCCTATCCATCGGGCAACATTTCCACATCACCGGAAAGGTCAGTTCTTTTCTTCTTCCATCGTGACGGCGACTGCGCCGGTGGCTGACAGACACACCTTGTGGCCCTCGACGCCGGCGACCAGCCCCCGGTCGATGTAGTGGTGATGGCCTTTGTGTGAACCCTCGCCGCTGTCCTTCTTCGTAAGCTTGATCCGATTTCCTTCGATTTTGTCGACGGTGCCGACGTGGACGCCGTCGGCGCCGATTACTTCCATGTGCTCTTTGATTGCGATCATGTGTAATCCCCTGTGGAACCAGATAACGCACCAACATCGGTTCCGTTCGACGCTTAGAACCGCCGATGCCAATCAGCGAGCTGGAGTTACGGCGCTTCGGCGACGATTGCAGGCTTCGGCGTGAGCGCGCCGCTGGGGTGATAGAGCCTAGCCGCGCTGGCTACAGCTGCAATGGCTGCCAACGCTGCCGCCATACCAAGCGCTACGGTCTCGGAATGGCCGGCAATCCGGAACGAGATGGCGGCGAGAATTGCACCGATGGTCTGCCCCGTGAGACGCGCGGTAGCGAGCATGCCGCCTGCCGCCCCGCTTCGCGCGAGCGGCGCAGCCGAGAGCATCGACCGGTTGTTCGGTGCCTGAAAAAAGCCGAATCCCAGCCCCCACAAGGCCATCCGCCACGAGATCTCGGCCGCAGTTGGGTTCTCGGGAAGACCGGCCAAAAGGCCCAGACCCGCGCAAAGGACGACCAATCCCGCAGCGCCCAGGACCGCTGACGAAACTCTGTCGGCGAGGCGACCGGCGATAGGTGCCCCGATCCCGACCGCCAGGGGCCACGGCGTCATCAATAGACCCGTTTCCACTTGGCTGCGGTGAAGCGCGCTCTCAAGAAAGAAGGGCAGTGAGACGAACGCGAGCATCTGGGACGCGAACGATGCGATCGATGTGGCCACCGAGAGACTGAAGAGCGGGTTTCTCAACAAGTCGAATGGGACGATCGGCTCTGCCTGCGAGCGCGAATGAAGGACGAGACCTGTGCCTGATCCCGCGCCCAGGGCCAGCGCCGACATACCGATCCAGATGTTTCCGCCCCGGGGGCAGCAGGTCAATGCCGATGAATCCGAAACCAAACATCGACGCGCTCAGCAACGTGCCCTCGAGATCGAACGAGCCGGATTTCGGATTGTCTGGAAGCGATTTTCTTCCCAGCAAATAGGCGCCGATCCCGATCGGAACGTTGACCGCGAAAAGCCACTGCCAGGATGCCACCGCCAGGATGCCGGACGCGACCGTGGGACCGAGCGCCGCGCCGGCCGACGCAACGAGCGCATTCAAACCAAGGCCGCGCCCCAGCATCTTTGAAGGATACGTAAAGCGAACCAGCGCCCCGTTCTGACTCATGATTCCGGCGGCGCCGAATCCCTGAATGGCGCGAGCGAATGCCAGCATCGGCAGCGAATGCGCAAAGGTGCATCCGAACGATCCGAGGCTGAAGACGATGATGCCAAGCTGAAAGACCCGTCGAAAGCGGACCATCTCCCGACAGCGGCCATCGGAAGAAGCGAGACGACGATGGCGAACTGATAGGCGTTGACCACCCACACCGAGTCCGCAGCCGGCGCGTTCAGGTCCCCAGCGATCGTCGGAAGGGCCACGTTGGCTATCGAGCCGTCGAGCACAGAAAGCGTGAGCGCCAGCCAGATGGTGGCTGCGGCCCAGTAACGTTGGGGAGTAGGAAGACCGTCTGGCTCCATCGTCGTTTGCGCCACGGATCACCGCATCATTGAGTTCAATCCTGAGATCACATAGACGCGTCTTGAGAGCGCCTCAGTCGAAAGTACCCTGGCCGGTGGCTGTTATCTTCGCCTTGCGACAGCGACACCCAGCAAGAACGCGACCAAGAGCGATCCCAGCGGCGCTTCTCGGGCGATATTGCTCAACACATTGAGCGGCATCCCGGGTTTGCGGCCGGAATCGACGGCGTCGCCTATTCTTTGTGCTGTCCCCATTGCGGCGTCCGCCACCTCGCCGATCACGGTTTTTTCGTTTAGGGCCGGGTCGAGTCCGTCATAGACGAACGGAGGCGGCGGGACTTCGTCGCTCATCAGCGTTTCCTTGCGCCTTTATGGAGTTCGAGGGCGAGACATCGGTCGTCCAGCCTCGCCATCCAATGCCTCCGGTTCCGATTGGTTCCATGTTTCGAGCTTCCGTCGACGAAGCCACGGTCAGCTTGGCAGCGCGCGCCGCCTCCGGCCCCTTCGAGGTTGCTGAGGCAATGGCTTGGATGCGAAAGAAGGCAGCGCGTAGCGCCAGCCGAGCGATGTTCTGTTAGCGATTGAGTGCAGGAGGCGCCCCCTGCAAGAGCCGGATGTATGCCGAGAAAAGATCGTCGTTAAAAACGTGATGCGGAAGCAGGCCAGCTTCAACCGCTCGCTGCTCGACGTGTAGCCGCGGATGATCCGGACGATGCTGTAGTACAAGGCGCCCGGATCCCGGATCATCGTGGTCGATACGGCGGAGACGTCACAACGCTGCAACGCCTGCGAGACCGTCAATGCGGCGAGCCGCATCAGCCGGTCCCGCTTCGTGTGCAACAACTGCGGAAGCATCTCCGATGGCGACGTCAACGCCGCAAAGAACATCCTGAAACTAGGCATCAGCCCAACCGTAGGACTTCCGGGGATGGCCTGTGAATCGAGTCGAACTATCGGCCGGAAGCAGGAAGAAGACGACCGTAAGGGTAGAAGCTCGGCCCTTCAGGGTCGAGAGTAGTCACCGGTTACAGTTTGTTTTAACCCTCAGTGGGCCAATTTCAAAACAGCCCCACCTAAGAGTCCGACTCATAATGTTTTAGGGTGCTGATCATGCTCTGGCGATTCTTCGCGAGAGCAACTTGACGCTGGCGATCACAAGCCACGCTTCGGC
>Ga0302325_10014666_pt1 | contig 16673 bp, 7 predicted proteins | sample Palsa_T0_2_FD_201948 | JGI IMG/M metagenome (GOLD analysis project Ga0302325, IMG submission 201948) | Peat permafrost microbial communities from Stordalen Mire near Abisko, Sweden - Palsa_T0_2 | ecosystem: Environmental > Terrestrial > Soil > Palsa > Peat permafrost | place: Sweden: Abisko... | reverse complement strand
CAGCATGATCGCGTTCGGCGTGACGTTGAAGACGCCGCCCGTTCCAGGAAAGGTCTGGAGGCCGACGGGAGTCACGACTCCGTTGGCGAAGCTGACCGAGGCGACGACGACCGCGGGCGTCGCGTTCGCACCGTAGCCGTAGCCGCTGCTCGTACCGCCGCCGATGGCGATCCCGGGTGATGCGACGCCTCCTCCGCCGTAGTAGCCCCCCCACGCATCGTACCAGCCGTACTCCCAGCCGTAGTCCTCGATGACCGCGTAGAGCACGTTGCCGACGACGCGTGTGTCCTGCACGTAGCCGCCGAGCTTCGCCTCGCCGACGACGGTGATGTTCGTCGGGTCGGTGGCGTCGAGGCCACGGACGATCGACCCGTGGAAGGGGGAGCCGTCGGTGTTCTGGCCGTACCAGTCACCCACCACCACGACGCAGATCCCGTTCTGAACGGTCATCTCCTGGGGGTCGCCGAAGATCGGCGAGCGCCCGAGGAGGGCCGGGGCGTCGGGGTTGGTGATGTCGAAGACCATGAGGCCGCGGTACGAGTTCAGGTAGTAGAGGCGATCGCCTTCGACGGCATAGAGGTCGGTCTCCTGCACGGCGCGCGACGTGGAGGGGGTCGAAGCAGACGCCCCCGCGTTCGACGCCGGCACGGCGGCGGTCCCGGCAGAGCCGAACCCGCCGCCCACGCCGACCGTGCTGCTCGTCCCCCCCAGCTGAGGAGCCGAGACGAAGTCGGTCTGCCCCGTCAAGCGTTGCGCCGGTTGGCCCGTGCCCGCGGGGTGGCCCCCGCTGCATGCACCGAGCAGGGCCAGGCTGAACCCGACGGACGCGAGCGTCGCGGTCCGCGTGAGCCTGCGCGGCAGACGTGGAGATCGAAGAGGGGTCATGGCGTTTCTCCCGTGACGCACCTAAGCATCGGGGATGCCGAGCACTAACATCTGGATTTCATTGGATGTGGGAGGTGGGGACCGCGACTCCCGACATCCTTGGTGTGCCGTGGCGTGCCACGCCGAGCGGCGAGCAGGCGAAGGGGGCTACCCCGGCTCGGGGGTCTTCATCGAGGCCACCTGGGCGTCCAGGCGCTCGACGTCGCGGCGGAGCTCTTCGGCCATGCGGGTGGTGCGGTCGACGATTTTCTCGCCGTGGCCTCGCACCGTCTCCGCCCACCGGCGGACCTCGTCGAGGTGCGCGATCTGCCGCTCCACGCCGCGCGCGGCGCGCTCGATCTCGGTGATGGCGGCCTGGGATTCGCGGTCCGTCCGCCGCTCGCGAACGGCCAGGGCCCTGGCCAGGCTGTAGGCGGCGCGCACCACCAGGTCGCTGGCCGCGTCCTCGGCGTCCCACACCACCACGATGTCGCTCCCGTGCCGTTGCAGCGACTCCAGCCCCTCCGGCGCTGCTCTTCGTGAGAAGACGAAGACGCCCACCTGCGCTTGTCGGTTGCGCCTGGCCTCGTCGATCTCCTCCAGGGCTGCACGAAGCGAGTAGGACTGCTTCTCCTTCGCCTCCCACACGATGCGCGCGTTCGCCGCCGCCGAGTCGGTTCCGAGCTCGATGACGTGATCGCCCTTCTTGCACTGCTTCATCGCGCCGGTGGTCTCGCCCGTCGACTCGTGCACGTCCCCCAGACGCTGCGCCTCCTCCCCCAGCAGCGCGCCCAGCCGCTCCTCGAACTCCACGCCATGCCGCGTCGTCCGCGCCCCCTCCCGCTTTCGCGTGTCGAGCTTGGCGAGGGCCTCGCGTACCTGCGCCTGGAACTCCACGTTGCTGCGCGTGAGCTGCTCGATGGTTCCCAGGAGCTCGCGCTTCAGCCGCGACAGCGGGGACGCTTCGTCGTCGAGGGTCAGGTTCTTGCCGATCTGGTCGCTCGTCGCCGCCAGCATCCTCGACAGGCGGCTGAAGGCCGACGTGTCGTCGTCGAGCGAGAACTCACCGACCAGCCGCGACAGCGCGGAGCCCTCCTGGTCCAGCGAGAACTCGCGCAAGATGTGCTTGCGCTGGTCCATCAGCGCGTCCTCCAGCGTCCGGGTCAACTGCACGCGCAGGCCGTTCGCGTCCGTCGGAGAGAGCAGCTTGAAGATGGGGCTGCCCTCGCCGAGATGCGTCGACAGCGACCGTGCCAGCAGCGAATCGTCGGCCCCCACGTGCGCGCGCAGGAGCTGATCGAGCTCCCCGTCCTTGCGCATCAACGACTGGAGCCGCTGCGGCAGGACGCCGCTCTGCGGATCGAGGTACTGCGTCAACGTCGACGACAGGCGCTCCGTCATCTCCGTCGCGCGCGACGACAGCAGCTCGCGCACCTCGCTCACCAGGGCGTGGCCGGCCTCGCGAATGGAGCCGGCGTCGATCTGCCCGCTCGCCGTCCGCAGCGCCAGCACACCCACGCGCAGGGCGGCGAGAGCGTAACGGTCGCGCTCTTCACCCTCGTCGTGCTGGCGCAGCTCGGCGAGCACCTCCGGATCGGTCACGTCGAGCTCGAGCCGCATCGGCGGGGCCCCCGACCGTCCCCGGGCCCGTTCCCTCGGCGCGACTGCCTCCAGCCACATCGCCGCCTGCTTCATCCCGTGCCTCCCTGCTCACCCGTTTAGCACGGGAGGAGGCGCGCCGCGCTACTTCCCCGCAGCGATGAGCCTTTCCGCCACTCCGCAGTGGCGCTCGATGGCCCGGGACACGGCGCGCGCGAGCAGGTTGGTCTCCCCCGCCAGGAGCACCGACCGGCGGGCGCGCGTCATGGCGGTGTAGACGAGCTCTCGCGTGAGAAGGGGCATGTCGCTCTCCGGCAGGAGCAGCGCGACGTGGTCGAACTCCGAGCCCTGCGCCTTGTGCACGGTCATGGCGAAGGCGGGCACCAGGTCGGCCAGCGCTTCGACCGGGAAGGCGACGAACCCCCCGCGCCGCGGGAAGACCGCGGTGGGCCTCGCGCCCAGACCGTCCCCCGAGTCGAGGCGCACGACCAGGCCCTGGTCGCCGTTGAAGAGGCGCCGCTCGTAGTCGTTGCGCTCGAACAGGACCGGCGTTCCCGGCGCGAGATCGATCGACCCCCACCGCCGCGGACGCGCCCCACCGCGCAGCCGCGCGACCAGCGCGTCGTTGATGGCCTCCGCGCCCGTCGCGAAGCCGCGCACCCGGGTCGCGCAGAGCAGGCGCGCGCGTGCGTAGTGCGCGAAGAGCGCGCGCATCTCCACCTGGTCGCTCTCCTCGAGCTCGCCGTCGCGCATGCGAAACGCGCGTCCCACGCGCTCGGCGAAGCGCTCCAGCGACGCCACGCGCACCTGCCACCAGCGATCGAGCAGCGCCTCGCCCACCTCCGCCCAGGGCGCCGCCAGGTGCTCCACACCTTCGAAGGTGAGCTCCTCCACCGCGCGGCGCGTCGTCACCGCCTCGGCGAAGTGCGCGTCCATGCGGCCGGCGTTGACCGCACGCGCCGCGTCGACGATGCGCTGCGCCGCCGGGTCGCTGGCGACACGCAGGTTGAGCGAGAGACGTTCGGCGCCCAGCGCCGCGCAGAGATCGCGGAAGACTGCCCCCGCCTCGACCGAGGGCAGCTGGTCGGCGTCGCCGAGCAGCACCAGGCGCGCGCCCGGGCCCAGCGCGCGCAGCAGACGATCCATCGCCGCCAGATCGATCATCGACGCTTCGTCGACGATGACCACCCGGTGCGGCAGCGGGTCGTTCTCGTGCCGGGCGTAGCGCCCGCTGGAAGGAGACCACCCGAGCAGCCGGTGAAGCGTCTGCGGCTCCGGCGCCAGGCGGGAGAGGGCCGCCTCGGCCATGTCGTGCGACGTCGCGGCCAGGCCCGTGGCGAGGGCCTCCTGCAAGCGCTGCGCGGCCTTGCCGGTGGGTGCGGCGATGGCGATGGCGTCCATGTGGATGCCGGTCCAGGCCAGCGCGCGCAGCAGCGCGACGACGATGGTGGTCTTCCCGGTGCCCGGCCCCCCGGTGATCAGCGCGAACGACGAGGTGAGCGCGGCGCGCACGGCCCGCTTCTGTTCTTCCGTGAGCGGCGGAGGTCCCGCCGCCACGGCGCGCAGCACCTTGGTCACCGCGCGCGCGTCGTGGGACCAGGGTCGCGCCAGGCGGCCCAGCATGCGCGCGCAGAAGCGCTCCTCGAGGACGCGCATGCGCTCGGCGTAGAGCCAGTCCCCGTCGATCACCATCGGCGTCCGCGCGCCCGGCGGCCCGAGGACCGCGGTGACCGCTGGGTCCCCGGCGCGCGCCCGTTCGAGCAGCGCGCGTGCGCCGGCCAGCGAGTCCTCCGCGCGCACCGCCGCCAGGGCCAGCGCCAGGCGCCCGTCGGTGGGCACGCGCGTGCTCCCGGCCCGCATCGCCGCGATGCACGCCGCCGCCAGCACCTCGACGACGCGATGGGCCTCCCGGTCCAGATCCGGCGCGCAACGGGCGATCTCCCAGCCCAGGTAGGCGGTCTCCCGCTGCTCCGGATCGACGGCGACCCAGGTGGAGCCTCGTGCGCCGTCGTCGGCCGTCCCGGACGCCGCGAGAAAGCGCGCCTTCGCCGTGCCGGTGGGCGAGAGCGCGCTCATGCGCCGCGGCCCGCGAAGCGTCTCGCGCCCAGCGCCGCATCCCAGGCGATCACGTCGTCCCAGCTCGGTCGCGATGACCAGACCCCTTCGGCGGCCGTCTCCGGACGCGTCTCCATGCCGCGGAGAAAGCAGTAGAAGAGCCCGCCGAACCGGGCCTCGTACTCCTCGCGCGAGCGCGTCCCCAGCAGCTTGATCACGGCGAGCGCATAGAGCTCCACCTGTTCGGCGTAGTGCGCCTCGACATGCGCGCCCAGGGCCGCCCTGCCGTAGGCGACCAGCGCGTCGGTCTTCCAGTCCACGAAGTAGGTGCGCCCTCGGTGCTCGAAAGCCAGGTCGAGCGAGCCGCGCACGAAGACGCTCGCCTCGGCGACCGGGAAGACGAACTCCATCTCGCGCACCACCCGCGCCGCCTGTGCCAGGCCGGCCAGCGGGGGGCCGTCCGGCAGCGCCAGCGGCGTCGCGTAGGCGGCCCAGACCAGTCGCTCGGCGTGCGGGCGCTGCGCCGGGTCCACGCGGTGCACGGCGATGGCCTCGTCGAAGAGCGCCGAGACCTCCGGCCGCAAGCGCCAGCCCTCGAACGGGGCCACAAAGGACTCCAGGGGTACGCGCTCCAGCACCTCGTGCACGAAGACGCCGGACGCGCGCGCGGAGCGCAGCGTGGTCGCCGGCACCTGGTCGACCGCCTCGTCGGCCTTGCGGGCTCGCCGCGTCTCCGGCTCGTCGGCCCACGCCGAGCGCGCGCCGGATCGCGCGCCACGCATGCGCGTGTAGGAGGTCACCAGCGCCCCGGCGTGCCGCTCGCGGAGCCTCGCGTACTCCGGGGCCGCGTCTGGTTCGTGGAGCAACGGGGCAGGCGGCTGCCACTCGTCCTCTGCGGGATCGGCCTGCGCCGGTGCGTGGACCCCCTCGAGGGGCGACACGTCCTCCACCGAGAGCGCAGCCGCACGCGTGGCCAGGAGCTCGGCGAGCCGGCGGTTGACCACGTCGTACGCTCCGCGGACCCGCGCCGGCGCGCCGTCCTTGAGGACGCACGGGAGATAGAGGCGGGCCTTGGCGCGCGTCAGGGCCACGTACATCAGGCGCTGGTCCTCCTCGCGCTCTTCGGCGGCGATGCGCTGTTTCACGTCACCTCCCGGCGGGCCCACCCAGGCCAGGCGCCGTCCGTCCTCGTGGTAGACGCGGGCCTCCCGGTCGCTGGCCGACGACCATCCTCCCACCACGAAGACCACCGACGCCTCCAGCCCCTTGGCCTTGTGGACGGTCATGATCTGCACGGCGCGGCGTTCGCTCTCCAGCCGCTGCACGTTGCCTTCCAGGTCGAGCGTGAGGCGGGTCCGGTCGATGAGGCCGGACAGGAGGTGGACCAGATCGCGCAGCGTCGCGTGGGTGCGGCGCGCCTGCTCGACGAGGAGCTCGAAGACGTGGAGGTAGTTGGTGAGCTCGCGCTCGCCGTCGGCAAAGAAGATCTCCCGCCGCACGATCCCCGAGTCGGTGACGATGCGCTCGAAGAGGCGCTCGAACTCGCGCCCCTCGGCCAGCGCGTTCCAGGCCCGCAGCCGCGCGTGGAAGGGATGGCTCGCCGGCAGCTCGCGCACGCGCTCGACTTCCTCCAGCGGCAGCGCGAAGAACGGCGTCAGCCACGCGGCCAGGCGGCAGGCGCGGTGGCCGGGATCGTCGATGGCCAGGAGGAGCGTGCGGATCTCGCGCGCCTCGTCGGTCTGGAAGAGGCCCTCCTCCTTGAAGAACGCGTGCGGGATGCCCGCCGCCCGCAGCGCCGCGCCCACCGTGCGGCCTTCCTGGCCGGTGCGCGTGAGAACGAAGACGTCCTCCAGCGCGATGGCGGCGGTGCCGAGCCGCCAGGGACGCGCCGGGTCGGTCACCCGGCGGATCTCCCGCGCCACGCGCGCCGCCAGCGCCGGCAGGGACATCTCGCGGTCGAAGCGGAAGACGTGAAGCGGCGCGACCTCCCGTCCTTCCCCGTCGCGGAGCACGCGGTCCGGGCCGCCGCAGGCGACCGGCTGGTAGCCGATGCTCCCGGTGAAGAACGGCGCCGTCGCCGAGGCGTCGAAGAGGGCGTTCTGGGCCTCGACGAGCGCGCGGGTGGCCCGGTAGTTGGTGCCGAGCGCCACCCGCGCCCCGCCGGATCGCACCACGTCCTCGCGCGCTCGGAGGTAAGTCTCCACGTCCGCGCCGCGAAAGCGGTAGATGGACTGCTTGGGATCCCCTACGAGGACGATGGTGCTCTTGCCTCGGCCCGGATCGGCGAAGAACGCCCGGCGGAAGATGGACCACTGGGTCTCGTCGGTGTCCTGGAACTCGTCGACCAGCGCGTAGCGCCAGCGCTCGCGCATGGTGGTCACCAGCGGCCCCGCGCGCGGGCCGCGCAGCGCCCCGTCCACCAGCGTGAGCATGTCGTCGAAGTCGTACTGGCCGACCTCGCGCTTGTGCCGGGCGAGCTCGTGGCGCACCGGGCCGAGCAGCGTCTGCGCCAGGGCGGCGGTGAGCGACGGGGTGGCGCGCGCCAGCTCGATGGCGGCGGCGCACGCTCGCCCGGTGGGGCCGGACTGCGGGAGGTGCGGGGGCAGCTTCTCCAGCAGGTGGGCGAAGGCGATCTCCTCCGACTGCATCACGAACGACGGCGCGTCGTGCGCTTCGCGGGCGCTCTCCACGAGGAGCGCCAGGTCCCACAGCGTGCCGCCGACCTTCTTGGCGGTGGCCGCGTTCATGCCCCATTTGCGCATGACGTCGGGCCCGTCGAGCCTCCGCGCCTCTTCCACCGGGAAGGCCTCGATGGCGGCGTCCAGCGCCGCGGGGTCGAAGCCCGGACGCAGCTCGCCGTGCGCCTGCACGCACCGCCACAAAAGCTCCTCGATGCGGGCGATGGACCACCCCGTGCGAAGGGCCGCCTCCAGCCACGGCGCGCGGGCGGGATCGCGCGCCACCTCGCGCCGCAAGGCCTCGCGCAGCGCGCGTGCGAAGGAGTCGCGCCCGTCGACCTGCTCCTCTTCGAAGAGGCGGCCGCTGCTGAAGGCGTTCTCGCGCAGGACGCGCTGGCAGAAGGCGTGGATGGTGGCGATGGTGGCGCCGTCGAAGGCATGGATGGCCCGCCGCAGCTTGGTCTCCGCCGCGTCGTCGAGCGTCCAGAAGTCGCCCGCGCCGAGCTGCGCGTCGTCCGGCGGGGGGCCCTCGCCTCGGCTCAGCGCCTCCAGCTTGCTCCGTACCCGGAGACGCAGCTCGTTGGTGGCCTTCTCGGTGAAGGTCACCACCAGGATGCGTTCGATGGGGACGTCGGCCGAGAGAATGAGCTCCACCACCAGGTGCTCGAGGGTGAAGGTCTTTCCCGTCCCCGCGGAGGCCTCGAGCACGGCGTGCCGGTCCAGCGGCACCGCGCGGAGGATGGCGGGACGGGCGACGCGACGGGGGCTCACCGCTTCTCCGGAGTGGCGCGCAGGATGGGCCCGAAGCGCGCGTCGATCATCGCCCGCGCCGCCTCCTCGGTGGGGATGGGGAAATCCTGCGGGCGGGAGACCGGGCCGTACGCCGAGCGCAGCGCGGGGGGGCCGTCGCCGCCGCGCAGCTTGTCCCGCGCTTCTTCGAGCACGGGAACCACCGGCGCGTCGCGGTCGCGCGCAGCGTGCACGAACACCGCCTCGCACGGCAGAAAGTAAGCGTGCGGTTGCCCGAGCAGCTCGCGCACCCGGTCGCGCAGCCAGGAGCGCGCTTCGTCCTGCGTCAGCGGCGCCAGCTCGATGGCGTCCACCACCGGCGCGCCGCTGGTGGCCACGACGACCAGCGACCGGTGCGGCCGATCCGCGCCCAGGCCCGACGCCGCCAGCATGGCGTGGTCCACGAAGGCGCGGAGGAGGTCGCGCTTGCGACCCGCTTGCGACCACGGGTCGGTCCCCTCGTTGGCTCGCTTGGAGAGGGTGATGGAGGCCGTGCCGCCAGACGCCAGGGGCAGCGTGCGCCCGGCCACCTGGGCGCGGACGATGCGACGCACCCCCGCCGCGTCGTCCACGTCCACGTCGATGGCCAGGGCCTCGTGCACCTCGTCGGCGCGCGCTTGCTCGCCGGCCCGCCCGAAGCGATGGAGCTCGATGCCTGCGTACGGCATCCCGCGCTCGGCCAGCTCCTTCTCCCAGGTGTGCAGCGCCCGCAGATGGTCCCCCCGTTCGCCGCGCGCGAAGACCCCCGAAGGACCATGGCCGCGGAGCTCGCGGTTGCGCACCACCGCGTCGTACGCCTCTTCCAGCCCTTCGCCCTGCCATGCCGCCGCGAGCAGCACGCCGCGCAAGAGCACCGTCTCGTCACGCAGCTCGGTCTCGAACGGCTCGCTGTCGCGCGCCATGGGATCGTCGTCCTCCCGGTCGTCGAGGCCCAGGCGAAAGCGCGCCCAGCCCTGGAGGGGCAGCTCGAGGAGCTTCACGATGGCGTACGTCTGCACCACGATGCGCGCGTCGAAGATCGACGGCGCCGGCGGGAGGGCGGTCAGGCGCAGGTGCTGCCTCAGCGCCATCCACGCGGGGTCGCCCCGCTCGGCGCGGAGCTCTACGTCGTGCACCGCCAGCCGGCCGCCGTGACGCTCGCGGCTCCGCCGGAGAGCGAGGGTCCGCGCCTCGGCGCGCGCTTCGGGGAGAGACATGGTGTCGCCGCCGAGGGCCTCGAGGTAGCGCTCGTCCCAGCGCCGCAGCGGGTGCCGCCGCTTCAGCGCGGCCACGTCGCGCACGTAGCCGGCCGCCAGCGTGTGCAGCAGCTCTTGCACCACCGAGGAGGGAGCGAGGGCGTCCCCGGTGAGCGGATCGCGCGACACGTACGAGAGATAGAGCCGGTCGCGCGCGCCGAGCAGGAGCTCGAGGAAGGCGTAGCGATCGCCATCGCGCGCGGTCACGTCGCCCTCGCGTCGCTTGGCCCAGCGTAGATCGAGGGGGTCCTCGGCGTCGGGCGACGGGAAGCGCCCCTCGCCCATCCCGCAGGCGAAGACCACGCGGAAGGGAAGCGGGCGGATCGACGCCAGCGTGGAGACCACCACCCCCTCGCCGCCTCGCGACCACGAGCCGGCCTTCAGCCGCGCGCGCGCCAGCTCGCACGCCACCCGATAGCCCACCCGGCGCTCGCCGAGGTCGATGGCGGCGAGCGAATGGATGCGCCTCAGCGCTCGCGAGAGCTGGTCGGCCTCGGCGTCGCTGGTGGGCGCGACGTAGGTCTCCACGGTGAGGCGCAGCAGCTCCGCCCACTCGCGCAGGGTCAGCGTGCTCTCCAGCGCGAACTTCGCGTCGGCCACCAGCGAGCGGAGGAGCACGCCGAACGACGCCGCGTCGTGCACCTCCGAGCCGGCCACTTCGTGCGGGACGTAGGCGTCCTGGCCCATGCGGAAAGGCGGCGCTTCGCCGCTGGCGTCGCCGACCATGAAGGCGCCGAGCGACAGCCTTCGCAGGCCCTGATCCCAGTTGAGGATGTCGCGATCGATGTAGGTCCCCTGGTGGTCGGCGCGATCGGCGCCGTGCACCACGCCGAGCGCGTCGCACCAGGCCAGCCAGCGCTCGGTGTCCACGCCGTCGAGGCCAGCCACGACCGCGGGATGCACCGCCAGGCGCAAGAGCTCAGCGCGGGTGAATCGCCCCAGGGGGAGCGCGAGGAGGAGCTCGATGGCTTCGTCCACGCGCCCCGGCTCGACCGGCGGGAGGCCCAGCATCTGGTGCGGCAGGTCGTAGGCCTCGCGAAACACGGACGGCAGGTGGGCCGCGTAGGCCGCCGCGTCGGCCGGCGGGACGAGGACCGCCACGTCGTCGAAGCGCAGCGACTCGTCCTGACGCATGCACTCCCAGATGGCGCTGGCCACCGCCTCGCACTCGCGGCGCAGGCTGGCGTGCTCGAGAACGACGACGGTGGGATCCCTTTCCGGCGGCCGGCCGCCGTCGAGCGGTGCGCCGGGAGGCTCGCGGTGAAGGAGGTCGCTCTGGAGCTGGCGGAGGAGCGTGCGGCCGGAGGCGGCCAGCGGATCGACGAAGCGGTCGTCGTGCTCGAAGCCGGCGATGGCGTTGAGCGCGCGGACGTGCTCGCGCCCCGGACGGCTCCAGAGATGGAGCGGCGCGGGGTCGTCGCGGTCGACGTCTTCCCAGAAGCCCTCGCAGGGGCTGAGCGCGTAGACGATCACCTCGGCCGTGCGCCCGAGGCGCTCGAGGAGATCGTGGAAGGTGCGCGCGACGTGCGCGAAGCCGAACACGTGAATGGCGCGCGGGAGCCGCTCGTCCCGCGGTGCGAGCGCCGCCACCGCTTCGTTCAGCGGGACGAGCCGCGGCGTGCGGGCGCGCGCGATTCCCCGCTCGCCGAACATGGCCAGCCAGAGGCGGCGCTGCCATCGCTCGGTCTCGGCGTGCTCCGGGCCGAGGGCCGGCCCTTTCTTCCAGTGGGTGAGGAGCTCGCCGCGGGAATACGTGTACTCCTCGAAGAGGCGCCCCAGGTGCGCCGCGAGCTGCACGCGCCGGACATCGACGGCGTCGGGCCGCTGCCCCGCCGCGCCCAGGTAGGCGCGCACCGGCGCGAGCTCCGCCTCGGCCACCAGCGCGTCGTCGAGGAGCAACGCCAGCGCCATGGCCTCGAGGGTCGCGGCGTCGGCCACGCGCGCATCCGGCGGCGCTGCGATCTCGGCGGCGAAACGGGTGAGGAGCGAGGCTTCGAGGTTGGCGGCGATGCCCTGGTCGCGGGCGATGCCGTGGCGCAGGTACCCCTCGACGCCGACGTGCGGCACGACCAGGCGCACCGGGACGAGCGGGCCGTCGGCGGCTTGCTGCGCGCGCACCCGCGCCCCCAGCTCGGCGAGGAGCTCTTCGGTTCGGTTCGAGTAGACGAGGCGGACCAAGGGCGGCGGCGTCCGGGGCCCAACCTACGCCCGCGGGGGCGGAGAGGCCACGCGGAGGAGGCGCGGGGATGGGGCGGAGAAGGCGGGCGCGTGGCAGGGTGCGCGCGTTGAAGGCGCGCGCTGGGGTGGTGAGAGCGGGCGCGGCCAGGTCGCCTGCACGGGTGGAGGAAGGGTCGAGGGAGGCGGACGGCAGGCTGGACTTGTAGGAAGAGCCGTTTGGTGGCAGGTTCCGCTCCCTTCGGGAGAGGTGACCGAGTGGCCGAAGGTACCCGCTTGCTAAGCGGGCGCTGTCCAAAAGGCAGCCGCGGGTTCGAATCCCGCCCTCTCCGCAGCGGCTCCGCATAGCGGAGCCGCGCGAAGAGGGCGGGAAGTTCGAGCGACGCCCCACTCGCCCCGAAGGGCGAGTGGACGGCGGCGGCGAATCCCGCCCCCACGGGCTCGCGGGGGGGACGGCGGGGGGAGGGCGGGAAGTTCGAGCGACGCCCCACTCGCCCCGAAGGGCGAGTGGACGGCGGCGGCGAATCCCGCCACGGCATGCGGGGCGTTCTCTTGCTCAGCGGCGGAATCCTATCGGGCGGGTGCGCTTCGACGGGCCCCTGGTACTGATCCGTCAGAATCGCGCCGCCGCGGCCGCCGCGGCCGGCGAGAAGCCGACGCACTCGGGACGCGCGAAGGCGAGGCGCGCGGCCGCGATCTGGACCGCCTCGGGGTTATCGTCGACCAGGACGAAGCCGCGGTCATGGCGCGCCGCGGACTCGCCGGTCGTGCCGCTGCCGGCGAAGAAGTCGAGCACCACGTCGCCGGGGCGGGAGTGCACCTTGACCACGCGATTGAGGACGCCCATCGGCTTCTGCGTCGGATACCCGGTTTTCTCGCGGCCGTTGGTGGGCACGATGGTGTGCCACCACACGTCGGTCGGCGTCTTGCCGCGCTCGGCCTTCTCTTTTCCCACCAGGCCGGGCGCCATGTACGGGATGCGATCCATGGCGTCGAAGTCGAATACGTAGTCGTTGGGCTTCATGGCATAAAAGAGAAGGGTGTCGTGCTTGGCCGGCCAGCGGTTCTTGGGCCGCCCGCCGTAATCGTAGGCCCAGATGATCTCGTTGATGAACCTCCGGCGACCGAGGAGCTTGTCGAGGGCCACCTTGATGTGGTGCACCTCGCGGGAATCCAGATGAACGAAGAGCGAGCCGTCGCCGGTCAGACAACGGAGAGAGGCCTCGATGCGAGGCATGAGAAACCCCTCGAAGTCCTGGTGGTCGTCGTCGTACGCGCCGCTCTCCACCTTCTCCACGTCGTAGCGTCGCCCGCCGAAGCCGCCGCGCTGGCCGGCGCCCGCCGTGGCGCGCACGCGAATGCGGTCCCTCTTCTGCACCTTGCCGGTGTTGAACGGGGGATCGATGTAGATGAGACGCGCGAAGGCCTGCGGGAGCGTCGGCAGCACCTCGGCGTTTTCCCCGAGCACGATGGTCTTCATGCGTGGGGCGCCTCTCTACGTCAGATCCATCACCCGCTGCTCGAGACCTCGTCCCTTGCTCACGCCGCTGATGCGCACCTGCGCGTGGAGCAGGATCCACAGCACGTGACCGATGACCGTCTCCGCATCGGCCTTGCTGCGCTCGAAGGACACGATGATCTCCCGGTCCTCGTCGGCGAAGTGCACGCTGCGCACCATGGCGAGCTCTTGCAGTTTGGCGATGGGGACCTGACCGGGCAAGGTCCCCCGCTTGGTGCCGGGCGCCACCTTGACGCGCACCTCTTCGTTCGCCGCGGTGAGCTCGGTCATCGCCCCCTGGGCCACGATGCGCCCGCGATCGAGAATGGCCGCGGCGTCGCAGATCTCCTCGAGCTCCTGCAGGTTGTGGCTGGAGATGACGATGGTGCAGCGCCCCTTCTTCACCTTGATGAGCTGCCGCATCTCCCAGGCCACGCGCGGATCCAGGCCCGCCGTCGGCTCGTCGAGCAGCACCACGTCCGGCTCGCCCAGGAAGGCCTGCGCCAGCGCCACGCGCTTGGCCATGCCGTGCGACAGGCTGCCGCAGCGCTGGTTCCACCACTCCGTGCCCTCGACGTCGGCGATGGCCTGCCGCGCCAGCTCCTCGGCCTTGTCGCCCGGGTAGTCCTGAAGGCGCGCCATGTGCACCAGGAACTCGCCCACCGTGTCGCTGCTCGGCAAGAGCGCATCCTGCGGGAGGACCCCCACGCGCGAGCGCAGCTCGTCGACCGCGGTCGGCTTGAAGCCGAGGATCTCCACCGCGCCCTCGGTCGGATGCAGGTAGCCCGCCATCATGGAGAAGGTCGTCGTCTTCCCCGCGCCGTTCGGGCCGATGAGGCCGTAGACGCTGCCCATGGGAATGGACAGCGACACGGCGTCGACCGCCGTCTTCGGCCCGAAGCGCTTGGTCACCTGGCGCAGGCCGACCGCCGTCTCGACGTCCTTCTTGCGCTTTTTCTTCTTTCCTTCGCCCGTCGCGTCGTCGGCGTAGGGGGAGGGCGGCACCTCTCCCGGAGCCCGGCGCGGGGCTTCGTCGGCCGACTCGTTCTTCTCCGCGGGGCTCTCCTTCATCCCCTCGGAGGTCGCCGTCTCCGCGTCCCCCATCAGATGTCCCTCCGCTGAAAGAGCGTCGCCCCGGCGAGGTTCGCCAGGACCACGAAGCCGACCAGGACGCCGAGCGCGGTCAGCACCTTGGTGGTCTCCGGCGAGAGCAGGAGCGTGTCGTAGGTGTTCGGGTAGAGGTACTCGTACCAGGCCATGTTCTTCTGCACGCCGCCCTCGACCATGCCGCGCGCGCGCACCACGAAACCGAGGAGGCTCACCACCCACATGACGAAGAAGGCCAGGAAGGTGGTCAGCAAGGACAGCATCGGCGTGCGAAAGCACGAGCTGATGAAGGTGGCGATGGCCGCCCAGGAGCCGGCGATGACCACCGCCACCAGCCAGAAGCGGAGGCCCCAGGTGAGGAGCTGCCCCGGGGTCACGTAGCCGCGCGCCGTCGCCACGATGCCGGCGATGACGTTGAGCGCCAGCATCATCAGCGCGACGATGGCCCAGAGGCCCAGCATCTTCCCGGTGAAGTACGACCAGCGCCGGGTCCGCACCGTCCAGAAGCGCACGCTGCGGTGCTGGAGCTCGCTCGACATGACGTCGAAGCCGAGGAGCGCGATGAGCAGCGGCGCCAGCCAGACCGTGACCTTGAGAAAGACCAGGAGCGAGGTGGGAATGCTGGCGGCGTAGGCGGCAAAGGAGGCGTCGCCGGTGGCCTTCTCGATCGCCGTCTTGCGGAGCTCGGTGTAGGCCTCGGTCGAGGCGGCGTTGGCGCTGGCGCGGTCGCCCCCCTCCAGCCAGACGCAGACGAGCGAGGTGACGAAGGCTCCGAGGAGGGTGATGACGCCGAGGACGATGCCCTTGACGCTGCGCACGCTCCGGCGAATTTCCCGCGCGGCGATGAGGCGAATCTCGGTGGCAGGGCTCAAAGCCGGCCCAACGTAGCCCGAGCGAGCCGACCTTCGCCAGCCGGGCTGGGGCATGCGACGCAGGCGCACGGGCGGATTCCCCCTCGACGTCCCGCCGGGGAGGGGCTAGGAAAGCCGGGTCGCGGAGAGCCGCGCCGTGCGGCCCTGCCGACGCAGAAGCGTGAAACCCGCCAGGCCCGGAAGGGAGCAACGGTAGCGTGAAAGCGTGTGGCAGGGCCTTTTGCCTTTAAAGCCCGCGGCCGCACGAGCTGGGCGAACGATCCTTGCCGCAGGCAGACGGGGCCCGACATCCCACTGGCAACCCGCGCCAACTTCCGCTAGGCAGGAAGGCACAGGGAAGGCGCTCTCCGCGCCGGCCCACAGTCTTCCTGTCCGCCGCCGCCGCCCGTTTGCATGGGCTGCGGGCTGGCGTTCGCCCGAGGCTCCTCGTTGACCCGTTTTCGCGTGTGTGCGCCCTCGTCGGGTGACGGTCTCCGTCACGACAGGGTGGTGTGTGCGCGCGGACACGGCACCGACGCGCTGCCGTTCCGGGCGGGAAAGCCCCGCTGCACATGGCCAAGAACATTCTCGTCATCTCGTGCGATCTCGCCGAGACGCGCGTCGCCCTCATCGAGAACGGCATCATCGCCGAGCTCCACATCGAACGCGGGGGAGCCCATGCACCCGGCGGGACGGTGGGGGATATCTACCTCGGCAAGGTGACCCGGGTTCTCCCGGGGCTTCAGGCCGCCTTCGTCGACATCGGGCTGGAGCGGGCCGCGTTCCTTCACGTCGAGGATCTCATCCGGCCGGATGACTTCGAGACCTACCTGGCCGGCGGACGCAAACACGCGCTCGGCACCGGCACCAGCGAGAACGGGCAGGAGACGCCGGACGAGGCCGAGGAGGCCAAGGTCGCCGCCGCGGCCGAAGCCGCCGAGGAAGAAGTCGCCGTCGCCCAGGAGCATGCCGAGGAGGTCGTCGAAGGCACGGCCAGCGAGCCGCCGGTGCCCGAACCGGTCGAGGCGAGCGACCTCGACGAAGGGGACGAGGCGCCCGGCGACGGCGGCGAGTCGCAGTCTCATCCCGAGGTCGAGCCCGCGAGGGAGAGCGCCGCGTCGCTGGCCGAAGACGAAATCCCGACCATCCAGGCGCTCGACAACCCGCCGAGCGAGCCGCCGGCGGCCGCCGCGCCCCTCGACGATCTGCTGGACGACCCCAGCCTGCCCGGCTTCACCGTCAGCGATCTCGGCGCCCCCACGCCCCAGGTCGTCGCCCCGCGCCTCGACGGAAGGAGCGATCACGGCGGGGATCGCGGTCGCGGCCGGGGGAGACGCCGGGGACGCGACCGGGGTCGCAACGGTCGCAGCGCCGGACGCGAGGGCGGTGGCGGCGCGGGCGGGAGCAGCGGCGGCGGCGGGGCGGGAGGCAGCAACGGTGGCGGCGGCGAGCGCAGCGGTCGCGAGGCCGGAGGCGGACGCGGGGGGCGCAACGGCGGCGTGCCGGGACGTCTGTCCAAGTCGACGCCCATCCGCGACGTCGTCAAGGAGGGCCAGGACATCATCGTCCAGGTCACCAAGGAGCCCATCAGCACCAAGGGCGCCCGCTGCTCCAGCCACATCTCGCTCCCCGGCCGCTACGTCGTCTACTTGCCGACGCTCGAGCACGTGGGGGTCAGCAAGCGCATCGGCAGCGACAAGGAGCGCGCGCGCCTGCGCGAGACCATCGACAGCATGAAGCCGCCGACCGGCGGTCTCATCGTGCGCACCGTGGCCGAGGGCCTCACCAAGAAGCAGCTGAAGCAAGACGTCGGCTACCTGGT
>Ga0302325_10014664_pt1 | contig 16674 bp, 10 predicted proteins | sample Palsa_T0_2_FD_201948 | JGI IMG/M metagenome (GOLD analysis project Ga0302325, IMG submission 201948) | Peat permafrost microbial communities from Stordalen Mire near Abisko, Sweden - Palsa_T0_2 | ecosystem: Environmental > Terrestrial > Soil > Palsa > Peat permafrost | place: Sweden: Abisko... | reverse complement strand
ATCACCGGTCCGACGACCGCGAACGCCTTCTGCTGGCCCTCGTCGCCGAACAGCTCACGCGTCAGCCCGAAGCCCTGCGGGACCATGATCGCCGCGATCGCCCCCTGCAGCGTGCGGGCCGCGATCAGCGCGCCCGCGGACGGGGCCAGCGCGCACAGCGCCGAGGCGGCGCCGAACGCGCCGACGCCGGTCAGCAGCACCCGGCGCCGGCCGAGGATGTCGCCGAGCCGGCTGCCGAGCAGCAGCGTCACCGACATCGCGAGCGTGTAGGCGGCCGAGATCCATTCCAGCGACGCGAACGAGCCGCCGAGATCCCGCCGGATCGCCGGCGCGGCGGTCTGGGCGATCGTCGAGTCCAAGAGGTCCATCACCATCGCGGCGAGCACCACCGCAAAGCCGAGCCAGGCCGCGCGAGCGCCGATTCGCTGCACGGCGGGCCCGGGATTTTCAGTTGTGAGAGAGAGCGTTGACATGCCTGAGATGGTCCCGACAATTAGGGTCATTTTCGGTCCGCAATAGCCGCCGCCCGTCATCCCTCAGGTCAGCTTCAGTCCTCAATAACTGCCATCCTCCGCGGCACGATGGTCCAGACCTCCGCCAGGCTGCTCGCGCTCCTCTCGCTGCTGCAGGTGCGCCGTGAATGGACCGGTGAGGAGCTCGCCGACCGGCTCGAGGTCGGCGCCCGCACGATCCGCCGTGACGTGGACAAGCTGCGCTCGCTCGGCTATCCGGTCGAGTCCGCGCGCGGCGTCGCCGGCGGTTACCGGCTCGGGGCGGGCGGCGAGCTGCCGCCGCTGCTGCTCGACGACGCCGAGGCGGTCGCCGTCGCCGTCGGCCTGCGCACCGCGGCGTCGGGGTCGATCGCCGGAATCGAGGAGACGTCGGTCCGAGCGCTGGCCAAGCTCGAGCAGGTCCTCCCCGACCGCTTGCGCAGACGCGTACGCGCGCTCGGGGACGTGACCTCCGCGTTCAGCTTCGAGCAGCCGCAGATCGACGCCGACCTGCTGGCCGAGGTCGCCGCCGCCTGCCGCGACGGCGTCCAGCTGCGCTTCGCCTACGTCGCCCGTGACGACCGCTCCTCGCAGCGCCAGACCGAGCCGACCGCGGTCGTCTACAGCGGCCATCGCTGGTACCTGGTCGCGTTTGACCTCGATCGCGACGACTGGCGCACGTTCCGCGTCGACCGGATCCGCGGCCGCGTGCGGGTCGGCGGCCGCGGCCGGCGGCGCAGAATCCCCGGCGGCGACGCCGCCGCCTACGTCAAGGGCCAGCTGCAGCGCGCCGGCGAGGAGCAAGGCGGCACGCGTGAGCCCGGGCGCGTCCGGGTCTCGGCGCCGGCGCCGCTGATCCGCCCGCGGGTGCCGAGCCGCTACGCAACCGTCGAGCCCGCCGGCGAAGACGCGTGCGTGGTCAGCACGCACGGCGCCTGGCACGCCGGCTTCCTGGTGTGGATGGCGACGCTCGAGCAGCCGATCGAGATCCTCGGCCCGCCGGAGCTGCGCGACGCCGCGCGCGGCCTGGTCGGCCGGCTCGCCGCCGCCGTCCCCGTCCCGGCCGGCGACTCCGACCCGGCGGCCCCCGACCGCGGCCGCTGACGATCTGCGATCGCGCCGTCCCGCGGTTGCGCCGACTGCCGATCTGACGGAAGATTGAGCTGCATGTCTCTCGGCGCCGCGAGCACGGGCTGGGCGGATGGCGACCTCGCCCCGGGGCAGGACACGGTCAGCCGCCGGGACATGCTGGCGCGCCTGGAGCAGGCCATGCGCCACCGCGCCGGCGCGGTGATCGTCGGCGACGCGGGCATCGGCAAGAGCCACGCGGCGCGGGTCGTGGCCGCGCGGCTGCGCACGCTGGGGGTCTGGGTGGAGCTGGTGCTGGCGACCGAGGCGGCGTCCAGCGTCCCGTTCGGCGCGCTCGCCGGGCTGCTCGAACCGGCCTCGGAGGCGTCCGGCGACCTGCTGGACGTCCTGCGGACCGCCGGGGCGCGGCTGGTGAGACGCGCCCGCGGTGGCGCGCTGGTGCTGATCGTCGATGATGCCCATCGGCTGGACCCGGCGTCCGCCGCGCTGCTGTTGCAGCTCGTCACCCGCCATCGCATCCGCGTGCTGGCGACCGTCAGGGCCGCCGCGCCGGCCCCGGACGCGGTCACGTCGCTGTGGAAGGACGCCGGGCTGATCCGCTTCGATCTGCAGCCGTTGACCGAGGATGGCGTCGCCGAGCTCGCTCGAGAGCTGCTGGGCGCGCCGGTGGAGCGCGCCACGCGGCGCTGGCTGTGGGCGACGAGCGCCGGCAATCCGCTGTTCCTGCGCGAGCTGGTGCGCTCCGGAATGGAATCCGGAGGTCTCGTCCAGGAGCAGGGCCACTGGCGGCGCGTCGAGGCGGTACCGCCACCGGCACGGCTGCTCGACCTGCTTGACGAGCGGATCGAGGCGCTGCCCGACGACGAGCGGCGAGCGCTGGCGCTGGTGGCGCTGGCCGAGCCGGCGCGGTTCGATCTGCTCGACGAGCTCGACGCCCTCGCGCCCGCTCGCGCGCTGGAGTCACGTGGGCTGCTGGCGGCGACGCACACGGTTGGGGGCACCCGCCTGCGCGTCGGGCACCCGCTCTACGGCGAGGCGGTGCGCAGCTCGCTGCGGGCGACCGAGGCGCGGGACCTGCGCGCCGAGCTGGCCGCCCATCTGGACCCGCTCGGAGACCGAGATCGCCTCCGGCTGGCGTCCTGGGCGGTCGACGACGGCCGGCTGGACGACCGGCCGCTGCTGCTGGCGGGCGCCGAGCAGGCGCTGGGCGCGTTTGATCCGAACCTGGCGATCCGCCTGGCGCAGGCTGCGTTGGACTGCTCGCCGGGGATCGACGCGGCGCTGCCGCTGGCCGTCGCACTGCGGATGGTGGGGAGGTTCGCCGAGGCCGAGGAGCGCCTGGCGGCGGTCGAGGACGCGGCCCGCCGGAGCCCGCGCGTCACCTCGTACCTGTTCGTCAGGGCCACCAACCTGCAATGGAGCCTGGGCCTCCCCGCCGACGCGCATCAGCTGCTGGACCGCGTCGGCGTCGAGCCGGGGCGCACGATCGTGACCGCGGCCCTGCGCTCGTCCGAAGGTCGGCTCGGCGAGGGGGTGGCCGTGGCGCAGCAGGTCCTGGCGAATCCGGGCACCGATCGTCTGGCGCAGGCGATCGCCGCGGTGCTGATCGGCCACGACCTCGGCGAGCTCGGCGATCCGCGCACCGCGCTGGAGGTGCTGGACCGCGTCGAGCGCCGGGTCCAAGGCGTCGAGTCCGACTGGCCGCGGGCGGCGGTGGCGGCGGCCGCCGCGTTCTATGCGGCCGAGCAGTGGTCAGAGCGCCTGGCCGCGCTGAAACGCCGGCACGCCGCGGCGCGCACGGCCGGCGACGATGCGCGCGCGGCCCTGTGCGAGGTGGCGTGGGCGCGCCTGGACGTGCCGCGCGGCGATCTGGACGCCGCGCGCCGGCACTCCGAGGACGCGCTCGCCCGGCTGGCGTTCACCGATCCGCGCGCGATGGCGCCGCTGGCGTACGCCGAAATCGCCGAGGCGCAGGCCCTGGTGGGCCGCGCCGAAGCGGCGCGCGCCACCCTGCGCAGCGGCTACGAGGTCCTGCGGCAGGCGCCCGTGCACCCGATGGCGCGCGCCGTCCTGGAGCGGGTCAGCGCGCTCGTCCTGGCGGCGGAGGGCGATCACGGTCAGGCCCAGGAGGTGGCGCTCGGCGCGGCCGGCGCCGCCGGCGAGGCGGTCCTGTCCGAGGCCGAGATGCTGCACCTGTTCATGCGCGTGGGCGGCGACCCCGGTCAGGTGAGGGGGCGTCTGCAGCAGATCGCCGACGGCACCGGCGCGGGGATGGCGGTGCTGTGGGCACGCCAGGCGGCGGCGGCGTCCGACGGCGACGGGGCTGAACTGGTCGCCGTCGCCGACGACTTCGAGCGGATCGGGGCGCGGATCTTCGCCGCCGAGGCGGCGGCGCAGGCGGCGGTCGCGCTGCGGGCCGGGGGCAGCGCCGACGCCCACCGGCGGGCCGAGGGCCGCGCGGCACGGCTGGTCAACGCCTGCGGCGCGCGCGGTCTGTCGCTGGTGACGAGCATGCGCTTGTCGGTGCTCACGGCCCGTGAACAGCAGACGGCGCGGCTGGTGGCCCACGGCCTGAGCAACGCCGAGATCGCCGTGCGGCTCTCGCTGTCGGTGCGGACCGTCGAGTCACACGTCTACCGGGCGACGACCAAGCTCGGAGTGCACGACCGCGCCGCGCTGGCGGCGCTGCTCGCCGGCCGCGGCGGCTGAGCCGCGGCATCGCCGGCGCCCGGGCGAGGCGTCTCAGTAGTCACTACGGCAATCCGCCCGATCGCCTTGGCGGGCGCCCGGACCCGCCGTAGGTTGCCGGTCGGGTCATCCGGCCCGTGCCATCGAAAACGCGGAGGGGATCATGCGAGCTGGTACATCGACGAGCCGGTCTGGTTGGTTGGCCGGTCGCGGCCGGCGCCGGCTGGGGGCGGCCTGTGCAGTTGCGGGGGCGTGGTTCCTGGTGGGGGCGCCGGGGGCGTTGGCGGCCTCTCCGTGTGGCAACGCAGGCGTGCTCACCACGGCGGGTGCGACGGAGACGTGCACCTACACGACCACCGGGCAGGACACGTTCTCGGTCCCCGCCGGGGTGAGCAGCCTGGACGTGATCGCGGTTGGGGGCCAGGGCGGCGGCAACCCCCACGGGTATGGCGGTGGCTTCGGAGGTCAGGTCAGCGCCGATCTGGCGGTCCAGGGCGGTGCCGGGCTGTACGTCGAGGTCGGCGGCAACGGCGCTGACGGGGTCGGTGGTGACACCACTTATGCCGGCGGTGCCGGGGGGCTGAACGGCGGGGCGGTCGGAGGAGCCGGCGGCACCAGCACCAGCGCTCCTGACGGCGGGGGTGGTGGCGGGGGTGGTGGCGCGTCGGATCTGCGATCCGCTCCAGCATCGGCGGGCCTGTCGCCGGATCCGCGGCTGATCGTCGCCGGTGGGGGTGGTGGTGGCGCCTTGGACGAGGTGGCGGGCGGGACGCCGGGCGTTGCCGGGGGTACCGACCAAAGCAGTGGCGTCGGCGGTGGCGGCGGTGGCGGCGGCACCGCGAGCGCCGGGGGGGCCAGCGGGGTCGGCGGCGCCGGCGAGGTTGATCTCGACTACGCCGGCGCCACCGGGCAGGGCGGCGCGCTGGGCGGGGGTGGCGCGGGCGGCACCGGCGGCGACCTCTCTAACTTTGCATACATTGACAACGGCGGCAGCGGCGGTGGTGGTGGTGGCGGCGGCTACTACGGCGGCGGTGGCGGCGGCGGTGGTGGCGCCGCCGACGACGGTACGGCCGGCGGCGGTGGCGGCGGCTCGGACTACGTCGCTCCGAGCGCGACCAACGCGACCTTCGCGATCGACTCCACCGGTGTGCCGTCGATCACGATCAGCTGGACGACTCCGGCTCCGCCGGTCGCGCACCTGGCCGACCTCAGCGTCTCGATCACCGGCACGAGCAAGGCCGCTGACGGCGCGAGCTTCAGCGAGGCGGTCAAGGTCGCCAACGCCGGCCCGGCGGCCGCGACCGGGGTGATCACGGGTCTGGTCGTTCCGAACGGGTTGACCGTGACCGGGGCCGGTGGCGGCAGCCGGCTGGGACCTGCGATCTACTGGTCCGACGGGTCGATCGCGTCCGGCGCGAGCGTGACGTACACGGTCACGTTGAAGGTCAATGCGGGGGCTCGCGGCAGCGTGCTGATCGGAGCAGCGACCGCCTCGACCCAGGTCAAGGATCCGGACTATCTCAACAACGCCGCGGTGACGGTGGTCGCGCTCGGGTCGGGTTCGGCACCAGCCACGTCAGCCGACCACGCGGGGGCCAAGCGTGACCGGTTGGCGACCGGCCGTGAACTGGTCTCACGACTCGAGCACCGTACGCTGGGCCGCCACGCGGCCCGGCCCGAGCGGCGCTAGCCGCGGCTCTCGGCGACGACGTAGGACTCGATCATGAGCGAACGGTTGGCGGGGCCGCTGACGGCCTTCCGGCAGGTGTTCGACAACCGTGACCTGCGCCGGCTGCAGTTCGGGCTCGCCGGCTCGGTGATCGGGCAGTGGGGCTACGTCGTCGCCCTGGCCGTCTACGCCTACGATCGCGGAGGCGTGACCCTGGTCGGTCTGGCCACCGTCGCGCGGCTGCTTCCGGGAGCATTGTTCGCACCGCTGGCCGGGGCGCTGGCTGACCGCCATCCGCGGCGCACCGTGCTCGTCGTCGGCGACCTGGCGCGAGCGATTCTGCTGGGGCTGGCCGCGGTCGGGGCGGCGGTGGGAGCGCCCGCGGTCGTGCTGATCGCGGTCGGGCTGGCGTCGCTGGCGGCGACCGCGTTTCATCCCGCCCGCGCGGGACTGCAACCGAGTCTCGCCCGGACCCCGGAGGAGCTCACCGCCGCCAACGTCGTCGGCTCGGCGATCGACGGCGCCGGCATGTTCCTGGGACCGGCGCTCGGCGGTCTGCTGCTGGCGGCGACCAGCCCGGCCGTCGTGTTCGCCGCGACCGTCGGCACGCTGCTGTGGTCGGTGGCACTCGTCTCCGGCGTGCCGGAGCCGCCGCGTGACCACGACCCGGCCGCGCAGCCGCCCAGCAAGCTGCACCACGCGGTGCGCGAGGGCTTGGCGGCGATGGTCGGCGAGGCGCGGGTGCGGGTGCTGGTCGGCCTGGCCGCGGCGCAGACGCTCGTCGCCGGGGCGCTGACGGTGCTGATCGTGGTCGTGGCCCTGCGGTTGCTGCACCGGGGCAACGAATGGGTCGGCTACCTGGAGGCGTCGATCGGGGTCGGCGGTCTGTTGGGGGTCGTCGCCGCCGCCGGGCTGGTCGGCCGCACCCGGCTCTCGCCCGGCGTACTGACCGGGTTCGTGCTGTTCGGGGCGCCGCTGGCGCTGATCGGAGCGTTCGACGTCCCGGCCGTGGTGTTGCCGGCGATGGCGCTGATCGGCGTTGGCAACACCGTCTTCGACGTCGCCCTCTACACGCTGCTGCAGCGGGCCGTCCCGCAGTTCGTGCTGGCGCGGGTGTTCGGCATCCTGGAAACGGTCATTTTGGGTTGCATCGCGATCGGCGGGGTCCTGGCTCCGGTCCTGATCGACACGCTCGGGGCGCGCGGCGCGCTTGAGGCCTGTGGATTGTTTCTGCCGGTGGTGGCGATCGCCGCCGCGCGGGCGGTGCAGATCGTGGACGGGGGCGCGCCGGCGCCCGGGCCGGCGCTCGGGCTGTTGCGCGCCCTGCCGATGTTCGCGCCGCTGCCGGCGCCGGTGGTCGAGGCGCTGGCGCTCGCGGCGCGGGCCGTGAACGTGCCGGCCGGCGCCGAGGTGTTCGCGCAGGGCGACCCCGGCGACGCGTTCTACGTGATCGCCGCCGGCGCGCTTGACGTGACCGTCGACGGCGCGCCCGTGTCACCCCTGGCCGCCGGCGAGAGCTTCGGAGAGATCGCGTTGCTGCGCGACACGCCCCGGACCGCCACGATCACGGCGCGGGAGCCGTCGGACCTCTGGGCGCTGGCGCGAACGGACTTCCTGGCGGCGGTCACCGGACACGGTGCCGCGACGGAGGCGGCCGAGCATGTGGTGGCCAGCCGACTGGCCCGCGCCCGACCGGCGCTGGGAACGCTGTGAGCGCCACCACCGACCCCGACCTGCCCGCCTGGTCGCTCACCCGTGAGGCGATCTGCGCGGTGCCGCTGCCCAGCGCCTGGCCGGAACCGCTCAGCCGCGGGTGGGCATGGGGCGACTCACGCGGAGAGGGGGTGCGCGTGGCGGTGATCGACTCCGGGATCGACGCCGGCCACCCGCGGCTCGGGGGCGCGGTGCGGCGTGCGGTCCACGTCGGGCGCGCCGCCGACGGCCGGCTGGCGGTGACCGAGGACGACGCGGGCGACGTCTCGGGCCACGGCACCGCGTGCGCCGGGATCATCCACAGCGTCGCTCCGGCGTGCGAGCTGACCAGCGTGCGCGTCCTCGGCGCCGGTCTGACCGGCGAGGGCGATGCGCTGCTGGCCGGGCTGCGATGGGCGGTGCAGGAGCGCCACGACGTCGTCAACCTGTCGCTCTCGACGACCAAGGCGAGCTTCCTCGGCGCGCTGCACGAGCTCGCCGACGCCGCCTACTTCGGGTCCTGCGCGCTCGTCGCCTCCGCGCACAACATGCCGGTCGACAGCTATCCGTGGCGGTTCTCGTCGGTGCTCTCGGTCGCCAGCCACTCGGGCACCGACCCGCTTCAGTACTTCTACAACCCCCAGCCGCCGGTCGAGTTCCATGCGCGCGGCCTGGACGTGGAGGTGGCCTGGGCCGGTGGCTCGGTGATCCGCGCCAGCGGCAACTCGTTCGCCGCCCCGCATGTCGCCGGCATCGCCGCGCTGGTGCTCGCGCGCCATCCCGGCCTGACCCCGTTCCAGCTCAAGAGCGTGCTGCATCTTGCCGCATCCAACGTCGCGACCTCGGAGCCCGGTCGATGAGCGCCGAGCTGCGATCAGCGGTCGCCGCCGGGGTGCTGGCGGCGGCCCGCGGCCGGGCGCCGCTGCTGCAGTCGATCGTCGACGTCGCCTGCGCCACCTTCGGCGCGCAGGCGGCCTCGATCATGCGCTACGACGCCGACCGCGACGAGCTGGTGTTCGAGACGGTGTCCGGCGCGGGGTCCGGGGTGCTGGTCGGCACCCGCCTGCCGGCCGGGGCCGGCATCGCCGGATGGGTGCTGGCGGCCCACGAGCCGCTGGTCGTCGAGGACGTCGACCGGGACCCACGGTTCGCCGTCGACGTGGCGCAGCGCAGCGGCTACGTGCCGAAGGGGATCATGGCCTCGCCGCTGCTGCATGAGGAGCGCGCGGTCGGCGTGATCTCGGTGCTGGACCGCCCGCAGCGCAGCCGCTTCAGCCTGATCGAGCTGGAGCTGCTTGGGCAGTTCGCCGGGCAGGCGGCGATCGCGCTGGATCTGGTGGAGTGCGGCCGGTTGGCGGAGCTGGCGCTGGACGGCAGCGCCGGGGAGCTGACCGCGCTGGCGTCGGTTGCGGCGGCGCTCGAGCGCCTGCGGGGGGCGCGGCGCGCGTCGGCTGGACGCCTGCTGGCCGCGCTGGACGAACTGGTGTCGGACGGCCCGGGAGCGGATCGATGACCGACCGCTCCCGGCAGACCGAACGTCGTCCCGGGCTCGCGGTCAGCGCCGGTGGCCCTCGACGTCGGGGGTCGTGTCACGGCGACTCCGGCGCGACTCCTCGTCTTGACCGCGCGCGCCTGCGTCGGGCCGGATGTGGCCCTCGACCTGTGGATCCTCGTCGCGGCGCCGGCGGCGGGCGTCGCCCTCCTCGACGTCGGATGGCTGGGTGATGTCTTTCGGGTCCATGTCACTCCCCGGCTTGCGGCCGCCGGATGCGGCCGATCGTCAACAGGACGGTCCGGCGGCCGGATTTCTTCCTCGTCGCCCGGGCGACGAGTGCGACCGCGCGTTGGTCTCCCGCTGCCGGGCCGCCGATGACGATGCCTGGGCCGAGCTGGTACGACGCTTCTCCCGCTATGTCCGGACGATCGCAACCAGCTACGGTCTTGACGCCGCCGACGCCGAGGATGTCGGACAGGAGGTGTTCGCGCGGGTCTACGAGCAGCTGGACCGACTCCGCGATGACTCAGCGATCCGGCCGTGGTTGGCGCAGATCACCCGACGGCTGGCGATCGATCGGCTGCGCGCCGACGCTCGGCTGCGCGCCGCTGGCGACGTCGAGGCAACGGGCGAGTCGACCGACGCCGACCCGGGGCTGCAGCGGGTCGAGGAGATGACGACGATTCGCCAGGCGCTCGCCGTGCTGCCCGACGACTGCCGCGACGCACTTGACCGATTCTTCACACGGGATCAGAGTTACCGGATGATCGCGCAGGCCACCTCGGTCCCGATCGGGACGGTCGGCAGCCGCATCTCCCGCGGCCTGGAACGTCTTCGCGATGAGCTCGGGTGCGCGTGATGATCTGCTCGGGCTGCGGCGGCGACAACGAGCCACGTCGCAAGTTCTGCGGCGACTGCGGCACCCCGCTCGTCGCCCGCTGCCCGTCGTGCGGCGGCGAGAACTCGCCGGCGGCGCGGTTCTGCGGCGAGTGCGGCAGTCGCCTGACCGGTGCCGGCCAGTCGACACCGCCGACAGCGGCGGCGCCGCGCGCCGAGCCGATCGCGGAACGGCGCGTCGTCTCGGTCCTGTTCGTCGACCTCGTCGGCTTCACCAACCTGTCGGAGTCGCGTGACGCCGAGGAGGTGCGCGAGCTGCTCTCGCGCTATTTCGAGACGGCGCAACGGCTGGTGCAACGCTACGGCGGGGCGATCGAGAAGTTCATCGGCGACGCCGTCATGGCCGTATGGGGAGCGCCCAGCGCCAACGAGGACGACGCTGAGCGCGCGGTACGGGCGGCGCTCGAGATGGTCGTCGCGGTGGCGGCCCTCGGGCAGGAGGCGGGCACGCCGCAGCTGTGCGCCCGGGCCGGGGTCCTGACCGGCGAGACGGCGGTCACGCTGGCCGCCGAAGGCCAGGGGATGGTCGCCGGCGACCTGGTCAACACCGCGTCGCGGATCCAGTCGGCGGCGGCGCCCGGCACGGTGCTCGTCGGCGAGGCGACCCGACGGGCGACCGAGGCGGCGATCGCCTACGAGGACGCGGGCAGCCATCAGCTCAAGGGCAAGGCGCAGCCGCTGGCGCTGTGGCGCGCGCACGCCGTGATCGCGGGCCGCGGCGGCGCGCTTCGCTCCCCCGGCCTCGAAGCGCCGTTCGTCGGCCGCGAACGGGAGCTGCGCCTGGTCAAGGACCTGTTCCATGCCTCGGCGGAGGACCGCAGCGCCCATCTGGTGTCGATCACCGGTCTCGCCGGCACCGGCAAGTCCCGACTGCTGTGGGAGTTCTTCAAGTACGTCGACGGCCTCGCCGACCAGATCCTCTGGCACGCGGGCCGGTGTGTCGCCTATGGCGAGGGCGTGAGCTACCACGCGCTCGCCGACATGGTTCGGATGCGGGCGCAGATCAACGACTCCGACGACGCAGCGACCGCCCGCTCAAAGCTCCGGGAGGCGGTCGGGTCGGTGCCGGCCAGCCCCGAGGAGCGGGCCTGGATCGAGGTCGCGCTCGCTCAGCTGCTCGGCCTTGAGGATCACGGGACGTCCGAGCGCCAGGACCTGTTCGCCGCCTGGCGGCTGTTTCTGGAGCGGCTGGCCGAGACCGAGCCGGTCGTGCTCGTGTTCGAGGACATGCAATGGGCCGACGCCTCGCTGCTGGAGTTCGTCGAGTACCTGCTCACGTGGTCACGCTCGCACGCAATCTTCGTGGTCGCGCTGGCCCGCCCGGACCTCGCCGAGCGTCACCCCGGGTGGGGCGCCGGCCATCCCAGCAGCACCTCGCTGGCGCTTGACCCGCTGGCGCCCGGCGCGATGCAAGAGCTGCTGGCGGGCTTGGTGCCGGGGCTCCCCGACGGACTGCGCACGCGGATCCTGACCCGCGCCGAGGGGGTGCCGCTGTACGCGGTCGAGACGGTCCGCATGCTGCTGGATCGCGGCCTGCTGAGCCTCAGCGGCGACGCCTACCTGCCGACCGAGCCGATCGCGACGCTCGCGATCCCTGAGACGCTCCACGCGCTGGTCGCCGCGCGGCTCGACGGGTTCGCACCGGACGAACGGCGCCTGGTGCAGGACGCCGCGGTCCTCGGCAAGACGTTCACCGCGCAGGCGCTGGCCGCGCTCGACGGGCGTGAGACCCAGGAGCTGCAGAGCCTGCTGGACCGGCTGATCCGCAAGGAGGTCTTCTCGCTGCAGATCGATCCGCGCTCGCCGGGTCGTGGTCAGTACGGCTTTCTGCAGGACCTGCTGCGTCAGGTCGCCTACGAGACGCTCTCGCGACGTGACCGCCGGACCCGTCACCTGGCCGCCGCCGCGACGCTGGAGCATGCCTGGCAGGGCGGCGAGCGCGACGTGGCCGACGTGCTGGCCAACCACTACGTGCAGGCATATCGAGCCGACCCGGCCGCCGCCGACGTCGAGGCGATCAAGGTCCGTGCGCAGGAGATGCTGTCGGCGGCCGGCGAGCGGGCCGCCTCGCTGGCGGGCTCAGACGACGCGCAGCACTACTTCGAGCAAGCAGCCACGTTCGCGAGCGAGCCACTGGTCGAGGCGGCCCTGCTGGAACGCGCCGGCACGATGGCATGGGCCGCCAGTCGGGGCCAGGACGCCCGCGGCCAGCTCACGCGCGCGATGCGAGCCTTCGAGGCCGACGGACAGACCCACGCGGTGGCGCGGATCTCGGCGCGGCTGGCCGAGATCACCTGGGCCGAGGGGCACATCGAGGACGCGATCGAGCAGATGGACCGTTCGTTCGTGGTCCTGTCGGCGGACGAGCCCGACGAGGATCTCGCCGCCCTGGCCGCGGAGCTCGGGCGCCTACTGGTGTTCACCGGGCAGGCGCAGGCCGCTGCGGAGCGGATCGAGCGGGCGCTCGAGATCGCGGAGTCGCTCGGGCTGCCTGCGGTGCTCTCGCAGGCGATGAATACCAAGGGGGGACTGATCCTGTCGATGGGTAAAGGCAGGCCGCAGGAGGGCTTCGCGCTGCTGCGCGAGGCGCTGGAGATCGCGCTGCGCGGCGAAGCCCACGCCGCGGCGCTGCGCGCCTACTTCAACCTCGCCAACCTGATGTGCTACCGGGACCGCCACGCGGAGGCGTGCGCGCATGCCCGTGACGGGCTGGCGCTGGCCAGGCGGCTCGGCGACCACAACTGGGAGTGGAGCCTGCTGGCCGGGATCGTCTCGTCGCAGTTCCTGCTCGGTGAATGGGATCAGGCGCTGGCCACGGCAGAGGAGGTGCCGGCGCTGGAGGAGTTCGCGGCGACCCGCTTCGCGGCCGTCGAGCTGTTGCTCACCCTCCCGCAGATCCACACCGCCCGGGGCGACATCGCCGCCGCCCGCGGCGTGCTTGACGCCTTCGGCATGTTCGAGGGATCCGCCGACGTGCAGGAGCACAGCGCGTTCCACGCCGCGAAGGCGAACGTCCTGCGCGGGGAGGGCGCGCTGGCCGAGGCGCTCGCGTCGGCGCAGTCCGCGTTGGCCTGCCGCCCACTGCTGGGCGGCATCCACGCAAACATCAAGCTCGCGTTCGCCGAGGCGTGCGAGTCGGCGCTGGCCCTGGGCGACGCGCCTGCGCTCCAGGGGCTGCTGGACAACGCGCGGGCGCTTCCGGCGGGCGAGACCACGCCGTTCATGCGTGCCCACGCCCACCGTTTCCAGGCACATCTCGAGGTCGGCGCCGACAGGGGATCGGCGGTCGAGGCGTGCTTTGAAGCCGCCGCCGAGGGCTTCCGGAAGTCCGGGCTGCCGTTCGGTCTGGCGGTCACCCAGCTCGAGCACGCCCAGTGGCTGACCGACGGCGGGCGCGCCGACGACGCCCGAGCGCTGCAGGCCGCCAGCCGCCAGACGTTCGAGCGGCTGGGCGCGGTGTCGATGCTGACGGACGGGCGGGCGAGAGGCCTCGATCCGGGCGCGATAGGGTCGCCGGCATGAGCTCAGACGCCCACTTCGGACTCACCGGCCTCGCGACGATGGGCGCCAACCTGGCGCGCAACGTCGCCCACCACGAGATCCCTGTCGTCGTGCACAACCGCACCACGAGCAAGATGACCACGTTCGTGCGGGAGCATCAATCTGAGGGGCCGATCAGCGGACGGGAGTCGGTGGCGGAGTGGGTCGGCGCGCTGGCGCGGCCGCGGGTGCTGATGAGCATGGTCCAGGCCGGCGCCGCCACCGATGCGGTGATCGACGAGATCGCGCCGCAGCTGGACGAGGGGGACGTCCTGATCGACGGCGGCAACGCCAACTTCCGCGATACCCAGCGCCGCCACGCCAAGCTCCAGCAGCAGGGGATCCACTTCCTCGGCGTCGGCGTCTCGGGCGGCGAGGAGGGCGCGCTGAACGGGCCGAGCATCATGCCCGGCGGCGACGAGGCCCCGTACGACGAGTCCGTCAAGGCGATCTTCGAGGCGATCGCCGCCGACGTCGACGGCACCCCGTGCGTGACCTATGTCGGAGCCGACGGCGCCGGCCATTTCGTCAAGATGGTCCACAACGGCATCGAGTACGCCGACATGCAGCTGATCGCCGAGAGCTACGACCTGCTGCGCCACGCCTGCGGGTTGGAGGTGGCCGAGATCGGCAAGCGCTTCGAGGCCTGGAACGAGACCGAGCTCGAGTCGTTTTTGATCGAGATCACCGCCCGCGTGCTGGCCAAGACCGACGAGCAGACGGGCGAGCCGCTGGTCGACGTGATCCTCGACGCCGCCGGCCAGAAGGGCACCGGCCGCTGGACCGCGCAGAACGCGCTGGAGCTCGGCGTGCCGCTGACCGGGATCACCGAGGCCGTGTTCGCCCGCTCGCTGAGCGCGCTCAAGTCCGAGCGCGGGCACGCCGCGGAGATCCTCAAGGGACCGGCCGGCGGGACGGACGCGTCGCTGGCCGACGACCTCTCGCACGCACTGTACGCGTCGAAGATCGTCGCCTACGCGCAGGGCTTTCAGCAGATGGGAGCGGCCGCCCAGGACGAGGGCTGGAAGCTCGATCTCGGGGCGATGGCGACGATCTGGCGCGGCGGCTGCATCATCCGCGCCCGCTTCCTGGACCGGATCCGCGAGGCCTATGACGCCGAGCCCGAGCTCGCCAACCTGATGCTCGCCGACTTCTTCTCGGAGGCGCTGGAGCGCGCGCAGGACCCGTGGCGGCGGGTGGTCGCGCGGGCGGCCGAGCTGGGAATCCCGACGCCGGCGTTCTCGTCGTCGCTGGCCTACTACGACGGCTACCGTCGCGCCACCGGCCCGGCGTCGCTGATTCAGGGCCTGCGGGACCTGTTCGGCGCCCACACCTACCAGCGGGCCGACCGCGACGGTACGTTCCACACGCTGTGGTCAGGCGACGGCCGTGAGGTCAAGCAGGACTGACGGCGGTCGCGGTCGCCGACGGGCCTCGCATGCTCGCCGGCGCCCGGTCAACCGGATTCGTAGGCGAGCTCCTGCTGGGCGACGTCTGAGACGAGGTTGCCGAGCGCGAGATCGATGTCGTAGGCGTCCAGGCCGAACGCCGGGCCCTCGGTCGGCGCCACCACCGGGCGAACGTCGCCGGGTTGGGCGATGTCGTCGATCTGCAGCCAGGTGATCCCGTCGCGGTGCTCGCAATGAGCCGCGTACAGCTTCGGATAGGTGACCCACGCCGCGGAAGTCCCGGTGGCGTTCGGGGTCGCGAAATAGGGCTCGAGCGGCGCCGGCACGGCGCTGTGGATCCGTGCCGGGTTCACGCAGGCCACCTGTTGGCCGGCGCTCGAGCGCTGACCGGTCAGGAGGCTGATGCCGCGGCCGGGGATCCCGAACAGGCTGTCGGGCGGAGGCATCTGATCAAACGCGCTGTAGGCGATCACGCAGCCCCGCTGCGCCGGGTGGACGCACAACGGCAGATGCTTGAACGTCGCGCCGAGGATCTGTCCGTCCGGGACCTGGACGTTGCCGCCGAGCAGGATCGCCGACAGCATCTTCGCGCGCAGCGCCGGGGTGGGATCGACCTCCTGCCTGAGCAGATCGATCAGCATCGCTGCGCCCTGCGAGCTGCCGATGAACACGATCGGCCGCCCGCCTTCGTCGTGAGCGACGAACGAGTCAAACGCGGCCCGAACGCCGTCATAGGCGATCTGCCACGACCGTGAACCGGGGGTCAGGCTCGGCACCAGCCCGGCCGTCGTGACCTGGCGGTAGACGGGGGCCCAGACGTCGCACACCTGCGAGAAGCGGCTCGCCTGCTCGATCGCGACGTCGCGCAGCACCGCCGTGATCCGCAGCGGCGCGTTGAGCGCCGGCCCGCCGACGACCGTCGGATAGACGTAGAAGCAGTCGAACGCCGGGTGATCGGCGTCGCCTGCCGGCTGCCAGACCGACTTGCCGCCGGGGGCGATCGAGGTGGCGTTCGGGTTGGCCGTGCACGGGTCGTCGCGCGTGCCCGGCCGGCACAGCCAGACGGTCCGGGCGGCCGCGGCCTTGGTCGCGATCGGCCGCGCGCCGGCTACGGCCGGCGACACCGCCAGCAGCATCGCCGCAGCGGCGACGGCGGCTCGCACGAACCGCCCGATCGAGGACGCACCCATCGTCAGCCGGCGGGCGTCGGAGCCGGTGCCAGACCGGCCCGGAACCGCACGGGCTCCCGCCGAATATGCCTTTGATCAGATCCCTCTGGCGACACGCCTCGCTCCTGTCCGACATCGGTCCGGTCGGAGATCATATGGACCGACCCGTGACCGGCGCGCGGGTCAGCGCAACAGCCCGAGCAGTTGCCCGCGCTGGACGGCCTCGGTCCGGTTGCGGACCCCCAGCTTGCGGTAGACCGCCGAGCAGTGCTCCTTGACCGTATGGCGGGAGATGTGCAGCGTCTCGCCGATCTCGGGGTTGGTGGCGCCGGAGGCCATCAGCTCGAGCACCGCCCGCTCACGATCGGACAACCCCATCGCGCCGTGCGATCGGCTTTCGCCCTCGCGCTCGAAGACGGTCTTGCCGATCCCCACCAGCCGCACCGCCTCGGCGATCCGACGCGCCGGCCAGTCCTTGTAGGCGAACCCGGAGGCGCCCGCCGCGCGCGCCGCGCGTGACGAGATCTCTCCCGCA
>Ga0302325_10014663_pt1 | contig 16676 bp, 14 predicted proteins | sample Palsa_T0_2_FD_201948 | JGI IMG/M metagenome (GOLD analysis project Ga0302325, IMG submission 201948) | Peat permafrost microbial communities from Stordalen Mire near Abisko, Sweden - Palsa_T0_2 | ecosystem: Environmental > Terrestrial > Soil > Palsa > Peat permafrost | place: Sweden: Abisko... | reverse complement strand
GGACGATCTCTATATCGCCGACGAAGAGGACAGCGCCATTCGCGAGGTGAACGCCAAGACCGGAGAGATCGCCACGGTAGCCGGCAATGGCAGCCCGGGTTACTCCGGGGACGGCGGCAAGGCGGTAGACGCCAAACTTAGGTACCCAACCCAGGTGGCTCTCGACAGCTCTAATAACATCTACATCGCGGATACCGATAACTGCGCGATCCGCAAGGTGAACGCCAAAACAGGCGACATTTCCTCCCTGGTGGGAACCCCCAATGCGGACGGGTTTGGCGGCGCCTGCGGCCTCGCGGGAGATGGGGCCGCGGCCTCCAAGGCCGAGGTCAATTATCCCGGCGGGGTTGCCGTCGATGAAAAAGGGAACGTCTTCATTGGCGACAGCTTCGATGACATTGTCCGGCTTATCTCCGCGAGCAACGGAAAAATCTACACCGTTGCGGGAAATTACACGAGCTATGGCACCACCTTCTATGGCAACTATGGCTTCTCCGGCTACGGAGGGATAGGGACGCTTGCGGAACTCGATACCCCCGGCCAGTTGGCTGCCGACAGCGAGGGAGACCTGTATGGCGTGGACCCCGGCAACTACGTGGCGTTCGAAGTGACGACCGCGTCCGCGCTGCCTGGAGCCGCACCGGCCATCTCGCCCGATGCGCAAACCTACACCGGAGCCTTGAAAGTGACCATCAAGCCGCCGGTCACGGGCGCCCCGGTGTACTACACCCTCAACGGCACCGTGCCCACGACAAACTCGACCAAGTACACCGGCCCCTTCACCATTACGAATGAGAGCGCGGTGGTCACGGCTTTCGCCACCGTCACCGGCGAAGTGAATTCAGTGGCCGGCGAGTCGGTATACCTGTCTCCGCCCGCGGCCCCCCACCATCTCTCCCGCCGGCGGGAAGATCACCGTGGCAACCACCATCGCAATAACGGACGCGGATATCCCTGCGAAGAAAGACCCCGTTGCCCCGGTGAAACCGGATCAGGACGTCGACTCTGTCATCGATCTCTTTTACACGAATGACGGCTCCCCGCCTGTGCCCGGAACGCCCAGTACGATCCCGTACACCAAACCATTCAAGCCCGCCCAGGCCGGCTCATTGAACATCGAGGGCCTTGCGATTGGCAACGTCACCGACTCCGGCGGCGGCATATACCAGGTTTCGAGCCCAGTCGCAAGCACTACTTTTACAGTGGCATGCGTCGCGCCGACGCCCTCGACGGGGAGCACGGTTACGATTCTCAACAGCGTTGAGGCGAAGGTAGCTGGAACTGTCGACCCAGGCGGTTGCGAGACTAAATTCTGGTTTGCCTGGGGTTCAAGCAAGACAGCCTTGAACCAGACCTCGCCGGCAACCCCTGGCGTCCTTCCGGCGGGTACTTCGGCGCTTCCGGTGGACAGCATCCTGGAGAACTTGGACTCGAGTACCGTGTACTACTTCCAGCTCGTAGCTTCAAACAGCGCGGGCACCGCAAAGGGGGAGATCGAGAGCTTCAAGTCACGGTAGCGGTGTGCGGCACGCCCGCCGCCCTGTCAGCAGGCCGGCGGATCGGCAGGTCAGCCGGGCGCCCCGTCCTTCCGCAGCCCTACTGCAGAAGGGTGGGGTGACTCTCCGCTGGGTGATTGAGACAGAAAGTGACCATTTCAGCTGGACGATCCCGCGATTTCGCGGGGCGCGCTCTGCAAGTAAGATTATCGCTCGATATAAACCGTTGCATCAAAATAACTTATCTGGTAATCGAAGGAACACTCACAAATGCTCGCCCCTTGATAGACACACTCGCGGTCTTAGGATAGGCTTCGGTCCGAGTCCTGCCCTGCCCTGCTCCCGCCCCCGCAACTCGATTCGGCCAGATTCGCAGACGGCTCGATCCCGGAGGAGTCAAACGATATGCATATCAAGCTCACAATCTGCGCCGCGCTGGCCGCTTCTTCCTGCTGCTTTGCCCAGCCCAAGTATCCCGCCTATGCCTACTATGTACCGGCGATCGCCGAAAAAGGCGGACCGGTGTATGTAATTCCTGGATCGGTCGACGACCAATCCGTGATTGGATTCACAGTGACCGGCCGGGCCTGCGAACAGGGCGCAGGAATAGCCTGCTTCAATGCGGCGGGTGTGGTGACCGTAAAAGGATTGACGGCCGGTCTGACGGTTGGCGCCAAGTCGAGCTTCAAGGGCACGATCGGCGGTTTCTCGGGAACGTTCGACTACGGCGCGCTGCTCATGTCGATCGCAGGGGTCGGCACGGTGCAGGTCTTTCCCGCCAATGCCGCAAACGGGCTGGGTTCAAGCGCGCCGCCGCAGAGTTTCACACTGGCGCCGGCCACCTTCCGCAAGCTTGGGTTCCCGTCGTTCAAGCAGCAGAATCCGCAGATCACTCTGTTTGTTGCCGACACGGAGTATGGAGACAATGCACAGGGATTTCTGGTCAACCTGGTCTCGCCGGCCATCACTTACGACGCGTCCAATCCGAGCCGCAAGCTGATTCAGGTCAATGGGCCCTGCGACTGGGAAGCGTGGGATCTGGGCAACGGCCCGTGCTATCCCACCGCGGCCACCGATTCCGAGAGCGAGGTGCTTGGCGACGATGAAGGCGGCTCGTTTGTGGACACCAGCACAGGAGAGGTCATCTTTCTTTTCGGAGACACGATGGGCATCAAGCTGCCCATCGAGGCGCCGTCCCTGGGAAAGAACACCTACCTGAACTTTGGCGCCCACGACGCCATCGCAACCGCGCCGATGCCGACGAACTCAGCCGATTTCACCATCGACTTCTTCCCTAAAAGCCCGGCGACGCCGCAGTTCGTCCTGCCGAAGCCACAGCCTGACGGAAAGGCGGTGGCAATGGGAGCATACGATGGTCCCCATTCCGGGATTCATGTCAACGGGAAGAACTATATCCTGGTAAATACCGGGCAGAACTCAGCCCTCTCGAATAAACACGAACTCGAATACTCGGTGCTTGTTGAAGACGACGGCAACACCGTCTTCACGTCCGGCCGGACCATCTCCACGGCCAACAAGAGGGTCGGCACCACGTTGCCGCCGGTCTACAAGCAGACTGGCCACTTCTGCAGTGCCGTGCCTGTCGACCTCCCGCTGGCTTATGCACAGCAACTGGGCCTCAAAGAGGCCGGAGTCCTGCTGGCGGGTGAAGGGGAATATCGCAGCGAAAGCATCTATCTGGCCTACATGCCGGCCAGCGCCGTATCGATCGCGGTGACGGACAACAGCGCCACGCGATACTTTACCGGCCTCAATTCGAGCGGCGTTCCGCAGTGGTCGGCCACTGAGATGGATGCCGTGCCGGTGGTCTACGACAATCCCCCTCCCGCTCTGCCAACGTCGCCCGATCCGGGAACGGTCGGCGATAACTCGTTACAGTACCTCCCGGAACTGGGGCTGTGGCTGATGACCTGGGACGGCGGACGCCAGAAGGCTGCCGAGGCAGGCCTCTACTTCAGCGCGGCATCGGCGCCCTGGGGACCGTGGAGCACGCCACAGCTTATTTACAACCCATGCGACGCGCACCACTATGGGCAGGGATTCGGCGACTTCATCCACTATACAGTCGGAACAGACGACCCCTGCAAAGGGGATGTCGACGATGGCGCGGGACCGGCGGGGCCGATCATCGGAACCGGCGGCGATCCGTTCTTCGGCACGGCGCCATCCGACGGCGCTACGGCCATGACTCGCCGCGGCGCGGTCTATGCGCCCGACATGGTCCCGGGATTGACGAGCCTCAACGGGAACATCCTGTCCATCGACTACAACATGTCCACCTGGAATCCCTATGCCGTGGTGTTGATGGAGTCGAACTTTGCGGTGGCTCCGCCTTCGTATTGACGATCGGACGGCAAGTGCCATACGCCGGGTGCCACATCCTTCCGCAGCCCTACCGCGGAAGGATGGGATGGCTCTCCGCCAGCCCCTCGCCAGCCTCCACCGGCGCCGAGAACCGCAGCGTATCCGGACCAACCGCGCCGCCCGTCATCAGCAGGCTCATGGCCTGCTCCATGGTCAGGTCGGTTTCGGTCACGCGATCCAGCGGCATCAATTGCAGCAGCGCCGACGTGGGATTGATGGCATTGGGCAGCAGCACTGCTGCCAGCGGCAGGCCTGTCAACGAGTCGTTGAACGTGCGCGTCAGAAAGCCCACCGCCTTCTGCCCCGGCATGGGAAACTCCACCAGCACCACGCGCTGGCTGGTTTCGCCTTTTGACATCATGCTGTTGAGCAGTTGGCGCACGGAAGAATAAATCTTGGCCACCACCGGCAGCCGCTCCAGCGACGTCTCGAAGAACCGGAACGCCTGCCGCCCCACTACCTGCGACGTGACGCGGCCCACCACGAAAAGAACCACCAGCGTGAGCACGATGGAGAACGTATACTGCAGCCACGGCGCATTCAGCCATCCATCGGGAAACATGGCGGCGAAGAGCTTTACAATGGGCAGTCCGACCGTGGCAAGCAGCCCCAGCACAAAGCTGAAAATCAGGTATGTGACAATCAGCGGGCCGCAGGTGATAATGCCTGCCAGGATGTTGCGTTGCAGGCTGCGCAGCGTACGGGCAAGAACTGGGTCCACGCGACTCTCCTGTTTTAACGATCTGGTCTGAGGATACGCGAGCGGGCCAATCCCTTATATAGTGGTCAGAGAAGGACACACATGAGCAACCTCGAGACACTGGGCCTCGCCGACGCGGGTCCGCATATCGAAATTCGGACGGAGAAAAGAAGCGAGCGCCTGGTGGGTTTGCCGCTGCCCGTGGGCGAAGGCGGCAGGCCGCAGTTTAGTGACGCGGGCCGGCCCTCCCTTGCCGCGAATGGTGGCGTCCGCACGCAGCAGACCGGCGAAAACCTGCGCACCACAGCGCCGGTGAGCGAGAGCCCGCGCGCGCCGCAGCCACTCCCCGAGGTTCCTTCGCCTGTGGTAGCCGCCGCGCCCGAACCGCCACCGTTCCAGCCGGTCGCCGAACCGGAACAGCGCGTCTTCACTCCGCCCAGCGCCGCGTACCAAGCCGCGTCCAACGGCGCATCCGGCGCTGCCTCAAACGGCTCGTATGCCCCCTCCGATGCTCCGTACCGCGCTCCGGCGGCGCCGCCCCAGCTTCCTGCGCCTCCGGCACCGGAATCTACCGGGATGCAGCGGGCGGTGCGCGCGCTGCGCTCGGCCGTACCCTATGTGCAGAAGATCCTGCCATTGCTCGACGGCAACTTCGCCACCGCACTTGCCAATATCCTGGGGCCGCATCAGCATCAGCATGCTGCGCCGCCTCCGCCGCAGCCGCCGGTTAACCTGGAGCCGATCACGCTCTCGCTGAACGAGCTGCGCAACCAGCAGCGCGACCTGCGCGTGCAGATCGTGGACCAGAACTCCTCGCTCAAGCGCGTCGAAGATCAGCTGGAGATGGTGCGCGAGGCCACCGACCGCAACACCCTGGAGCAGCAGGAGCTGATTGAGGACCTCAAGGCCGTTGGCAACAAGGTCAATATGTTTGCCCTTATCGCCGTTGGCCTGCTGACCGCCTCGATCCTGCTCAACATCGTCCTGTACCTTCGCCTCCATCACGCCTGAGCCCGAGGGCGGCAACGGCCGTGCCGCCCTGGCCGCGGCCCAGGCGGGCGCGATTCGCGAGGGGACGGCTCACAGCCGACATGCATTTTTCACCTTTTCTTTCCTGAGATGATGTTCATTTCGGCACATTCTTAATCGGAATTACCGATATTTTGATGATATGAAAACGAATTTGCGTTTTCCTGCTTCCATTTGCAACCTATTGTGATCTTCGCCGTTGCCAGTCGTGTTTTCGTGGGACTACTATTCGGCATAGCTCGACCGGAATCTACATTAACCCGGCTCCATGATCCGTCTATGCGGCTGTTCCCAAGTTCACAGAGCTTCACCAACGAGAGGCGCTTACCGGCGCCCAGGTAATGGAGTGTCTAGTCATGGCATGGTATGCCTATTGCATCGGTGAAAAACAAGCATTTCCAGAACTGGCACGTCATCGTAAACCCGTCCCCATGGAGTCGGTCCTCGGGGTCAGCGGCAACCAGGTTTTCCTTTACCCCGCCAGCGATCTCGCCATCATCGTGAGCGAACACAACCCCCAGGAAACCCTCAACCAGAAGTCGGGCGTCGACCATGCGCGCGTCATCGCCGACTGTTTTCAGCACTCCACCGTGCTGCCATTCCGATTTGGCACCGTCTTCAACGACGACGACAGCCTGCGCAAGTCCATCCGGTCAAATCAGCGCCAGTTTCTGGGCAATATCGACAAGCTGCGCGGCAAGACCGAGATGCATTTGAAGATCTTTGTCGACGACTGCTGCGCCAAGGAGATCGAGCGCCATCTGCCCGCCGAGAGCGTGGGCCGGGGCTATCTCTCCAACCTGCGCGAGAGCGCCTCGCGCCAGCGCGAGCGCCAGACCAGGGCGCGCGCGGTCAGCTTCCAGATGCACCGGCTCTTTCTGCCGCTGGACGAAGAAGTCAGCTGCCGGCTCACCGAGAGCGGCAAGATGGTGCTGGACATCGCCCACCTCATCGACCGCAAATATGTAGAGCGCTACCAGAACAAGTTCCAGACCACCAGCGCGCAGCTGCGCGATTGCCAGATGCAGGTGTCAGGGCCGTGGCCGCCGTACCACTTCGTGCACCGCCTCACGCGCCCGGCTCATGCGCACGCGCCGGCTGCTCACGCCGCTGTGCCTGTAGCGGGCTCGGCCGTGCGTCTCCCGGAGCAGGCCGTCGCAATGGCTTGACACTGGCACGAATTCAGCATCAAAAAGCCCCGGCCCGCCGGGGCTTTTTGATGCTATGGATCGGTTCTGGATTGCCATTGGGAATGGGTCGGCAGGCAGGCAAAGAGCTGGCGATGAGAGGGCTTGCGCGGATCGAGAGCCGTCTTGCCGTACACTTTCTCTTGATGAATCGTCCTGCACATTTTCTTTTCTGCTTTGTGCCGCTCGCCGCCGCGTGCTTTCCCGCCGCGTCTCAACCTGCCGCGCCGCAGGCCTTCGCGCATTCCACACAGATGATCGTGGTGGTCACGCCGGGCTGGGACGCAGTCCAGGGCCGGCTGCAGCGTTTCGAGCGTACTGATACGCACGAGTCATGGCGTCCCGTGGGCGAGCCGTACGCTGTCGTGGCCGGCAGCAAAGGCATGGGCTGGGGCATCGGCCTCATTGCCGCCGGCGATCATGGCGTCCGCATCGAAACCGAGCCCATGAAAGTAGAAGGGGACGGGAAATCGCCCGCCGGCGTCTTTGCCCTCGGTACCGCATTCGGCGACGCAGCCCAGCCCCTGCCCGGCCTCAAGCTGCCCTATCTCGTCCTCACTCCATCCATCGAATGCGTCGACGACGCCTCGTCGAAGAGCTATAACCGCATCGTCGACCGCGCCACGGCCGCGCCTGACTGGAATAGCTCCGAGCACATGCGCGATGTGGGCGAAGCCTATCGCTGGGGAATCGTGATCGATCACAACGCCACCATTCCGGGCCGCATCGCGCCCCGGCCGGAAGGCGGCTCCTGCGTCTTTCTCCATATCTGGCACAGCCCAGACCAGGGCACTGCCGGCTGCACTGCCATGACCAGGGACAATCTCGAATCCCTGCTCCTCTGGCTCGATCCAGCCCGGCGGCCGGTGCTTGTCCAACTGCCCGAGCCGGCATATCGGCGCCTGGCCGTCCCGTGGAGTCTTCCCCTGCCGCTCGCTCCTGTTGCGCATTGACCGGGCAGGCATGCTACTGGCCCAGGTCCTCGAACCTCACGTTGATGATGGGGTAGAGCTTCCAATCCTTGTAGTCGAAGTGCCACCACTCATCCGGAATCACCTTGAAGCCCTGCTTTTCCATGACCTCGCGCAACAGCGCACGGCGGGCGCGCTCATCGTCTGTGCCGCCCGGATAGTCGGCGTACGCCAGATCGGTCATCTCGTCATAGCCGCTCGGCATCTGCACCTCCTCGCCTGTCTTCAGGTCATAGAGCGACAGGTCGACGGCGCACCCGCGGTTGTGCTTCGATCCCTCCGCCGGATTGGCCACAAACTTCTTCTTGTCGTCCGGCGTGGCGTCCCAGAAGATCCTGGTCACATACCACGGGCGGTAGCCGTCATGAACAATCAGGCCGTATCCCCGATCTCTCAGCTCGTGATTGACGAGCACCAGAGCCAGCGCCGCCGGCCGCTCAAGAAATGCCCGCGCCTGGGTGTACACCGGCGTCCCCAGAAAATTGTTCGTGGCCGCATACCGGATATCCAGTTTTATGGTCGGATCGAGCTTCACCAGTTCCACCAGGTCGGGCTTGCGGAAAGTCCCTTCTTCCGCCGGCGGCTGGCTCTTCAGCGCCTCCGCGCGCAGTTCCTCCACCGGCCGCAGCGGCGTAATGCGAAAACTCACCTGTTGCGCAGCGACGAGGGGAGCCAGGAACACAAGCAAGAGGCACAGACGGCGGAGCGGCGATAGGAAAACGAGCGGAGTGCAAGGACGATTGGGGAGTTTTCGCAGTGGCTTCATAGGCCTCCTCACAACAAGTGCGATCGGCTCGAATGTACCACTCGCATCACCGAGCCGGAAGCTGAAGTTCCTGGTCGAGTCAAGGCAAATCAGCTGTCAGCAGAATAACTGGCGGTTTGGCGACAATCCGTCAATAACTTCTCGATAGAGAGTCTGGCGGGGCTTCCTATCGATTTTGACGGCCGGCAAGACCTGCAGCAGACTGCGCCTAGATTCAAGCGATTGGTGCCAGTCTACGGTTCCGCGTAGTAGTCCGTATTCGTGCGCACCGTCAACGACGGATCGTTGGTCTTGACTTCGAGGGAGTGGAACTCATTGGGAGGCGCGGCAGGAGCGGTGTCGAACGACAACGCATAATACGATTCGGCATCCTGGACGCACATGCCAATCTCCGCCGCCAGGTCCTTGCCGTCGATCAGAACCAGTCCTCCGCTCTGGTGGCCGAGCATCTGCAGGCCCAGACTGCTGGCGGTCATCTCTCTTTCGGTGGGCACGCCATTGAACAACCTATTGTCGTGGTCGCTGCGCAGCTCCACACGGCGAAACAGATCGGGCGAGAAGACCGAATCCAGCGTCACCTGCGCCTCGCGCAGCGCGTTCGAAATCAGCACGAGGTTGTCGAACTGGTTCTGCTTAACCCCCGGCGTGTCGTCGCGAAACTCGCGGCTCAACAGCAGCGGCCAGCCTCTGCCAATCCAAATCAGAATGGCCCGGCCCTGCTCGTTCTCCTGCGCCACCACAAGCTTCTTGAGCGCGGAAACAGAGTGATGGAACCGCTCGTTCTGGCACCCGGTCTTCTCGTCCGGACGTTGACCCTCCGCAATGGTCGACCCGGTTTTCACATTGATGGTTGCAAATACCTGATCTGACCCGCCCCCCGTATCGGAGCAGTCATACAAGTGAACCGTCCTGGTCAGTCGGCTCAGCTCTCCGATGACCGCATCGCTATCCCGCGAAGGTTCGCTCACTGTCGTGCCCGCTCCGGTCAAAATACCAATTGACGTCGGGTAGGCCAGATTTCGCGGGCTTTGCCGCAAAAACCGTTCCACGCCCTTGTGATCGCCGGCCAGGTCCTTCGGGCTGTTGTTCACTGCATCCAGCATCAGAATCACGCGCACCGGCGCAATCCCTTCGCTCCCCGCCACTGCCCGGAATGCCGCCAACTTCTGCGGTTTCCCGTTGTCCAGAACTGTGAAGTCATCCGCCTTCAATCCCGTCACCGGCTTGCCCGAGCGGTCCGTGACCAGCGCATTTAGAATCACCCGGTGCGCCGCTCGGTACCGGCTTTCGCGCTCTTCATGTGAGCGCGGAACCAGCGCCGGAACCTGTCCTCCATTGTCTGCCGATGGAGTTGTCTGCTGAGCCCATGCGGGGCCGGAGAGGAGCAATGCGAGCGCGCCGAACCGCACAAGTTTTACCATGGCCATGGCAGTCTGCCTCCCCACGTCAAAATGCGTGCGGTGCGATCGATACAACGATAATCCACCAGCCCGAAGCTCGTCAGCGGCTCACGGCCCTGTTCAGCGGCGGTCCGCGTCAATCTCGCTTCCAACCTGGGCGTGAAATGAATTTCCAAAGCGAATAGGGTACGGGGAACTGCCTTGCGTTGCAAAAGTGACCCACAGAGTTTTGGCCGCCTCTGTCACCGCTATGGCAGCTCCACACTCTTATTCCGCGAGAGCACAAACGACTTGCGCCGATCCTTCGACGCGTGGTCGATCTGCTTCCAGAAGCCCACAAAATAATCGATCGCCGAGATGGTCGATACCAGCACCGTGAAATAAATGGCGGCGATCGCAATCCATCGCACTGGAATCTCCAGCACGCCAAATTGCCAATAATCCCAGCGGTGCGCAAGGATGGCCGAAACCACCGACACGATCTGAATGACGGTCTTGAGCTTGCCCAGATCGCTGGCCTGGATGGTGAATCCCTCCGACGCCGCAATCGAGCGCAGCCCCGAGATGAGGAACTCGCGGCTGATAATGGCCACCGCGATCCACACCTTGACCACGGCGGGATTGTAGGCTACCAGCGCCACAATGGCCGCGGTCACCATCACCTTGTCGGCCAGCGGATCGAGCAGCATGCCCATGGTGGTGATCTGGCCGCGCCTGCGCGCGAGGTAGCCATCCACGCCATCGGTGATCGAGGCCAGCACAAACAGGACCGACGCCAGAATCTCCTGCTCGCCCGGATGCGCTCGCCCTGGAAAATGCTGGGAGAGTATCCAGAGCAGCAGCGGGATCATGACGATCCGGCTCATCGTAATGGAGTTCGGCAGATTCACATTGCGGCCTCGCCGTTGATTCCTATTATAGTGGCGATTCAATCCATGGCTTTCTCCCGGGAAATTCTCGCACTACGCCGTGCTCCTTCGGGACTCGCGAGAATGGATTAGCAGCATGTGGTGAAAGTCCGAAGCGCTGAAAAGCTTCCCTCAGGGGCTAAAGCCCACCGTTTATTTCAGCTTCTTGCGGCACGCGACCCAGAGGGTGCCCCGGTCGTGCACTTTCAAAACTCGACTTTCACCAGGGACTGTTATAGTTGCTTTCACTTATGCCCTCTCGTTCACTCACACGCCGCAGGTTTCTCTCCACAGGTGCGATTGCTTCACTGGCCGCAGGCAGCGGTTCACTTCTGCGTTCGCCCGCAATGGCCGCCGAGTTGCCCATGCCGGCCGCGCACGGACCGCTCGACCAACAGCTCGATGCATACGTCGCCGCCTACGTGCCGGCGATGAATGCTCCCGGACTGACGCTGGGTCTGACGGACGCGAGCCACACGGTCCGCACGGCCTGCTACGGCTTTGCCAATATCGATCAGAAAGTCCCAGTCAACGAAGACTACCGCTTCCAAATTGGTTCCATCACCAAGTCATTCGTGGCCCTGGTGCTCTTGCAGCTTCGCGATGAAGGCAAGCTCGACGTGCACAAGCCCATCCTCGACTACCTGCCCGCCCTGCCCATCTCCGCGGAGTTCGGCTCCATCACCGTCCATCACCTGCTCACGCACACCTCCGGGCTGCCCGACAACCAGAGCACATTCGCGAGCGATCCGTCGGCGCGGCTGGTGCAGGGATTCAAGCCGGGCGAGCACTTCCATTATTGCAACGCGGGCTTTGACATTCTGGGCATGCTGGCGGCCAAACTCGACGGCCGCACGTGGCGGCGGTGCGTGGAGGCGCGCATTCTTGCGCCACTCGAAATGTCCGCGACCACGGGCATCGTCACTACTGCCGGCCGCGACCGCGCCGCCACCGGCTACGAACCGTACTGGGACGATCAGGAGTATGCGCGGCAGGGCAGGCTCGCGCCCGCGCCCAACATCATCATGGACGACACCGCCGGCTGCATCGCCTCCACGCCAGGCGACATGGCGCGCTATTTGCGCATGTTGCTCAATCGCGGCAAGGGACCGACGAAGCGCATCGTGAGCGAAGAGAGCTTCGCGCTCTTCGCAACGCCCTACATCAAGGCCGGCGACTTCAGCCCCTCAGCCAGCTATGGCTACGGCATCGCCGTCGATACGCTCGATGGGCACAAGATCCTGCGCCACACCGGCGGCATGTTTTCATTTGCATCGTCGATTCACGTCGATCTCGATGGCGGCGTCGCGGCCTTCGCCTCCATCAACGCCATGCAGGGCTATCGGCCCATCGCGGTCACCGAATATGCCGTGCGCCTGCTGCGCGCGCAACAAGAGTCGAAGCCGCTGCCCGCGCCGCCCGCCATCGCCGACCCGCGCGACGTGGACAACGCTGCCGAATATGCGGGCACATTCAGCGGCGACGCGGGACGCAAGCTGGTCTTCGCAGCCGAGGGAAAGCGGCTCACGCTGATCGACGGCGAGCAGAAGATTCCGCTGCAGCACGCGGGCGGTGACCGCTTCATCTCTACTGTCGCCGGTCAGTTCGCAGACTATTCCTTTACATTCGCCAGGAAAAACACCGTCGCAGCCGCCCAAGATGGCGCAGTCGCTCCAGCGAACCCCAATCAGACACCATCGCCTGTGGTCGAGGTGAGCTATGGCCCGCAGTGGTTTGTGAACTCTGCTTACACCGGTCCGCGCACTTTCGACGTGCCGGCTGATTATGCCGCTTTCGCGGGAACCTATTACAGCGACAGCGCGTGGGACGGCGAGACGCACGTCTACATCGTGAAGGGAGAGCTTTTGCTGTCGGGTGAGCCGCTCACACGCATTGGCGCGTCGCTGTTCCGTGTCGGCGATGAATCGTGGCTCCCCGACACCGCGGAATTCCTGCATGTGTTCGAGGGCAAGGCGCGTCTGCTGAAATCTGCCGGCGCGGATTTCTGGCGCGTCGAAGTGGATTGAGCCTTCAAGGTGCACCGCCCGCCAGCGTGGTGCGCTCGCACCGGCGCGGTTCACTTCTTCGGCTGCGAGACGCTCAGCGGGTCGGACGCAATCAAATACCTGGCCTCATCGCTGTCCGCCGGGTTGAGTTCGAAATACAGCTGGCCTTGCGTAGCGAACATTCGCGTGCGGTAGTAATACACTTTCCCCGCCTCCGCCGTAAGGTGCGCAAACTCCACCTGGTGGCCAGTGGAAAGTGACCGAATGTTGGCGCACAGATGATGCTCTCCCGGCTCCACAGCCACGCTGAAATACGAGTCGTTCTTGTAAGCGCCCACCCATGCTCCATCAATCCCGACAGTCGTGATTGGATAGATGCCAAAGGTGACCTTGACCCCGGTGTCCTGAATGAAATAAACCAGCGCTTTGCCTGCCTCGGGTTCGGCCATCGCGTGCTGTGAGCGATCGACCTTTACTTCAAAGCTGGCATCGCCGGGACCGCATGCCGGCGACACGCCGGCAGGCTGGTCCTGGGCAAATGCCGATGCGGCAAACAGCAAAGCAACGAGAACGATTTTCATTTTCATAGAACTCCTCCCAGTCAATTCTGCATCTGCGAGCCATTCATCGGCCAGATCGGACCCCGCGTCATGGCGCCACCGGCAGAGTGGAAAGCGTCGGAAGAGGCGGCTGGCTCCTGCGCATGGAGAGTATTACACCAATCCCCACGCCAGCAACGGCCAGGGGCAACCCGATGCACAAAGCAATCTGGCCGCCGGTCAAGCCGGTTTGAAGATACGTCACATCGGTATAGAGCACCGGCGTGATGGTTGGATCGTTGTGCAGCTGCAATCCGAACGACGTGTCGTCGACCGAGACGAGTCTGCCGGAAAACGCCGCGCCGCTGAGCACCTGCACGCCCACCCAGTTGCCGATGCCGCGCTTGAGGAGCCGCGCATGAACGGCCTCAGGCGTCAGTGGTTTCTGCCGGGCAAACACTGCCGACGGCGCTGCCAGGGCGCAGACCAATAACAACGCAGTGCAACGGGAAATTATGCAACCTGAAAGACTCATCTCCGTCCTCCACAGACGCCGTTCGTCTGCCGGTTAGAGAGGAAAGACGCCTCTTTGGTTAGGTTCGCCGCAAAGAAAAGAACGGGATGAGCCGAAGCCCATCCCGTTATTCCCGCTTCAAACTGCGCGGCCGCTACGCGTAAATGCCCCGCTGCTTGATGGTGTGAGCCACGCGGTCGATCGCCAGCATGTACGCGGCGATGCGGTTGTTCACGTTGTGTGACTCGGCATAACGCACCACATCGTCAAAGCTGTCGCGCAGGATGGTCTCAAGCTGCTCGTTAACCACTGCTTCCTTCCAGAAGTAGCCCTGCCGGTCCTGCACCCACTCGAAGTAGCTGGCCGTCACGCCCCCGGCGTTGGCCAGAATGTCCGGCATCACGAAGACGCGCTTCTCCGACAGGATCTCGTCGGCCACCGCGGTGGTCGGCCCATTTGCGCCCTCCACCACGATGCGCGCCTTGATGCGGTCGGCATTGCGGCTGGTGATCACGTTCTCAGTGGCCGCCGGAATCAGGATGTCGCAGTCTGAAACCAGCAGCTCTTCGCTGGGCATGGCCTCGGCCTCGCGGAACCCAAGCGTAGTGCCGTTGCGATACTTGTACTCGAGCAGCTGATGGATGTCGATGCCGTTGGGGTTCGACAGGCCGCCATCGAACTCAGCAATGCCGACGATCTTGTAGCCGTGCTCCTTCATCAGGCGCGCGGCGTTCGAACCCACGTTGCCAAATCCCTGGATGATCACGCGGCAGCCGTCGACGGGCAGGTTGAGGTAGCGCAGGCTCTCGTCGCAGATCACCATCACGCCGCGCCCTGTGGCCTCAAGCCGGCCGCGTGAGCCGCCGATATTGAGCGGCTTGCCCGTCACCACGCTGGTCACGGTCTGCCGCATGTGCATGGAGTAGGTATCCATCATCCACGCCATGGTCTGCTCGTTGGTGTTCACGTCGGGCGCGGGAACGTCCTTTTCCGGCCCCAGGAATTCGATCATCTCCGAGGTGTAGCGGCGTGTCATGCGCTCGAGCTCGCCCTGGCTCATTTTTTTGGGGTCGCAGATGACGCCGCCCTTGGCGCCGCCAAACGGGATATTGACCACCGCGCACTTCCAGGTCATCCAGCTGGCCAGCGCGCGCATCTCGTCCAGCGTGACCTCGGGCGAGTAGCGGATGCCGCCCTTGGCCGGGCCGCGGGCGATCGAATGTTGTACACGAAAGCCGGTAAACATCTCAATCCGGCCGTTGTCCATGGTGACGGGGAAATGCACGATAATCTCGCGTGCGGGAGAACTAAGGACCTTCCAAAGATCGGGTTCAAGGTTCAGTTTGCGTGCTGCAAATTCAAACCGAGCAGCCTGGGCTTCCCAGGGATTGATTTCCTGCTCGAGGGATACGGTTGGCATACATCTCTCCAATTCTGATTGCCTGCGCCGGGGCCATGCATCCGGGGTGAGCGGACCGTGCGAAGCCGCATTTCGATCTGCATCCGAAAAAATCCCCCAAATCAATGACGCGGAAAGGGTTCCCCCGGTTGCCCGAAGTGACTCCCCAGCCGCGTTATCCTCCTAGGCATGAGGCCGTTGGCCTGAGTTCGCGGATCGTTCCACGCAAGCCCAAACCCCATCGAGTCTAGGCCCGCAAATCAGACGGCGTCAAGCCGGTAGGAACCTGAAACGGAACCCCGGTAACAGCCCCGGTCCGGGCAAAGCGCCGGCTTTCATCTTGGGAAATCCGGCTTTCGCCTTTCACGGGGCTGGGAACGGATGTGGAGAGATCTCACGTCATGGCCCGAGCCGCGGAGGGGGGACGGAGCGCCATCGGCCCTCGCCCGCGAATCGATCAGAGGTCGGCAGGCTTATCCCAGGCCGCAAGCACAATCTCGCTCAGCGGCTTGCGCTGCCGCGCGCCCACCTCCTGCGCGTGCATCTGCTCATTGGTCAGGGCAGCCGGTTCGGCCTGGTGACCCACGGCAATCACCGAGCCCAGCTCATACTCATCCGGAATGGCAAGTGCCGCGCGGATGGCGTCGTGGTCGAATCCGGCCATCTGGTGCGCCGCAAGCCCCTGCGCGTGCGCCTGTAGCACAAGGTAGGCCGAGGCCGCGCCCAGGTCAAACAGCGCCACCGGGTTGGGCGTCCCGTTGTGTGAAAACTTGGTCTTGGCCACGCCCAGGATCAGCACCGCCGCATGAGTGGCCCACATCTGGTTAAACGGCATCAGCGTGTCGAAGATCTTCTTCTTGGTCTCGGTGCCGCGCAGGCCCGTAATAAAGCGCCAGGGCTGCTCGTTATAGCTCGACGGCGCCCACCGCGCCGCCTCAAAGATCTTGCGCAGCTCGGCCGCCGAAATGTCGCGATCGGTAAAGGCGCGCGGGCTCCATCGGGTCAAAAGCTCCGGTAAAACGCCCTCAACGGCAGGCGCCTTCTTCAGATGGTTCACTTCGTGTGCAGAAAGAGACATTCTTGACAGCTCCTCAGGAAAAGTCGACTCAGCGGTTAGATTGCGCGGGAGGGTGGGAGGATTCCCGAAGTGCCAAGGTCGGGATTCAGTTGCTAAGTCATCTCCGCGAAGCTCGTTAACGGCCAGTACCGGCGGAGCTTGTGGAACTTTTCCACTTCGCTTGGGGGCAGCGGGAGGTCGTCGAGCTTGCGGTATTTGCCGTCTTGATCACATCGGCTAATCTCGCGGAGTTCGGTGGTAGTGAGCAGCGGAGGCGTAATCGCAAACGGCTCCGGCCCGGACTTAAAGAAGGTGAGTG